>Ga0126309_10000044_pt1 | contig 39631 bp, 38 predicted proteins | sample Plot56_FD_92541 | JGI IMG/M metagenome (GOLD analysis project Ga0126309, IMG submission 92541) | Serpentine soil microbial communities from UC McLaughlin Reserve, CA, USA - Plot56 | ecosystem: Environmental > Terrestrial > Soil > Grasslands | place: USA: UC McLaughlin Reserve, Lake County...
CGGCCCGGGCGAGGTCGCCATCCCGCGCCGCGGCCTGGCTCGCCTCCAGACGCTCGTTGCTGACGATCCCCGGGACCTGTACCGCCGCTGCGGCCAGGGCCACGGTCGCGGCGGCCGGCCGTACCCAGGCCCGCCGGCCGGCCAGGCCGGCGGACGCCCGGGCCGCGGTTCCCGCGGCGGCGGCGGTCGCCGCGGCGAGCAGGGCCAGCAGGGCGAGGGCACCGACCTCCCACTGCCAGTCGACCGCGGCGCTGACGAGGAAGACCGCGAAGGCGGCGATCATCGCGGCGCTGATCCCGGCCTCGTCCGGACCGGTGAGCCGGGTGCGCGCCTGGATCGCCGCGCCGAGCAGCCCGGCCAGCAGGGCCAGCAGGGCGAGCAACCCGGGCAGGCCGAGCTCGGCCATCGTCTCGAGATAGAGGGAATGCGCGTCGCGGACGTACTCGGGATCCCGGGCATCGCGGCTCCACCAGAACTCGAAGGTGCCGGGGCCGGTGCCCTCGAGGGGGTGCGCCGAGAACGCCGCGAGGGCCGAGCCCCAGAGGTCATCGCGGTTGCCGCCGCCCTCGGTCAGGCGTGCGGCCGGGTCGCTGCCGGCGCCGACCTGCTCCTCGCTTCGGAACTCCGACCAAACGTCGGACAGCGGTCCCCAAGCGACGACGAGGGCGACCCCGGCCGCGACCGCGGTTGCGGTCGCGGCGGCTCGAAGGCCCCGCCGCGAGAGGTGGAAGCGGTCCACCCGCGCGGCTCCCGTCGCGAACACCATGGCGGCGCAGAGCATCGCGGCGACGATCAGCGCCGCCAGCACCGCTCCGCCTCCGGCGCCGCCCGTCGCGTCGGCGATCGCGGGGTTGTCGCGGACCGCGAGGATCACGATCCCGGTCGCGGCGCCGACGGCGCCGGCGTGGGCCAGCGCCGTCCAGCGGTGGCGGCTCAGGGCGAGGACCGCGAGTACGGCGACCGCGGAGGAGATCACCCCGGCCCGGGAGTAGGTCAGGTAGACGCCCAGGCCCGCGACGGGCGCGACGGCCAGCGTCGCCGCTCGCACCGCCTGGCTGCGGGCGTGGGAGCTCCAGGCGAGGGCGATCGCGAGCGACATGGCGCACCAGGCACCGACCGCGTTCCAGTAGTCGAGCGGATAGGTGAGGCGGTCGGCGTGGAACTGGTCGGCGACGTCGGTCGCGCCGGGCAACGCTCCGGGGAAGAGCCGGCTGGCGACGGCCAGGGCGGCAATGCCGAGCGCGGCGATCCCGAGGCCCGCAGCAGCGGCGCGGAACGTCGCCCGCGTAAGGCCGAGCAGGGCGATCGCGGCAAACGAGACGTAGCCGGCCAGCCGGGCGAGCTCGGCGACGGTCCGCTCGCTGCTCTCGGTCCAGGCGAGCGAGAGCCCGGTCCAGGCGAGGAGCGCCGCGGCGCCGGCGGCGGCGACGAGTACCCACCTCACCGGCGCGCCTCGAGGCAGGAATCCGGCGGCGATGCCGGCCGCCAGCAGGGCAGCCGCCGCCGCGCCGATCTCCTGCCGCAGCACGGGGCCGAAGCCGCCGCTGTCGAGGGCCAGGACGACCGGGGGAACCGCCGCGGCGACGAGGATCGCCGCGCGGGCCGGCCGGATGGGGGGTGTCATCTGTCGCTCACGGCGAGTCTTTCGCTGCTCCCCGGGTTTTACGAAAGGAGAGCGATGCGACCGCTGCCCCCCGGCTTCCGAGGCCACTCTAGACGCAGGAGGAGCGCCGGCAGGACCCGTGCCGGACGCCCGTCGGTGTCCGGTTGCGGCCGTCGGAGCGCGTCTCTAAGCTCCCCGGCCCGTCGTGTTGCGGCGGAGCCAGCGGCAATTCCGGCGATGGGAGCGCGTTGAAGATGTCCGGCAGTCTGCTGTCCAGGCGCCAGGCTCGGCCCGAGCTGCCGACCGCCCCTGTCGGCTTGCCGCCTGCGCCCCCCTTCGAGGAGCGCAACCTCGAGAGCCGCGACCGCCGCCGGCGCGAGGTCATTCGCCGCCGCGAGGCCGTCTACAAGAGGGCGCTCGCCGTCGCGGACCTGTGCGCCGTCGGCGTCGCCCTCGTGGCCGGGGCACTGATCCTCGGTGAGGACTCGCTGACGATCGCGGGCACGATCGCCGCGCTCCTCCTGGTCGTCGTGGTGATGAAGACGCTGGGCCTCTACGACCGCGACGAGCATCTCCTCCACAAAAGCACCCTCGACGAGCTCCCCGGGATCTTCGAGGTGGCCACCGTCAGCGCCCTCCTGCTCTGGCTCTGCGGCGACCTGATCGTCGACGGTGACATCGGGCGCCGGCAGGTGATCGGCATTTGGGGCCTCCTGATCGTCCTCTTCCTCGTCTTCCGCTCGATCGCGAGGTCGGCCGCGCGCCGGCTGACGCAACCCGAGCGCTGTCTCGTGCTGGGCGACGCCGATGCCGCCGAGGCGTTCCGGTCGAAGGTGGAGATGGACCGGTCGATCAACGCCGCGCTGGTCGCCTGGCTTCCGGCCGAGGTGGTCGGCAACGGCGGCGGCAGTCCGCCCGTGCTCAGCATCCCCGCCAACCTCGACTCGGTGCTGGCCGAGGAGCAGGTCCACCGGATCGTTCTCTCCCCCGGCCGCCTCCACAACGACGCGCTGATTCACGCCGTCCGCAGCCTCAGCGCGCACGGGGTCAGCGTCAGCGTGCTGCCGGCGAACCCGCAGGTCCATGGTTCGGCGGTCGAACTCGACGACGTCCACGGCCTGACCCTGCTCGGCGTGAGGAGCTTCGAGATGACCCGGTCATCGCGGATCCTCAAGCGCGGGTTCGACCTTGCGCTCAGCCTGCTCCTGCTGATCGTTCTCTCAGCGCTCTTCCTGCTCGCCGCGCTCGCGATCAGGCTCGACTCGAAGGGCCCGGTCTTCTATCGCCAGCGGAGGATCGGCCGGGACGGCGAGCCGTTCGAGATGTTCAAGTTCCGCAGCATGTTCGACGGCGCCCATGAACAGCGCGAGAGCCTCCGCTCGATGAACGAGGCGGACGGCCTCTTCAAGATCGCCAAGGACCCCCGCGTGACGCGGGTGGGGCGCTATCTGCGGCGCTGGTCGCTGGACGAGCTGCCGCAGCTCCTCAACGTGCTGCGCGGCGAGATGAGCCTGGTCGGCCCCCGCCCTCTGATCCCCGAGGAGGACTCCCAGATCGAAGGCCTCTACCGGCGCCGGCTCGACCTTGCTCCGGGGATGACCGGGCACTGGCAGACCCTCGGATCGTCGCGGATCCCGCTCTTCGAGATGGTCAGGCTGGACTACCTCTATGTCGCCAATTGGTCCCTCTGGAACGACCTGAGGCTCCTGCTGCGGACGATCCCGCACGTGTTCAGCGGCAAGGGCATTTGAGCGCCAAAACCCGGGTCCTGCGGGCGGCGTTGCTGCTCGGGCTGGCCACGCTCGCGCTGCCGGCGGGGGCTCGGGCCGGGCGGCAGCTCGACACCGGCCTCGTCGATCTCCACGCGTTCTCGAACGGGCACTCGCTCGCCTACGCGCGGGCGAAGGGCGCCGGCGCGCGGTACGTCCGCATCCTCGTCGACTGGCGCCACGTCGAGAACGGCCGCCCCCTGCCGGTCGTCAACGACCCCACCAACCCCGCCGACCTGATGTACACCTGGGACGCGATCGACCGTGAGGTGCGGGTCGCGACGCGGCGCGGACTCGTCCCGATGCTCCAGGTCTACGGCGCCCCCCAGTGGGCGGAGCGCTGCATGAGCGACGATCCGGATCACCCATGCGATCCGGATCCCCGCCGGATTCGCCAGTTCGCGATCGCCGCTGCGCGCCGCTACAACGGCGCCGGGCCACTGCCGCGGGTGATCTGGTGGCAGTTCTGGAACGAGCCGAACCTCGACTACTTCCTCAACCCGCAGTACCGGCGGGGGCGCCTCGTGGCGCCGCAGCTGTACCGCGCGATGCTCAACGCCTTCTCGACGGGTGTCAAGTCCGTGCGAGCGTCGAACCTCGTTATCTCCGCCGGCCTTGCGCCGCTGGCGCGGCCAGGGGCGACGATCGGGCCCCTGCGCTTCATGCGCTCGATGCTCTGCATGCGCGGCCGCTCGCGGCCGCGGCCCTCGTGCCGCGCGACCACACGGGTCGACATCCTGGCGACCAACCCGTACACCACCGGCGGGCCGACGCATTCGGCGCCCGGGCCGAACGACGTCTCGATCGGGGATCTGCCCGAGATGCGCCGTCTGCTCCGCGCGGCCGACCGGGCTGGCCATATCCGCAGCAAATTCAACCGCGTCCCGTTCTGGGTGACCGAGTTCGGCTGGGACTCGAAGCCACCCGACCCCGGCGGCCTGCCGCTCTGGCTGCACGCGCGGTGGGCGGCCGAAGCCCTCTACCGGATGTGGCGGGACGGGGTCACGACGGTGTTCTGGTTCCAGCTCCGCGACGAGCGGGCCAGCAGCCAGCCGTTCGGCGGGGTCTTCGAGTCCGGCCTCTACCGGAACGGGGGGCGCCTGGCGAACGACCGCGCGAAGCCCGTCCTGCGCGCCTTCCGGTTCCCCTTCGTGGCCCTCCGCGCCGGCCGCGGCGCCCGCGTTTGGGGGCGAACCCCCGACAGCGGCGCCGGCCGGGTCGCGATCCAGGCGCTGCGACGCGGACGCTGGCGCCGCACCGCGGTCCTCCGCGCCGACCGCCACGGGATCTTCCAGGCCAGTCTCCCCCGCCGCCGCATCGCCCTCAAGATGCGGGCCCGCGCGGCCGGCCTCCGGTCCCAGCCGTTCTCGCTGCGGTACGTCGGCGACTTCTACGCCCCACCCTTCGGGAGCCGGTAGGCGTCGTCAGAGCGGTCGGTCAGCGATCCGCCGCGCCCGGAGGCGGGAGCGAGGGCCGCAGAAGATCCCGGCTCTGGGTGCGGCCCGAGCGGGAGAAGAGGACGCGGCGGTTTATTTACATACGCTCCGGGGCGCCGATCCCCAACAGCCCCAGCGTCCTGGCGATCGCGTCCTTGGTGGCCAGGCAGAGGGCGAGGCGGGAGCCCTCGACCCCCTCGCCTTCGGCGCCGACCACCTTGCAGTCGCGGTAGAAGGCGTGGAACTCGGCCGCGACCTGGGTCGAGTAGGCGCAGAGCCGGTGGGGCGCCCGGCGGTCAGCGGCCTCGCGGACCTCGGCCGGCATCGCCAGCAATCGCTTGATCAGCGTCCGCTCCGCCGCCTCGACCGGGGCCGTAACCTCCGCCAGGCCGTCGCCGGCAGGCGTCGCTCCCTCCTCTCCGGCCTTGCGCATGATGCTCGCGATCCGGGCGTGGGCGTACTGCACGTAGTAGACCGGGTTCTCCTGGGACTGGCGGCGGGCGAGGTCGAGGTCCAGGTCGACCGTCGTGTCGTGGCTGCGCTGGAGCATGAAGAACCGGGTCGCGTCCACGCCGATGTCGTCAAGCAGCTCGTCGAGCGTCACGAACTCGCCCTTCCGCTTGGACATCTGGGCGCGGCCCCCGCCCTGGACGATGTGGACGAGCTGCATGACCAGCGCCTCGAAACAGCCCGGGTCGCGACCGAGGGCCTCGATCGCCGCCCGCATCCGCGCCAGGTAGCCATGGTGGTCGGCGCCGAGGACGTCGATCAACCGGTCGAAACCGCGCTCGAGCTTGTCGCGGTGGTAGGCGATGTCCGCGGCGAGGTAGGTCGGCTCGCCGCCGGAGCGGACGAGGACGCGGTCCTTGTCGTCGCCCAGCTCGGAGCTGCGCAGCCAGATGGCCCCCTCGGACTCGTAGACGTGGCCGGACGCACGCAGAGTCTCGGTCGTCTCCTCGACCCGCCCCGCCCCGTGCAGCGTCCGCTCCGAGAACCAGCTGTCGAAGCTGACCCCGAACCGCTCGAGGGTCGCCTTGATCCGCGCCAGCATCAGCTCGACCCCCTTCCGCGCCAGCGCCTCGGTGTCGGCGGGGTCGGCGCCCTCGGCCGCCAGGGCCTCGGCGAGCTCCCCGACGTACTCGCCGGCGTAGCCGTCCTCGGGCACTGGCTCACCTTTCACCCGCGCCGCGATCGAGGCGCCGAAGTTGCGGATCTGGGTGCCGGCGTCGTTGACGTAGTACTCCCTGCTCACGGCGTGGCCGATTGCCTCGAGGAGCCGGGCCACGGCGTCGCCGTAGGCGGCGTGCCGGCCGCCCGCGGCGGTCAGCGGTCCCGTGGGGTTGGCGGAGACGAACTCGACGATCACCTGCTCCTGCGCCTCGACCGGTGGAATCCGCGTCCCCGCCCCGCGCGCCAGGCCGGCGAGCGCCCGGCGGAACCAGCGGTCGGAGAGGTGGAGGTTGACGAAGCCCGGCCCCGCCACCTCGGCGCGCCCGAGGTCGTCGCCCAGCCGCTCGCGCAGCGCCGCCGCGAGGTCCTCGCCGACCTCGCGCGGCGCGCGGGCCAGCGGCGCGGCGAGGAGCATCGCCGCGTTCGAGCTGTAGTCGCCCAGCTCGGGCCGCGGGGGCTGCTCGAGCGAGACCGGCGTGTTCAGGGCGCCGCCGTCCAGCAGGTCGGCCGCGGAGGCGTCGAAGGCGCGGCGGATCTCGCCGATTGGATCGGAGGCCGGCATGGCAGCGCATCGTAGGGACCGGACCCGGGTTAGAACCGTGGCGACGCGGCTCCATTACGCTGCGGCGTCCCCGAAACCGGATGGGAACCGACGCGAGACACTTCAGGAGGGGATGGGCGGCGCTGCTCGCGGCGGCGCTGGTGCTCTGCGCCTGCGCGCTCGGCGCGCCCCGCGCCTCGGACGCACGCCCCCTGGCCACCGGCCTCTCCGACCCGGAGGCTGCGGCGCTCGGGGAGCAGGTGATCTTCGACCGGGTGCGCCGGGCGGGCGCCCAGTTCATGCGGGTGACGGCCTACTGGCACGTCGTCGCGCCCCAGGCCGAGCCCGATCCTTCCTCCTGGGACCCGACCGACCCCGACGATCCCAACTACAACTGGACGTCGATCGACCGCGAGGTGACCCAGGCCACGGAGGCCGGGCTCGAGCCGATGGTCCAGATCTACAACGCGCCGCGGTGGGCCGAGCGCTGCGACGACGGGCCCGACAGCCCATGCGACCCGGACCCGGCCAAGATGGCCGATTTCGCGAAGGCCCTGGCGACCCGCTACGACGGCACCGACCCCGTGCTTCCCCGGGTTCGATACTGGGAGCCCCAGAACGAGCCCAATCTCTCGTTCTTCTTCAACCCCCAGTTCCAGAACGGCCAGCCGGTGTCGCCGGAGATCTACCGGCGCCTCCTCAACCAGTTCGCCGCCGCGGTGAAGTCCGTCCACGCCGACAACCTGGTGGTGACGGCCGGGTTCGCGCCGCTCGAGCGCCCGGGAGCCTCCACAGGCCCCCTCGAGTTCGTGCGCCGGATGCTCTGCATGCAGGGTCGGCGGAACCCTCGGCCGATCCCCGGCTGTACCGCGACCGCGCGGTTCGACATCCTCGCCACCAACCCGTACACCACCGGCGGTCCCACCCACCAGGCGAGCGGACCGGACGACGTCTCGCTGGGGGACCTGCCCGAGATGACGCGCCTGCTGCGAGCCGCCGAGCGTGCCGGCAAGATCGACAGCGACCTCCACCCGGTGCCGTTCTGGATCACCGAGTTCGGCTGGGACTCACGGCCGCCCGATCCCGGCGGCCTCGCGCCGAAGATCCTCGCCCGCTGGACCGCCGAGGCGATGTACCGGGCCTGGACTGCCGGCGTCTCCAACTTCTTCTGGTACCAGATCCGCGACGACGACCGCAGCGGCCGTCCGCACAACGAGACGGTGCAATCCGGGCTCTACCTTCGCGGCCAAACCCCCGCCCAGGACAAGCCGAAGCTGGTACTGAAGGCGTTCCGCTTCCCGTTCGTCGCCTTCGGCAGCAGGCGCGGCGTAAGGGTCTGGGGCCGCACGCCGGACAGTGCCCTGGCTCGGGTCACGATCGAGGCCAAGGATGGACGCAGGGCCTGGCGGCGGATCGGCACCGCGAGGGCTGACCGCGACGGGATCTTCCGCAAGTTCGTCCGCACCCCGCTGGGGCGGAAGAAGTCGGTCTTCGTCCGCGCCCGGACGCCCGCCGGGCTGGCGGTCCCCTTCTCCCTGCGCTACGTGCGCGACTTCTACCAGCCGCCATTCGGGCGCCACGCCCGCTCGGCCCGGATCGCCGCGCACACCGAACCGCGCTGACGCCGGGGGCGACCCGCCCGTCAGAGGTGGTATGGCTCGCCGGCGAGGATCTTCGCCGCCCTGAAGAGCTGCTCGAGCAGGACGACGCGGGCGAGCTGGTGGGCCATCGTCTGCCGCCCCAGCGAGATTCGCTGGTCGGCCCGCGCCAGCAGAGGCTCCGGGATCCCGGCGGGCCCACCGACCACCAGACAGAGATCGCGCGCTTCGAGCCGGCGGCGCTGCAGCCAGCGGCTCCATTCGAGGGAGTCCATGCTCCTCCCCCCACGGTCGAGGGCGACGACCAGTGATCCCCGGGGCAACCGCCGCTCGAGGTCCCCGTCATCGCGGGCCTCGATCACCTCGACCGGCAGGTACCGGCCGAGCATCTTGCGGTAATGCGCCTCGGCGTCCGCGAACGGAGACCTTGCCCGGCCGACGGTGAGGAGAGTCGTCTTCACCGCCGCACCGTAGTCAGTCCGCCGCGAGGCCCGGCGCGTCCGGGTGGCCGGGAGGCGGGTGCGATACTAGACCGGGCCATGTCCGACGAGCCGATCGAGCGCCACATCAACATCCACACGTCGCCGGAGCAGATGGCCGGCGTCTACGCCAACTTCGCCAACGTCAGCCACTCGGACTACGAGTTCACCGTGACCTTCGCGCGGGTCGACCACGAGGTCGAGGACGAGGAGATCCCGGGCGTCGTCGTCGCGAGGGTCGCGCTGTCGCCGCGCTTCATGCGCGAGCTGATCGACGCGCTCGAGGACAACTACTCGAAGTGGAGCACCAGGGAGGGCATCAAGAGCCTTCCCGAGGTGAAGGGGGACTGACCCGGTCTCGACTGCCCCGCTCCGCCGCATAGGCGCGGGCGGCGCCGATCCTCTCGACGGCGCTCGGGTGACTGCCGGAGAGCAGGCGGTACCAGCCGGGCGGATCGGGGTCGGACACGTTGGTCTCGGTGAGCTGCTCCTGAAGCTCGACGAACGCGGCCGGGTCGCCCGTCAGCTCGAGGGCGAAGGTGTCAGCGCGGGCCTCGACCCGGCGGGAGAGCTGGAGCCCGGCGACGCCGAGCAGGAGCGTCGCCACCGCCAGCGACAGGGCGACGGCCGGGATCACCGCCGGCGAGCGAGGGTCGTCGCCCGCCCGGCGGGCTAGCGCGCCGGAGCCGACCTGGACGAGCAGCGCCCCGAGCGGCGCGACGATCGCGACGAAGGCGATGCCGCGGGAGACGTCGTTGGCCTCGACGTGCCCAAGCTCGTGCGCGACGACCGAGTTCACGACCCCGCGGCCCTCGCGGCGCAGGAGGTTGTCGTAGAGGACCACGCGCTTCGTCTGCCCGAGTCCGTTCACGTATGCGTTCAGACCGGTCGATCGGCGGCTCGCGTCGACCTCATAGACCTCGCCGACGTCGACCCCGGCGCGCTCGCCGAGGCGGAGGACGTCTGACCGGGTGTCCCCCGGCGGCAGCTTGCGGAAGTCGTTGAACAGCGGGGCGATCACCACCGGCGCGAGCCAGGTCGTGAAGACCGCGAAGGAGACCGCGACCGCGGCCCCGGCCGCCCACCAGCGGCGGCCGAGCCGCCGGATCATGACCATCGCCACGGCACCCCCCGCCGCCGCGAAGACGACGCCGACCGCCGCATACCGGCCCTGGTCGGCCAGCCACTCCCCGAGGTCCTGCGTCGAGAGGCCGATGTCGGCGGCCCGCGCGTGGGCCCACGCACCCAGCGGCAAACCGGCTGCCGCAAGGGTCAGCGAGACCCCGGCGCCGACCGCGGCCCCGCCGAGCACCGGACGCCGGTTCGCGGCGTCGAGGAGGCGGCGCAGGGCCGGCGGCCGCCAGAGCGCCAGCGCGCCGAGGACGGCGCCCTCGACCGCGAGGCCGCCGAGTGCCAGCCACCGCTGGCCCTCGCGGAAGGACTCCGCGCGGTCGAGCTGGGCCGGGCCGAAGACGTCCGCCGGGTTGACGTCGACGGGCTGGAGGACATCCCCGCGCGGGCTGAGCACCCAGACGGCCGCCTCCGCCACCGCCACGGCGGCGACGGCGGTGATCCCGACCCGCAGCGCCGGCGAGCGCTCCAGGCCGGAGCGGAACCGGGCGAGCGGTCGCGCGACGGGCATCCCGCCTACGATAGACCGCCCCTCGCCACCCTCCGGGGGCGGGCCGGACGAGCGGGAAGGGGCGGCGAAGACCGTCCGGCACCGGCCCTCACAGCGCCATGCGAGTAGCGGTGATCAGCGACATCCACGCCAATCTGCCCGCCTTCGAGGCGGTCCTCGAGGCGATCGACGGGTCGAGCGCCGAGGAGATCTGGTGCCTCGGGGACGTGGTCGGGTACGGCGCCCAGCCCGACGAATGCGCCGACCTCGCGCGGGAGCGCTGCTCGATCACGCTGGTGGGCAACCACGACCTCGCCGTACTGGGAGAGCTCGACGTCTCGGCCTTCTCCTCCGCCGCCGCCGAGGCGGCGAGGTGGACGGCGGAGAACTGCGAGGAGCGGACGACCGAGTTCATCGGGGCGCTGAAGCCGGCCGGCGAGCGCGAGGAGATCGGCCTGTTTCACGCCTCGCCCCGGGATCCCGTCTGGGAATACGTCCTGTCGGTGGACCAGGCCGAGGACTGCATGGACATCCAGGAACGGCGAATCGGCCTGATCGGCCACTCCCACGTCGCCCTGTTCTTCGCCCGGGGCGGCAACCTGCCGAACGGAGCCATCGGCGCCGGCCGCAACCGCGAGTCGGTCCGGGGCGCGCAGGCGCCGGACCAGGCCCGCCTCGACCTCAGCGAGGGGACCTGGCTCGTCAACCCCGGGAGCGTCGGCCAGCCGCGCGACGGCGACCCGCGCGCCGCCTGGCTCGAGCTCGAAATCGAGGAGGCGGAGGCGGTTTATCACCGTGTCGAGTACGACATCGACGCCGCGGCCCGGCCGATCGTCGAGGCGGGGCTCCCCAAGCATCTGGCGGATCGCCTTTTCGTCGGTCACTAGCATCGAAATGTCCTTGCTCCGGCCCATCGCCCCCGTCCTGATCCTGCTGCTCGGCGCCGCCTCCGGGGTCGGCGTCGTCGCCTGCGGCGACGACGAGGGCAACGCCAGGCTGCTGCCCGAGGGCCCGGCCGCGGACATCGTCCAGAACCTCGACGACGTCGAACAGCTCCTGGACGAGTGCGAGGTCGCCGGGGCGGCGGACGCCGTCGGCGACGTCCAGGTGGAGGTCGAGAAGGTGAGCGACAGGATCGAGCCAGAGCTGCGCGACAACCTCCTCGAGGGCACCGCTCGGCTCGACGAGAAGGTCCGCACCTACGACTGCGAGCAGACGGCTACGGAGCCGACCACCACCGAGGAGGAGGAGCCGGCCACGACCGAGGAGACGATCCCGGAGACCACCGCCGAGGAGCCGACGACGACGGAAGAGGAGCCGCCGACCGAGGAGCCGCCCCCGGCGACGACCGAGGAGCCGCCCCCGGCGACTCCGCCCGCCGAGCCGCCCTCGCCCCCGTCGACGCCGCCGCCGTCCTCGGGCGGGGTCGGGCCGGGTCAGTCCGCGGGGGGTGGCGGCTGATGGAGGCGGGTTCGCTCTCCGGACGCTACGAGCTCCACGACCGGCTCGGGTCCGGCGGGATGTCGAACGTCTACCGGGCGACCGACCGGATCCTCGAGCGGACGGTCGCGGTGAAGATCCTCGCCGAGCACCTTTCCGACGACGACCGCTTCGTCGCCCGGTTCCGCCGCGAGGCGCTGGCGGTCGCGCAGCTGATCCACCCCAACATCGTCCAGGTCTACGACACCGGGGTGGACGAGGGGCGCCATTTCATCGTCATGGAGTACGTGGAGGGCCGTTCCGGCGCACAGCTCCTCCAGCGCCACGGCACGATCGAGGAGGACACGACCGTCGCGATCGCCGAGCAGGCCTGCCTCGGGCTCGACTACGCGCACCGCCGGGGGATCATCCACCGTGACGTCAAGCCCGGGAACCTGATGATCGTCGGCGGTCCCGCCGGCGGGGGCGACATGACCGTCAAGCTGACCGACTTCGGCATCGCGCGGGCAGCGGAGCAGACCCGGATCACGCAGGTCGGCTCGGTGGTGGGAACCGCCGCCTACCTCGCCCCCGAGCAGGTCCGCGGCGAGGAGGCGACGCCCGCATCCGACGTCTACGCGCTCGGCGTCGTCCTCTACCAGTTCCTCACCGGGCGGCTGCCCTACGAGGGCTCTTCGCTGGCGGAGCTCGCGGTCCGCCAGCAGAACGAGCGACCGCTGGCGCCCCACACCTACAACGACGAGGTCTCCGGGACGATCAGCGCCGCCGTCCTCCGTGCCCTCGAGGGCGACCCCGCGCGGCGCTACTCGGGCGCCGGGGAGCTGGCCCGCGGGCTCGAGCGGGGCGCGGCCGGCGAGGACGTGACGCTCGCGACCGAGGGTGACGAGACGACGGCCGCCTTGACGGATGACGAGGAGGACATGACGCGCCGGCTGGACCGCACGGAGGCGACCGAGTACCGCGCCCCCGCGCCGCGACGACCCGCGCCGCGCCGCGCCGCCCCCCCTCCGCCCGCCCCGCGCCCGGCCCCGCCGCGCCGCCGCTCCGGCTTCGGCCGGTTCGTCCGCGCCGTTTTGGCGCTGGTGGCGCTGGTCCTGATCGCCGCCCTCGTCGCCGCCGGAGTCATCGTCGCGACCGACGACTCGGCCGGCGTCAAGCTCAAGGACTTCGCCGGTGACACGGCCCAGGACGTCGCCCGCGAGCTGCGTCAGCTCGTCGAGGACAACACCCAGTAGCGCAGCCACCCAGGCCGATCGGGCACCCGCCGCTCCGAGATAAATCCGCCGCGTCCTCGCTCCCGCGAGGGCCGGCCTCCAGAAGCCGGATCTACTGCCGGCCCTCGCTCCCGCGTCCGGGCGCGGCGGGTTGCTGAGGAATCTCCCAGGGAGCGCCGCCGTTGAGGATCGCCTCGCTGTACGCCGCGAATTCACCCTCCTCGATCGCTGCTCTTGCGCCCGCCATCAGGCGCTCGAGGAAGGTCAGGTTGTGGACGACGAGGAGGCGGACGGCGGTCAGCTCCTCCGCCCGCGAGAGGTAGCTGAGGTAGTCGCGGTCGTGGCGGGCGCAGGCGGGGCAGGGGCAGCCGTCGGCCAGGGGCCGGCGGTCGCGGTCCCAGCCCGACTTGCGCAGATCGAGGCGGAAGCGCCCCTCGGGGTCGGGCACGAGGGCGACCCCGTGGCGGGCCAGGCGGGTGGGGACGGCGCAGTCGAAGACGTCGAGGCCGAGCGCGATGCCGGCCAGCAGGTCGTCGACCTCGCCCACTCCGAGCAGGTGCTTCGGCGCTTCCTCGGGCAGGAGCGGCGCGGTCATCTCGAGCACGCCCCTCATCTCCTGCTTGTCGCGGCCCAGGGTCCCACCGATCGCGATCCCGTCGACCTCCGCATTCGAGACGACGCCGGCCGATTGCCGCCGGAGGTCCTCGTGGACACCCCCCTGGACGATCCCGAACACGGCCTGGGCCGGCAGGCCGTGGCGATCGTGCCAGTCCAGGCAGCGCGCCAGCCAGCGGTGGGTGCGCTCGGTCGAACGGGCCGTGTAGTCCCGGTCGGCGTGGTAGGGAGTGCATTCGTCGAAGGCCAGGGCGATGTCGGAGCCGAGCGCCCCCTGGGCCTCCATCGAGGTCTCGGGCGAGAGGAAGTGCTGGCTGCCGTCCCGGTAGGAACGAAAGCGGACGCCCTCCTCGGCGATCTCGAGCACCGCTCCGGTCTCGCCGGCACGGCGACCGCTTCCCTTGATCTCGTCGGCGACGTTGCCGTGGGCCAGGGAGAAAACCTGAAAGCCGCCGGAGTCGGTGATCACGGCCCGGTCCCAGGCCATGAACCCGCGCAGGCCGCCGGCCGCGGCGATCCGCTCCGGGCCCGGCGACAGCAGCAGGTGGTAGGTGTTTCCCAGGACCAGCTCGAAGCCGAGCCCTGCCACCTCCGCCGACTCGAGCCCGCGCACCGTCGCCTTGGTGGCGAGCGGGATGAACGCCGGCGTCGCGACCGGGCCGTGGGCGGTATGGAGGACGCCGGCGCGGGCGGCGCCGTCGCGGGCGCCGACCTCGAACCGGAGACGATCGGGGGCTGACCTCACGGGCCGAGCGTAAACAGGAAGCGGGGGCGCCCGGCGCCCCCGCTTCGCCGTGTGGCCCGTACGGCTACTACTTCTCCTGGCCGGTCGTCTCGAGCGCCGGGTCCTGTCCGCCGCCGATCTCGATCCGGGTCGGCTTGCGCTCCTCGGGCTTCGGGATGCGCACCTCGAGGACGCCGCGGTCGAAGTGCGCCGACACGGCCCCGGCGTCGACGCCGCGCGGCAGGCTCAGCGAGCGCGAGAACCGGCCGAACGCCCTCTCGACGCGGTAGAAACCCTCCTTGCCGCCCTCGTGCTCGGCCTTGCGCTCTCCCGAGACCGACAGCACGCCGTCCTTGATCTCGATCGCGATGTCCTCTTCGCTCATGCCGGGAAGATCGGCGCGGAGGACGAGCTGATCCTCGGTCTCGGCCAGATCCATGGCCGGGATCCAGCGGCGATGCCCCTCGCCGCCGTTGCGGCCCTGGAAGAAGCCGTCGAACAGCCGGTTCATGTCGGTCTGAAGGCTGTCGAGCTCACGAACCGGATCCCATCTGACGAGTGCCATGTCCACACCCTCCTGCAATCGCGGGGACTACCTATTGCGCTGGAGATTATGAAATCTAAGTCAGCTCTTGTCAAGTAGAGATTCGCCGGTCATCTCCGCGGGCTGCTCCCAGCCGAGCAGGCCGAGCACGGTCGGCGCCACGTCGGCCAGGATCCCCTCCTCGCGGAGCTCGGCGCCGGGCGCGGTCGCGACCAGCGGGACCGGGTTCAGGGAGTGGGCGGTGTTCGGCGAGCCGTCCGGCTCGAGCATGTTGTCGGCGTTGCCGTGGTCGGCGGTGACGATGCAGGCGCCACCCCGGTCGTGGACGGTCTCGACGACCCGGCCGAGGCAGGCGTCGACGGCCTCGATCGCCTCCACCGCGGCCGGTATCACCCCGGTGTGGCCGACCATGTCGGGGTTGGCGAAGTTGATGATCCCGAATGCGTGGCTGGAGTGCGACCAGTCGCCCGTGAAGGCGCCGGCCGCCGCCGGCGCGCTCATCTCCGGCTTCTTGTCGTAGGTCGGCACGTCGCGCGGCGAATCGACGAGATGTCGCTCCTCGCCGTCCCACGGTTCCTCGCGTCCGCCGTTGAAGAAGTACGTGACATGCGGGTACTTCTCGGTCTCGGCAACGTGCAGCTGGGTCCTTCCCGACCTGCTGACCACCTCCGCCAGGGTGATCTCAGGCCGGGCCTCGGGAAAGGCGACGGGGTGCGGCCAGCCCTCGCTGTACTCGGTCATCGTCGTCAGGTCGAGCAACGGGCCGCCTGCCCGCGGGAACTCGCCGAAGTCGGGATGCGCCAGCGCCATCGTGAGCTGCCTGGTCCGATCGGGCCGGAAGTTGACGAAGACGCCCACGTCCCCCTCGGCGAGTCCGTCGTAGCCGCCGATGACGGTCGGCAGGACGAACTCGTCGCCGCGCTCGTCCTCCTCGTAGAAACCGTCGATCGCCGCCGCCGAGGACCCCGCGCGGCGGCCCTCGGCGTGGGCGACGGCGTCATAGGCGAGCTTCGTCCGCTCCCAGCGGCGGTCGCGGTCCATCGCGTAGTAGCGCCCCGAGACGGTTCCCATCCGCCCGGCGCGGCGCAGCCACCGCTCGAGCTCGGCCAGATAGCCGCGGCCCGAGTGCGGCGGGGTGTCGCGGCCGTCGGTGAAGGCGTGGAAGACGACGTCGGGGACGCCCTCCTGGGCCGCCAGCTCGATGACCGCCTCGATGTGCTCCCAGCCCGAATGCACGCCGCCGTCGGAGACCAGGCCGAGCAGGTGGAGGCGCCCGCGAGGGCTCTCGATCGCGCGCCGGCAGGCCGAGCGCAGAGCCTCGTTCTCAAAGAAGGCACCGTCGGCGATCGCGTCGTTGATCCGGGCCAGGTCCTGCTTGACCACCGCGCCGGCGCCCAGGTTCATGTGGCCGACCTCGGAGTTGCCCATCTGGCCCTCGGGGAGGCCGACGGCGGTGCCCGAGGCGTTGAGGGTCGTCCGCGGGTAGGTCTCCCAGAGCTGGTCGAAGACCGGCGTGGACGCCAGCGACACGGCGTTGCCGGGGCCGGGTGGAGCGATGCCCCACCCGTCGAGGATCACCAGCGCCACCGCTGGTGCCGGCATCCCCTGCGGCCCCGAGGGCAGGGTCACCCCGCCGCCTCGACGATCGCCCGGAAGTCGCCCGGGTCGAGGCTGGCGCCCCCGACCAGGGCACCGTCGATGTCGGGCTGGGCCATCAGATCTGCGGCGTTGTCCGGCTTGACCGAGCCGCCGTAGACGATCCTCGTCCGCTCGGCCCGCTCGCCGCGGGCCCCGAGCAGGCCGCGGATGAAGGCGATCGCCTCCTGCGCCTGCTCCGGCGTCGCCGTGCGGCCGGTGCCGATCGCCCAGATCGGCTCGTAGGCGACCACGACCTCCGGCAGGCGGCCGGCGTCGAGACCTGCGAGGTCGGCCTCGACCTGTCGCACGAGGACCGACTCGGTCCGCCCCCCGTCCCGCTCCTCCTGGGTCTCGCCGACGCAGAGGATCGGCTCCAGGCCCGCGGCGAGGGCGGCGTGCACCTTGGCGGCGAGCGCCTCGTCGGTCTCCGCGAACGACTGGCGCCGCTCGGAGTGCCCCAGGATCACGGCTTCCACTCCGAGCTCGGTCAGCATCGCCGGCGAGACCTCGCCGGTGTAGGCGCCGCTCTCCTCCTGGTGCACGTTCTGCGCCGCCACCTTCACCGGCGTTCCCGCGCAGAGATCGACCGCTGCCGGCAGCGACGTGAAGGGCGGGCAGACCACCACCTCCGGCCCCTGTCCGTTCGGGCCATCGAGGAAGGCGGTGAGGAAGTCGCGCGTCTCGGCGACCGTCTTGTGCATCTTCCAGTTGGCGGCGACGTAGGGACGGCGCTCAGGCATCCTGGAGCGCCTCCACCCCGGGCAGCGGCTTGCCTTCGAGCAGCTCGAGCGAGGCGCCGCCGCCGGTCGAGAGCCAGTCCACGCGGTCGTCGAGGCCGAACTGGCGCAGGGCGGCGACCGAGTCGCCGCCGCCGACGACGGTCGTGCCGGGCGCGTCGGCGACTGCCTCGGCGAGCGTGCGGGTGCCGGCAGCGAACGGCTCCAGCTCGAAGGCCCCCATCGGACCGTTCCAGAGCACGGTTCCGGCGGCACCGACGGACTTCGCGTAGGCCTCGGCCGTGCGCGGCCCGACGTCCAGCCCCATCCAGCCGTCCGATACCTCGATCCCCTCGGCGTCGCGCCGCTCAGTCGCCGCGTTGAAGTCCCTGCCGAGGACCAGGTCCACGGGCAGCTCCAGCCGGCAGTCGGCCGCCGCCGCCCTGTGAAGGGCGCGTTCGGCCTCCGGGACCCCCTCCTCCTCGACCAGCGAGTCGCCGGTGGGGATCCCCTGGGCGCGGAAGAAGCAGAAGCACATCGCACCGCCGATCAGGATCTCGTCGGCGATCTCGAGGAAGCGGTCGATGACGCCGATCTTGTCGCTGACCTTGGCGCCGCCGAGGACGACCGTGAGCGGCCGCCGGGGCCGCTCGGCCACCGCGGTCAGGTGCTCGACCTCGCTCTCCAGCAACAGGCCGGCATAGGAGGGCAGGAGCTCGGCGACCCCGACGGTCGTCGCGTGGGCGCGGTGCGAGGCGCCGAAGGCGTCGTTGACGAACAGGTCGACAGGGGCCGCCAGCCGCCGCGCCAGGTCCGGGTCGTTCTCGGTCTCCCCCGGGTCGAAGCGGCTGTTCTCGAGCAGCATGAGGTCGCCCTCGCCGAGCTCGGCGGCAAGGGCATCGACCTCCCCCCCGGCGACCGCCGGCGCCTGAGTGACCGGAGCGCCGGTCAGCTCCGCCAGGCGCTCGCCCACCGGCCGCATCGACAGGGCGGAATCGGTTCCCTCCGGCCGGCCCAGATGCGACACCAAGATCGTCGCCGCGCGCCGCTCGCGCAGCAGCTCCAGGGTCGGCAGGGCGGCTCGGATCCGCATGTCGTCGGCCACCCGCCCGTCCTCGAGCGGAACGTTGAAGTCGACCCGGACCAGCACCGTGCTGGCCGCGACATCCGCGTCGCGGACCGATGCCTTTCCGAGGCTCAAGCGCCGGCCGCGACCGGCTCCAGGACCTTGGCGGCGAGCTCCACGCAGCGGTTCGAGTAGCCCCACTCGTTGTCGTACCAGGAGATCGCCTTGATCATGCGGCCGTCGCCGCCGACCATCGTCAGCGACGCGTCGAAGATCGACGAGTGCGGGTCGGTGACGATGTCGGTCGAAACGATCGGGTCCTCGGTGTAGGCGAGGATGCCCTCGAGCGGCCCCTCGGCCGCCGCCCGGACCGCATCGTTGACCTCCTGCGCAGAGGTCTGGCGGGAGACCGTGGCCACGAGGTCGACCACCGACCCGGTCGCGACCGGCGCCCGAACTGAGAATCCGTTGAGCTTGCCATCGAGCTCGGGGAGGACGAGACCAACCGCCTTCGCCGCCCCAGTGGTGGTCGGGATCAAATTCAGCGCCGCGGCCCGGGCCCGCCGCAGGTCCTTGTGGGGCATGTCCTGGAGCCGCTGGTCGGCGGTATAGGCGTGGATCGTGGTCATCAGGCCGCTTTCGATCCCGACCGCCTCGTGGATGACCTTGGCCAGCGGCGCCAGGCAGTTCGTCGTGCAGGAGGCGTTGGAGATGACATCGTGGCTATCGGGGTCGTAGGCCTCGTCGAAGTTGACGCCTAGTGCAACCGTCACGTCGGGCTCCTTGGCCGGCGCCGTGATGATCACCTTCTTGGCTCCGGCCTCGAGGTGCTTGGCGGCGTCCTCGCGGGACGTGAAGAGGCCGGTGGACTCGATCACTACGTCGACTCCGAGGTCGCTCCAAGGCAGCGCCGCAGGGTCGCGCTCCTGGAGCGCCCGGGTCTCTTGACCGTCCACCGTGAAGGTGCCATCGCCGGCGCTCAGCTCGCCCGCAAACCGGCCGAGGACCGAGTCGTACGTGAGCAGGTGGACGATCGTCTCGGTGTCGACCAGGTCGTTGATCGCGACGAACTCCAGCTCGGCGTCGGCTGCGTGTGCGGCGCGGAACACATTGCGCCCGATCCGCCCGAATCCGTTGATCCCGACCTTCACTGCCATCGCTGCATCGCCTCCTGGAATTGGGTTGGGACCCGATCTTATGGAGCCGTCGAGCGCGGCGCGCGCGCCGGTCAGTCGGCCCCGACGGTGATCTCCACGTCGTACCCGTCCGGGTCGCGGAGGAACGCCGAGTAGGAGCCGGAGGGCCGGCCGTTGGTCCCGTGCGGCTCGTGCGTGCTCTGCCCGCCCGCTGCGACCCCTGCCTCGTGGGCGGCCTTCACCGCGGCGATGCCCAGGGCCGTGAAGCTGACGAGGCCGAATCCCGCCCGGGCGCCGTGGCCGGCGGAGACGAAGAAGACCGGCTTGGCGATCCCCCACCCGACCGTCTGCTCCTTCTCGTAATGGCGCCGCCACCCCAGCGGGCCGAGCATCGCGTCGTAGAAGGCGGCGCTGCGCTCGAGATCGTCTACCTCGAGTATCACGTGGTGGATCACCGGCGGCAGGCTACCTGCGTGGGGCGACGCCGCGCCACCCGCAGCGGGGGCCGGCTCAGCCGCCGCGGGGCGTCCAGCGAAAAGCCTTCAGCGCGACCAGCAGCCCCACGACACCCCAGACGGCGACGATCGCCAGGTTCCCGAGCTCGAACCCGCTGCCCGAGGTGCCCGTGAACGCCGCGTAGAAGGCTTCGAAGAAGTGCCGGATCGGGAAGGCCTCGGCGACGTGGAGCACCCCGGCGGGGATCTCGCTCTCGGGGATGAAGACCCCGGAGAGGAAGTAGAGCGGCAACAGGACCGCGTTGATCATCGGCGCCGCTGCGTCCTCGGATGGGACCGCGGCGGTGAACGCCACCCCCAGGCAGCAGAACGCGGCCGCGCCGACGACCAGCGTCACCAGGACCGCAGGGAGCCGCTCCCAGGGAACGTCGACCCCGTAGACGACCCGTCCGATCGCGGTGATCAAGACCAGCATCACCAGCGAGAGCAGGATCGAGTTGTTGACCCGGCCGGCGATGAAGACCCAGGCCGGCATCGGCGTCCCCCTCCCGCGCTTCAGGCGGCCGTTCTCGCGTGCCGTGACGAGCGTCATCACCAGGCTCTGCATGGTCGCCGAGACGACCGCCATCGTCACGATCGCCGGCACGTAGTAGGTGGTGGTCTTGACCCCGCCGAGCTCCTCGATCGTGTCGTTGCCGAAGATCGTCGCGAAGATGACCAGCAGGACGATCGGGAAGGCGACGGTGAAGAAGACCGAGGCGGGGTTGCGCCAGAAGGCCTTCTGATCGAAGCGGAACTGGTGCAGGGCGAGCGAAAGCGAGCTCACAGGTCCGGCTCCTCGCCGGTCAGGCGCAGGTAGACGTCCTCGAGGCTGGGCCGGCGGACCTCGAGGCCCTCGAGGGCCACGCCGCGGTCGAGCGCCCAGGCCGTCAGGCGATTTAGGTCTCGGGTCGGCTCCTCGCTCAGGAAGGCGACGGCGCCGTTCCCGACTTCGGGGGCCGGTGCGGGGACGTCCCCCGGCCCGATTCCCTCGGGGAGGCGGAACGAGATCCGGGCGGGCTCGCTCTCGCGGTCGCCGAGGTCCTCGGGCGTGCCGGTGGCGACGATCCGGCCACGGGCGATGATCGCGACCCGGTCGGCGAGCCGCTGCGCCTCGTCCATGTAGTGGGTCGTGAGGAAGACGGTCTTGCCGAGGTCGCGGAGGCCGGCGATCATCTCCCAGGCGTGGCGGCGCGCGGAGGGGTCGAAGCCGGTGGTCGGCTCGTCGAGGAAGAGAAGCTCGGGGTCCCCGACCAGCGCCATGCCGACGTCGAGCCGGCGCTGCTGGCCGCCGGAGAGCTCCCGCGCGCGGACGTCGGCCCGGTCGCCCAGCCCGATCAGCTCGATCACGTCCTCGACCGGCCGCGCCGACCGGTAGTAGCCGGCGAAGAGCTCGAGCGACTCGCGGACCGTCAGGTAGGGATCCGGGTTCAGGGTCTGGAGGACCATGCCGACCCGCTCGCGCCACGACCGGCCGGCGCGTTCCGGGTCCTCGCCGAGGACCGTGACGTGGCCCCCCGTCCGCTTGCGATAGCCCTCGAGGATCTCAGTGGTGGTGGTCTTGCCGGCGCCATTGGGGCCGAGAAAGGCGAAGACCTCGCCGCGCCGTACGTCCAGGTCGATTCCCCGGACCGCCTCGAGGTCGCCGTAGCTCTTGGCCAGCCCGCGGACCCTGATGACTTCTTCCGCCACAGCCGGCGGATGTTAGGGCCGGGCCCTACCGGTCGAGCTCGACGTCGCGGTGCTTGACCCGGACGACGACGTCCTCGCGCTGGGCGAGGTCGCGCCTGATCCGGTCGGCGACGGTCACCGACCGATGGCGACCGCCGGTGCAGCCGATCGCGATGGTGAGGTGGGACTTCCCTTCAGCCACGTAGGCGGGCACCAGGAACTCGAGCAGCGGCATCAGCCGGCCGTAGAACTCGCCCGCCTGGGTGCCGGACTCGACGTAGCTCCGGACCTCCTCGTCGAGCCCGGTCAGCGGGCGCAGGTCGTCGACGTAGTGGGGGTTCGGGAGAAACCGGACATCGAGGGTGAGGTCGGCGTCGCGCGGGGGCCCGTTCTTGAAGCCGAAGGTCAGCAGGGTCAGCGCCAGCCGCCCCGCCGACTCGTCGCCGAGCAGCTCCTCGGCGATCCGTCGCCGCAGCTGACCACCGGAGAGCTCCGAGGTGTCCATGACCAGGTCGGCGCGCTCGCGGAGCGGCGCCAGGAGGGTGCGCTCGGCGCGAATGCCGTCGACGACGCTGCCCTCGGGGGCGAGGGGATGGCGGCGGCGGGTCTCCTTGTAGCGGTCCACCAGGGTCTCCTCGTCGGCCTCGAGGAAGAGCACCCTGGGCTTCACACCGTCGCCGTCGAGGTCGTCGAGCACCTGAAGCAGGTCGTCGAAGTAGTCGCCGCCGCGGACGTCGGAGACCACGGCGGCGCGCTCGACCCCGCTCCCGTCGTGACGGAACAGCTCGCCCAGGGAGCCGAGCATCCGGGGCGGCAGGTTGTCGACGCAGAAATATCCGCCATCCTCGAAGGCGGCGATCGCCTCCGACTTGCCGGCGCCGGAATGTCCGGTGATCACGACCATCCTGACCTTGCCGACGCCGTCCGCCATCGCCTCAACCCGTCCTGTTGAGCTGCTCGTGGATCTCGCGCCCGACCTTGCCCGGCAACCCCGGGACCGCTTCGAGCTCCTCGCGGCTCGCCGCCAGGACCCGGTCAGGCGACCCGAAATGGGCGAGCAGCGCCCGTTTCCGCACCGGCCCGACCCCGCGCAGCTCATCGAACACCGAGCCCGTCATCGCCTGGTCCCGGCGGCCGCGGTGGTGCTCGATGGCGAACCGGTGCGCCTCGTCGCGCACGCGCTGGAGCAGCTTCGACGCCTCCGATTCCGGGGGGAGGTCGATCGGGTCCGAACGACCGGGCACGTAGACCTCCTCGAGCCGCTTCGCGAGGCTGATCACCGTGACGCCGCGCTCGGCGAACGGCCGCAGCGCCCTCATCCCGGCCGCGAGCTGGCCCTTGCCGCCGTCGATCACGATCAGCGACGGCAGCGAGGCGAAGCTCTCATCGCGCTCGCCGTCGTGCGGTGAGAGGTCGGCCTGCTCCAGATACCGGTTCATCCGCCGGGTGAGCACCTCCTCCATCGCCGAGAAGTCGTCCGCCCCGTTGCCCTTGGCGAAGTCTCCCCGGACGCGAAAGCGCCGGTAGTGGGCCTTCTTGGTCGCACCCCCTTCGAACACGACCATCGAGGCGACGGTGTGCTCGGCGCCCAGGTTGGAGATGTCGAACCCCTCGATCCGGACCGGCAGGTCGTCCATCGCGAGCGCCCCGGCGAGGGCGCTGAGGGACTCCACCCGCCGCTGGCGCCGGTGTTCCCGGCGCAGGCGGTCCTGGTCGAGGGCGAGGCGGGCGTTGCGCTCGGCCAGGTCGCGCAGGCGCCGCTTGTCGCCCCGCTCGGCGATCCTGATCCGGACCGGCCCGCCGCGGCGCTCGCTCAGCGCCTCGGCGAGTAGGTCGGCTCCGTCGCGCAGGTAGGGCCCGACGATGACCTCGCGCGGGATCGCCGGCGACGCCCCGTAGTACTGCGCGATGAACTCCTCGGCGACGTCGGCGAGGCTGCGCTCACCGTGGTTCTCGAGGTAGAAGCTCTGCCGCTCGGCGAGGATGCCGTCACGGACCTGGAAGACCTGCGCATTGGCATCCTCGCCCTCGGCCGCCACCCCGATCAGGTCCGCGGTGCCCACCGACCCGCCGGCCACCTGCTGCCGTTCGAACAGCGAACGCACGGCCCGCAGGCGGTCGCGGTGGACGGCCGCGCGCTCGAAATGCTGGGCGGCCGCCGCCTGGTCCATCTTCTGCTCCTCCTGCCGCTCGACCTGGCGATAGCGGCCGGAGAGGAAGTCGACGATCGCATCGATGTTGCGGCGGTACTCCTGCCGGTCGACGTAGCCGACGCAGGGCGCCCCGCAGCGCTTGATGTAGTAGTCGAGGCACGGGCTTCCGGACCGGCGCCCGGGCTCGGGCCCCTCGCAGGTGCGGTACTGGAAGAGCTTGCCGAGCAGGTCGAGCGTCTCCCGGACCCGCTTCGCGCTCGAGAACGGGCCGAAGTACGCGCGGTGCGGTCGGTGCCGCTCGCGGGTGAAGTACACGCGCGGGTACTCCTCGTCCAGGCTCACCCCGACGTAGGGGTAGGACTTGTCGTCGCGAAGCCGGATGTTGAACCGCGGCCGGTGGCGCTTGATGAAGTTCTGCTCGGCGAGCAGGGCCTCGGCCTCGTTCGCCGTGACCAGGAAGTCGATCGCCGCCACCTGCGACAGCCAGGTGCCTTGGGGCTTCGAGAAGTGCGACGAGACCCGCTTGCGGATCGACCTCGCCTTGCCGACGTACAGCACGGAGCCGCCGGCACCGTTGAACCAGTAGACGCCGGGCGCATCGGGCAGCCCCCGTCGCTGCGCGGCGATCCGCTCCTCGCGGCTTTCCTTTCCGTTCTCTTCGGCCATCCCGCAAAGGGTAGGCTCCCCGCCCATGGCTCCCGAGATCCCGAGCCCACCGGACCTCAAAACGCTGCGGATCGAGGTCGACGGCGAGATCGGCACCCTCACCCTTGACCGGCCCGACGCCTACAACGCGATGAGTCCGGAGATGATCGCCGAGCTCACCATGGCGTTCGCCTGGTTTGCCGACCGGGCACCCTTGCGAGGGCTGGTCGTGACCGGTGCCGGCAAGGCCTTTTCTGCCGGCGGCGACGTGACCTGGTTCCGCAAGGGGGTCGAGTCCGAGGACTTCGACCTGCCCTCGGACGTGCGCCGCGGCGCCGAGGTCCTGCACCAGGGGATAATCGACATGCAGCGGATTCCCTATCCGGTCATCGCAGCGGTCAACGGCCCGGCCGCGGGGGCCGGCTTCTCCCTCGCGCTCGCCTGCGACTTCCGGATCGTTGCCGAGAGCGCGTTCTTCGCCTGCGCCTACGGCCGGATCGGCGCCTCGCCCGATGGCGGGATGACGTACTTCCTGCCCCGCGTGGTGGGCCCGTCGCGGGCGCTCCAGATCCTGCTCGAGGACCCGAACATGAGCGCCGGGGAGGCCAGGGCCGAAGGCATAGCGTCGGAGGTCGTCGCGCCTGACCAGCTGCTCGGGCGCAGCCGCGAGCTGGCCGGCGAGCTGGCCGAACGGGCCCCTCACTACGTCCGGATGGCGAAGCACCTCGCCCGGGTCAGCCTGGAGAACAGCCTCGCCGAGCACCTCCAACTCGAGCGTCACGGGATCGCCGACAGCATGGGCACCGAGGACCTGCGGGCGGGCGTCACGGCCTTCTTCGCCGGCGAGAAGCCCGCCTTCAAGGGCACCTGAGCGGGGCTCCGATGCGAATGCCCGGCGTCAAGGGCCGAGGCCAGCGCCTCGGTATTGTGGGCCGCGGTCTCCGACGAAAGGGGTTTTGGATGAAGCGAGCAATCGTGCTGCTCGTGTCGCTCGTTGCGGTTCTCGGCCTGGTCGCCTGCGGAGGCGACGACGACAGCGACACCACGTCCAGCGACACCGGCGCGGCGACCACCGGTGGCGGCGGCGGGGGTGGTGGCGGCGGAGGTGGCGCGGCCGCCCTCAAGGTGACCGCGGACTCGACGGGTCAGCTCGCCTGGAAGCCCACGTCGCTCCAGGCCAAGGCCGGCGAGGTCACGGTGGAGCTCGACAACCCGGCTCCCGTCCCGCACAACATCGAGATCGAGGGCAACGGCGTCGAGGAGGTCTCCGACACGATCAGCCAGGACACGGCGACGGTCACGGCCAGCCTCAAGCCCGGCAAGTACGTCTACTACTGCAACGTCCCAGGCCACCGCGAGGCCGGGATGGAGGGAAACCTCACCGTCAAGTAGGTGAGAACGGCCGGTCGCGTTCTAGCTCGCGGGCAGGGCGCGGCCGACGCTGTCTCCGACGAAGCAGGGCTTCTCCGAGCCCTCTACTTCGAGGGTGAAGCGAGTCACGACCTGCCACCAGCCGCCGCCGACGTCCTCGACGGAGACGACCTCGGCGTAGGCCCGCACCTGGCTGCCGGAGGGCACCGGGGCGGGAAAGCGCACCTTGTTCCAGCCGTAGTTGACCCCGAGCGCGAAGCCGCTCGACGCGATCAGGTCCTTGCGGAACCCGTCGACCAGCGACAGGGTCAGGTTGCCGTGGGCGACGGTGGTGCCGAACGGGCTCTCGCTCTTGGCCCGCTCGACGTCGACGTGGATCCACTGGTCGTCGCCGGACAGCTCCGCGAACGCGTCGATCATCTCCTGGGTGACGGTCCGCCAGTCGCTGGGCCCGACCTGCTGTCCGATCAGCTCCTTCAGCCCGTCGATCCCCTGTGCTTCGGCCAGCGGCACGGCGCGAGCCTAGTCGATCAGGCGCACCGCCAGCGGCGGGGCGAGCAGAACACCGGCGCCGTCGAGGAGGCCCATGATCCGGGCCACGTAGGCGGTGGTTTCGGGGATCGAGGGGACACAGTCGCAGGCGGCCACGGGGGCCGGGCCGGCGTTGTAGGCGGCGAGAGCGAGCGGGACCGAGCCGTCGAACTGCTCCAGCAGGTCCGCCATCAGGTGGGCCTGGGCGTCGATCGCGGCAACCGGGTCGAACGGGTCCGCGAGGCCGTAGGCCCTGGCGGTCGACGGGATGAACTGGGCGATCCCGAGGGCGCCGGCCGGTGAGACGGCGCGCGGGTTGAAGTTCGACTCCGCCATCAGCTGCGCGGCGAGGACGGCGGCCGAGACGTTCCAGCGAGAGGCGGATCGCGTCACGGGCCCCCGGTAGGCGGCCGGCACGAACGCGGGCACGGCGGGCGGGCCCGTCCCGCGGTCGTCTCCGGGTCCGGCGACTGCATCTCCTGCCGCCGAGCAGGGCGGCGGACCGGCCACGTAGCCGAAGTGCCAGGGCTCCCAGGAGTAGCGCTTGGCGAACCCGAACCGCCCGGCGTTCGCAGCCAGCCAGGCGTAGGCGCCCGGCGGGCCGAGGTCGAGCTCGGTCCCGCACCGGTGGAGCGACTGCCCCGGCGGCGCGACCCAGCGCGGGTCGGGATTGGCGGCGAACAGGGCCGCCTGCTCGGCATCTGAGCGAAAGCCGGAAGTGACGACGAGGAGGACCCCGCCGGACGCTGCCGCCGCCGACATGCGGTCGAAGGCGGCGGCGACGTCCGGCCTCATGCCTTCGCCCTGGCGGTACAGCAGCGGACCCGCATAACCGCCGCCAGAAGCCGTGGAGGGCGGCGAGCGTCCCGCGCCGCCGCCGGGAACCGCCTCGGCGACGGCGCTCGCCCGGACGGCCGTCGATCCGCCCCGCACGGACCCCGTCACCACCGCCCGCGCGCGCAGCGGCGCAAACGACGATACGTCGGGGAAGGAGATCCGCAGCCGCCGCGCCGCCACCCCGTTGGCCATCGCGGCTGCCCGGCCTACGCGGCGTGCCCGCCGGAGATAGGCGGGCTTCGCCAGGTGGCGGGGGTTCGCCCTGCCGTCGGGCAGCCGGGCGGGCGCCAGGAGGCGACCTAGGTCGTCGCGGAGCGAACGGGCCGCGGACAACGCCGCCAGGTCGGCGGCGCGTTGAGCCCTGCCCTTCCCGGTCAGCGCCCCCGCCACGGCCACGAGAGCCGCGACACCGACCAGCAGGACCGCGATCGCCCCGAGCGCCAGGGGCAGCGCCTGCCCGCCGGCGCCGGCCAATCGGGCTGCGAACCTCGCGAGTCGTGGCTCGCGGCCCGAGGGACCGACTCGCTCGGCAAGCGGGACCCATGCGGGCGCGGCCGGCAGGACGCGGACGAGCAGGCCGCGCGCGATCAGCTCTCCTGCGGCGAGCGCCGCGAGCGGGCGTCTGCTGGGGAGCTCGGCGCGCAGGAGCGCCGCGGTCGCTCCCAGCTCCGGCGCCTCCACCGCCAGGCGGAACGCCGCGGCGTCGCAGTCGAGCACGCAGGCCGCCCCCCGCGGCAGGAGCCGCGCCGCCGCCGCGGCCAGCAGCACCCCCTCGGCTCCGGCGGGTGCCGGAAGCTCGCAGGTCCGTCCCCGGGCGGCGGGAGGCAGTGGCGGATCGAGGCCCGCGAGGGCGCGCTCCAGATCGCGAGCCTCCCCCGAGGCCAGGAGCGCCGGTCCCCGCGCGCGGGTGCCCAGCCGGACCAGCAGGCTCGGCCGCCCCGGGAGCGCCGTCATCGCCGCCAGCGAAGCGGCGGTGGGGGAAGCGCCACGGGCCTCTGCCATCCCGGCGACCACGACGCGGGGACCGGTCAGTGGTCCACCCCCGCGACCGCCGCGCTCGTCGTCACCGCGAGCACGTCCTCGGGCAGCGGCAGGAGGGCCGGTGGGCGCAACCTGACCCGCACGCGCCCGCGCTCCACCTCGACCGCAACCCGGTCCTCTGCCCAGCCCGGCAGCGCCGCGCCCACCGCGGCACGGGCCGGGCGTCCGGCGGCCAGTGCCGCGGCGCCGGCCTCGGCGGCTCCGTCGGCGAGGGTCAGCGTGTAGCCCGCGGCGAACAGCTGCAGCGCCGCGGCGCCGGCGAGGAGCAACGCCGGCAACCCGGCGACCAGCTCGACCGTCGCCTGGCCGCGCTCCCGGCGCACCGGATCACCCACCGGCACCGGGCCCCAGAGCCGCGCTCGCCGCGACGGGGATCGGCGGCAGCCCCGGCAGGAGGCGGGGCACCGACACCGTGACCCTGACGCCGTCGGCGGCGCGGACCTCGGACCCCCGGCGCAGCAGGCCCGGGAGGGCGCCGCGCGCCGACCGCGCGGGGTCATTGCCGACCAGGGCCGCGCGAGCTCCCGCCCGAGCCGCGATCCCGGCCGACCAGAGAGCGTGTCCGGCCGCGGCGAGCTGCGCTGCGATCAGGAGAGCGAGGACCAGCGCCGGGAGGGAGGCGACCAGCTCGACCGACGCCGTCCCCTCCTGCGCCCGATGTTCCCGATCCGCGGCCACGGGTCGAGGTTCATCGGCCGCCGCGCGCCGGTGGCGCGCCGCGGCAAGGACTTCAGGGCGGAAGCGTCAAGGCTTCCGCACCCGTCTGCTCAATACGTCTTTGCCTCGAGCCAGACGCGCCAGATCGCCGCGATCGACAGCCCGAGCAGGATCAGCCAGACGAGCGTGCCGCCGCCGGAGTCGAAGAACTCCTCGGTTCCGGCCAGCAGCAGGGCGATCAGGCCGACGGCGCCGTAGAGGATCGCGCGGCGGCCGTCGCTGAGGCTGAGCAGCGTCAGCTGGTTCTGGCGGGCCAGCGTGTAGATCAGGAACGCGATGCCACAGAGGAACCCCATGCCGAGCGCGGTCAGGATCGTGTCGGCGGCGTTTCCGCCCCCGGGCACGAAGGCGACGCCCAGGGCCAGGACGAGGATGATCGCGATGTTTCTAACGTGCCGGATGATCGGAGTGTAGAACCGGTCGGGGCCCAGTCCGGGGCAGCGGACGCGGGAGCGAGGGCCGGCGGAAGGTGGGGACTCCGGGTGCCGGCCCGAGCGGGAAGCGAGCATGCCCCCGGCGTTACTTCGAGGTCATTACGACTATTCCGATCACCACTGCCGCGATGCTGGCGGCGAGGCCGAGCAACCCGACGGCGGCGGCGAAGCCGGCGGCCACCGGGCGGTCGTCGCGGGAGAACTCCGCGAACCTCGCTGCGCCCCAGATTGCGGCGGAGTAGACCAGGGTGAGCCCCAGGGCCGACACCGACGCATAGAGCACCGTGTCGAGGAGCTCCTTCGTTTCGACGACCGTGGCGATCATCGGCTCACCCCGCCGGCACCGGCTCGCCCCGGGCCCGTCTGACGAAGGCGATGGCGGCCAGCGCCGCGCCGATCAGCAGGACGATCAGCGGCCCGGCCGCCCCGGTGCCGAAGATCCGGGTGAAGCCGTAGGTCGCGGCGCCGATCGCCGCCGCCGCGGGCAGCGTCAGCACCCAGGCGAAGACGATGTTGCCGGCCACCCCCCAGCGCACCGCCGACAGCCGTTTGCCGGCGCCCGCCCCCATCACCCCTCCGGCGATGACCTGCGTCGTCGAGAGGGGGAAGCCGAAGTGGGAGGAGCTGAGGATCACCGCCGCCCCGGCACCCTGCGCCCCGAAGCCCTGGGCGGCGTCCATCTTGATGATCCGGCTGCCCATCGTGCGGATGATCCGCCAGCCGCCCGTGTAGGTGCCGAGGGCGATCGCGGTGGCGGCGGACACGATGACCCAGAACGGAGGGTCGGCGTCGGCCGAAAGGTGCCCGCTGGCGACGAGCGCCAGAGCGATCACGCCCATGGTCTTCTGAGCGTCGTTCGTCCCGTGCGCGAGGGCGAGCATCCCGCCCGAGATGACCTGGCCGGACCGGAACCCCCGGTTCACCGGGCCCGGCGACAACCGGCCGACGATCCGGTAGGTGATGTTGATCCCGAGCCAGGCGACGAGAAAGGCCAGGGTCGGCGCGATCAGGGCCGGGATCAGCACCTTGCCCGTGATTCCCTCGCCGAGCACGGCGCTCGTCCCGGCCGCCGCCAGGGTCGCCCCGACGACCCCGCCGATCAACGCGTGCGAGCTCGACGAGGGCAGCCCGTAGTACCAGGTGATCAGGTTCCAGGCGATCGCGCCGACGAGACCCGCAAACACCACCGTCGTCGTGATGTCCTCGGGATTGACGACGTCCTTCGCCACGGTCGCCGCAACCTCGAGCGAGATGAAGGCGCCGGCGAAGTTGAGCAGCGCGGCGAAGGCGACCGCGGTCCGTGGCGAGGCCGCCCTGGTCGAGATCGAGGTGGCGACGACGTTGGCGGTGTCGTGGAACCCGTTCGTGAAGTCGAAGGCCAGCGCGGTGGCGACGACGATGGCCAGGATCAGGTCGGAGTCCACGACCTAGGGCACCTAGCTGTTCTTGATGACGATGCCCTCGAGGATCTGGGCGGCGGTCTCGGTGGCGTCGATCGCGTTCTCGAGGACCGCGAACATATCCTTCCAGCGGATCACGACCATGGGGTCGATGCCGTCCGAGAACAGGGACGCGACTGCGTCCCGCGAGATCCGGTCGCCCTCGTTCTCGAGTCTGTGGATCTCGATCCAGTAGTCCTCGAGGCCCTTGAAGTTGCGGAGGTTCTTGAGCGCCTCGGCAAGCTGCTCGCAGCACGCGACCAGCACCCGGGTGAGCTCGATCGCCTGCTCCATCGGCGCCTCGATCTTGTAGAGGCCGAGGAAGTCGGACGCCTCCTCGATGTAGTCGACGACGTCGTCCATCTGCGTCGCGAGGGCGTAGATGTCCTCGCGGTCGATCGGCGTGACGAAGGTCGAGTTCAGGCGCTGGACGATCGCGTGGGTGATCCGGTCACCCTCCTGCTCGGCCTTGAGGATCTCGCGCCCGTGGCCGCTGTCGTCCGGCCACTCGCGCATCATCTGGTCGAGGAGACGGGAGGCCTGGAGAGTGTTGCTGCCGGCCTCCGAGAAGAGGTCGAAGAACACCCGATCCTGCGGGACGAGGGAGATCCGCGCCACGGCGGCGCAACCTACCAGGCGACCCGGCCGGGGGCCGTTGGTCAGGCGGAGGCCGGCGAGGGGGCCTCGGATGCCCGGGCGGCGTGCAGCTCCCTCAGCTCCTCCTGGGCGTCGCGGCGCTCGTCCCCCTCGGCGCGGCGACGGCGCCAGGAGCAGTCCTCCTGGAGCTCCCAGGCGTGCGTGTTGTCGGCGAAGCAACGGTCCAGGACGTCGAGGAGCTGGGCCTTCAGCGCCTCGTCCTCGACCGGCGCCACCAGCTCCACTCGGCTGTCGAGGTTGCGCGGCATCAGGTCGGCGGAGCCCATCAGGACCCGCGTTTCCTCGCCCCGCTCGAAGGCGTAGATGCGGGCGTGCTCGAGAAAGCGCCCGACGATCGAGACGACCCGGATGTTCTCGGAGACGTTTTGGACACCGGGCCGGAGGCAGCAGATGCCGCGGGGGTTGAGCTCGACCGGGACCCCGGCCTGGGATGCCCGGTAGAGGGCCTGGATGCAACGGGCGTCGACCAGCGCGTTCATCTTCATCGCGATCCGCGCCCGCGCGCCTTCGCGGTGAGCCTCGATGGTCCGCTCGATCTCTCCGATGATGTCCTCCCGCATCGTCATCGGCGAAGCGAGCACCTTGCGGTACGCGGCCGGCCGGCCGTAACCCGTCAGGAAGTTGAACATCTCGGCGACGTCGGCGGCGATCTCCTCGTCGGCCGTGAACAGTCCGAGGTCGGTGTAGAGCCGGGCGGTCTTCGGGTGGTAGTTGCCGGTCCCGACGTGGACGTAGTTGCGAACGCGCTCGCCCTCCCGCCTGGCGACCAGCAGCGACTTGAGGTGGGTCTTGAGGCCCGGGATGCCGTAGACGACGTGCACCCCGGCCTCCTCCAGGGCCTTCGCCCACTGGATGTTCGCCTGCTCGTCGAAACGGGCCTTCAGCTCGACGAGGCAGACGGCCTGCTTGCCGCGCTCCGAGGCGCGGATCAGGGACGGCACCAAGGGCGAGTCGTCGCTGGTCCTGTACACCGTCTGCTTGATCGCGAGGACGTCGGGGTCGGCGACTGCCTGCTCGACGAAGCGCTCGACCGACGTCGCGAACGAATCGTAGGGGTGATGCACCAGGATGTCGCCCTGGCGGATCGCGGCGAAGATGTCGACCGGCCGCTCGTCCTCGCCCTGGAGCCCCGGCTGGGTAACCGGGGACCACGACGGATAGCGCTGTTCGGCGTGCCCCGGCACCTTCGCCAAGTCGGCGAGGTCGCTGAGGTCGAGCAGTCCCTCGACTTCGTAGACCTCGCGGTCGTCGATGCGCAATGCCGAGACGAGCTGCTCGCGGAGCTTCGGGTTCATGCCTGAGGACACCTCGAGCCGGAGAACCTCGCCGAAACGGCGGCGGCGGAGCTCGTCCTCGACCGCCCGGAGCAGGTCGTCGGCCTCGTCCGAGACGTCGAAGTCGGCGTCACGAGTGACGCGGAAGAACCCGTGGTCCAGCACCTCGATCCCCGGGAAGAGAGCGTCCACGTTCACGGCGATCACGTCCTCGAGCGGGACGAATGTGGAATCCCCCTCGCCCACCGTGAGGAAGCGGCCCAGCAGCTCCTTCGGCACCTTGACCCGGGCGGTGATCTCGTTGCCGGCCTCGTTGTCGCGGAGCAGGACCGCGAGGCTGAGGGACAGGTTGGAGATGTAGGGAAACGGCCTGCCCATGCCGATGACCAGCGGCGTCAGGGTCGGGAAGACCTGGTCCTGGAACCGCTCGGCGATCTCCGCGCGCAGCTCCGGAGACGCCGAGTCCAGCGAGACGATGCAGATGCCGTGTTCGGCCAGCGCGGGCCGCAGGGTGCCCTCGAAGCAGCGGTGCAGCCGCTCGTCGAGCTCGAGGACCTTTTCGCGGATCGACTCGATCTGCTCGGAGGGCGAGAGCCCGTCTGGACCGCGCGACCCGATCCCCGCCTCCGCCTGGTCGGTCAGCCCGGCGACGCGAACCATGAAGAACTCGTCCAGGTTCGAGGCGTAGATGGCCCCGAACTTGACCCGCTCGAGAAGCGGAACCGTCGAGTCCTCGGCGAGCTCGAGCACGCGTTCGTTGAAGGCGACCCAGGAAAGCTCCCGGTTGAAGTAGAGGGACGGGTCGGCGAGGTCGGGAGCGGAGTCGCGCGACTCCCGCTCCTCGGGTGCGGCAACCTGACCTCGAAGATCCTCTTCCAGCACGGCTCAGCCTCCAGTCGCCGCCTCCCCCGGGAGCGGCGGGACCATCGTAGCGGCGAGGAGGAACCGGACCTGTGAACCGGTTGTGAGGAAACGGCGCGCTCAGGCGGCGACGGATTCGGGCGGCGAACCGTTCGATCGGCCGTTCAGGAGGTCGAGGACGACTCCCTCGCGCAGCCCGCCCTTGCCGATCTGAAGCGGCTGGCGGAGCAGCTCGGAGATCTTCTCGAGCAGGAGGATCCCGGTCGGGAGGATGCGCACCCGCCGCGGGTCGAGCTCGAACCTCCGGGCGACTTCGGCTGCCGGGTCTCCGCAGAGCACCCTGATCCCGCGCTCGAGCGTCTCGTACTCGAGAACCGCTCCGACCAACCTGCGCAGCGACGTGGCGCTGCCACCCACCGCAACGGCCTGGTCAGGGCATTCGACCTCCACCCCCTCGAAGATCTCCTCGACCCGGTCCCTGACCCGGCGGATCTCGGCCGCCGCCGGCGGATCGTTGATGAGCAGCTCCTCGGCGAGCATCCCCGAGCCGACGGGAAACGACCGGACCTCCTCGACACCGCCGGAAACCGTCCCGAGGATCACCTCGCTGGAGCCTCCCCCGACGTCGACGACCCCCACCTTTCCCTCGACCGGGTGGCCCAGGGTCTTGGTCGCGCCGACGAAGGACAGCCGGCCCTCCTCGTCCTCGGACAGGACGTCGACCGGCACTCCCGCAACTTCGGAGATGGCGTGGACCACCTCATCCCGGTTGCGCGCCTCGCGGATCGCCGCGGTAGCGACGATCCGGGTCGTGTCGGCGCCCATCTCCTCGGCCAGCTTGACCTGGGTCGCCACGACCTCGCCGACCTCGTGGATCTTCGCCTGCTCGATCCCCTCCTTGGTCGCCGCCTTGCCGATCCGGGTGTAGGCGCGCTGCTCCATCACCTTGTTCAGCCGGCCGTCGTCGGGCTCGGCCACGAGCAGGCGGGTCGTGTTCGAGCCGATGTCGATGGCGGCGCAGAGCACGCGGAGGATCCGCCCTATCGTCGCAGACGGGGTGGCGGCTACCGCCGCGGCGGGAGCAGGGTCATCGGCAGCGTCGACCGCGCGCCGATCGGCGCGGCGAGGTTTCGAGCATAGACCTTCGTCCGCCAGGCCCGGGCGTCCCGCAGCCGGTGTCGGCCCCCGCGGCCCATCTGGCCCACCAGTCTCTGCGCCTGGCCCGGGTCGAGCGCCAGGAACCGCTTCTTCCCGCCCCGCAGCCTCACCGGCCCCCGGCAGGCCCGCGGCGCCAGCCGCGGGCACGCGACGAGGAACGGCACCCTGCCGCCGGCCGGGACACGCCGGACCACCTGCTCGAGGACGAAGGCGCGCGCCCGGCCCGGGCCCGCCGGCGGCAGCGGCGGGGTGAAGAATCCGCCGGCGTACTCCTGGGGCTCGAACACCGCCGTCTGAAAGCCGCGATCCACATCCCCCCGCGAGACCTTCTTGACCTCGGGGGCGTCGCGGGGACGTCCGATCCGCTGGTCCTCGACCGCGGCCAGGATCCGCTTGAACAGCTCGTTCTGCCAGTCGCTGCCGCCGGTTACACCGCCGGCGTCCTGCTCGTGACCGACCCTGACGACGACGATCCCCTGGCGCGGGAACACCGCGACCAGCTGCCCGAACAGCCCGGAGAAGTGCCAGAGCCGGGCGGGCAGCTCTGGGAACTCGCGGGCGTCGGTGACCGGCCGGTCGCCGACGCGCGGGCTGACGCACGGCTTTGCCCGGTTTAGCCAGATCAACCAGCCGTAGCAGCCGTTCGTCCGGGTGGGCCGGATCGAGGCGCGAACCGCGCGATGGGAGATCAGCCGCCGGCCGCGCCAGACCCCGTCGCGCCGCAGCAGCTCACCCAGCCGACCGTAGTCGCCCGGGGTCATGTGAAGGTCGAAGAAGCCCTGGGTGTGGCCGGCCGAGTCTCGCCCCCAGCTCCATGAGCCGGGCTCTATCCCGAGCGGCGTGAAGACCTGACGCTGCGTGAACGCCTGGAAGTCCTCTCCCACCGCGCGGCCGATCGCCTCGGCGAGCAGCGCTGGACCGCTCTGGCTGTACTCGAAGTAGCTGCCGCGGCGCTTCTCCACGGCGACTGTCAGCGCCTCGCGCAGCCGATCCGGCATGAAGATGTTGTAATCGCGGAATCCGTTCCAGCGCAGGCCGCTGGTCATCGTCAGGAGGTCCCGCATCGTGATCTTCCCGTGCTTGCGGTCGGCCTCGGTGATCAGTGAGCCGAGCGGGTCCTCGGGGCTGATCAGGCGCTTGGTCATCGCCCGCATGAAGCCCAGCGCGACCGCAGACTTCGCCATCGACCAACTCTGGAAGGTCTGGTGCTCGTTGACCGCGGCGCCGCGGTCCTCGCCCACGAGACAGCCGTGGCGGTAGACGCGGATCGCGAAGCTCGACTGGGTGCTCCCGTAGTCGATCGCCCACTGGAGCTTCTGCCCGTCCATGCCGGCCTGGGACGGAGTCGCGCGCTGCCAGGCGCCGCCGACCGGGGGCGGGCAGTGCTTCGCCGCCGACGCAGCCGGGGTGATGGCCATCACGGTCGCGACGGCGGCGGCGGTCACGAGCGCCCCTCGCTTCACTCGCATCCCCATCGACACGATGTTAGGCGGCGCTGGGCGCCGGCGCGGCGTTCAGGCGCCGACCGCGCCCGGGTGCGAGGCGTCCTCGAACTCCCGGAAGAGACCGGTGACGACGAATGCGACCTGCTCGCCGACGTCGACGGCGTTGTCGCCGGTGCGCTCGAGTGCCCGGGCGGCGAGCATCATCGTCATCGCCCACTCACGGCGGTCCGCGTCGTCGCCGATCTCGAGCGCGCGCTGGAAGCATTCGCGGTTGAGCTCGTCCACCACGTCGTCCTGGCGAACCAGGTCGCGGGCGAGAGCATCGTCGCGCTGCTCGAAGGCGCGCTTAGCCTGGCTCGTCAGCGTCGCGACCTGGCGCCCCATCCGCAGGATCCGGTCGAGCATCTCTTCGTCGGCCGGCGGCTCGTTGCCCGCCAGCGGGATCAGCTTGCAGACGTTCACGCACTGGTCGCCCATGCGCTCGACGTTCTTCATGACGTGGAGCAGCGCCGAGATCAACCGCAGGTCGGTGGCCACAGGCGACTGGGTCGCCAGCAGCGTGATCAGGCTCTGGTGGACTTCGAGATAGCGCCCGTCGATCCGGTCGTCGTCGTTGATCACGATCTGCGCCAGCTCGACATCCTGGTGCTCGACCGCCTCGAGCGTCTTTGCCAGCGCCGCCTCGACCATGTCGAGGCCCTCGAGGCCGCGCGCCTCGAGTCCGGCGAGTTCCTCCTGGTAGTGCACGCGCGCGTGCTCGACCACTCAGCCGACCTTGCCCGAGACGTAGTCTTCGGTCCGCTTGTCGGTGGGGGTGGTGAAGATCGTCTCGGTGTCGTCGTATTCGACGATCCGTCCCCACCGATTGTCCTCGTCGGCGTCGAGCTCGACGATCAGGAAGGCGGTCATGTCGGAGACCCGCGCCGCCTGCTGCATGTTGTGGGTGACGATCACGATCGAGTACTCCTCCTTGAGGTCGAGCATGAGGTCCTCGATCCGCCCGGTCGAGATCGGGTCGAGGGCCGAGCAAGGCTCGTCCATGAGGATCACGTCGGGGTCGACAGCGATGCACCGCGCGATGCAGAGGCGCTGCTGTTGGCCGCCCGACATGCCGAACGCGTTGCTGGCGAGCCGGTTGTCCACCTCATCCCAGAGCGCCGCCCGCTGGAGGGCGTATCGGACCCGGTCGTCGATGTCTTCGAGCCTGAGCAGCTTCGGGCCGAAGGCCACGTTCTCGTAGATCGACTTCGGAAACGGGTTCGGCTTCTGGAAGACCATGCCGATCAGCTTCCGGGCCTGTACCGGGTCGACATCGGGACCGTAGAGGTCTTCCCCGTGGTAGAGGATCTGCCCGCTGACCTCTGCCGAAGGGATCAGGTCGTTCATCCGGTTGAAACAGCGGATCAGCGTGCTCTTGCCGCAGCCCGACGGGCCGATCAGCGCGGTGATGTTGTTCTTGAAGACGTCGAACGTGATGTCCTTGACGGCGGGCTTGCCGCCGTAGGCCACCGACAGGTCCCGAGTCTCGAAGACCTTCCCCTTGTGGTGCGCGCTCGGCGCGTGCCCGTCGCCGCCGATCTCGATCGGCCGCGCCAGGCCTCTCTCCTCTTGCCCGGTCACCTTCTCCTTCACCCTAGTCACCTACCACCTCTGCTCGTATCGATTTCTCAGCCAGATCGCGAACGAGTTGAGCAGGACGAGCAGGAGGATCAGCGTCACGATGCCCGCCGCCGCCAGGACCCGGAAGTCGTCGGATGGCTGCTTTGCCCAGTTGAAGATCTGAAGCGGCATCGCGGTGAACCCGCTCATCGGGCCGCTCGGGTCGAAGGTCACGAATGTGGCGGCGCCGAGCGGGATCAGCGGCGCCGTCTCGCCGATCGCCCGTGAGACCGCGAGGATCACCCCTGTCGCGATCCCCGGGATCGCCGCCGGCAGGACCTGGTGGCGAATGGTCTGCCAGCGGGTCGCCCCAAGCGCCAGGGAGCCCGCGCGGATCGACGGGGGCACCGCGCGGATCGCCTCGCGCGCGGCGATGATCACGATCGGCAGGACGAGAAGGGCGAGCGTCATCGAGGCGGTCAGGACCACGAACCCCAGACTCAGCGGGCCGCGGGCGATGAAGGCGAGGCCGAGCAGCCCGTAGATGATCGACGGGACCGCGGCGAGGTTCTGGATGTTGACCTCGACGAGGCGCGCCAGGCGACTGTCCTTGTTCGCGTACTCCTCGAGGAAGAGGGCCGCCCCGATTCCGATCGGCGCGATCAAGAGGATCACGAACCCGATGATCCAGAGCGTGCCGATGATCGCCGAGCGCAGCCCGGCCTTCTCGGGGTCACTCGAGCTGCCTTCCGTGATCAGCCCGGCGTCGAGCCGGCCCCTGCCGTCGAGGATCGCGTCCCCGAGCAGGATCGCGAGACCGACCAGCGCCAGCGAGATCGCCAGGAAGAGCAGCGTCGCGAAGACCGTGCCCTTGACGACGTCGCCGCGCGGCCGGCTGTCGAGCCGCTCCGCGGTCATCGCCCTCGCGCCCGAGACCGCGAGCCTCGCCCGCGGGTTCGGCGGGCCGCCGCCGCTCACTCGTACACCTCGCGGTAACGACGGACGAGCCGAATGCTCAGCAGGTTCATGACGAAGGTCATGACGAACAGCAGCAGCGCGACCGCAAAGACCGTCTTGTAGGTGATCGTCCCGGTCGCGATGTCGCCCGTCGCCGTGGTACCGATGAAGGCCGTCATCGCCTGAATCGACTCGGCCGGCGAGAACGTCAGGTTCGGCGTGTTTCCTGCCGCCAGCAGGACGATCATCGTCTCGCCGATCGCCCGCGAGACGGCGAGGATGATCGACGCCACGATCCCCGACAAGGCGGCCGGGAAGACGACCCTGGTCGCCACGCGCGACTTCGACGCTCCGAGCGCGTAGGCGCCCTCGCGCAGCCCGTTCGGCACGGCGGTCATCGCGTCCTCGGAGATCGAGGCGATGATCGGCACGACCATCAAGCCGATCGCGAGACCGGCGGCGAGGGCGCTGAAGATCAGCGGCGGCCCGCCGAACAGGTGGCCCGGCCAGACGTCCTGCAGGGTCGGGGTTATGAACGTCAGCGCGAAGAACCCCAGGGCGACCGTGGGGATGCCGGCGAGGAGCTCGAGGACCGGCTTGACGATCCGCCGGGTTCGCCGGCTCGCATACTCGCTGAGGTAGACCGCCGACCCGAGGCCGACCGGAATCGCGAACAGGAGTCCCCAGAAGGTGACGCTGAGCGTCCCGACGACGATCGGGAGCACGCCGAAGCTCGCAGGCTCGAAGGTCGGGCCCCAGTCGGTTCCGAACAGGAAGTCGCCGAGCGAGACCTCGCCGAAGAACTCGAGTGCGGGCTCGAGGAGCGAAACCAGAATCGCGACCGTAGTCGCGACCGAGATGACCGCACATGAGGCGAGCAGGGCGTAGATGACCCTCTCGCCGTATCGCGGGCTCGAAGCCTCCAGCCGGCGCTTCAGCGCCGGTCCGGAGACTCCGATCTGACCCGCTTCCATGCCTGCGGCCGTCCGTCAGCCGATCTTCTTGACCGCGGACTTGGACTGCGAGAGCTGCTGGTC
>Ga0126309_10000045_pt1 | contig 39407 bp, 44 predicted proteins | sample Plot56_FD_92541 | JGI IMG/M metagenome (GOLD analysis project Ga0126309, IMG submission 92541) | Serpentine soil microbial communities from UC McLaughlin Reserve, CA, USA - Plot56 | ecosystem: Environmental > Terrestrial > Soil > Grasslands | place: USA: UC McLaughlin Reserve, Lake County...
CGGCTGGTGTCGCGGACCGGCCGGGTTCAGACGGGATACCCGGAGCTCGAGGAGGCGCTCCTGGCCGACGATTGCCGGCGCTTCGTCGCCGACGGGGAGATCGTCGCTCTCGACGAGGGGCGGACCAGCTTCGAGCGACTGCAAGGGCGGATGGGGATCGCCGACCCGAGCGCCGCCCGGCGGACCGGCATCGACGTCTTCATCTACCTGTTCGACCTGGTCTGGATCGAGGGCAAGGACACCCGGGCGCTGCCGCTGGTCGACCGCAAGGAGCTGCTCGAGACCGCGCTGACGACCGCGGGGCCGGTCGGCCGCGTCCCGCACGTCGAGGAGCGCGGTCAGGAGCTGTTCCAGCAGGCCTGCGCGGCGGGGTTCGAAGGCCTGATCGCCAAGCGGCGCGAGAGCCCGTACGTCTGCAGGCGCTCCCGCGACTGGCTGAAGCTGAAGTGCCAGACCGAGCAGGAGTTCGTGATCGGCGGCTTCACCGCCCCGCAGGGGAAGCGAAAGGAGTTCGGGGCGCTGCTGGTCGGCTACAACGAGGGTGGGGAGCTGCGCTACGCCGGCAAGGTCGGCACCGGGTTCGACGCGAAGACGCTGCGCGACCTGGGGCAGCGGCTGCGCTCACTCGAGCGCGAGCGCAACCCGTTCCCGCGCGGGCAGGGACCGCGGGGCGCGCGCTGGGTCGCGCCCGAGCTGGTCGCGCAGGTCGGGTTCTCGGAGTGGACACGGGACGGCAAGCTGAGGCATCCCCGCTTCCTCGGCCTCCGCGACGACAAGCGGCCCGAGGAGGTCGTCCGCGAGCGGCCCGGCGCCGGGCAGCCCTAGCGCTTCGCCGGCGGTCTCCCTCAGATCGCCGACGCCTCCGCGGGATCGCCGCGGTCGCCCTCGTCCTCCCAGTCCGCCGGCTGTCCGAGGCCGGCGCCCTTGACGACCTTGAGCCCGAGGAGCGCGCACTTCATCCGCGTGGCGGAGATGTCGATCCCGAGCAGGTCGAGCACGAACTCCTTCGGCAGCGCCAGTAGCTCCTGGCGCGTCTTTCCCCGAAGCTCGTCGGTCAGCAACGAGGTCGCCGCGGTCGAGATCGCGCAGCCCTTGCCCTCGAAGGCGACGGCCTCGACCCGGCCATCGTCGCCGAGCCGGATCGTGACGTGCTGCTCGTCCCCGCAGAACGGGTTCGAATCCTCGAACTCGAGGTCGAACTCCTCCAGCCGCCCGAAGTTGTGGGGCCGCTTGTAGTGCTCGAGTATCTGCTCGCGGTAGAGCTCTTCCATCGCCTCAGAGGCTAGAGCCCCGGCGCACCGGACCGGCGCGGGCCGCGGCGACTTGACCCGCCTATCCGGCCGAGCCCACCCCAGCCGGCTACGGCCTACCCGAGCTCGAAGACGCGCCGCGCGTCGTGGAGGCCTTCGACGAGGCGATCGATCTCCCCGGGCGTCGTATAGACGCCGAAGCTGGCCCGGGCGGTGGCGGGGACGCCGAGGCGCTGCATCAGGGGCTGGGCGCAATGGTGGCCGGCGCGCACCGCGACGCCGTGGCGGTCGAGGATCTCGGCGACGTCGTGGGCATGAACTCCCTCGAGCTCGAACGAGATGGGGCCGAGCCGGGCGCCGCCGGCCGGGGGACCGAAGATCCGCAGGCCGGGCACCTCGGGGAGGCGCTCGAGGGCGTAGTCCGCGATCTGCTCCTCGTGCGCTCGCACCGCGTCCATGCCGATCCCGTCGATCCAGCGAATCGCGGCGGCCATCCCGATCGCCTGGGAGATCGCCGGGGTGCCGGCCTCGAAGCGGGCGGGGGGCTCGGCGTAGGTGGTGCCGTCCTTGGTGACCTTGCGGATCATCGATCCGCCGCCCATGAACGGGGGCATCTCGCGCAGCAGCTCCAGCCGCCCCCACAGAGCGCCGATCCCGGTCGGCGCATAGAGCTTGTGGCCCGTCAGGGCGTAGAAGTCGACGCCGAGTTCGGTCATGTCGAGAGTCAGCTTCGGAGCCGCCTGAGCGCCGTCGACGACGACGACGGCGCCCGCGGCCTTCGCGCGGGCCGCGATCTCGGCAACCGGGTTCTCGGTGCCGAGCACGTTCGACACGTGGCTCAAAGCCACCACCTTCGGCCCGCGGGCCAGTAGCTCGTCGAGAGCCTCCATGTCGAGCCCGGCGTCCTCACCGACCGGTACCCAGTCGACCTCCGCCCCCGCCGCCTCCGCGGCCTGCTGCCAGGGGACGATGTTCGAGTGGTGCTCCATCTCGGTCAGCAGCACCCGGTCCCCCTGCCTCAGGTTCGCGGCGCCCCAGGATCGCGCCACGAGGTTGATCGCCTCCGTCGCGTTGCGGACGAAGACGATCTCGCGACGATCGCCCGCGCCGAGGTGGTCGGCGACCGTGGCGCGCGCCCCCTCGTAGGCCGCGGTGGCCTCGGCCGACAGGGTGTGGGAGCCGCGGTGGACGTTCGAGTGGTGGCGCCGCTCGTAGCGGTCGACCGCTTGGATCGACGCGAGGACGCGCTGTGAGCTGGCACCGCTGTCGAGGTAGACGAGCGGCCGCCCGTTGACCTCGCGGTCGAGGGCCGGGAACGAGCCGCGCACCTTCTCGACGTCATAGTCCGCAGCTGCCGCTGCGGCGCCGGGGCTGCTGGCCGCGACCGGTTCCATGCTCAGGCCGAGGCGCCCGCCTCGACCTCCTCGCCGATCCAGCCGTAGCCGCGCTGCTCCAGCTGCTCGACAAGCTCCGGCCCGCCCTGCTTGACGATCCGCCCCTCGTACATGACGTGCACGGCGTCGGGCTCGACCAGGTGCAGGATCCGCTGGTAGTGGGTGATGATCAGGACGCCCATCTCGGGGCCGGCGAACCTGTTGACGCCCTCGGCGACGGTCCGCAGCGCGTCGAGGTCGAGGCCGGAGTCGGTCTCGTCGAGCACCGCTATCTCCGGCCCGAGCAGGGCGAGCTGGAGGATCTCCATCCGCTTCTTCTCCCCGCCCGAGAACCCCTCGTTGAGGTAGCGGCTCGAGAACTCCTGCGGGATCTTGGCCAGCTCCATCGCCTCGCGGGCGAGCTTGGCGAACTCCTTGATCTTGATCTCCGGTTCGCCGCGCGCCTCGCGGTGGGCGTTGAGGACCATCCGCAGGTACTTGCTGACCGAGACGCCCGGGATCGCGACCGGGTATTGGAAGGCCATGAAGAGACCGGCCCGCGACCGCTCGTCGGGAGCGGTGTCGGTGATGTCCTCGCCCTTGAAGGTGATCGTCCCCTCGGTGACCTCGAAGGCCGGGTGGCCCATGATCACGTTGGCGAGGGTCGACTTACCGGAGCCGTTGGGCCCCATCAGCGCATGGATCCGCCCCTTCTCGACGTCCAGGTCCAGTCCGCGCAGGATCTCCTTGCCCTCGACGCTCGCATGCAGGTTTCGAATCTCGAGCTCAGCCATCATTCTCCGTTTTTCGCGTTTCGTTCCCGGGCCGGTCAGACGGCGCTGCCGACCGCTTCCTCGCGGCGCTCGGCGCCGCCGAACTCGACCAGCTCGGCCAGGGTCGTCCCCGAGAGAGCCCGCGCGACGCCGCCCTGCACCCTCATCCAGAGGAGCTTCGTCGAGCAGGCGTGGTCCCCGTCGGTCTCGTGCGAGCAGAGGACCTTGCCCTCGGGCGTGTCATGGAAGCACTCCATCGGCACGATCTGGCCTTCGAGCGCCTCGACGACCTCGTCCATCGTGATCTCCCCCGCGTCGCGGGCCAGGCGATAGCCGCCGTGGGCGCCGCGGGTGGAGGTGACGAGCCCTGCCTTGCGGAGCTTTGCGACGAGGTGCTCGAGGTAGGAGAGCGGGAGGCGCTCGGCTTCGGCCACGGCGCTGAGCGCCACCGGCTCCGAGCCGGGCTGGCGCCCGAGCTCGATCATCAGCCGCACCCCGTACTCCGCCTTGGTCGAGAAAAGCATCGCCCCTAAATCCTAGCGGTTTGGTCGGATAAGCCGTGGACGGGAGCTCGCGGTCAGTCGGGGAGCCGCATCTCCTCGGTCGGCCGGCGCAGGATCGCCCGCCGGAAGACGCGCCACGGGTTGACGAGCGGCGCCTCCCGGGCCGTCGCCGCGAGGACGCGGCCGAGGCGGGAGTCGCGCACGCCCCCCGGCTCGGGCAGGTCGATCACAAGCTCGGTGTTGCCATCGGCGCGGCCGCGCGAGAGCACTCCCTCGGGGCTGAGGTGCCCGAGCAGGTCCAGCGCCTCGTCGTTGTCGCTGAGCACGATCGCGACGAAGTGGTCGATGCCCTCCTCGCGCGCCCGCCCGACCAGCCGCTCGAGCAGCGCCGTCGCGACGCCGCGTCCGTGCCACGGGTCGGCGACGACCCCCGCCACCTCGGCCTCGGCGGGGTCCTCCGCCCGCACGTACCGGGCGACGCCGATGATCGCGCCGTTCTCGGGATCGACGGCGACGATCGCCTCGTGGTCGTGATGGTCCACCTCGGTCAGGTAGGCGAGGTCGCGCTCGCTCAGCCGGTCGAGCGGCGCGAAGAACCGGCGGTAGCGGCTCTCGGGGCTGAGCCGATCGAAGGCCTCGGCGATCAGGCCCTTGTCCTCGGCGGAGATGGGGCGCCACAGGAAGGCCTCGCCGCCGGGCAGGCTCACGGCCTCGGGCCCGCTCACGGCTCGATCAGGCCCCGGCGGATCGCGTAGCGGACCAGCTCGACGCGGTCGCGCATGCCGAGCTTGCGCATCGCGTTCGCGCGGTGGTTCTCCACGGTCTTCTCGGACAGGTGGAGGATCTCGGCGATCTCGCGGGTGGTGTGGGCCTCGGCGACGAGCTTGACGATCTCCTCCTCGCGCGGTGTGAGCTCCTCCTCGCCGTTGGGGCCGCGGTCGAGGACGTCGCGGATCAGGACCTGCTGGGCGCGCGGGGTGAGGAACGGCTCGCCGCGCTCGACCGCGCGGATCGCCGCCAGCAGGTCGGTGTCGGCCTGCGTCTTCAGGACGTAGCCGGACGCGCCGGCCTTGAGCGCCTCGAAGAGGTAGCGCTCGTCGTCGTGCATCGAGAGGATCAATACGGCGACGCCCGGCGCCTGCTGCTTGATCTCCCGGGTGGCCTGGAGCCCGGTCAGCTTCGGCATCTTGACGTCGAGGATCGCCAGGTCGGGCTTCTCGCGGACCGCGAGCTCGCGCGCCTCCGCGCCGTCGGCCGCCTCGGCGATCACCTCGATTCCCGACTGGCGCTCGAGCAGCAGGCGAATGCCGGAGCGGACGATGCCGTGGTCGTCGGCGATCAGGACGCGCACGAAGGAAGTCTCGCCGATCGGCGCCGGGCGGCCGGGCTCGGTCGTTCCCGGGCCTAGGAGACCCGGAGCGTCACGAGGGTTCCGCGACCGGGTCGCGACTCGACCTGCAGGTGGCCTCCGACCAGGAGCGCCCGCTCGCGCATCCCGGCGAGGCCGAGGCCGCTCTCGGACTCAGCGAAGGCGAAGCCGCGTCCGTCGTCGCGCACGGTCAGCTCGACCGCCGGCCCGTCGCGGCGCAGGCTGACGTCGACTCGTCGCGCCTCGCTGTGGCGGACGGCGTTCGACAGCGCCTCCTGAGCGACGCGATAGATGACGAGCTGCACGTCGTCGCCGAGGTCCGAGAAGTCGCCCTCGCTCTCGAGACGCGCAGCCGGCCCGGCCCTCGCGGCCTGCTCGACCAGCCCGCCGACCGCGGCCTTGAGACCGAGGTCGTCGAGCGCCGTGGGGCGGAGCTGACGGGCAAGGGACAGGAGCTCGTTCATCGCCTGGTTGGCGAGCGCCTTGGTCGCAGACAGCTCCTCTTCGAGCTCCGGCGGCGCCTCCTCCCGGGCCGCCTCGAGCCGCAGCAGCAGCCCGGTCAGCGACTGGTTCACCTCGTCGTGGAGGTCGCGCGCCACCCGGGCCCGCTCCTCCTCCTGTGCCCGCAGGGCGGCGGTGCCCGCCCGCCGGCGCTCGGCCTCGAGCCGGCGCATCATCCGCAGGAATGCGAGCTCGATCCGCTCCACCTCCTCGGTCTCGCCGCGGCCGTCGATCGAGGGGGGCAGGTTTGCCCCGGGGCGGCTGAGGTCGACCTTCTCCATCTCGTCGATCAGGTTCTCGAGCGGCTCGAACCGAGCCCGCAGGACCGCAAGGTTGACGACCAGGCTGATCAGCGCCGCCGACAGGACCACGACTAGGACGAGCCCCGTCTCGTGCAGCTCGAGCCCGGCCAGCGTCGCCGCGAACAGCGCCGTCAGGCAGACCAGGGCGGCGTTCAGGGCGACGACCTGGGTGAAGAGGTTGCGCCGGCGCATGGCTTCAGCCTAGGGGTCGTCCCAGGCGCGAATAGGGGTTTCCCCCTATGGCCAGATCGCCTCCCGCCGGGCACAATCCACGGAGGCGTTCTTGCCCAACCACAGCAGGAGAAGACTCAAGTGACAACCACCAAGCGATCGACCTTCGCGGCCACCCTCAGGACCACGGTCCTGCTGGCGACCCTCTCGGGTCTGTTCGTCGTGATCGGCTTCCTGATCGGCGGCCAGAGCACGGCGCTCCTATTCCTCTTCATGGCCGCGCTCATGAACATGGGCGCCTGGTTCTTCAGCGACAAGCTGGCGCTGAAGATGTCGGGGGCGAAGCCAATCTCCGAATCGGAGGCCCCGCGGCTCTACGAGATCGTCCGCGAGCTCTGCACTCGCGCCGACCTGCCGATGCCGAAGCTCTACATGATCCCCCAGGACCAGCCCAACGCGTTCGCGACGGGGCGCAGCCCGAAGCACTCCGCGGTGGCCGTGACCCGCGGCATCACCCAGCTCCTCTCCGAGGACGAGCTGCGCGGCGTCATCGCGCACGAGCTCGCGCACGTCAGGCACCGCGACATCCTGGTCCAGTCGGTGGCGGCGACGATCGGTGCCGCGATCACCTACCTCGGCTACATGCTGATGTGGTTCGGCGGCGACGAGGACAGCGGGCCGCTCGGCCTGATCGCCTCGCTGGCGCTGGTGCTCCTGGCGCCGATCGCGGCGAGCCTGATCCAGCTGGCGATCTCGCGCCAGCGGGAGTTCGCGGCCGACGCCGGCGGAGCCGAGATCGCCGGCAACCCCGAGTCGCTGGCCAGCGCGCTGCTGCGCCTGGAGGAGGGGGCGAAGGCGGTCCCGATGGAGGTCAACCCCGCGGCGGAGCCCCTCTACATCGTCAAGCCGTTCCGCGGCGGCGGGATCAGCAAGTTCTTCTCGACCCATCCCCCGATCGAGGAGCGCGTCCGCCGGCTGCGGCAGATGCGTCCGAGCCTGGTCTAGGCAGGGGAGCAACTGCAGGCGACAGCGAAAACCTCCTAAGCAACACCTGCGGTGAACGAGGGGGCCGCTCCGCGAGGGGCGGCCCCCTCCTTGTTACCCTTTGGAGTAATTCCGACCCGGATTTAGGAGATTGCCGCCGCCGATGACCAGCAGCGTGGGAACCAAGACCTTCGAGGAGCTGAGCCCGGCCGACTTCCAGCGCGAGCTCGAGGGCGACGCCGTCGTCCTCGACACCCGCGAGCCCCACGAGCACGCCGCGGCCCACATCGCCGGTTCCGAGCTCGTGCCGCCGGCCGAGGTGACCGCCCGGATCGACGAGCTGGCGCCGGACACCGGCCAGCGCTTGGCCCTCTATTGCCGCTCAGGCAACCGCTCGGCTCGGGCCGCGGAGGAGCTCGGCGCGCTTGGCTACACCGACGTCGTCCACCTCGGCGGCGGCATCCTCGCCTGGCAGGAGGCCGGCCTGCCCGTGGTCGAGCCCGAGGGCATGACCGCGGATCAGCGCATGCGCTACTCGCGTCACACCCTCCTGCCCGAGGTCGGCGTCGAGGGCCAGCTCAAGCTGCTCAACTCCAAGGTCCTGCTGATCGGCGCCGGCGGGCTCGGCTCGCCGACGGCCCTCTACCTCGCCGCAGCCGGGATCGGCACGCTGGGGATCATCGACGACGACGTCGTCGACGCGTCGAACCTCCAGCGCCAGGTGATCCACACGACCGACCGGCTGGGCATGCCGAAGACGGAGTCGGCGCGGGTCCAGATCGAGGCGCTGAACCCCGACGTCGAGGTGGAGGAGTACCGGCAGCGGATCGGCCCCGGCAACATCCTCGACATCATCGGCGACTACGACATCATCGTCGACGGCGTCGACAACTTCCCGACCCGCTACCTGATGAACGACGCCTCCGTCCGGCTCCGCAAGCCGGTCGTGTCGGCCTCGATCCTCGCCTTCGACGGGCAGATCTCGACCTTCGTCCCCTTCGAAGGGCCCTGCTACCGCTGCCTCTACCCGACGCCGCCGCCGCCTGAGATGGCCCCCAGCTGCGGCGCCGCCGGCGTGCTGGGCGTGATGGCCGGCGTCATGGGCCTGCTTCAGGCAAACGAGGTGATCAAGCTGGTTGCCGGGATCGGCGAGCCGCTGGTCGGCCGCCTGCTCCTCTACGAGTCGCTCGGCACGCGCTTCACCGAGCTCAAGGTGAGGCGCGACGCCGATTGCCCCATCTGCGGCCCGAACGCGCCGGAGATCGACGAGTCCGAGCTCGGGAAGTTCCCCGACTACGAGCTCTTCTGCGCCGGACGCCCGGGCGCCCTCGCCGAGTAGGATCGCGCCGGCATGGCGACCGTGAAGATCCCACCCGTGCTGCGCCCGAAGACCGACGGCGAGGCCGAGGTCCAGGCGGGCGGTGGCACCGTCGGCGAGGTGCTCGGCGAGCTGACCTCCCATCACCCCGACACGCGGGGCCAGCTCTTCTCGCCCGAGGGGGACCTGAACCGCTACGTCAACGTCTATCTGAACGACGAAGACGTGCGGGTGCTGGACGGCCTCGACACCTCCGTCCAGACCGGCGACACGGTCGTGATCCTGCCGGCGATGGCCGGCGGCCGCTAGGCCTCGAGCGCTTCGGCCAACCTGCGGTGGAGGGCCGCGCGGGCGCTCCTGGACGCGCCCTCGTAGACGACCTGCCGGAAGAACGGGTGCTGGAAGGCGTAGCCGGCCGCGGTCGACTCGGAGAGGATCCCGGCGCCGACCGCCGCCTCGAGGCACGACCCGACCTCCTTCTCGGCCAGCCCCGAGACCTCGGCCAGGAGCGGCGATTGGAACTCGCCGCCGACGACCGCGGCGGCCTCGAGCACGCGCCGGGCGCCGTCGCCGAGCTTGTCGAGCCGGGACGCGACCGCCTCCTCGATCAATGCCGGTACGCCGTTGGCGGAGTCGGCGATCGCCGTGCCCGAGGCGGGGGACCCGCCGTTGCCGACGCTGCCGGTCAGGAGGCGACGGTGGAGCGCCTGGGCCTCGGCGCCGGGGGCCGCGCCCAGCTCCTCGGCGAGCAGGCGCCGAAGCTCCTCGTAGGTCCGCAGTGCCTCGGCGGTGTTGCCGGAGGCCGCGAGGGCCTCCATCAGGTAGAGGTGTCCCGACTCACGGAAGGGAGCGGAGCGGATCAGGGCGCGGGCGGACCGCTCGGCGCCGGCCAGCTCCGATCCACCGAGGCCGATCCCGGCGCGCGCGATCACCTCCCGTGAGCGGAGGCTCAGCTCCTCGAGGTCGCGGCGGACGTCCTCGACCCAGGCAGCGTCAAAGCCGGCGAGGAATGGACGGCCCGAGATGTTGAGGGCGATGTGACCGTGGGCCCAGGCGTCCTTCCAGTCGCCCGACCGCAGCGCCGACTCGGCGGCGGCGATCGCGTGCTCGGCGGCCTCGACGTCGATCCAGGTGCTCGGCGGGAGCCGGAGCTCCACCGCGTCGCGGCCGGCCAGCGCCTCGGTCCCGAGTGCGCTGCGGAGCCGCGAGAGCTGGGTCCGCAGCGCCGCCGGCGGGTCCGCGGGAGGGGTGTCGGGCCAGATCGCGGCGATCAGCTCGTCGCGGCCGACGGCGCGGCCGCGGTTGAGGACGAGATAGGCGAGGAGGACGCGCCCCTGCCGCCCGCGCAGGAGCGGCGTCACGTGGCGCCCGTCGACGTCGGCCTTCAGGCGCCCGCAGAGCTGGATGCGGGTCGGGCCGGCCTCCGACGGCGTGCGCGGAAACGAAACGGAAACCTTGTCCTGACGCGCGGGCAACTGACTCTGAGGAGGATCGACGCGAATGGGCGAAACCTTGACCTCACGTGATTCGGGGGACCCGGGGCTGCTCCTGCGCTGCGAGTGTGGTGCGACGATCCTTGCCCCGAACGAGGTCCGCCTGGTCGAGCGCGCCAGGCTCCACTTCGAGGAGTTCCACCCCAGCCTCGGAGCGGAGGTCGGGGCCGACCTGATCCTCGCGATGGCCGAGGAGCTCGACGGGCCGCGGGTCGCCGCCTAGTGCTCCAGCACCAGGCCGAGGAACTGCTTGGTGCGCTCCTCCTGCGGACTCTCGAGGACCTTTGAGGGCGGCCCCTCTTCGATGACGACGCCCTGATCCATGAAGACCACGTCGTCGGCCACCTCGCGGGCGAAGCCGATCTCGTGGGTGACGACGATCATCGTCATGCCCTCGCGGGCCAGCTCGCGCATCACGTCGAGGACCTCCTTGACCAGCTCCGGGTCGAGCGCGCTGGTCACCTCGTCGAAGAGCATCACGTGGGGGTCCATGGCCAGGGCACGGGCGATCGCCACCCGCTGCTGCTGGCCGCCGGAGAGCCGTTCCGGATACTCGCCCAGCTTGTCGCCGAGGCCCACCCGCCGCAGCAACTGCTCCGCCCGCTCACGCGCCTCCTCGCGGGACCGGCCGAGCACCTTCTGCTGGGCGATCGACACGTTGCCCAACGCGCTCTTGTGGGGGAAGAGGTTGAAGTTCTGGAACACGATCCCGATCCGCTGTCGGACGTAGTCGAGATCGTCGCCCCTCGCCTCGGTGATCGTCCGCCCCTCGATCACGATCCGTCCCTCGTCGGGGGGCTCGAGCATGTTGATGCAGCGCAGGAGGGTCGACTTGCCCGAGCCGCTCGGGCCCAGCACGCAGGTCACGCTGGCCCGGTCGACCGAGAGGTCGACGCCGCGGAGGACCTCCAGGCCGCCGAAGCGCTTGTGCACGTCCTCGAGGCGGAGCATGCCGCGCCCGTCGGTCCCCGCGTCGTTCACGCGTTTCCCCCCGTCCCGGGGTCCGCCATGCCCGTCGCGGCGGGCGCCGGGGCCGGCTTGCCGCCGCGCTGGGTTCGCCGCTGCTCGCGCGCGATCAGGTAGTCGACCAGCCGGGCGAGCGGGATCGTCACGATCAGGAAGAGGATCGCCCCGAGGACCAGACCCGAGCCGTTGAACCGCTCCGACGCGACGTCGCGGCCGGCCTGGACGACCTCGATCACGCCGAGGACGCTGACGATCGAGGTGTCCTTCATCAGCGCAATGAAGTCGTTGAGCAGCGGGGGGATCACCTTGCGCACCGCCTGCGGGACGATCACGTAGCGCATGGCCTGGCCGTGGCTCATGCCGAGGGACCGCGCCGCCTCGGTCTGACCGCCGGGCACGGCTTCGATGCCCGCGCGGTACACCTCGGCCATGTAAGCGCCGTACGTGATCGTCAGCGAGATCACGCCGTACCAGAAAGGGGATCCCTCGCCGAACCAGGTGGGGATGCCGAGCTCGCGCGGAATCACGCCCTCGCTCTGGAAGGCGGCGAGCGAGCCGCTGACCAGGAACAGGATCAGCAGGAACGGGATCCCCCGGAAGACGTCGATGTAGGCGATCGCCAGCCATCGGAAGGGCGCCAGAGCCCTGCCGGGGAGCTGGCGGAGCACCGCCAGTATGAGCCCCCACGTCAGGGAGGTGATGCCGCCTACGATCGAGAGCTTGAGGGTCAGCCAGAAGCCGGTCAGGATGGGGTCGAACTCGTCGCCCATGACCCCGAAGTCGAAGTAGTAGTCGAGGATGAAGTCCATCTCGCTCCCGGCGGCAGGCTAATAACTCGGCGGCGCCAATGAGAAGGGGCGCCCGCAGGCGCCCCTTCCAACCATCGCTGCCGGGCCCGGTCTCAGGCGCTCTTGGTCTTGCCCTCGAGGACCGACTTCGGCGGCTTCGTCTTGAAGTACTTCTGGTAGAGCTCGTTGATCGTGCCGTCCTTCTTGAGCGTCGCGAGCGCCTTGTTCATGGCGTCGAGCAGCTCGGTCTTGTCCTTGGCGACGGCGAACCCGTAGAGCTCGTTCGTCGCGATCTCCTCGACGATCTCGAAGCCCTCCTGCTGCTCGACCGCATCGACCGCGACCGGGAGGTCGATGATCACCGCGTCAACCTGGCCCGTCACGAGCGCCTGCGTCGCATCGGGACCCTCCGGGAAGCCGCGGACCTCGCTCGCGTCCGTCTCGTCGTTCGCGTAGGTCTCTCCCGTCGTCCCGTCCTGGGTACCGACGATCTTCCCGTCGAGGTCATCGACCGACTTGATGTCGCCGTCGGTCGGGACGAGCAGCGCCTGCTGCGCCTCGTAGTAGGGGTCGGTGAAGTTGACCTGCTGCTGGCGCTCGGGCGTGATCGTGGACGCCGCGGCGGCGGTGTCGAATTGACCCTGCTGGACGTCGCGGAAGATCGTGTCGAACCCGGTGTCCGTGTACTCGACGTCGACGCCGATCTGCTTGGCGATCGCGTCCATCACCTCGATGTCGTAGCCGCTGATGTCGGGCGGCTGGCCGATCTCGAACGGCGGGAACGGCGTATCGGTACCGACCGAGAGCTTGCCCTCCTCGATCGTGCCGAGGTTCGCCGCGGCGCCGCCCTGCTTGGTCGTCGTACCGCCCCCGCCGCCGCCGTCGTCATCGTCGCCGCAGGCGGCCAGGCCGAGCGTGCCGATCGCGAGCGCGAGCGCCGCGAGGATGGCCCAAAGCCGGGTCTTCGTCATCTGGTGATCCTCCGATTCAGGTTTCGACTGGGCGCGACGATATCGGGCATCCGGGTAACTACACTTTCTGAAGCGAGGACGACTTCGTGGCCGATGAACCAGTCCTGAACAGGCCCTGCGGGGGCCGCTTCTCCGACGTCGTCGAGTCGATCGGGAACACGCCCCTGGTCCAGTTGCCGCGGCTCTCGCCGAAGCCGGAGGTCCGGATCTACGCGAAGCTCGAGGGCCACAACCCGACCGGCTCGGTCAAGGACCGTGTCGCGAAGTCGATGATCGACGCGGCCGAGGCCGAAGGCGCGATCGAGGCGGGCCAGACGATCCTCGAGCCGACCTCCGGCAACACCGGGATCTCGCTGGCGATGATCTGCCGTCGCAAGGGCTACCCGCTCAAGGTCGTGATGCCCGACAACGTCACCGAGGAGCGGACGGAGCTGCTGCGGATGTACGGGGCGGAGATCGTCTACTCCGAGGGCGCGAAGGGCTCCAACGGCGCGGTCGAGGTGGCGCTCGAGATGGCCGAGGAGCCCGGCTACTACATGCCGTACCAGTACGGCAACGAGGCCAACCCGCTCGCCCACTACAACGGCACCGCGCTCGAGATCCTCGAGGAGCTCGACGAAGTCGCCGCGTTCGTGGGCGGGCTGGGAACGGGCGGCACGCTGATGGGCAACGGCCGCCGGCTCAAGGAGGAGAACGCGGACACCCTGCTCGTCGCGGCCGAGCCGATGCAGGGCGAGCTGGTCCAGGGCCTGCGCTCGCTCGACGACGGCTTCATTCCGCCGATCATCGATCTCTCGCTCCTCGACCGGAAGATCATGGTCTCCAACCGCGATGCGATCGTCTGGACGAAGCGGCTCCTCGACGAGGAGGGCGTGTTCGCCGGGGTGTCCGCCGGCGCGATCGCTGCGATCGCGCACCGGATCGCCGCTGAGCTGGAACGCGGCGACGTCGTCTTCCTGATCCCCGACGACGGGTGGAAATACCTGTCGTCGGGCGTCTACACGCGGCCGATCGAGGAGCTCGAGAACATCGATTCGACGGTCTGGTGGTGATCGCGAGGCTGCGCGAGGTCGCAGCCCGCTACGAGCCGCCGGACTTCGCCGAGGCGACCAGCGCCGACGCGACGCTTTTCCTCTGCGCGATCGACCACCGCACGGGGTACCGGGGCGCGCACCGGGTCGGCGAGGCGGGGCCGTTCGAGGGGAGCGACCTGCTCTGGCAGCTCGGGTGGGCTGCCGAGCGGGCCCGGCCGGGGGCGCTGAGCGCGTCCTCGCTGCGCGCCGTCTCGGCGGCCGATGTCGAGGAGCTCTTTCGGGCCGGTGAGGAGACGATCGCCGGCGCCGACGTCCGGGCGCGGCTCTGGCGAAACCTCGCGTCGGGACTCGAGCGTCGCTACGGCGGCGAGGCCGAGACCGTGCTGGCGTCGGCGGCGGGGCGGCTGAAGGGCGAGGGCGGCCTGATCCCGCGGCTCGCCGCCTTCGAGGCGTTCTCGGACCCGCTCGAGAAGAAGAGCTTCCTGTTCGCCAAGATCGCCGCGCGCCGCGGCTGGTTTCGCCCGGTCGACCCCGAGAGCTGGGAGGTCTGCGCCGACAACGTCCTGATGCGCCTGGCGCTGCGCGCGGGCCTGGTCGCGCCGAGCGGGGATCCCGGCGCGGTCCGGGCCGCGACCCGGGAGGCCTTCAGGCGCGTGGCGCAAGAGGCCGGGATCGAGCCGCCGGTGCTCGACGACCTGCTCTGGCAGCTGGGGCGGGAGGACCCTGACCTGCTCGGGACCGCCGGCGGCGCGGAGCTGCGCGAGCCCCCGCGGCCCGAGGGCACCGTCTGGTACTAGTCGGACAATGCGGATCCCGCAGGAGTTGATCGACGAGATGGTCGCCCACGCGCGGGAGGACGCCCCGAACGAGTGCTGCGGCATGGTAGGCGGCCAGGACGGCGAGGCCAGGACGGTTCATCGCACCCGCAACGCCCTGGCCAGCCCGTTCAGCTACGACATCGACTCGAAGGACCTGATCCGCACGTACAACGGGATCACCGAGGCGGGGGACGAGCTGGTCGCGATCTATCACTCCCACACCCGATCCGCCGCGCAGCCGTCCCAGACCGACATCAACCTCGCGCACTACCCGGACTCCGTGTACATCATCGTCTCGCTCGAGGATCCCGACGACCCCGACGTCCGCGGCTTCTGGATCCGCGACGGCCAGGTCGAGGAGGCCCGGCTTGACGTCGCCTGACGGCGCCGGGCCGCTCACCTGCCCGCGCTGCGCGATCTCGCACTCCCTTGACGAGCGCTTCTGCCGCCAGTGCGGGATGCCGCTGGTCTACGGTGGCGCGCGCGAGGAGGAGCCGATCACCGAGCCGCGGGCCCGGGCCCGGAAGGTCAAGCCCCAGTACGCGCGCGGAGAGCTCGTCAAGGTCGGCTTCGCGCGCAACCAGTCCGAGGGCGAGCTGATGCAGGGGCTGCTGCTGGAGGAGGGAATCCCAAGCCTGCTGAAGCGCAGCCGCGGCTTCGACGTGCCCGACTTCCTCGCCGCCGGGCCACGCGACGTCCTGGTGCCGGAGACGGGGGCCGAGACGGCCCGGGAGCTGCTCGCCGACACGAGGCTCCTGCCGTATCAGGAGGAGGCGACCGAGCTCCGCGAGGAGGGCCGCCTCAGGGCCGGCTCGGGCCGCACCCCCGAGGCTCAGCTCGCCTTCTGGGTGATCGCGGCCGCCGTCGTCGCCTTCGGCCTGGTCTGGGTGCTCTACCAGGTGCGGTTCTAGGCCCCCACCGCGGTCCCACCAAGAACAGAAGCACGTGAGAGGCTCGATTGGGAGGTCGTGCCACGACGCACGGGACTTGACCGCGCATACGGCCGTCAACTCCCACCGCGCCGACGCGTGTGCCGTTTCCGGCCATATCCGCCGTAAACGTCACCCGCCTCACCATTCCCTCGATCAACGCTCTTAGGAGCCCGCTGTTCGCACCGGGCCGCCGCGCGGAGACCGCTAGTCCACAGCGGGGCGGGCCGTGGCGCGCAGGTAGTCGCGCCAGGCGTCCTCGATCTCGCGGCTGCGGACCCCGAAGGCGGCTTCGAGCTGGGCTGCCGGGCCTTCGCGCTTGAGGCGCTGGACCATCCACAGGCAGGCTTCTTTGCCGCGCTCCTGCTCGAGCACGTCGAACAGCGTCCCGCCGAGGATCACCGCGTCGCGGCGCGAGGGGGGGAACGAGGGCCGGGAGCCCTCTCGCAGCCGGCGGATCACGGCCGCCCGGTACAGCCCGGTCTGGCGGGCGAAGTACTGCGCCCCGCCCTCGACCAGCCACGCCCAACGGAGGTAGCGGCCGAACCTCCGCGGCGTCCAGGACGGCGGCAGCTCCGAGTTGTTGGCGGCGACGACGAGCTGCGCATAGAGGCGCTCGGCGGTGCCCCGCAGCGCCTCCCGGGAGTCGGCCCCCGCGGCGCGGCGGTCCATGTGCGGGTCATTCAGCACGTGCAGCTCGCTGGACATCGCCCAACCGGCCAGGTACCGGCGGCCGGCCGGCGCCGCCGACCAGCGAGCCGCCGGCAGGAAGGGGTGGGCCATCGCCAGCCAGGCCGGGTTCGGGTGGACCACCACCGTCACCCCGCCGGGAGCGTTGTCGAAACTGTCCTCGAGCCGCAGCCGCAGGTCCTCGAGCCGGTCGAGCAGCCGCTCCGCGTACGCCGAGTCGCCCGTGTCGTGGCGGGCGGTGAAGCTGAGGCTCTCGGTCTCGACCCACGGCATGACCGGGGGCGAGCGTAGCTAGCGGCTTCCCTTGACCTGGACGACCTGCTGGAAGGTGGGGCGGTTCTGCCAGGCGATGTCCGGCTGGCTGACTCCGCCGGTGGCGCGGAACTCGATTGCGTCGAAGCACATCTGGTCGTCGCCGACGCCGCAGCCGGCGTTGTCGCCGTACGGGTTGCGGTCGAGCACGCGCTCGAGGCTCTTCAGCAGCCCGCTCCGGCAGCGCCCCAGCCGCCCCTGGCCGCAGTAGACCCGAGAGAAGCGCCCGCGCACCGGCCTCCCGAGCAGCGTCCGCAGGTCCTTGTTCGCGTACACGTACCAGCCGCCGTTGTAGGCCGATCCGAGGCCCAGGCTGGGCGGGTCGTCGAGATGGTTCATCCCCTCGATCCGGTCGAACAGGCGCTTGCCGAGCGTCGGCTCGAACTCGGCCCGCATCAGCGGCTCCCACCAGGCGTCGAGCAGACGGATCGCCTGCGAGTGCTCGTAGCTGCCGTCGCGGTTGCGGTCGATCCGGTGCGCGCCGGCTCGCGTCCAGGCCCCGAGCCTCCGGACGGCGGCCCGCAGCTTCGCGTTCCGGATCGACGCCAGCGGCCGCGACCGGATCACCGCCAGGGCCAGCGGGAGGACGGTGTGGCCGCGGAGGTCGACCGTGGCGGCGTCCTCCATCGCCTTCACCAGCTCCACCCGGCTGGCCTTCCGCCGCCCGCGGATCAGCCGCCTCACGCGCTCGTCCAGCGTCACCGAGCGGTACGTCGGCCCGTAGCTCCAGTTGTCGTCGGCCGACCGGAAGCCGCGCGCCTGCTTGTTGTTCCAGCTCGTCAGATAGCTCTGATCGATCACCCGCGGCCGGCTCTTGAACGGCGTGTAGTCGGCGGTCACGCGCCGCGGGTTGAAGTGGCGCCAGGCATAGCGCGACATCACCGGGAAGTTCGGGTCGGTTCCCCGCCGTCGCACCGGGTTCCAGCCGGAGTTGAAGTAGGCGATGTGGTCGCGGTCGATGTAGAACCAGTTGAACGTGTAGTTGATCTTGTGAGCGGCGCGCTGGAAGCTCCGCGGCGACTTCGTGAACTTCGGGTTGTTGAGCAGCGCGAACCCGAGCGCGGAGTCGACCTCGTGGAAGTACGTCGACCGCAGGCGCGTATAGACGACCGGCTTGCCGCGCACCTTCGCCCTGGCGACGACGATGCCGAGCAGCGTGCGCTCGGCGTGCAGCTCGCGGAAGCCGGGCGGCGTGGGGTCGGCGACGTTCGGCGTCCAGGAGATCGTCTTCTCGAGCACCTCGATCGGCCGGCACTTGCCGCGGAAGCGGTAGTGGTCGGACTTCATGGTCGGGCGGCCGCCGCCGGGCTCGCAGAGCGGCACCGCGAAAGTGTCGACGTTGTCCTGGCCGGCCGAGGTGGCGCTCCAGGCGTAGTCGCGCCCCCGCCCGAGCTGGACGTAGAGGTTGACACCCGGGAACGCGGCGCCCCGGGCGTCGATCGACGGCGCGTGGACCTCCTGCTCGATCAGGATCTGCGGCGCGAAGTAGGCGACCTGGGGGCCGAACACCGCGGTCGCCCGCCCGCCCTGCGACTCGCGGGCCGAGACGAGCAGGGCATTCGAGGCGCCCGCCGGGCCGCCGGCCTGCCGGTACGCCCCGACCAGGCCGTCGAGGAGCCCGTCCCCGTCGTCGATGCGCCGGGGGAGGAAGTCGACATCGGAGCCGACCTGGACCCTCCGCACCGTCCCCGGGTCGGGGAGCGCGACGCCCTTCGGGTGGCGCGGCCGGACCTCGTAGGGGAAGCGCCCGCGCCGCGCCGTCACCGGCGCCTCCGGGTCCTCGGCGTTGCGGAAGTCATGCCAGACCCGGTAGCCGCCTCGCCGGCCGAATCGCTTGCGCGCCGTCTGGAGCACCTGCGCCGACCCGAGCTCGCCGCCGCCGCCCTTGCCGAAGATGCCGCCGACGAGGGAGGCGGTGGCGATCACGTCGGTCACCCTCCAGTCGTCGGGGCCGGCCGGGCGCCCGATCGCCGCATACTCGCCCGGCATCAGCGATGGGTTGAGCCGTGCCTGCAGGATGTACTCGTTGATGCCGGCGACGTAGCTGAGGGCGTCCTTCTGCCCCTGCCGGAAGACCTTCTGCTTGATTCCCGGCGGGCGCGACCGGTACTGGCGCTCGAGATCGGCCTCGGTGTAGGGGGTGTCGCCCCACACCGATTCGTCCATTTCGACGTTGGCGCCGCCGGCCAGCTCCGACAGCTCGGCCCGTCCCGCGTGGCGGAGCGCATCCATGAAGAAGAGGCGGTCCTCGGCGGCGATGTAGCCCAGGCCGAACATCGCGCCGCCCCGGGTCGCGCCATAAACCTTGGGCACGCCCCATTCGTCGCGGACGACCGTGACGTCAGCGCGCGGGCTGTAGGTGCGCTCGCGGTCGGCGGCCCGCGCCCCGAAGCTGGCGTCCTTGAAGTAGCCGGGGAGCTTCTTCGCGGTCAGCTGCGGGTACTCGAAGAGAAGGTCGCGGTAGAGCGGGAGCTGGTCGGAGTTGTGGGGTGGCCGGGTCCCGTCGATCTGGAACTGGATCAGCTGCGGCCCGTTCGCGAAGCCGTTGGTCCCGGGCGGCAGGACCGCGCGGAAGCCGCCGAAGTCGTCCTCGCGGAAGTCACCGGGCTGAGGCGCCGCAACGCCCGCCGCGGGCAGCGACAGGAGCGCGAGGGCAAGGGTGGCGAGGAGCGGAATCGATCGGCGCGGTGACAAGACGGACCCGGCCCGACCCTATAGCGGCGCCGGCGTCTACGCGTCGCCAGGCGGCGACGGGGTCCCCAGCGGCTCCTCGCCCCGCTCGCGGGCCCGCTCGAGGTCCAGCTCGGTCCGGACGCCACGGGCGGCGAGCGCCTGCTGCGCTTCCTCGAGGGTCTCGCTGCCGGCCACGGCGGCCGCCAGCGGCGCGGCGCCGGCCGCGGTCGCGGCGACGGGGTCGAAGTAGAAGGTGATGGCACCGAGCGGCGTCAGCTCGACCGACCGCAGGCCGCCCCTGATCTCCGCCACGCCGGTCTCGCCACGGGCGCAGCGGACCCCCAGGACGCTGGCTTCGGTCGGCACGACCTGAGCCGCGGTCTCGAGCTGCTCGCAGACGTCCGGCGTCAGCCCCCAGGCTCCGAGCATCGCGCCGGTGGCAGCGACCTCGGAGAGGCGCGCGGCGACCTCGGCGGGCGTCAGCTCGCCATCGCAGCCGGCCCCGTAGACGCCGCACACGACCGGGATCTCCTCGCCCAGCCCGACCGCGGCCGCGAGCATCACCGCGTCGCACAGCGGGCTGGCCAGGCCGGGCTCGTCGCCATGGCCGAGAACGTCGCCGCCGACGTCGACCACGACGAGGAGGTCGGCGCCGAGCCGCTCGGCCGCCTCACCCAGGCCGCGCGCAGTTCCCGCGGCCCCGCCCATGACGTCGACGAGGAGCGTCGGCGAGCAGAGGTAGCCCGCCATCCGCGCCTCGGCGAACGGCGTCCCGAGCGGGGTCGTCGTCCGCTCCTCGGCCAGGACCACGGAGGAGGCGATGGGCTCACCGCCGAGGATCTGGCCCATCCCGCGCGGGCCTGGGTAGGGGTCGATCGGCCAGCGCTCCCAGGCGACGCCGCCGAGCACGAACTCGGCGCCGAACGCCTGGCAGAGCCGGGCCGTCGCGAGGGCCCCGACCACGTCGCCGCCGCCGCCCATGCCGATGACCAACGCCCTGGAGGCGCCGGCCAGGACACGCTCTAGCGAACTCAGCCGGTCAGGCGAGAACCGGCTCGGCCTCGGAGCAGATCGAGCGGATCTCCTCGGCCGCCCGGTCGAACTCGTCGTCGGCCATCACCGGCGTCCCCTCGAAGGGCAGGTCGCGCTCGATGTCGACCCAGGAGCGGCACCCGTGGTACTCGTCCCGCACCCGCACCGTCACCGGCCGCGGGATCCGGTAGGTCCTCAGCAGGAGGACGTGGAGCGGGTGGCGCCGCTTCCAGTTCAGCCGCTTCTCGGCGTAGTCGGACGTCCAGACGTAGAAGGGAGAGAGGTCATCGACGATGCGGCGGTCGTTGATCGTGAAATGCCCCGCCACCTCGGCCCAGGCCCGAATCCGCACCCGGTCGGGTTGCGGGATGCCGCCGTCCTGGATCAGAGCCCGCGGCGGCGGCTCTTCGTCGGGCCAGACGCCCTCCTCGAGCGCCCGGCGCAGCTCCGGGTGGTGCGAGTTGCGAACGAGGTCGTTCCTCTGATGGTCGAAGGTGGGGTAGAGGAAGAACCGCTCGTGCTCGAGCTCGAAGTGCTTGTTCTCCTCGCGGATGCCCCCCTTGCGGAGCGTCACGAGCTGCTCGCCCTCGGCGAGCGCCCGCACGGTCACAGCCCATTCCTTGAAAGCGATTGGCATAGAGAGTGGTTACCTGGTTGAGGTCGTTTGCGACAACTGGTGGGGAGCGGGACGGCGCCCGTCAGGGGCGGTGGACCGGATCCGCTCCGAGGGCGGGCATTCTAGAGAAGCCGATCCGATCTGCCAAGTAAGTGGTAGGCGTCACAATCATCGAGTTGCTTAACTGTAACTAGAAAAAACGGCTCTGTAGAGCCGGTTGGCTGCTCAGCCAGCATTTTCCAGAAAGTCGAAGAGGACCCGATTGGCGGCCTCCGGGGCCTCCACCTGGCACCAGTGGCCGGCGTCGCCGACCACCGCCGCGCGTCCGTCCGGGGCCGCCGCGGCGATCTCCTCGGCCGCCGGCGGCGGGGTGACGGGGTCCGCACCGCCGCAGAAGGCGAGAACGGGGCACTCGAGCCGCGCCGGGCCCCGCATCGCGCCCTTCGCGACCGCTTCGCAGGCGGCGGCATAGCGCTCGCCGTCGTTGCCGGCGATCGACTCCCGGAACAGGCCCAGCAGGCGCGGGTCCTCGCGACGGCACCGCTCGGAGAGCGCCGTCGCGGCCACCCCTTCGGCGATCTCGTCCATCCGGCCTTCGCGGGCGAGCCGGGCGCGCTCGGTGAATCCGTCTGCCGCCCCTTCGGGCCAGGCGAGGGTCCCGCCGCAGAGGGCGAGGGCATATGCGCGCTCCCCGAGCTCGTGCGCGGCGTGCTCGGCCACCATGCACCCCATCGAATGCCCGGCGACGGCCGCCCGTTCGACGCCGAGCCGGTCGAGGAGCGCGACGGCGTCCGCCGCCCAGCGCCCGATCGACAGCTCCCCGCCGCCGCTCCGCCCGCAGCCGCGCTGGTCGGGCGCGATTCCCCGCCAGCCGCGTTCCTCACAGGCGCGGAGCTGGGCGAGCCAGCCGTTCGCCGTCCCGCCGAGGCCGTGGAGGAAGAGGACCGCCGGCCCCTCGCCGCCGGTGTCCTCGCAGGCTAGGACCACCCCCTCAATCCCGATTCTGCCGGCCATGGCCTCCACCTCCCGGTGTCTCGATCCTGATCACGTCGCCCGGGGCGAGCTCACCCTCCGCCTTCCCCGGCAGCCGTCGTCCGTTCAGCAGGTTCTGGCCGGGCCGCCCGTCGCCGCCGCCGTCGCGGCCGCGCGGTGGGTGCCGGCGGCGCTCGCTGATCAGCGTGAAGCGCATCTCGGCGAGCGCCTCGACCTCGCGGATCAGCCCGTCGCCGCCGCGGTGGCGCCCTTCGCCGCCGCTGTCCCGCCTGATCGCCAGCTCCCGCACCCGCAGGGGGAACTCGGGCTCCAGTGCCTCGACCGGCGTGTTGAGCGTGTTCGACATCGCGACGTGGATGGCGCTGGGGCCGACGGCGTCGGGGCAGGCGCCCTGGCCGCCGCCGAGCGTCTCGTAATAGGTCCAGTCGCGCCCGGCGAAGGTCAGGTTGTTCATCGTCCCCTGCCCCTGCGCGGGCACGGGCCCGGCCCCGCCGAGAGCGGCGATGACGAGGTCCGCCACCCGGCTCGAGGTCTCCACGTTGCCGGCGGCGACCGCGGCGGGCGGCCTCGCGTTGAGCAGGCACCCCTCCGGCGCGAGCACCTCGATCGGCCTGTACGCGCCGGCCGAAGGCGGAGCGTCGGGGTCGGTCAGCACTCGGATCGCGAACAGCGCGGCCGAGCGGGTGACCGAGAGCGGGCAGTTCAGGTTCCCTTCGACCTGACCGGCGGTCCCGCTGAAGTCGAGGCGGAGGCTGTCGCCGCCGACCTCGGCGACGACGGCCAGCCGCACGTCGCGCTCCTCGCCCGAGGCGTCGTCCTCCATCACGTCCTCGGCCTCGTAGCGGCCGTCGGGGAGATCGGCGATCGCGGCGCGGGTGCGGCGCTCCGCGTAGTCGAGGATCGCGCCGGTGCCCGCCCTCAGCCCCGCCGAGCCGAGGCGGGCGTGGATCTCGCCCAGGCGCTCGGCGCCGACCCGGTTCGCGGCCCGCTGGGCGCGGAGGTCGGCGAGGCGCTCGGCGGGGTCCCGCATCTGGCCGGCCAGCCGCCCCAGGTCCTCCTCGCCGACCCGGGTGGGCGGGATCACGAGCCCCTCCTCGTCGAGGCGGCGTGAGCGGGCGGGCATCCCGCCCGGGGTCGGGCCGCCGACGTCGGCGTGGTGGGCGCGCGAGGCAGCGAACCCCAGCAGCTCGTCGCCGGCGAAGATCGGGCTGACGAGCGTGATGTCCGGAAGGTGGGTGCCGCCGCGGTAGGGGTCGTTGAGGACCCAGTCGTCGCCAGGCCGCTGCTCCTCGCCGAGCACCGCGGCGACCGCCACCGGCATCGACCCCAGGTGGACCGGGATGTGCTCGGCCTGCATGACCATTTCGCCGCCGGGATCGAACAGCGCGGTCGAGCAGTCCCGTCGCTCCTTGATGTTGGCCGAATGGGCCGCGCGGATCAGGACCGCGCCCATCTCCTCACAGGCGGCCCGGAGGGCCCCGGCGAGCACCTGGAGGGCGATCGGGTCCGCTGCCTGGGCGCTCATCGGCGCGCCACGATCGTGCCCGCCGCGTCCACCTCGGCCTCCCAGCCGGGCGGCAGCACGAGCGTCGCGTCGGGTAGCTCGAAGATCACCGGCCCCCGCGCCCGCAGGCCCTCCGGCGGCTCCCCGCGCAGGACCGTCGTCTCGACCCACTCGCCGCCGAACCGGGCCCGCCGCGCGGTCTCCGCGACCTCTCCGGCAGCAGCGCGGGGCGCCGGCTCGCGCGCCGGCTCGGCGACGGCGACGCGGATGTCGACCAGCTCGACTTCGGCCTCGGGATCCCGGTAGCCGTAGCGCCGTTCGTGCGCGGCGGCGAAGAGCTCGGCGAGGCGGGCCGGGTCGGGTGCCGTCTCCGCCTCGACCTCGAGCTCGAACGCCTGGCCGCGGTAGCGCATGCCGTAGCTCGCTCGCGCCTCGCCGGCCTCGAGCCCCGTCCCCGCCGCTTCGACCAGCCCCCGGACCTCCTGCGCGACCCGCTCGGCATCGAGATCCTCGCCGCTCAGCATGACCGTTCGCGCCGTATCGCGGCGCCGCTCCGAGGCGCACAGCCCGAAGGCGGAGAGGACGCCGCTCGCCCGCGGGCAGAGGATCTTCCTGATCCCGAGCTCGGCGGCGATCGACGCCGCGTGCATCGGGCCAGCCCCGCCGAAGGGCATCAGGGCGAACTCCCGCGGGTCGACGCCGCGCTCCACCGTCACCACCCGAAGCGCCCGGACCATCTCGCCGTTGGCGACCCGGACGATGCCCTCGGCGGCGGTCAGCGGGTCCAGCCCGAGGCTCCCGGCCAGATCCGCCACGGCCCGCCGGGCCGCACCGGCGTCGAGGGTCACGCCGCCCGCCAGGGCACCGTCTGCGGCCAAGTAGCCGAGGACGAGGTCGGCGTCCGTGACCGTCGGCTCGCTTCCGCCGCGGCCGTAGCAGGCGGGGCCCGGCTCGGCGCCCGCCGACCGCGGACCGACCCGCAGGGCGCCGCCGCTGTCGGCCCAGCCGATCGACCCGCCGCCGGCGCCGACCGTGTGGACGTCGACCATCGGCAGCTGGATGACCCGGCCGCCGATCTCACGCGAGCCGGTGCGGCGCACCTCGCCGTCCTCGACCACGCAGACGTCGCACGACGTCCCGCCCATGTCGAAGCCGAGGGCATCCCCCTCGCCGGAGAGACCGGCGAGGCGGGACGCGCCGACCGCCCCCCCGGCCGGTCCCGACAGGACGCTCCACGCACCGGACCGGGCCGCCTCGGCGGCGTCGGCCACGCCCCCGGAGGAGCGCATCACCATCGGCGCCGGAACGCCCGCCGACTCGGTCTGCTCGACGAGGCGGCCGAGGTACCGCCCGAGGAGTGGGGAGAGGTAGGCGTCGATGACGGTCGTCGAGCAGCGCTCGTATTCGCGGAACCGCGGCAGGACCTCATGCGAGGCCGAGACGTGGAGGCGGGGCGCCGCTTCCCGGATCGCCGCCGCCAGTCGCCGCTCGTGGGTGGGGTCGAGGTGGGAGAAGAGCAGGCACACAGCCACGGACTCGGCGCCCGACCCGCGGACCTCGGCGACGACCCGCTCGACCTCGTCGTCCTCGAGCGGGTCGAGCACCCCGTCGGGGCCGACCCGCTCGGCGACCTCGAACCGCAGAGCTTCCTCCACCAAGGGCGCGGGCTTCGGCGCGCAGAGGCGGTAGAGCCGGGGACGAGCCTGGCGCGCGACCTCGAGCAGGTCGGCGAACCCGCGGGTCGTGACCAGCGCCGTCCGCGCCCCCCGCTCCTCGAGCAGGGCGTTGGTCCCGACGGTCATCCCGTGGGCGAACGACTCGAGCCGCGCGGCTGGAGCGCAGGCGCGCTCCAGCACCCGCTCGATCGCCGCCATCACGCCCTCGGACTGGTCGCGGGGGGTGGTCGGGACCTTGGCGGTGTGGACCTCCTCGCCGTCGAAGGCGACCGCGTCGGTGAACGTTCCTCCGACGTCGACCCCGAGCAGCACGGCCCGAGGCTATTTCACTTCCGAGACGAGGCGGGGCGGCCCTGAGGCCGCCCCGTCCGCATCTGCCGCCGGGCCGGTGCCGGCCGGCCCCCCGGGCGTCGCTAGGCGGCCAGCGGCGTGGCCTCGAGCGGCTCCTCGAGATGCTTGTGCGACGGGCAGTAGTCACGCCCCGGCAGCGGCTCACGCTGGCAGGGCGTCCCCTTGCGGGTCGACGCGCGACAGTGGCGCGGCAGACCGTCGAGCCCGAGCTCACCGGGCATGCGCTCCAGGTACTCGACACAGAGCGAAAGGTTGCGCTCGATCACCTTGTAGACGTAGAACTGCTCGCTGATCGCGAAGTGCGCGCGCACCTCGTTGAACAGGGAGCGGGCCGGCCGGGCGAAGTAGCGCCGGTCGTGCGCCAGGCGTTCGATCGTCGCTTCGCTTGCCTCCAGCAGGTGCTGACGAGCGGCGCTCGTCCCGTGTCCGTTCTCGATCACTCGGGGTGCCAGATCCCGATAGATCGATCGGCTGAATCGATACATGCCTCCGAATCCCCTTCGGTCGGTTCCCTTGCGCCACCCAAACCGCGAATCCCGCTTCGCAGCCCCGTTTGCCGGGCGGCTGGGCGGAAGTATGCAAGAGGCATATGAAGCAAGCAAGGCTCTTTGTTAACTACGTATTAAGCAGTACAGAGCCGTACCGGATTCTCTCCGACGCGGACCTGCGAGGGGTCAGCTCCAGGCCTCCGATCGGACGCCGCCGCTGGGCTCGACGACGAAATGGACGCCGTCGAGCGCGGGGTCGAGCAGGGGCGCGTCGCGCCGGAGGTGGCCGCCGCGGGACTCGCGCCGGGCGAGCGCCGCCGCCGCGATCGCCCGGGCGAGCGGATACGGGTCCTCGGCCAGAAGGCGGAGCTCCTCCGCGGTCCGCCGGGGGCCGGCGAGGCGCCAGACCCGCTCCCGGGTCGCCTCCGTGGGCGCCTCGAACGGTCGCGCGGCTTCCGCGCCGGCGGGCGCTGCGCGTCCGGCCGCGGCCACTGCTCGCGCCACCCGGCTGCCGAACACGAAGCACTCGGTCAGCGAGTTCGAGGCGAGCCGGTTCGCCCCGTGCAGCCCGGTACAGGCGGTCTCGCCGACGGCGTGGAGGCCGGGGACCGTCGAGGCGCCGTCGAGGTCGACCTTGACCCCGCCCATCAGGTAGTGGGCGGCCGGGGCCACCGGCACGGGCTCGGCGCCCGGGTCCAGCCCCGCTTCCTCGAGCGAGGCGAAGACGGCGGGGAACCGCCCACGGTCGACCGGCCGCAGGTCGAGGAGGACGCAGCCGGTCCCGTCGGCGTCCATCCGGTCGAGGATCGCGGCGGTCACCGCGTCCCGGGGGGCCAGCTCGTCGGTGAACCGCCGGCCGGCGCTGTCGAGCAGCCTCGCGCCCTCGCCGCGCACCGCCTCGGTCACCAGCAGGCCGTCGTGCGGTGTCCCCGGCCGGGCCAGCGCAGTCGGATGGAACTGGCAGAACTCGAGGTCGGCGAGCGCCGCGCCCGCCGCCTGGGCGAGGACCGGACCGGCGCCGATCGCGCCCCAGGGGTTGGTCGAGCGCTGCCACAGCGCCGCAGCTCCCCCGGTCGCGAGCACGGTTGCGCCCGCGGCGACGTGGCCGGCATCGGTCTCGACGCCGGCGCAGCCGCCGGCCCCGGCCAGGAGCGCGATGGCCGAGGTGTTCTCGCGGACCTCGACCCTTCCCTCGGCGTCGGCCATCGCCGCCAGCTTCCCGGTCAGCTCGCGGCCGGTCTGGCTGCCGCCGGCGTGCACGATCCGCCGCCGGGTGTGGCCGCCCTCGAGGCCGAGGACCGGCTCCCCCCGGTCGTCGAGGTCGAACACCACGCCTCGGTCGCGCAGCTCGCGGATGGCGGCCGGCGCCTCCACGACCAGGACCTCGACCGCGGCCGGGCGGCAGAGGCCGCGGCCGGCCGCGATCGTGTCGGCGGCGTGCTGAGCGGGGGAATCGCCGCGTTCGAGCGCCGCCGCCAGGCCCCCCTGGGCGCGGAAGCTGGCTGTCTCCGACAGCGGCTTGCGCGAGATCAGGCAGACGCGGGCGCCCTGCTCGGCGGCGCGGAGGGCGGTCCAGAGCCCGGCCGCCCCGGCACCGACCACGGCCACGTCGAAGGAGTCGCTGGGTGGGATCACGCGGGGGCCGGGGTACGGTAACCGAGCCTTGCCGGCCTACCTCCGCCACCCTCGCTCGTTCGAGCACGACACCGGTGGCCATCCCGAGAACGCTGGGCGCCTCCGTGCGATCGAGGAGCGGCTCGACGCCGAGGACTGGCGCGGTCTCGAGGTGCTCGAGGCGCCGGCCGCATCGGTCGAGCAGGTGCTGCGCGTCCACACGCCCCGGCACCTCGAGCTGATCGAGGCGATCGCCGACCGCGGGGGCGGATCGATCGATCTCGACACCCTGATGAGCGAGCGTTCCTACGACGCCGGATTGCGCGCCGCCGGCGGCGCCGCCCGCGCCGCCGAGCTGTTGCTGGGCGAGGGCGAGAGGTTCGCGTTCTGCGGGCTGCGCCCTCCGGGGCACCATGCCGAGCGCGACCGGGCGATGGGCTTCTGCCTGTTCAACAACGTCGCGATCGCCGTCTCCCACGCGCTCGCGGAGCTTGGGGCGCGGCGGGTGATGATCCTCGACTGGGACGTCCACCACGGCAACGGCACCCAGGAGGTCTTCTACGAATCCGACGCCGTGCTGTTCGCGTCGATCCACCAGAGCCCGCTCTATCCGGGCACCGGCTCGGCCGCCGAGACCGGCGCCGGGGCGGGGGAGGGGTTCACGGTCAATCTGCCGGTCGGGCCCGGCGCCGGCCCGGACGAGTTCCTCTCGCTGGTCCAGCACGTCGCGATCCCGCTGCTCGACGCGTTCCAGCCCGACCTCCTGGCGATCTCGGCCGGCTACGACGCCCACCGCGACGATCCCCTGGCCGAGTGCATGCTCGACGACCGCGCCTACGCCGACATGGCGGCGAGCCTCCGCGACGCGGCCGGCCGCCACGGGGTCGGCGTGCTCGTCTGTCTCGAGGGCGGCTACGCTCCCCGCGCCCTCGCCGGGTCGGTCGACGCGACGATCGCCTCCTTCACGGACCCGGGCCGCGCCGCCCGCCGGGCCCCGGAGGAGCCGGCCGCCGGCCACCGCGATCGCCTGGAGGCGCGCTGGAGCCTCGCCTGACCGGCGCTCAGGACCCGATGCGCGCCCGGGTCTCGAGCTGATCCAGCGGCAGGCGCTCCTCGATCCCGCGCCGGACCAGCGCCGCCTCGTCCTCGACGGCGGCGACCTGCGCGGCCTGGGCCCAGAGCACGTCGGCCTCGATCCGGTTGCGGCGGTGCATCTCGGCTGCGAGCCCACCGAGGTCGCGGAGGCGCTGATCGAGCACGCCGTCCAGCTCGTGCAGCCGTCGCCGCAGCTCGACCCGCTCCCGCCGGCTCTGTCGCTGACCGCGGGCCACTAGCCGTCCCGATCCTCGACCGCCTGCTCGCGGCCGCCCGGCTCCGTGCCCATCTCGCCCTCGATCCGGCGGACGTACTCCTCGATCTCCGCGAGCCGCCGCTCCGCCTCGGCGACCGCCTTCTCCTTCGCCTCGCGCTCGCGCTCGGCGCGGGCGTTGGCCTCGTTCGAGCGTTGCGTCATCTCGGCCAGGGCGCGGTCGGAGTCGGCCTTCGCCCGCTTCAGAAGCTCGAGCTCCTCCTGGACCTGGCGCTCGGCCTCGCGCCGCATCGCCCCGGCCTGGCCGCGCAGCCACGCCGCCGCGGCGCTGCGCAGCTCGGATTCCTGCCGCTCCGGGTCGGCCTCGGCGCGCTCGGCCCGCTCCTCGGCGGCGCGGACCCGCGACCAGGCTTCCTCGAGCGCCGCCGACGACCGCTGCTGCTCGCGCTCGATGTCGCGCTCCAGGGCGAGGATCTCGGCCGTCGCGTGTTCTTCGGCGGCGCGGCGGCCGGCTTCGGCGGCCGCCCCGATCCGTGACTCGAGCGACGCGATCTCCTGCGTGATCGCCGCCAGCGGGTCCTCGCCCTCGCCGGCAACCTCCTCTTCGGCGGCGAGCGTGCCGGCGCCTGGTTCCGGCGGCGGCGAGCCCGCCGGCGGTGGCGTGGAGGAGGTGGGCGGCGGGACGCTGAGCGGCTGCTCCGCGGTGACCGGGGGCGGGGCCGGGGGCGGCGTTTCGCCCAGCTCGCGCAGGACGTGGTCGAGCTCGGAGCGGGTGCCGGCCAGGCCGGCGGCTTGCCGCGAGAACTCCTCGCGGTCGAGCCGGTCCTCGCGGTACATGGACAGGACTAAAGCTCCGAGCTCGCGGCGCTGCTCGACCTCCCGCTCCTCGAGGTCCCTGCGCCGCCGTTTCAGTGCGCCCTTCCTAGCCATCGCCGGCTCCATGATCGCCAAGAACCTCGCGGTATGCCTCGACGACCCGCGCCGCCATCCGCGGCGCGGCGAAGGCGGCGGCCCGGCGGGACCCGTCGAGCCGTGGATCCGGCGCCGAGAGCGCCTTTCGAGCGACGCCTGACCAGACCCCCAGCTCGAACGGCGCGCAGAGGGCGCCGCCGACGCCGCTGGTCGCGAACGGGGCGACGCCGACGGGGGTCGAGAGCACCGGGACGTCGCAGGCCAGCGCCTCCAGCGCGGCGAGGCCGAACCCCTCGTAGTCGGAGGTGACGACGACCGCGCTGGACGCGTTCAGCCAGACCGGCATCAGGTCCGGGTCGATACCGCCGCCGGTGACCAGCCGGGCATCGCAGGCGCGCGCGAGGGCAACGGCGCGATCGTGGCGTTTCTCCGGCCTGACCGGATTGGCGGGAAAGAGGAGGAAGGGCTCGTCTGGATCCAGCCCGAGGCGGCGTCGCGCGTCCGCCCGGGGCATCCGGCCGAACCGGCCCAGGTCGGGCCCGCAGGGGAGGACGGCGCTGGGCGCCGGCCGGGTGGGCAGGCCGGGGCGGCCGCCCTCCGGCGCGAACAGGGCGCGCGAGACGCCGGCGACCAGGTCGGCCTGCCGCGCGAGCCGGCGCGACAGCGGACCGACCAGGCGGTGCCGTACGTCGGTCCCGTGGAAGGTGACGACGAGCGGCCGCGCTCCGGCCAGCCGCGCGCACCAGCCGGCGAGGCCGTAGTGGGCGTGGACGAGGTCGAACCGCTGCCGCCGCAGGATCGCGCGGATGCGCCGGGTCGCCGGCGCGTACTGCTTCCGTCCCAGCGGGAAGCTGAAGAAGTAGACGTCGACCCCGAGCTTGCGGATCTCCTCGACCTGGTCCCGCACCCAGCGCCCGCGCTGGGGTGTCGCGGCGTCCGGCTCTAGGTTGGTGACGACCAGGATCCGCACCGGCGGCAGCGTATCCGCGGACCTGGCCGGGCCCGTGCCAGCGGAGGCTCGGCGTGCGCGGCGGTCTAGCCTGCCGACCATCGCCGTCGAAGGGACGACCGCCGCCGGCTTCGAGCCGCTCCGCCGCGCCTTCCTGCGCGTCCTTGGCCGTGGCCCGGGCGGCGGCGCCTTCACGGTGAAGCGGAGGGGGGAGACGGTGGTCGACCTCTGGGGCGGCCGCGCGACCCACTTCGGAGAGTCGCGCCCGTGGAAGCCGGACACCCTGGCGATCTGCTTCTCGACGACCAAGGGCGTCGCGTCGACCGTGATCCACCGCCTCGCCGACCGCGGCGCGGTCGAGTACGACGAGCCGGTGGCGAGCTACTGGCCCGAGTTCGGCGCCGGCGGCAAGGATCGGGTCACGGTACGCCACCTGCTGACCCATCGGGCCGGGCTCCACAGCGTGCGGGCGGTCGCGAAGGAGGCCGAGGACCTGCTCGACCACGTGGCGATGGAGGAGCAGCTCGCGGCCCGCGCCGTCCCCGCGCCGCGCCACCGTCCCGCCTACCACGCGATCACCTACGGCTGGCTCCTCGCCGGGCTCGCCCGGCGGATCACCGGGCGGGGCCTGGCCGACCTGTCGCGCACGGAGGTCACCGAGCCGCTGGGGATCGACGGCCTCCACATCGGCGTGCCCGAGGAGGCGAGCGAGTTCGTCGCCGAGCCGGTCGGCGCGGCCCTGCGACAGCTCGGGTCGTTCGCCGACTTCAGCGCGCCCGCGTGGTCGCGCCTCCGCTACAGCCGGACCACGATCGAGGCGCTTCACGTCTCCGGGTTCCATCGCCTCTTCGAAGGCCCGCGACCGCCGATCTGGAACACCGAGATGCCGGCGGTCAACGGCGTGATCAGCGCCCGCGCCCTCGCCGACCTCTACGACCCGCTCGCGAACAAGGGGGTCGCAGGGGGCGAGCAGTACCTCTCCGAGGTGCGGGTCCAAGAGCTTGGACGCGTGCAGTCCCGCGAGCGTGACGCCGTCCTCGGCATCCCGATGCGCTGGCGGCTCGGCTATCACCACGCCTTCGGCAACGGCCGGACGGCCCCGATGGCCTTCGGCCACTACGGCTATGGCGGCTCCGGCGGCTGGGCCGACCCCGCCGCCGGCATCTCGGTCGGCTTCGTCACCAACCGGATCGGCTCGCTGACCACGCCGCTCGGCGACCTCAACCTGTTCCGGCTGAACCGCTCGCTGCGCCTGTGCCTGTCGGCGTGAGTTTTCACCGCTGCGCTTCGCCCTTCGTCACGTTCCCGTCTGGATCGGAGACACCAGCCGGCGCAGGATCGCCCTCCAACCAACCGAAGGAGGTCGAGATGCTCTACGCGCTGCTGGGTTACGCCCACGCCGCCGTCCACCGCCGACTGGCCGGGATCCGGCGGGCGCTGGAGTCGGAGCGGGGGCAGGGGACGGTCGAGTACGTCGGGCTGATCCTGCTGGTGTCGCTGCTGATGGTCGGCATGGTCGCGGCGATGAAGGGGTTCAACGGCAAGCAGGGCACCGAGCTCGCCGACGTCATCGTCGACAAGGTCAAGCAGGCCGTCAACAAGGTCACCTTCAAGTGACGGGACCGGGGGCCGGCGTGTCAGACTCGCGCCGTGCCTCCTTCCCGCTCCTACCAGAGGTCGCCGGCCGATCTGCGGCCGGTGACGATCGAGCCCGGATTCGTCGAGACCGCCGACGGCTCGGCGCTGATCTCGGTCGGCCAGACCCGGGTGATCTGCACGGCTTCCGCGGAGGACCGGGTGCCCCGCTGGCTCGAAGGGAAGGGCCGAGGGTGGGTGACGGCGGAGTACGCGATGCTGCCCGCGTCGACCGGCGAGCGCAAGGCACGCGACATCTCGCGCGGCAAGCAGGATGGCCGCTCGGTGGAGATCCAGCGGCTGATCGGGCGCTCGCTGCGGGTCGTCGTCGATTTCCAGGCCCTCGGCGAGCGCAGCGTCTACGTCGACTGCGACGTCCTCCAGGCCGACGGCGGCACCCGCTGCGCGGCGATCACGGGAGGCTACGTCGCCCTCCGAGAGGCGCTCCAGAACTGGGTCGACGCCGGTGAGCTCGACGCCGTGCCACTGAACGGCTCGGTGGCCGCGGTCAGCGTCGGCATGGTCGACGGCGTCGCCCTGTGCGACCTCGACTACTCCGAGGACTCGGAGGCCGAGGTCGACGCGAACGTGGTGATGACCGGCGACAGCGGCCTCGTCGAGGTCCAGGCGACCGCCGAGCGGACGCCGCTCTCGCGCACCTCCCTGGACGACCTGCTGGGCCTCGCCGAGGACGGCATCGCCCGGCTCAGGGAGTCTCAGGACAGCGCCCTCGCCTGAACCGATGGCCGCAGGGTCGGAGAGCGCTGGGCGTCGGCTGGTCCTCGCGAGCCGAAATACGCACAAGATCCGCGAGCTGTCCGAGATCCTCGCCGGGCTCGACCTGGAGCCGCTTCCGAACGGGGTCGACCTGCCGCCCGAGGATGCGCCCGACTTCAGGGGCAACGCGCTGATCAAGGCGCGGGCCGCGCGCGCGGCGACCGGGATGGCGGCGATCGGCGACGACTCCGGGATCGAAGTGGCGGCGCTCGGCGGGCGTCCGGGCGTGCGCTCGGCGCGCTTCGCGGGCGAGGAGGCGACCGACGAGGAGAACCTCGCGAAGCTGCTGCGCGAGGTCGGTCCCTTCGCCGACCGCCGGGCCGCCTACGTCTGCGTGATCGCCCACGTCGACGAGGCGGGGCGGGAGCTGACCTTCGAGGGCCGTTGCGAGGGCCTGCTGACCGACGCGCCTCGCGGCGAAGGCGGGTTCGGCTACGACCCCGCCTTCGTCCCGGACGACACCGGCTCAGGGGACGAGCGGACGATGGCCGAGCTCGACCCGGCCGAGAAGCATGCGATCAGCCACCGCGGCCGGGCGGCGCGCCGCCTCGCCGAGGCCCTGGGGGCCGCGGCATGATCAACACCAAGGCCGGCGCCGCCGGCCTCTCGATCGTCTCGAACTCGCTGCTGATCGCGTTGAAGATCGCGGCGGGCGCGATCACCGGCTCGATCGCGATCATCACCGAGGCTGTCCACTCGCTGATCGACCTGGTCGCATCCGTGATCGCCTTCATCTCGGTCCGCATGGCCGACGAGCCGGCCGACCGGGAGCACCCATACGGTCACGAGAAGGTCGAGAACCTGGCCGCCGCGATCGAGGGGATGCTGATCCTCGTCGGCGCCGGGGTGATCGTCTATGAGGCGACCAAGCGGCTCGCCGAGGGCGCGGAGGTCGAGTCGCTGGGCGTCGGTATCGGGGTGATGGCGTTCTCGATCGTCGCCAACCTCATCGTGTCCGCGATCCTCATCCGAAACGCCCGCCGGCACGACTCGCCGGCGCTGGAGGGGGACGCGGCTCATCTGCGGACCGATGCGATGACCTCGGCCGGCGTCCTCCTCGGCCTCGGGCTGGTCCAGCTGACCGGCGCCGAGGCGCTCGACTCGATCACCGCCCTGATCGTCGCGGTCGCGATCGTCACCGCCGGCCTGCGGATCGTCCGCAGATCCTCGGGTGCCCTCGTCGACGAGGCGGTGCCCGAGGACGAGCTCGACCGGATCGAGGCGGCGATCGCGGCCGCCCGTGCGCCGGAGGTCGCGGGGTACCACAAGCTGCGGGCCCGCAACGCGGGCAGGCGCCACTATGTCGACCTGCACGTCCAGTTCCGCCGCGGCACGAGCCTCGAGCGCGCCCACGGCGTCGCCCACGAGATGCGCGATGCGATCGAGACGGAGCTGCGCAACGCCGAGGTGCTGATCCACGTCGAGCCGGAGACGTCGGTGCGCGACCCGGGCGAAGTACGGGGAGGCCCGTTCCGGGCCGGGTGAGGGCTCGGGCGCTAGGGGGAGGGAAGGAGGTTGACCGCGGCGGCGAGGCCGACTGCGCCCACCGTGATCGAGTAGCCGGTGTAATCACCGAGCGCCAACAACAGCGCGGCGATCGCGCAGACGCCGACGACGATGATCCAGGAGAGCCGGGCCAGGGGCACGGGGAGGTATTTTGGCCGAGATGCCCGCTGCCGAGCCTTCCGATGCCTCCGCCCCCCGGGCCGAGGCCGCCGAGCGGGCGCTCGCCTTCCTGACCGAGATGTCGGTCGACATCCGCGGTGGGGCGATCCTCGCCGACGGCAGGGCGCTCGCGGCAAGCGGAGACCCGGCCGCCTGGGGCCCTGCGGCGACGGCGCTGTTCGACGCCGCGGACTTGGCCGACGGGCGTCCGGCCGACCACGTTCACGTCAACACCGAGCAGGGCGAGGTGTTCGGCGTCCGCGAGTCCGGCTTCGCCGCGGTCGCGGTCACCGACCGTTTCACCCTCGCGTCGCTGATCGCATTCGACATGCGGGCCGCGCTGCGCGACCTGGCGGGCACCGACGGGAGACCCGCCTGATGCCGAAGCCCCACCGGGTCCTGCTCGAGCAGCTCTCCGGCTACGCCGACGAAGCGGCCGCGTTCATGCGGCGGCGACGCCACACGAGGCGGCCGTTCGCCCGGGTCTACTACACCGACGGCTCCGCATCCGACCACCCCCCCGGGACGACCGCGGGCGACGCGCTGCACGCGGCCGCCGGCGACCTGATCGAGCTCGCCGAGGACGAGAAGCCAGCCCGGCGGTCACGAGAATGACCGCCGAGGGCAGCGGCTTCCCCGAGCTGATCCCGGCGGATCTGGCGGCGCGCGTCGTCGCGCGGGCGCTGCGGTCGGGCGGGGAGTTCGCCGAGGTCTACGCCGAGCGCCGCTCGGGGCTGTCGCTGTCGATCGACGAGTCGCGGGTGGAGGGCGTCCAGGGCGGCGGCGAGGAAGGCGCCGGAGTGCGCGTCGTCAGCGACGGCATCACCCACTTCGCCCACGTCGACGGCCTCGGTCCCGAGGACCTCGAACGGGCCGCGACCGAGGCGGCCGCGGCGGTCCGCGGCGGCCGGTCGAAGTCGCGGCCACTTCGCGCCCAGCAGGTGCGGCCGGAGCCGATCCGGGTCCCGCCCGGCGACGTGCCCGCGACCGAGAAGGCGGAGCTCCTGCGGGCGGTCGACGAGCGCGGCCGCGCCCAGGGCGGTGAGGTCGTGCAGCTCTCGGCCGGCTATTCGGAGGCTCGGCGCGAGGTCACCGTCGCGAACTCCGACGGCCTCTACAGCGGCGACGACAGGACCCGTGTCCGGCTCGGCGTCCAGGCCGTTGCGCGGCGCGAGGACCGGGTCGAGACCGGCTTCGAGACGCTCGGCGCCCACCGCGGCTTCGAGCTGCTTCAGGACGACCCCGGCCTGATCGCCGAGCAGGCGGCCGGCAAGGCGCTGACCCTGCTGGACGCCTCGCCGGCGCCGGCCGGCTCGATGCCGGTTGTCGTCGGGGGCGGGTTCGGCGGCGTCCTCTTCCACGAGATGACCGGCCACGGGCTCGAAGCCGACCACGTCCAGAAGGACGCCAGCGTCTACGCCGGCCGATTGGGCGAGAGGGTCGCCGAGCCCCTGCTCAACGCGTTCGACGACGGCCGGCTCACCGGGGAGTGGGGCACGGACGCGATCGACGACGAGGGCACCCTTCGCCAGAAGACGCAGGTGATCGAGGAGGGCAGGCTGACCTCCTACCTCTACGACCGGCTGCGGGCGGGGCGCGACGATGTCGCCTCGACCGGCAACGGGCGGCGCGAGAGCTTCCGCCACCTGCCGATCCCACGGATGACGAACACCTACATCGCGCCGGGGGACGCCGAGCCGGAGGAGCTGATCGCCGAGGTCAAGCAGGGCTTCTACGCGAAGTCGTTCGCCGGCGGGCAGGTCGAGCCGGCAACCGGGGACTTCGTGTTCGGCGTCTCGGAGGGCTACCTGATCGAGGACGGCAGGGTGACCACTTCCTGCCGCGGGGCGACGCTGATCGGGAACTGCATCGACGCGCTGGCGGCGATCGACGGCGTCGCGGACGACTTCGAGATGAAGACCGGGTTCTGCGGCAAGGGCGGCCAGCGGGTGCCCGTCGGGACGGGGCAGGGCCACGTCCGGATCCGCCGGCTCACGGTTGGCGGGACCGCGGTCTGATGGCCGCCGGCGGCGACCTGGAGGCCGCTGCGCGCGCCGGCGTCGAGGCCGCGATCGACGCCGGCGCCGGCGACGCCGAGGCCTACGCGGTCGAGGAGGCGACCCGCGAGGTGCGCGTCCACGAGCGCGAGCTCGAGAGCCTGACCGCGGCGACCGAGCGCGGCGTCGGGGTGCGGGCGTGGATCGGTGGCAGGGTCGGGTTCGCGTACGGGACCGACCTGAGCGCTCACGGCTTGCGCGCGACCGCGACCCTTGCCGCCGAGGCGGCGTCGATCGCCGACGAGGACGAGCACGCGGGGCCGCCGGGAGCGGCCGGGCCACCTCCCACCCTCGACGGGCTCCGCGACGGATCGGTCTCCGCCTGGGGACCGGATCGAGCGGCCGACCTGGCGCTGGCGGTCGAGCGCGCCGCGCTGGGCGGCGACGACCGCATCACCGGGGTCGAGCAGGCGGTCTACGCCGACAGCGCCGAACGGGTGGCGATCGCCTCCTCGACGGGGATGGACGGTTCCTATGAGACGTCGAGTTGCTACGCCTGGCTGCAGGCGATGGCGGCGAGCGGCGACGGGCGCGAGACCGGTCTCGGCTTCGGCATGGCCCGCGGGCCGGCGGGACTCGACCCCGAGGCGATCGGCGCCGAGGCCGCTCAGCGCGCCGTTTCGATGATCGGCGCCGTCAAGCCGGAATCACGGAGCTGCCCCGCCGTTCTCGACACCACCGTCGCCGCCAGTTTCGCCGGCCTGATCGGATCGACGCTCGCGGCCGATTCGGTTCAGCGCGGGCGGTCGCCGTTCGCCGGCAAGCTCGGCGAGGAGGTCGCCTCGGACGCACTAGAGCTCCACGACGACGCCCTCGACCCGGACGGCCTGGCTTCGTCGCCGTTCGATGGCGAGGGTGTGCCGTGCGGTCGGCGGGCCCTGATCGAGGGCCGCCGCCTGCGGACGTACCTCCACGACAGCTACACGGCTCGCCGCGACGGGGTCGAGTCGACCGGGAACGCCGGCCGCGCCGGCTACCGGTCACAACCCTCTGTCTCCGCTTCGAACCTGGTCGTCGGCACCGGCGGGCGCGACCTCGCCGGGCTGTTCGAGCAGGCGGCCGAGGGCGTGTACGTCACCGACGTGGCCGGGCTGCACTCGGGAGTGAATCCGGTCACCGGGACCTTCTCGGTCGGCGCCTCGGGGACGCTCATCCGGGGCGGCGAGCAGGCGGAGCCGGTGCGGGAGTTCACGATCGCCGGCGACCTCGTCTCACTTCTCGGCGCGGTCGTCGCAACCGGGTCCCGGCGGCGCTGGGTCCCGTTCGGCGGGTCGGTCTCGACCCCGCCGGTCCTGGTCGGCGAGATCACTGTCGGCGGCTCCTGAGCGCGGGCGCCGCCAGGCACGACGCCCGCCGGGACCGGTGTTAGGGTGCGCCGCGTTTCCAAGCCCGAGGAGGATTGCCAACGTGACCAAAGCTGAGTTCCTGGACCAACTCGCCGGCGACCACCGGATCGGCAGCAAGAAGGCCGCCGGCGCCGCCGTCGACGCGGTGCTGGACACGATCACCGACGCGCTGCGCAGCGGCGGCGAGGTCAACTTCACCGGCTTCGGCAAGTTCCACGTGGCCGAGCGGGGTCCTCGCCAGGGCGTGAACCCGCGGACCGGGGAGCGGATCACGATCCCGGGGGGCAAGGTCCCGCGCTTCTCGGCGGGCTCCGCGCTCAAGAACAAGGTCAAGGGCGGCTGAGAAAGGCGCCGCCCTTCGCGGACCGGCTCGCGGCCCTCGTCGAAGAGCGCCGCAGTCAGATCTGCCTGGGTCTCGACCCGGATCCCGGCACGCTCCCCGCGGAGATGGCCGCCGGGAGCGGCGCCGAGGCCGCCGCCGCGGGGGTCGGCCGGCACTGCACCGAGCTGATCGCCGCCGCCGGCCCGGCCTGCGTCGCCGTGAAGCTCCAGCTCGCCTGCTTCGAGCGGCTCGGGGCGCCGGGCTGGGCGGCGTTGGGGCAGGCCCGCGACGCCGCCCGCGAGGCGGGCCTGCTGGTCCTCGCCGACGGCAAGCGCGGCGACGTGCCGGTGACCGCCGCGGCTTACGCGCAGGCCCTGGTCGGTGAGACCGCGACGCCATGGGGGCCGGTCGAGGGACTCGGCGCCGACGGCTTCACCGCCAACCCGCTGCTCGGCCGCGACTCGCTCGAGCCGCTGGTCGTCGCGGCGGCCGAGGCGGGCGCCGGGGTATTCGCGCTGGTCCGGACGAGCAACCCCGGCGCCGCCGATCTCCAGGACCTCCCGGCGCCCGACCGGCCGGTGCACGAACGCCTCGCCGAGCTGGTCGCCTCGCTGGCCCGTGACCTCCAGGGCAGCGGAGGGTTGAGCGGCATGGGGGCCGTCGTCGGCGCCACCGAGCCCGAGCACATCGCCCGGCTTCGCGAGCTGATGCCGGCCGCGATCTTCCTGATCCCGGGGGTCGGCGCCCAGGGCGGCCGCCCCGAGAACCTGGCGGCGGCGTTCTCGGCGGGGCCGGCTTCGGGTCTCGTCGCCGCCTCGCGGAGCATCGTCCGGGGCCTCGATCCGGCGGCCGCGGCGGCCCGCCTCCGCGTCGCCGTGTGGGAAGTTTCCGCCGCCTAGAGACCCGGTTTGCGTCTATACCATGCCGCGCTCCATCCGCCGCA
>Ga0126309_10000046_pt1 | contig 38753 bp, 30 predicted proteins | sample Plot56_FD_92541 | JGI IMG/M metagenome (GOLD analysis project Ga0126309, IMG submission 92541) | Serpentine soil microbial communities from UC McLaughlin Reserve, CA, USA - Plot56 | ecosystem: Environmental > Terrestrial > Soil > Grasslands | place: USA: UC McLaughlin Reserve, Lake County...
ATCTCTTCCACCCTCCGTCTCCGCCGGCCGCGCGGACACCGGCGCTCCGCTGAGCGGGTTCGCCACGAGCATGTCGAGCGTCCCCCCGGTCCGGCGGTACGCCGACCAGGCGATCCACAGAGCCACCAACGCAATGAGCAGCGCCAGCCAGGCCGGACCGCCGCCGCCTTTTTTTGATCCCCAAGTCATCGTTCAACCTCCTGCCTCATCTTAGAGGAAGCGGCACCGGGTTGAAATCCTGCGCGCCGTCCACTAAACTTTGTGCGGCCACCCCTCCCCGCGCGGGGAATTCTGCGCGTGGGCACTGGGTTATTGCCGAACGACCCATCAGGCTTGATGGGTTGAGCCCCAAACACTCAAGGAATCGTTCTGGAGCATAGAGGAGGAGCCATGACCACTGCGACCGTTGAGACCCTTCAATTTCAGGCGGAGACGAAACAGCTTCTCGACCTGATGATCCACTCGCTGTATTCGAACAAGGAGATCTTCCTTCGTGAGCTGATCTCGAACGCGTCGGATGCTCTCGACCGCCTCCGTTTCGAGGCGCTCACCAGGCCGGAGCTGCTGGAAGGGGACGAGAAGCTGGAGATCCGCATCGATGCGGACCGCCAGAACCGCACGATCACCATCCATGACAATGGCATCGGCATGAGCCGGGACGAGGTGGTCAACAACATCGGCACGATCGCCAAGTCCGGCACCCGCGAGCTGGTCGAGCGGCTGAAGAAGGGCGAGTCGCAGCAGTCGATCGCCGAGCTCATCGGCCAGTTCGGCGTCGGCTTCTATTCGTCGTTCATGGCATCGGACCGCGTGGTGCTCGTCACCCGCCGGGCCGGCGAGGCCGAGGCGACCCGCTGGGAGTCGACCGGCGACGGCACCTACACCATCGAGCCCGGCGAGAAGGAGAAGCGCGGCACCTCGATCACCCTCCATCTCAAGCCGGAGGACCGGGACAACGGCATGGACGAGTTCTCCGACCGCTGGGTGATCAGCCGGATCGTCCGCCGCTACTCCGACTTCGTGGGCTATCCGATCGTCTTGACCGCCGAGAAGGATCCGGAGATCGAGGACCTCGCCAAGGAGAAGGAGACCGGCGAGAAGCCGAAGATGCCGATGGAGGAGAAGGTCCTCAACTCCATGAAGCCGATCTGGGTCCGGCCGCAGTCCGAGGTCACCCAGGACGAGTACAAGGAGTTCTACCGGCACATCTCGCACGACTGGACCGAGCCCCTGAAGGTCATCTCCTACAAGGCCGAGGGGCGCATCGAGTATCAGGCCCTGCTGTTCGTCCCGACGCAGGCGCCCTACGACCTTTACTATGTCGCGTCCAAGCCGGGCCTCCACCTGTACGTCAAGAAGGTGCAGATCATGGAGAGCTGCGAGGACCTGCTCCCCCGCTATCTGCGCTTCATCAAGGGCGTGGTCGACTCGCCGGATCTCGCGCTCAACGTCTCGCGCGAGATGCTGCAGCAGGACCGCCACATCACCCTGATCCGCAAGGGCCTGACGACGAAGCTGCTCAGCACGTTCGACGAGATGCGGGAGAACGATCACGAGACCTACCTGAAGTTCTGGGACCAGTTCGGCAAGGCCATCAAGGAAGGGCTCTCCGCCGACTATGAGAACAAGGAGAAGATCCTGGAGCTGCTCCTGTTCTACTCCTCGAATGATCCGGAGAAGATGACCACGCTCAAGGACTACGTCGCGCGGATGAAGGAGGATCAGAACGAGATCTTCTACCTGACCGGCGAGTCGCGCGAGGTGGTGGAGAACTCGCCGCACCTGGAGGCCTTCAAGGAGAAGGGGATCGAGGTCCTCTACATGACCGACACGGTCGACGAGCTCCTGGTGCAGTCGCTCCACGAGTACGGCGGCAAGAAGCTGAAGTCGGTGGGCAAGGGGACGATCAACCTCGGCAACGAGGAGGAGAAGAAGGCGACCGAAGAGGCGCTCAAGGAGAAGGAGGAGCAGCTCCGGCCGCTGCTCGACCTGCTCCAGAAGAAGCTGGACACCTGGGTCAAGCAGGTGCGGCTGACCAACCGCCTCACCAGCTCGCCGGTCTGCCTGGTGGGCGCCGAGCACGACTACAGCCCGCAGCTCGAGAAGCTCCTCCAGAAGGGGAAAGGCGGTGGTCCGAAGCAGCGCCGGATTCTCGAGCTGAACCCGAGCCACGACATCCTCGGCAAGCTGCGGGAGCGCTTCGACCAGGATCAGAACGATGCCTCCATCGACGACTACGCGCACCTGCTCTTCGGTTACGGCCTGATCGCCGAGGGCTCGGAGCTGGAAGATCCGGTGCGGTTCAACAAGGCGATGGCGGATCTGATGACGAAGAGCCTGTAAGAGGCCTTCCCCGCCCGCCCCCTCCCCGACCCTCCCCCGCGTAGCGGGAGAGGGCGCCCCACCCTTCCTGAAATTAGCCCAGAATTCCCCTCTCCTTCAGGGGTTGGGAGGGGGTGCCCCTCTCCCGCTACGCGGGGGAGGGGTCAGGGGAGGGGGCCCCACCCGCCCGAACCGCCTTTCCCGATGCTGGAAATCGCGGATGGCCTCCGCCAGGTCGGTGGCGCCGAAGTCGGGCCACATGCGGTCGGTGAAGACGAGCTCGGCGTAGGCGCACTCCCAGAGGAGGAAGTCGGAGAGCCGCTTCTCTCCGCCGGTGCGGATCAGGAGATCCACGTCCGGGGCCGGACCGGACTGCGGCGCATCGGCGAGGAGCCGTGAGAAGAGCTCGCGGGAGGGCTCAACCGCTTCCGCCCCACGCCACCTTTCGGCGGCGCGCAGGATGGCGTCGCGCCCGGAGTAGTCCACGGCGATCCGCAGCCAGAAATCGCGCTGCGTCGCGGTCTTCGCTTCCGCCTCCTCGATCGACCGCACCAGGACGCTCGGCAGCCGGTCGCGCCGGCCGATCACCGAGATGCGGATGCCGTTCGCGGCGCAGCGGTCGGCTTCCGTGCCCAGATAGCGGCGGAACAGCCCCATGAGCGCCCGCACCTCGCGGTCGGGCCGCTGCCAGTTGTCCGAGGAGAAGGCAAACAGGGTGAGCGTCCGGATTCCCAGGTTGGGCGCGGCCTCGACGGTGCGGCGCACGGCGTCCGCGCCCGCGAGGTGGCCGGCGGTGCGCGGCCGGCCCCGGGTCACCGCCCAGCGGCCGTTGCCGTCCATGATGATGGCAGCGTGGAGAGTGTTCATAAGTGCTTTGCGGCGCAAAGTGGAACGGGAAAAAAATTTCCCGCCGGCCTAGCTTTCCCCGACCCGGGTGGCCTGGATGATGGCTTCCATGTGGTCGAGGTAGCGCTCGAGCGCCCGGCGCCCCGGCGGAGTCAGGCGGAACTCGGTCTTCGGCAGCCGCCCCTCGAAGTACTTCGCGCAGGTGACGTACCCCGCCTCCTCCAGCTTGCGCGCGTGGACGCTCAGGTTGCCGTCGGTCGTCTTGAGGAGCTTCTTCAGATCATTGAAGCTCAGGTGGTCGTTGACGGCGAGCGCGCTGACGATCCCCAGGCGGATCCGCTCGTGGATCAGCCGGTCGAGATCGAGAGCCGCGCGGGGTGCCGCTTCGGGTTGCATCTCGTCGGGACCTCCGGGTCCGTCTTCGGACGGCAGGTGCCGCGAGGCCCGCCTAGCCACCGTGCCTCCCGGCGATGATCGCTCCGAAGACGATGTGGAGCCCTCCAAAGCCGGCGGCCAGGAGCGCATCCCCCCAGGTGGCCGGAGCCAGCAGGGTGAGCCCTCCCAGACCCATGAACGCGATGCCCATCACCGGCACGATGCGCACCGAATACGAGCCGCCGGTGACCACTCCGGTGCCGTAGAGCAGCAGCCAGAGCCCCGGCAGGAAGAGAAAGAGTCCTTTCCAGAACAGGACGGCGGTCAGGACCCCTCCGGCGACGAATGGGGGCAGGAGCCCCAGCACGAAGCGGCGGACCGGCTCCGAAATCAGCGCGACATTGGTACGGCGCGCCTTCCGGACAATGGCGGCGATGCTGACCAGGGCGCCGACCACGGCCTCACAGAGCCAGACCGCAAGCCAAGCCGCCCGGCTCTCCTGGATCGACCCGAGATAGGCCGCTCCCAGCGCCGTCAAGCCAACGGCGATCTCCCCGCTCCCGGAGACCGCGGTAAAACGGGCCGCCCCCTCCATGGTCTCGCGGATGAACCGCAGGTTGTCCATGGCCCGGAGATGGAGAGCACGGGGAAGAGCGAGCGGGGTCGGGGGAGGAAGACGCTGCGGATCGGCCACGATACAAACTGTACTCCCGGGCGGGAGCGCGCGTCAAGTACTTTGCAATGCAAAGCCAACCGGGGATCAGGGGGCGAGGTGCTTCTTCGCCAGGTTCTTCGCCAGGTTGTTGACCATCGACACCATTCCCATCAGGCCCATCGACTTTCCCATCGAGAGCTCGCGGCCGAAGACGCGATAGACGACGTCCTGCGGAACGGCGGCAACCTGTTCGAGCGGGGCGCCGGAGAGGCTGTCGCCGAGGAGGACGGCCATGGCTTTGGCGGAGATCCCCTGCGGGTTCTCGACCGCGAAGTGGAAGTCGAGCGTGCCGTCCGGCCGCGGCTCGCCCCAGACGTAGGCTTCCGACTCGCAAGCCGGGACCCGGCATTCTTCGGGGAAGGGCCGTTGCGCGATGCGCGGCGAGACGTCCTTGAAGCGCTCTGCGATGTCGATCAGCAACTGGATGCGCTCCGTGCGGTCCGGGATGGAATCCAGGACGTCCAGCGTGCTCGACAGCTTCTCAGGGATCTCCGGCATGCGACGTCCTCGCTCTCAGCGCTCGATGGGAACCCCGACGAGGTTCCCCCACTCGGTCCAGCTCCCATCATAGTTGCGGACCTTCTCGTAGCCCAAGAGGTGGGTCAGGACGAACCAGGTGTGGCTGCTGCGCTCGCCGATGCGGCAGTAGACGATGACGTCGTCCTTCCGCTTCAGCCCGGCTTCCGCTTCGTAGATGGCGCGCAGCTCCTCGGCGGTCTTGAAGGTGCCGTCCTCGGCGTTGATGGCCCGCGCCCAGGGGACGTTCGCCGCGCCCGGGATGTGGCCGCCGCGCAGGGCCCCCTCGTTCGGGTAGTCCGGCATGTGGAGCCGCTCGCCCGTGTACTCCGCGGGGCTCCGCACGTCGATCAGCCGGCCCCTGGTCTCGACGTGCCGCAGCACCTCGTCGCGGAACGCCCGGATGCGCTCGTCGTCCCGCTCGGCCGCCCGGTAATCGCTCGGCGGATACGCCGGGACGTCCCGGGTCAGGGGGCGCCCCTCGTTGACCCACTTGATCCGCCCGCCGTCCATGATCTTGGCCTTGTCGTGCCCGAAGAGCTGGAACACCCAATAGGCGTAGGTCGCCCACCAGTTGTTGCGGTCGCCGTAGAACACGACGGTCGTGTCCCAGGTGGCGCCGATCCGGCGCATCAGGGCTTCGAACCCATCGCGGCCCAGATAGTCGCGCCGCACCGGATCGTTCAGGTCGCGGGTCCAATCCACCTCGACGGCCCCGGGGAGATGGCCGCTCGAATAGAGGAGCGGATCCTCGTTCGACTCGACGATGCGGATGGCCGGATCGTCCAGGTGGCTCGCCACCCACTCGGTCGAGACCAGGACCTCCGGATGGACGTAGCCTCGGCTCTCGATTTCGCTCACGTAGTCTCCTTTCGCGGGGCCCGCCGGCAAGGGGTCCGAGAATTGTGAGCAGCTATCTCATCATTCAGAACCGGCGGGTGCAAGCCCCCTGGACGGAACGAGGCCCGGAGAGCCCGCCGCGCGGGCTCTCCGGGCCTCTGGAGGGGTGGGGATGCTCAGAGCCGGGTGGTGCCCGTGGTGGTGCCGCCCGAGAAGTTGCCGGCGCTGACCTCCTGGCCGAGGTACGTCTGCACGGTCATCGGCAGACGGCTCTCCAGCCAGCGGGCCATGTCTTCCTCGTCGCGCAGGATCTGCTCACAGATCTGGGCGACTTCCTGGATGCCGAGCGCACGCGCGCCTGTGATCAGGGCACGGTAGCAGGCGATCTCGAAGTGCTCGGCTGCGTAGTCGGACAGCGCGTTCTTGACCAACTCGTCCGGCGCGGCTCCCGTGGAGCGGCCCTGGAAGAAGCCGGCGACGGTTCCCATCGCTGTCTTCAGGCTCGAGGTGCTGCCGCCCAGGCGGGCGACGCACTGCTCGACCATGTCGGCGTGCCGGCGGGTCAGCTCCAGATGCTCGGCGAGCTTGCGGTGCACGTCCGGCTGGCCCTCGGCGTCCTTGACGTGGTTCTCGAGGACCTGGACCTGGCCCTTCTCCCTCGAATATTCGTCATTCAACCAGCTGAGGAGAGTCTCTTTCTGATCCTTCATGCGGTACTCCTTTCCGATGTAATTTCGAGATGTTCGACCGGATGCCGGGTGACCGGCACCATCGGATAAAGAGCTGCAACATGTGTGCCGCTACGCGGTCTTCTTTTTGTTCTTCTCCTGCTCCTCGGGAAGGCACGGCCGGCGATTCTGCAGGTCGTAGCGGTATCCTTCACTCAGGAGATGAAGCTTGATGTCGAAGGTGGAGAGCATCGTGTCCATCTCTCCCTCGACGAGATTCGAATACGTGGTTCCGGCCGCGTCGAGCACGTAGACCGATCCGTGACCGATCACTTGGAAAAAGTCGTTTCCCTGCACGATGATCGCTGTGTCCTCGTCGATTCCCACTCCGAGCTGACGCGGGTTTTGCGTGATCGCGGCGATCAGCCTCCCGATCCGTCCTCTCTCCGCGAAGTGCTGATCGACCACGGCATCCGGAAAAAATCCGAGGCCGGGCGCCATGTGGACGGCGGAATCGACGTTGGGTGATTTTTCGCCGTCCCCGGCGACCAGCATGGTCGTGCTCATCACGGAGGCCCCCGCCGAGGTCCCCGCGACAGTCCCCCCGCTCTCCAGGAGCTGGTGCGTCCAGCGGTAGACCATCGAGTCGCCCAGCTGGCTCGTGATCTTGAGCTGGTCTCCCCCGGTAAAGAAGAGGACAGACGCGCCCTGCAGACACCGGATGCTTTCGTCCGAGAGAGCGTCCGCCCGGCTCCGAATGTCCAGGTGCTTGACGTTGCGAACGCCCAGGTCGCTGAACAGCTTCCGGTACTCCTGCCAGACCTCGTCGGGGACGTCGGTCGCGACCGTGGCGACGACCAGCTTACCGGAGGCGACCCGACGAGCGACCTCCTGGAGAATCTTCTTATCCCCTTCCTTGTCTTCCTTGCCTCCGATGATGATGAGAGTGCCCTTTGGGGCCACCTTCTTCGCAACCGCCTTCACAGGTATCTTCAAGGACCTCTTCGCTGCTTTCTTCGCAGGCGTCTTCCCAACCTTCTTTCCCGCCATTGTCTCACCCTCTGAAAGGAACGATCACTTTTTTCCCTGCAGCTCGAGCGTCCGCTCGCTTTCCTCCAGGAACTTCTCCCGCACCAGGATCTCCCCGTCCCGGACCAGCGCCCGCCCCTTCGCGATCACGTGCACGATGTCCAGGATGTCCTTTCGCAGGACCAGCACGTCGGCGTCCGCTCCCGGCTCCAGGCGCCCTTTCTTGGAGAGATGCAGCGCCTCGGCCGCGTTGCGGGTCACCAGCGGCAGCGCCCGTTCCAGCGGGATCTTCTCGTCCAGAACGCACTGCCGCCAGCGGAGGAAGAGGTTCGCCGGGGTGTTGCCGTCCGCATCGGACGAGAGGGTCAGCCGGTCCTCCCTCCCGCCCTGCTCCAGAAACTCCCGCACCTTGACGGCGAGGTTCTCCTGAGCCGCATCCATGTCCACGAACGATCCGCGCCGGGAGAGATCGACCGACTCCTTCAGGAGCTCGTCCGTGCGGTGGACGTGCGATGGATAGAGCAGCTCCGGCTTGATCCCATAATCGTCGAGGAGAGAACGCACGGGCGAGAGGCGGTCCGGGCGCTCTCCCATGTGGAAGTGGGTCACCCCGGCCTTGCCGGAGAGCCGGCCGCCGATCATGGCGTCGGTCGCCAGCCGGGCCAGATCGCGCAGGGTCGGCTGCACCGCGCGCTCGTCCGACAAAGCGATCTCGCCGACGCCGATCACCTTCTCGACGAAGAGCAGGTCTTCGCGCACGGAGCCAGTGAGTGTCGGAGGAGGGACGTCGTAGGCGCCGGTGTACATCCAGGCCGAGATCCCCTCCTCCTCCAGCCCCTGCACGCGGGCGAGCAGGTCGGGCAGCACCCGGGTGGTGGCGTCGACCCCCAGGACACCTACGACCGTCGTGATCCCCCACGGGACCAGCTCGGTCAGGTGGATGCTGGGGCTACGGGAGGCGAAGCCCTCTTCGCCGCTCCCACCGGTGAGGTGGATGTGGGGATCGATCAGCCCCGGGACCACCCAGCATCCCTTCGCGTCGATCACCTCCAGGTCCAGCCCCAGCGCCTCGGCGCCTCTGGCGTCCACCTCTCCGAGGCGGGCGATCTTATCCCCGGCGAGGAGGACGGATTGCCGCCCTCGCGGCTCGGGCGCAACCACGTCACCATTTTCAATCAGCGTCAGCAAATAACCGGTCAACCTCCCTTCCCAACCAGCGACACGGTGCTCGCCTGTGGGCCGTCGATCCCCTGTGTCTCGGCGTAGCGGACCCGCATTCCGACCTCCAGGTCGTCGAAGCTGGGCTCGATCACGGCATTGCGGTGGAAGTAGACCTCGGTGCCGTCCGGGCCTTGCAGGAAGCCGAACCCGTCCTCCTTGAAGAGCCGGATGACCTGTCCCTCGGGCGGGCCGACCTGGGTCTTCACCTCACCGCGGCGGCGCTGCGAGAACTCGTCGACCTGGCGCTCGGCCGCCTGGAAGGCGTCGCGGATGGCCGTGTTCAGGTCCTCCGCCTGCTTGTCGGCCACCAGCTCGCTGCCCGGCACGGTCATGTCGATCCGCACGCGGTAGGGCCCGCCTTCATTGTGATGAAAGCTCGGCCGCTCCACCGCGATCCGGCAGCTCGTCATGCGGTCGTACAGACGGTCGAGCCGGTCGGCACGACGCCGCAGGTCGGCTTCGAGAGCTGGTGAAAGGTCGATCCGTCGCGTCGAAATTTCCAGGGGAACCTGCATGGACACCTCCTTCTCACGACCCGCGCCCGCGGGTCTTGGCGTATCCATGAGGAACCGCAAGCGCCGTGCCAGAGGGGATAGGTGGTGTAGGACCTGCTTCGGAATCAGTAATGGAAGCGGCAGGCGAGAATGCGGATCTTGGATTCCTTCACTTCATAGATCAGCCGATGCTCCGCATCGATGCGGCGAGACCAGCAGCCGGCGAGATTGTGCTTCAAGGGCTCCGGTTCTCCCAGACCCTTGAAAGGATCCCGCTGAATGGCCTCGATCAGCCGGACGATCCGAAGTGCTTTCCTGCGGTCTTGCTCGATCCACCAAGCCAGGTCTTCGAAGGCGGCGGAGTCAAATTCCAAGCTTCTCTCGGACTTCGGCAAACGGTATCCCCTCCCGCCGCTCCCTTGCCTCCAGGAGCCGCCGCTTCATGGTCTCGCTCTGCAAAAGATGCGCGGTCTCCCGTTCCGAGGCGATCTCCCGCCACAGGTCGATCGGGATGATCACACCGGTCGGCTTTCCTTCCTCGTCTGAGATGTACTGAATATCTGTGAGAATCATCTCCGCCTCCGGGCCATGAGCCCTGCGAATCATCATACCTGACTCGCCGGTCTTCCTGTTTTCCCCTACCCCGTCTTCACCCAAGCCCGCAGCACCTCGGCGACACTCCAGGCCTGGGCGATGCAGCCGCGGGGGAAGTAGGGCTCTTCGGCGTCGAAGATCTCGGCGATGCTGCCGAGGCAGAACTCGTCGAGGTGCGGGACGAAGCCGTCCAGGAAGTGGCGGGCTTCGGCTTTGTCGTCCGGATGGACGCGCAGCCAGGCGTCGATGAACGGGCCGATCAGCCAGGTCCAGACAGTCCCCTGGTGGTAGGCGGCGTCGCGGGCGCGCAGGTCGCCGTCGTACTGCTTCTTGTAGTCGGGATGACCCGGCGCCAGCGAGCGCAGCCCCACCGGCGTGAGGAGACGGGTGCGGACGACCGCCAGGACCTGCTCCCAACGCTCCCGGTCGAGCACCGGATAGGGCAGCGCGATGGCGAAGACCTGGTTCGGACGGCACGCGGGATCGTCTCCCGGCTGCCCCTCGACCACGCCGTCGACCACGTCGTAGAGATAGCCCCCCTCCTCATACCAGAAGCGCTGGTTGAACGACTCGCGGCAGCGGAAGGCCTGGTCGGCCAGGCGGCGGGTCACCTCGCTGTCGCCCTGCCGGTCGCGCACCCATCCTTCGAGCAGCCGCAGGGCGTTGTACCAGAGGGCGTTGAGCTCCACCGCCTTGCCCCGCCGCGGCGTCACCACCCAGTCGTCCACCTTGGCGTCCATCCAGGTGAGCTGGTACCCCTCGGCTCCCTGGCGCAGCAGACTATCCTCCGGATCGATGCCGATCCCGAAGCGGGTCCCCTGCACGTGGTGGTCGACGATGCCGAGGAGCGTCGGCAGCAGGATGTCGAGCGTGACCTGGTCGTTCGTGACCTCCAGGTAGCGGGAGAGGGCGTGGAAGAACCAGAGGGTCGCGTCGGCCGTGTGGTAGACGCCTTCGCGGCCCCCCTCGGGGAAGTAGTTGGGGATCAGGCCGTCGCGCACGTGGCGCGCGAAGCTGCGCAGGATGTAGCCGGCTTCGAGGTGGCGGCCGGTCACCAGGGTCAGCCCGTCGAGGCAGATCATGGTATCGCGCCCCCAGTCGGTGAACCAGTGGTAGCCGGCGATGATGCTGCGCGCCTCGTCGCCGGCGGCGCGGGCGCGGGCCGCGTCCTCGGCCCGGCCGGGCGTCACGATGAACTGGTCGGCGGCCAGGACGAGCTCGGCCGGCGTGCCCTCGCGGGCCCGCGGATCGGCCATGACGAGCAGCCGCTCGCGGCGCTCCATCTCGGCGTTGAACGCTTCCTGCGCGGTAAGCGCCTCCACGACCTCCCAGGCCTCGGTCGAGGCGACCAGGGAGGTTTGATCCCCCGCTCCCAGGTCCGCCGCGAAGTAGCCGGGCGCCCATAGGTCGCCCACGGATTCGTAGCCGCGGCCGTGCTCGACGCCGTAGAACAGCCCCTCGAACTTGCGGTTGGTGATCGTGAAGGCCGGGTTCGCCCCGATGACCCGCAGACGGAGCGGTGGCAGGGCCGGCCACGACGAGCAGACCTCGTACTGCCCGTCCACCGCCTTGACGACGAAGGGCTCGGCGAGCGGCTTCGACACCGGCGCGTCGTGCGGCCGGAAATGGATCAGCGGATGGATCTCCAGGCGCACCAGGCCCTGTCCTTCGAGGAGTTGGTACTGGACGTAGGCGGTGTTCTGCATGTGGACCAGGAAGACCCGCTTCTCCAGGACGTAGCCGTCGATCTCATAGCGCCAGACGGGCAGGCCCGCCTCCAGGCGAAACTCGCGGAAATATCCGGCCCCGGGCAGGTCCGGCGTCGGCTGGTCCTGCCGCGCCAGGCCGCCGAGATCCACCATCCGGTAATCGGGCAGCCGCACGACCTCGGAGATCTGACCGAGCATGAGCGTCCGGCCGAGCGGCGCGGGCAGGGCCGCGACGAGGAGGCCGTGATAGCGCCGGGTGGGAACCCCGGAGAGGGTGCCGGAGGCATAGCCGCCGAGGCCGTTGGTGACCAGCCACTCCCGTGCGGTGAGAGTCTCCGGGGACGGGTCGGGGCTGAGGCTCTCGTCGACCCGGGCCGCGATATGCCAAGGCATGCTCCGCGAAGGCCGCACGCGCTGTTCCTGCAGGACGTCGACTGTCATGATCTCCCTCCCTGGGTTCCCGGTGCGAAGACCGGCCGCAGCACCACAGCCGCGTATCCGGGCAATCGCCACCCGCCTCCCTCGTCTTCCGCCGGCGGCGCGCCGCTGCCGCCATACTTGGGCTGTTCGCTGTCCCAGACCACTTTCCAGCTCCCCCCCTCGGGCGGTCCGAGGAGAGGCTCCGGCGCCGGCGCGAGCTTCAGGTCCTGGCCGAGGTTGACCAGCAGCAGCCGGTCCCCGGACTCCTCCCCCTCGGGCGCGAAGAAGCGAAGGACGAAGGCCTGCGGCCCGACGACCGCGCCATCGATCCCTCCGGCTTGGGGGGCGCGGAAGACCGGGTCCTCGCGGCGCAGCCGCAGGAGGTCCTCGTGCATGGCATAGCAGGGGGCATGCTTCTCGCGCTCGCCGAGGTCGAGCTTGCTGCGCTCGAACGTCTCCCGGGCTGACGGGTCGGGGAGCTGCTCCCGGGTCTCCGGCTGTGCGACGCTGGGAAACTGGAGCAGAAACTCCTCCCGCCCCTTGCGCACCGCCCGCGCCAGCTCTTCGTTGTGGTCGGCGAAGTACAGGAACGGGCTCGACGCGCAGAACTCCTGGCCCTGGAAGAGCATGGGCGTGGCCGGCCCGAGGAGCAGCAGAGCCGTCAGGGCACGGAAGGCCCCCGGGCTGGAGAGCTTGTGGCAGCGCTCGCCCCGCGCCGAGTTGGCCACCTGGTCGTGGTTCTGAAGGTAATTCACGAAGGCCCAGCCAGGCAGGTCGAGCCCGGGCGTGCCCCGCCGCTTCTCCTGCCAGGTGTAGCGCTGCCCCTGGTAGAGGTACCCGTACTTGGCGGCCGAGATCAGCTCCTGCGGTGAGCCGCAGTAGTCGGTGTAGTAGGCCTCGCTGCGGCCGGTGAGAGCCACGATCGCCGTGTGGTGCCAGTCGTCGTTCCACAGGACGTCGATGCCATACCCCCCCTGGCCGGGAGGCCGGATGAGGCGGGTCTCCTGGGGCTCGTTCTCGGCGACCAGATAGGTCGAGCGCGCGCCGCCAGCCTCGCGGACGCGCCTTGCCACGGCCGCCAGGATGTGGTCCTCGGAGGCGTCCTTGACGTCCTGCGTCGCGTCGAGGCGCAGACCGTCGAGATGAAACTCCTCGATCCAGTAGCCGGCGTTGGCGAGGTAAAACTCCCGCACCGGCGCCGCGTCCTCGCCGTCGAAGTTGATCGCCTCGCCCCAGTCGTTCTCGTAGCGGTCCGTGAAGTAGCTCTCCGAGAGCTGCTTCAAATAGTTGCCGTCCGGACCCAGATGGTTGTAGACCACGTCGAGGATCACCCCCAGCCCCGCCTCGTGGGCGCGGTCCACGAAGCTCCGGAAGTCGTCCGGCGTGCCATAGAGGCGGGTGGGCGCGAACAGATCGACGCCGTCGTAGCCCCAGCCGAAATCGCCGGGGAACTCGGCCACCGGCATGATCTCCAGCGTGGTGATTCCGAAGCGTGCCAGCTCGGGAAGCTCGCGGGCGGCGGCCTCCCAGGTTCCCTCCGGGGTGAAGGTCCCGACGTGCATCTCGTAGAGGACCTGGCCCTGGGGGCGGATGCCCTTCCAATCGGCGTCCCGCCATGAGTAGGTCGACGGATCGATCACCTGGGATGGTCCATGCGGTCCCTCCGGCTGGAAGCGGGAGGCGGGATCGGGATAGAGAGATTCGCCCTCATCCAAGCGGAAGCGGTACAGAGCTCCGGCGCCGGCCCTTTCGGCCAGCCCCGAGAAATAGCCGCCGTTTTCTTCCTTCAAGGCGAGAGCGACCGGCCAGTCCCCCGAAGGCCCCTCGAAGACGATTTCGACCTTTTTGCAGCGGGGTGCCCAGACGCGGAAATGGACTCCTTCCGGGACCACTTCGGCGCCGATGGGCAGCTGGCGCGCGAAGCTCTGGGCAGCCGCGGGCTTCCGGCGGCGCCCGGAGGAGGCGGCCGGTTTCGCGGCGGCTTTTTTGGCGGAGATTGCGCGTTTCGGAGAAGCGGTCTTCGTCGGCATCGCCTCGTACAGAAATGCACGAGGTATGCCGGGGGGGAGGGAGGGCTCCTACACGTTGGTCCGCAGGACCTCCGTCCCGTCCGGCCGGTTGGAGCTCGGGTTGCGCTCGAGGGTGAGGACCACGTCGACGATGCCGGCCGGCATCTCGTCGGAGCTCATCTGGACTCTTTCGCCGCTCTGCGCCGCCAGCGAGCCGGCGTCCAGGGATCCTTCCTTCGTCACCCACCAGAGCTTGTAGACCCCGCCTTCCGGCGGCGGCCGCAGCCCCTCCACGGAGAGATACCAGTGCTGGTGGTCCGCGGCGACGAAGAGCATGCCGCGGGCCTGCGTCTGGCCGCCGCCCACGGGCCGCAGGGGGCGAACCTCGACGGAGGGCGAGGTCACCAGTGCGAAATGGGATCGCATCTTCTCTATCTCGGTGCGCGCCTGCTCGCTGTCCTGGCTCACCCGGGCGGCGAGCTGGCGCTGCGCTTCCAGCTCGTGCCGGAGCTGCACGATTTCCGTGCGCTGCTCCTGCTGAAGCAGCCAGAGCCAGGCGGCTGCTCCGGCGAAGGCCAGGGCCAGGGTCGCCGCGAGAGCCAGCGGCCAGCGGCTGTGGCGCCGCGGCAGGGGACCCGGCGCGATGCGCGGCGCCGGACGGGAAGCCTCGGTGATCGCGGAAGCGACGGCAGGTGCGGGCACCGGCCGGGGCTCGGCAGCCGGGACGGCCGGAGCGGCACCGATCGCCGCGAGCAGCCGGTCCCGGGCTCCGGCGCTCGGCGCCACCGGATCGAGCTCGGAAGGGACCAGACCCAACACCTCGGTGTAGAGGCGCGCCAGAGTCTCGGCGGTCTCATCGCCCCGGGGGCGTTCCGCCTCCGACGGATCCACGCCGCGCTCGAGATCGTCGAGGGCCGCGAGGATGGTCAGCTCTTCCGTGTTCGTTTCCTGGCTCACAGCATTCAACTCACAATAGCTGCCTGATCTCGGTGCGCAGAGCGCTCCGCAGCTTCTTCATGGCCAACAGGGTGCGCGTCTTGACCGTCCCCAGGGGGAGGTCCGCGCGCTCGGCGATCTCGGTCTGGGAGAGCCCATCGTAGAAGGCCATCTCCAGGACCTGCCGCTGCTCGGGAGGCAGATTCTCGAGCTCGCGCCGGACCCGCTCCCGCCTTTCTCTGGTGAGTACGGCTTCGACCCCGTCGGGAGATGCATGCTCCTCCGGCGGCACGTCGCGATGGGCCGCCTCGTGCGACCGATCGACGACCTGGCGGTGGCGCAGCCGGTCGATGGCGCGGCTGCGGGTGATCAGCACCAGCCAGGTAGAGACCGACGAGCGGGAGGGGTCGTACCGCGAGGAGCTGTTCCAGACGTGGACGAAAACTTCCTGGACCACGTCCTCCGCCTCTCCGGCGGTCCCCAGGATGCGCCGGGCGAGGGCGAGGAGATGCGGCGCGTGCCGGTCGTAGAGCGCGGTGAGGGCCTCGGGCCGCCGGTCCGCCACGAGGCGCAGCAACGCACCGTCGGTGACGGTGGCCGCGGAGCCGTTCTGCGTTGTGATTGAACCCGTTTCCGGCATGTCTGGACGCGCCGTCCCAGGAGTCGCCTAGGATAGCATGGTGCGCCATGAGCGAAACCCACTTCGACGGCAGCACCGGACCCGTGCAACCGGCGATCCGCGTTCTGATGATGCCCAAGGACACCAACGCCCTGGGCACGATCTTCGGAGGCATCATCCTGTCCTACATCGACCAGGCGGGAGCGGTGGAGGCCCACCGGCACGCCGTAGGCCGCCTGGTGACGGTGGCCATGCGCGAGGTCGTGTTCCACGCTCCGGTCTTCGTCGGCGACCTGGTGAGCTTCTACACCGAGACGCTGCGCCTGGGCCGGACGTCGATCACGGTCAAGGTGACGGTCGAAGCCGAGCGCGGCTTCCACGGCGCCGGCCGCGTGAAGGTGACCGAGGCGGAGATCGTGTACGTGCACGTGGACCGCAACAACCGGCCGGTGGCTCTGGGAGGTGAGGAGGAGGCGGAGAGCTAGCTCCCAAACACCTCGTAGCATTCCCTGCACCGCGCCTCGTAGGAGTCCCCGTCCCCCACCTGGAGCTGCTCGGTGCCGCCGGCGATGCGCTGGCTGTACTGGGCGGGGGCTCCGCAGCGGACGCAGACCGCGTGCATCTTGTCGACGTACTCGGCCAGGGCGAGGATCCGCGGCATCGGACCGAAGGGGCGGCGCATGTAGTCGAGGTCGAGCCCGGCGACGATCACCCGGATGCCCCCGTCGGCGAGCTCGCTCACCAGCTCGATGATGCTGTCGTCGAAGAACTGGGCCTCGTCGATGCCCACCACCTGCACCTCGGGCAGAAGCCTTTGGCGGAGCTCGCCGGCGCAGGTGACGGTGACCGCCTGAAGCTCGCGGTTGTCGCGGGTGACCAGGCGCTCGGGATGGTGCCGGGTGTCGGCGGCCGGCTTGAAAACCTGCACGACCTGCCGGGCGATGGCCGCGCGCCGCAGCCGGCGCACCAGCTCCTCGCTTTTACCGGAGAACATCCCTCCGGCAATGGCCTCGACGTGACCCTGCCCACGGGTCTTTTCCATCTGGCGCCCCTCGATACTGACGATACTCATCGGCGGGGGGACTGTAACTTAACTCAAGCGACAAACGCTATGCCCAGGCGGGCCGCGAGGGCCTGGGCCTGCTCGGCGTAACGCGGTACCTTGAGCGCCAGGAAGGCGGCGCGGGCCTGGCGGAGCTGCTCGAATCCCTCCTGCTTGAGGCCGCGGGCCTCGGCGAGCGCCGCGAGGTCGAGGCGCGTCCGCGCCACCTCGAAGGGGACCTCGAGCTCCAGAAAGCCATCCAGGGCTTTTCCGAGCCGCTCCGCCGCCTCGTCCAGGTCGTCTTGACCGCCTTTCGCCGCGGCGATCCGGCCCACGGCGCGCTGCGCCAGGCCGATCCCATACCAGAACTTGACCTCCTGGGTCGCCTCCACGGCTTCGAGCGCCGCCGTCCGCGCCTCCTCGAACCGGTACAGCCCGAGATAGGCCTCGCCCAGGTAGGCCGAGAACCAGCCGAGGAGCTGCTGCATGCCCGTCCCCCGCAGCCGACCGACCGAGTCCTCCAGCGTCTCCACGGCGCGCGGAAAATCCCCCTTCTCCAGATAGGCGTAACCGAGGAACCCCAGGCCGGCCGACGTGTTCAGCGGATCCTGCGCCCGCGCCAGCCCACCCTGGCACTCCGCGATCCCGCGTTCCCAATCCCCCAGCGAGGCGTAGAAGTAGCCGGTGCTCCAGGACGGATCCAGCCGCGGATCGGCCAGGGCTTTCCAGATCTCGTGGGCGCGCTCCATCGACTCCAGGGCCGCGTCGAACTGGCCGAGCAGGAAGTGATGGAACCCGGCCACCCAGTGCGCCTGCCCCGCCCACCAGCGCTCGCCGCTCCGATCGAGCAGCTCGACGGCCCGCAGTCCATCTTCGATCCCGCGGGCGAACTGGCCGGCCCAGAACGCGTCGCGGGTGAGCACGTAGCAAGCCTTGCCTTCGGTCGCTTCGTCGCCGCAGCGGCGCGCCTCGGCGATGGCGAGGCGGGCGCAACGCGCGGCCTCTTCCTGGTTCCCCAGGTAGCTGTAGGTGTGCGCGAGCCAGAAATGGTACCGCCCCGCGACCGACGGATCGGCCAGGCGCTCCACCCTCTCGCCGTGCCGCAGGAGCAGCTCCAGCTTCTCGGGGAAGCGGGCGAGCGGGAGGAGCGAGCCGGCGAGCTGGAGAACCAGCTCCAACGTCCGCCGGTCCCGCCGCTCCTCGGGCAGCCGCGGAGCCAGCTCCAGCGCCTCGGCGAGCGCCTTCGCGGCCTCGGCGTGCGCGTAGCTCTGCGCCGCCTTCTCCGCGAACAGGCTCAGGTAGTCGACGGCCTTCTCCGGCTCGTCGGCGCGAGGAGCGTGGTAGGCGAGACGGTCGTAGACGTCCTGGAGACGATCGGCATAGAGATCCTCCAACGCCCGCACGGTCGCCCCGTGCAGAGCCTGCCGGCGCCCGATGAGGAGGCTCTGGTACACCGCCTCCTGGGTCAGGGCGTGCTTGAAGAAGCAGGCCGGTCGATCCGCGGGCGTGTTCTCCGGCGCCTCGTAGAGAAACTCCCAGCGCTTGAGGTCGGTCAGGAGCGGCGGCAGGGAAGCGCTCTGGTCCCAGATCGCCTCCAGCAGGTCGAGCCCGAACTCGCGGCCGAGCACGGAGGAGGTCTGCAGAAGCCGCTTGTGCTCCTCGGGCAGCCGGTCGATGCGCGCGATGAGGACTCCGTGGATGGTGTCCGGCACCGAGACGTCGCCCTGCGACTGGCGCTCCAGGAGCGACCGGGTCAGCTCCTCCAGGAAGAACGGATTCCCCTCCGCCTTGTCGAGGATCGTCTGCGCCAGACCCTCCGGGAGCTGGCTCCGGCGCAGGACCGAATCCACCACGATCCGGCTGTCGCGGGCGGTGAGGCGGCGCAGGGCGATCTGGGTGGCGTACGACTTGTCCATCCAGCGGGGCTGGTAGCCCGAGCGGTAGGTCAGGACGAGGAGCACGGGCACCACCGGGAGGCCTTCGATCAGATAGGCGAGGAAATCCTCGGAGGTCTGATCGATCCAATGGAGATCCTCGATCTCCAGGAGGACCAGACCGCCCCGGCCGGCGCGGAAGAGGGTCTGGCGCAGGATGGCGAAGGTCCGCGCCTGCAAGGCCTGGGGGCTCAGCTCGGCCAGCGCCTCGGTGCCCGTCTGGACGTCCAGCAGGCGCAGGAGGTACGGCAGAGCCTCCTGCGGGTCCAGGTCCGTGCCGGTCAGCCCCTCGCGGATCTTGGCGGCGACGGCGCCCGGGCCGTCCCCTTCGTTGATCCCCCACTCGTTCCGCAGCATGTGGCGCAGCGGCAGGAAGGGGCTGCCGGTGCCGTAGGACAGGCAGCGGCCGGTGAGCCAGGCCGCGGGAGCGCTCCAGGCGCGATGGCGGATCTCGTAGAGCAGGCGCGACTTGCCCGAGCCGGCCTCGCCCGCGATGCCCACGATCTGCCCTTGGCCGCTCTCCGCCTGCTCGCGCAGCTCGTCGAGGACCGCGAGCTCGCGCTCGCGCCCGACGAACGGGGTCCGGAGGCCGGTGCCGAGGATTGTCTGCTCCGCCTGGCTCGCGGCGAGGCCGAGCACGCGGAACGCCTGGACCGGCGCCGCCTTGCCTTTGACCTGGGTGGGGCTCAAGGCCTCGGCCTGCACCTCCCCCTGGACCATCCGCCAGGTGGTTTCGCTCACCAGCACCGAGCCCGGCTCGGCGATCTGCTGGAGGCGGGCCGCCAGGTTGGTGGTGTCCCCCACGGCGGTGTAGTCGGTGCGGAGATGGTCGCCGATGCCGCCGACCACGACCCAGCCGGTGTTGAGCCCCATGCGGACCTTGAGCTCGATGCCGTAGCGCTCGCCGAGGTCGGCGCGCTGGTCGCGGATCGCCTTCTGGAGCCCCAGGGCAGCGAGCACGGCGCGCCGGGCGTGGTCCTCGTGCGCGATCGGAGCGCCGAACAGGGCCATGAGGCCGTCGCCCAGGAACTGGTTGATCGTCCCTTCGTAGCGGTGCACCTCCCCCAGCGCGAGCTCGAAGAACCGGTTGAGCAGCAGGTGCATGACCTCCGGCCCGAGCCGCTCCGCCAGCGCCGTGGACCCGACCAGATCGCAGAAGAGGACGGTGACCTGCTTGCGCTCCCCTTCGAGAGCGAGGCGGGATTGCAGGACCTGCTCGGACAGGTGTGGCGGCGTGTAGCTCTGGCGGGCGGGCGTCGCGAACGGCCGGAGCACGGCGGGGGCTGGAGAGGCGGGCGGCTCGACCGCGGCCGGCGGAGCGGGAGCCGGAGGCGGCGCCGGTGCTGAAGCGGTGGCCCCGAGCGGCTGCCCGCACCCGCCGCAGAACTTGAACCCCGGCGGGTTCTCCGTGCCGCAGTGCGCGCAGACCGGGGAGAGCTTGGTCCCGCACTGGCCACAGAACTTGAACCCGGGCGGGCTCTCGAACTGGCACTGGGGACACTTCATGGCTTCGGCCTTGGAATAAAGTTCCAGACCAGTGTAGCAGAGGCCCCTCCCGGAGAGGGGGAACCCATCCGACCGATCCGACCGATCCGTCGGATGGGTGAGGGGCCTACAGCAGGATCAGCGCGACGCCCGCGGCCATCAGGAGCGCCGCAGCGAGCTTTCCGGGGGTCACCGTCTCGCCGAAAACGGCTCGTCCCAAAATCACCGCGAGGAGGTTGCCGATGCCGCGCTTGAGCGTCTCGATCAGGCTCACCAGCACGACCTTGAGCGCCACGAGCTGGAACCCAAGGGCGAGCGTGCTGGAGGCGAGCGCCAGGACGAACGGCAGCCAGCCGCGGCGCAGGCCCGCTAGCTCCCCCCAGCGCTTCTGCACGGTCAGCACGGCCAGCGCGCCGAGGGCGATCCCGGCGGTCAGCACCAGGCCGTGGAACGGCGGGCTCGCGCGGCCCACCGCCAGCTTGTCGAGCGGGATGGTCAGCGACAGCAGCAGAGCCGTCCCGGCCATCAGCCAGGCGCCGGGCTGGGAGACGAACGCGCGCGCCGACGACTGCGGCTCCACGTTCAGCCAGAACGCCCCGACCACCACGAGCAGGATCCCCACGAGATCGAGAGGCGCCGGCCGCTCCCCGAGCAGAGCGAAGCCGAGAAGGGCGGTGAACACCGGGGTCAGCGACAGGAGCGGCACCGTCACCGACAGCGGCGAGATCCGCACCGCCTCCAGGAAGGTCAGGTTGGCCACCACGTTCAAGGCCACGGAGCCGAGCGCCGGCAGCCAGTAGGCGGTCTGCACCGGCGCCGGTTCCCCGAACAGAACGGCGGCGCCGAACAGGGGGACCGAGGCCGTGGCCAGCAGGAAGACCATCGGCACCGGCGCCAGGTGCCGCACCAGCACCTTGCGGAACAGGTCGAACCCCGACGAGGCCACGCTCGCGGCGACGACCAGCAGAAGGGGGAGCAAGCTCACGCCGCGAGCACCCGTTTGACCATCCGGTCGAAGCGCTCGCCCGCCAGATAGATACCATCCAGCACGTTGGGATCGAGCTCGTCCACGTCGTCCTGGACCTCGTCCAGGTCCACGTTTCCACCGGCGCCCAGCATCCGGTGCCGCTCGCGCACGGTGGTGGACAGAAAGATGGCGAGAGCGCGGTAGAAGCGCGCGGCGAACCCGGAGTCGCGGTCCAGCTTGCTCTGGAGCGCGGCCTTGGGGATGGCGAAGACGATGGCGTCCTCCAGCCCGCGCACCGTGGCCGACGGCGGCCGGGCGTCGACGAACGACATCTCGCCCACGATCTCGCCGGTGTTGAGACGGGCGATCTCCCGCTCCTTCCGGCCGAGGAGGACCGAGAGCCGCCCCTCCAGCAGGATGAACACGGCGTCGACGGGCACCCCCTGGCGGATCAGCACCTCGCCGCGGGCCACGGGCTGGCGGCGGCCGGTCTTGATCATCCACTCCACGTCGTCGTCGTTGAGCTGACCGAACAGGAAGAGAACTTTTCTCATTGCAAGCTCCTACGCCACCTGCCGCGCCACCAGCTGCGCGAACAGCCCCCCATGCCGCACCAGCTCCTCATAGGTCCCCTCCTCCACCACCCGCCCCCCTTGCAGGACGTAGATGCGGTCGGCGTTGATGATCGTGCTCAGGCGATGAGCGATGACGATGCGCGTCGCCTTGAGCCCTTCCAGGCTCCGGCTGACGATCTCCTGCGTGCGGTTGTCGAGCGCGCTCGTGGCCTCGTCGAAGAGGATGATCCGCGGCCGGGTCACGATCGCCCGCGCGATGAGCAGCCGCTGCTTCTGGCCGCCGGAGAAGGTTTCGGCCCCTTCGCTGATCACCGTGTGCATGCCCATGGGCATGGCCTTGATGTCGTCCTCGAGGCCGGCCATGCGCGCCGCTTCCCAGGCATCGTCGATCCCCAGGCTCGAGCTCCTCCCCACGATGTTCTGGAAGATGTCCCCCGCCATCGGCCGGCCGCTCTGGAGGACCACGCCGAGCTGCCGGCGCACCGACTGGAGGGAGAGGGAGGAGAGGTCCTGGCCGTCGAAGTAGATCGAGCCGGACACCGGCTTGTCGAAGCCGAGGATCATCCGCAGACAGGTCGACTTGCCCGCGCCCGAAGGCCCGACCAGGGCGATGAACTCCCCGGGCCGCGCCTTGAACGAGACGTCGTCGAGGATCACCGGCCCGTCCTGCTGATAGCGGAACGAGACGTGGCTGAACTCGATGTCGCCGGCGAGCTCGCCCGCGTCCGGCTTCGACGGATCGACTTCCGGCGTCTCGCGCAGGATCGGTTGCAGGCGCTCCCAGACCGGCACGATGGTCAGCACGCTCGAAAAGGCGCCGATCATGGCGAGGGCCGCGGCGAGGAACTGGCCGAAGGCAGCGTAGAAGGCCAGAAACTCGCCGATCGACAGCGTCTCCTCCGCGGAGAACCCCACCATGGCGAAGATGGCGAGCGAGGTGATCACCCCGTAGGTGGCGCTGAACGAGCTCAGGAGGATCGAGGCCTTCTGCGCTTTGATCGCGCGCTCCCGCTGCTCGGCGAAGCGCTCGGCCCAGAGCGAGAAGGCGCGCTGCTCGGCGCCGCCCACCCGCAGCTTGGCGACGCCCCCGAGGAAGCCGAGGAGGAGGCTCGCGATCTTCCCCTCCAGCTGCACGAGATGGCGCTGGTGCCGGAGCTGGAACCAGACGAGGCCGGCCGTCACCGCCATCAGGACCAGCACCAGGCCGGTCGCCAGGAGTGCCAGCCGCCGGCTGTACCAGAAGAGCAGCCCGAAGCTGAAGACCGAGAAGACCGCCGCGAGCACCGACGTCAGGATGTTGCCGGTGAGCAGGTCGCGGATCGTGTCGAGGCCGAGCGAGCGGCTCGCCAGGTCGCCCACGGTGTAGCGGCGGAAGAAGGCCACGGGAAGGGAGAGCAGCCGGTCCCAGACGGCGGCCTGGACCGAGCCGTCCATCTTGCCGCCGAGGCGCAGGACGGCGATGCTCCGCGACACCTGGAAGATCGCCGCGGCCAGAGCGGCCAGGATGAGGGCGAGGGTGAGCTGAACGAGGCGCGGGCGGTCCGCAGCCGGAATGGCGCCGCCGAAGATGCGGCCGGTGACGATCGGCACCACCATGCCGAGCAGGCCGCCGGCGACCCCCATGAGGATGATGGTCGCGAGGTCGCGGCGGCGGTCGCGCAGGGCGGCCCGCAGGAGATCCCCGAGGCCCACCGGCCGGCTCGGCAGCGGCGCATAGAACATGAACCCCTCGCCGGAGAGGCTCTCCGCCACCCGGGCATCGACCGGTACGCGGGTGCGCTCGACCGGATCGACCATCTCGTAGCTGTGCGGCGAGGTGGGCAGCAGCGCCACCGCCCGGCGCGTCTTCTGCGCCTCGTCGAGGACGCGGAAGGCGACCAGGGGCCCATTGTCGCGCCGCCACCAGTCCTCGCGCAGGATCACCCGGCGCTGGCGGATGCGCGACGCGGCGCAGATGCGCTGGAGCAGGTCTCCCTGGCGAGAGGCGGAGCTCGATTCCGCAGGCGTCTGGATCTCCACCCCCAGGACCGCCCCCACCAGGCGGCAGGAGGCGAGGAGCGGCGACTCTGCGCCGCTCAGGGCCACTTCGTGGACCGGCACGGCGGCGAGCACGGAGGCGAGGCGGGTCGAGGCCTTCTCCAGGGCGGCGCGATCCAACCCGGCCTTGCGGCCGAGCCGCTCCCGCTCCTCCTCCTCGCCCTTCTCCATGCGGGCGCGGGCCCAGGCGAGGAGGAACCCGTGGAAGCGCGCCAGCCCATCCCAGAGGCTGCCCTCTCCCCCGTTCCGTAGCAGGTCCGGGGTGTCCACGACCGCGACCCGCGCCACGCCGCCGCTGACCACCCAGGTCTCGTTGGCAACGGGCAGGAAGGCGCCGGGCTCCACGGTCAGCTCGGGCCGGCCGAGGAACCAGAGAGGCGCGTCCTCGGAGCGCACCCAGACGACGCCGTCGAGGGTGCGCAGGACGAGCCCTTCCTTCTCCAGGCACTCCTCGGCGCCGGGCCGCAGGGCGCGGAAGACCTTGGGGGAGCCGGCGGCGCCGACCCCGCCCAGGAGGCAGCGCACCCAGCCGTCGAGCCTGGCGGCCAGCTCGGCCTCACAGCCGGCGGCGCGGGCGATCGCGACGAGCCGCCGGGTCTCGACCCGCAGCAGCCGCGTGCCGCGCGATCCCACCGCGAGCAGGCCCGTGCCCCCGCCATTGACCGCCGCGCCGTCGAGACCGAGTAGGAGCCCGCCGGGCCCGGCCGTCCCCACGTGCTCGCGCGGGCTCCCCTCCGCCCGCGGCACGGCGAACACCTCCACCTTTCCCTCGACCACGAGCCAGGCCGCGGCGCCGTCGAGAAAGAACGGCGCGTTGCCGCCGGCCTCCAGCTCTTCGGCCTCGCCGCGGAGGGCGTCCAGGAGGGGGGTGGTCATCGGAGGGGTCATTCCATGCTGATGAGCTGCGCGTACGGCCCTTCGACCGCCTTGAGCTGGTCGTGGGTGCCGCGCTGGGCGACCTTGCCGCGGTCGAGGACGATGATCTCGTCGGCGTCGCGGATGGTGCTCAGGCGGTGCGCGATGATCAGGCAGGTGCAGCCGCGCCGCCGCAGGCTCTCGTCGATCAGCTTCTCGGTCGTGGGATCGAGAGCGCTCGTCGCCTCGTCGAGGACGAGGAGCGTGGGGCGCTGCACCAGCGCGCGGGCGATCTCCAGCCGCTGCCGCTGGCCGCCGCTCCAGTTGGCGCCCCCTTCGTCGATCTGGCTGTCGTAGCCGCCCGGCCGCGCCGCGATGTCGTCGTGGATGCACGCATCCTTGGCCGCGGCCACCACCTCGGGCAGCGGCACCGTGGCATCCCACAGCGTCAGGTTGTCGCGCACCGTCCCCTCGAACAGGAAGACGCTCTGGTCGACCACGGCGAGCGAGTTGGTCAGGACGCTCCGCGGGATCTCGACGCGGTCCAGGCCGTCGAAGAGGATCTCTCCGTCCCATGGCTTGTAGAGGCCGGTGACCAGCTTGGCGAGCGTCGACTTGCCGCTCCCCGAGCCTCCCACCAGGGCGACGCGGGCGCCGGGCGGGAGCTTCAGGTTGAACCCCTCGATCAGCGGTGCATCGAGCCGGTTGTAGCCGAACGTCACGTTGCGCAGCTCCAGCCGGCCGGCGAGCTTCACCGGGAAGTCCGGCGGCGGCGGCTCCGGCTCGCCCTCGCTCCCCGGCTCCGGCGGATAGCGCAAAACGTCGTCGAGCCGGTTCATGTCCCCCTCGACCATCTGGAGGCGGCCGCCCAGGCTCACCAGGCGGTTGACCGGCGCCATGAAGCTGAGCATCAGCGCCTGGAAAGCCACCAGGGCGCCCAGGGAGATCACGCCGTCCATCACGCGCAGGCCGCCGATCCCCAGGATCAGAGCGGTGTTGACCGCGGCGAGCAGTGGCGGCACCGCGTCGAGCATCTGGGTGTAGCGCTCCAGGTCCTGCCGCGCGTTGACCACCTTGGCCTGGTAGCCCGACCAGCGGGCGTAGAGGTCCGACTCGCCGCCGGACGCCTTCAGCGTCTCGATCGTCTGCAGGCCGCCGATCGCCGTGCCGTAGAGCTTGCTCCGGTCCTGGAGGAGCCGGCGGTTGCCGTCCACCCGCTTGCGCGAGACCCAGCGCAGGGCGGCCACGTTGAGCGAGACGACCACCACGCCGACCAGGGTCAGCAGCAGGTCGTACTGGACCATCAGGAGGGCGAAGAAGACGATCATCACCGCGCCGAGGAAGTTGGTCGCCAAATCGCGCGACAGAAGCTGCGCCACGCGGTCGTTGATCCCGACGCGCGAGCTGATATCGCCGGCGAAGCGCTGGCTGAAGAACTCCATGGGCAGGCGCAGCACGTGGCGCAGGAAGCGGCTGGAGCCGGCCACCGCCATCTTGCTCTCCAGGCGCAGCAGATAGGACTGCTGGAGCCAGGTGAGCAGGCCGGTCAGGAGGGCCGCGAGCCCCATGCCCAGGAGGAGCGGCGGGAGCCACTCCCTGCGGCTCTCCAGGAGCACGCTGTCGAGGAAGACCTTGGAGAAGACCGGCACCACCAGGCCGGGGATGACCAGGGCGAGGCCGGCGAGGACCACGAACGCCAGCGCCGCGGTGGCCCCGATCAGGCGCCGCTTCAGGGCGCGCACGAGCTGCGGCGGCTCGCCGCCGGTCTGGAACTCCGGCCCGGGCTCGAAGGTGAGCACCACGCCGGTGAACGCCTGGTCCAGCTCCTCCTCGGTCACCCGGCGCGGGCCGGCGGCGGGGTCGTTCAAATGGACCTCCCCTTTGCGGAACCCCTCCAGGACCAGGAAGTGATTGAAGTTCCAGTGCAGGATCATCGGCGGCGGCAGGGTACGCAGGCTCGCCGGCTCCTTCTTGAACCCCTTGGCAACCAGGCCGTAGCGGCGCGCCGCCTTGACCACGTTGCTCGCCTTGCTGCCGTCGCGCGAAACGCCGCAGGCGATGCGCAGCTCCTCGAGCGGCACCCAGCGGCCGAAATGGGCCAGGACGATGGCGAGCGCCGCGGCGCCGCACTCGACCGCCTCCATCTGGAGGATCGTCGGCGTCCGCCGCGGCTTGGACGGCTTGGCCACCGGCTCAGACACCCAGCTTCTCCCGCAGGGTCGGAATCACCAGGCTGATCGGCCGGTCCTCCTTGACGATGATGTCGCCGGTCGCCAGCGTGCCGCTGCTGATCTCCAGGGTCGGGCCGCGCGAGGACGACCAGCGGTAGCCGGTCGGGGTCGACGGGTCCTGCTGGAGGGCCACGTCGACCTGGATGAGCGGCCCGGCCTCCATCAGCTTGGTGACCAGGGCGTCGTTGCCGAGCAGCTTGGTCATGCCGCGCTGGGTGGCCGGGAACGCTGCGGCCGACGTGACCGTGCCGAGCATGGAGCCGTACTCCTCGCGCTTGACCGTGCTCGGGGAGACCCGCACCGGCATGCCCGCACGCACCCGCTTGCCCGCCGAGGCGGGCACGAAAAGGACCGCCACCAGGTCCTCCGTGATCACCTCCAGGCTGAGGACCGGGGTGCCCGGGCTGACCACGTCGCCGCGGTTCACCAGCATCTCGACGACGCGCCCGGCATGGGGGGAGAGGATCTGGCGGTTTTCCTTGAGCTTGGCCTCCAGCTCGCGCCTCTCCAGCTCGAGATCGCGCAGGGCGCGCTCGCGGGTCTCCAGCTCCTGGGCGAGCTGCTGCGACGATTCCAGGCGCTTGCTCTCGAGACCGTTCAGCTCCAGGCGCTTGGCCTCGCGCTGGTCGCGCTTGGCGTTGAGCTCCTGCTGCGTCGCCACCACGGTCTGCTTGGTGACCAGCCCGTCTGCGAGGAGCGCCTCCTGGTCCTCCAGGCGCCGGCTCAGGAGGTCGACCTCGGCGTCCAGCGTCTTGATGCCGAGCTCCAGGTTGGCCCGCTGCTGCGCCAGGTCGCGGGCGCGCAGGCGCTCCTGCTCCTGCGAATAGCGCTGCCGTTGCTGGAATTCGTTCCGCAGGTCGGCCATCTTGGCCTGCCGGTCGGCGATCTGCCGTTGCAGCTCCTCCTGGCGGATGCCGGCGACCGGCTGCCCCTTCTCGATCACGTCGCCGGCGCTCACCAGGACCTCCTCGATCTGCCCGGCGCTGGGCGCCACCAGGTCGGAGAGGCCGCCGCTGCGCAGCAGAATCCCCTCGCCCGTCGATTCGGTGGGGATCGCGCCCCAGACGCCCCAGGCGAAGGCCGACACGAGGATCGTGCCGAGGGCGCCGAGAGCCAGCCATCCCTTGGGATCGGTGACCTGGAGCAGCTGGTCGAGCTGCTCGGGGGAGGACAGGCGTTCGAGGGCGACTTTGCGGAAGATCACGGTTGGGTCTCCTGCGGGGAAGGAACGCTGGTGAGGAGCTCCGGGCGGAGCGCGCCGGCGCCCCCTTCGGTGGCGAGCAGGGTGCCCGTTTCGAAGCGCAAACGGGCGAGGGCCTGGGCGAGAGCGAGCTGCGCCGAGACCACGGTCTGGCGGGCGGCGGTCAGGCGGTCGCGCTGGTTGATCAGGTCGAGCAGGGTCGAGGTGCCGGCCCGCAGCTTCTTCTCCTCGTTGATGACCGCCCGCTCGAACAGGCCCACCGCCTCGGTCGCCTTCTCGACCTGGAGCGCGCTGCTCTGCACCGCGTCGAGCGCCGAGGGGACGTCCGCTCCCACGGTCCGGGAAAGGAGATCGATCAGGAGCTCGGTCTGCCGGCGGAACGCTTCCGTCTCGGCCAGGGCGCCGCGGGCGGCCCGGTTCGCCGTCGGCCAGGACAGGCTGAAGCCCAGCGAGGCGCCGGCGCCCGGCACGTTGCGCCCGAGCGATCCGACGTAGTCGCCCGGGCCGTTCCCGGCCACCAGGCCCGACCAGGTCGGCACGAACAGGAGGTCGAGCCGCGGCTTCAAGGCGTCGTCCGAGGCGCGCAGGAGGATCTCGGCGCCGCTCTTGCGCTCGCGGGCGGCGCGCAGGTCGGCGCGGCGGCGCAGCGCCGCCGCGAGGAAGCGGCCGGCCTCGGACGGCGGCGGCACGTCCGCGGGATGGACGATCGGGAAGGGGTCCGCCGGCAGGGGGAGGGCTGAGATCTGGGACGGCTCCAAACCGATCTCCCGCCCGAGATCCTGCCGCGCGGCGAACAGGGCGCGCTCGCCGCCGATGCGGGAGGACTCCTTGGCGGCCAGGTTCGCTTCGAGCTGGACCAGCTCGGCCGCCGGAGTCTGGTCGGCCTCGACGAGCCGCCGGGTGGTGTCGAGGAGCTCGCGCGAGCTCGCCTCGCTGGCCCGCAGGATCTCCAGGTCGAGAGTCCGGGCGCGCGCAATCCAATATTGCGAGACGACCGCCACGACCCGCTCGGCCGTGGTCTGCTCCACGTCGAGGAAGCTCGCCGCCACCTCCCGCTCCGCCGACATCTCACTGGCCGCGACCACGGACCGGCCCCGCCCCTGGAGGAGGGGCTGCCGGATGGCGAACGACAGAGTCCCCACGTTGGGAGCGGAATCCCCGGCGCCCGGCGCGGCGATCCGAGAGATCCCCAGCCCAGGGGTCACCGACAGGCCGGAGCGGAACTGCCGGGCGATTCCCAGAGAGCTGGTCAGGCTGCGCTCCTCCCGGCTGGTGGTCTCGGTCAGCGGCACGTTGGAGGCCTCCTGATCGACCCGGGAGGTCAGCACCGGATCGAACTGCCCGGCCGCACCGAGGAGGACGCCGCGCGCGCCGGCCAGGCGCGCTTCGCCGAGGGCGATATTGGGATCGTTCTCCAGCGTGAGGCGGATCGCCTCGCCGAGGTCCAGGCCGGCGTCAGGAGCCGGAGTTGTCGGGGAAATGGGCAGAGGCTGGGCGACGCTCGGGGTAAGGGGAGCGCAAAGGAAGAGCAACAGGAGGTACAGCTGTCTTTTTGCCTTCATTCAAGCTGCGCTAGGCTAGCACCGTGCATTCGCTCCCGCAACCAGACGCCGACGAGCTGCGGGCCTACGCCCGGAACGCCTTTGACGCCGGCGCGCTGGCCGCGGGTCTAACCCTTCCGCTGCCCGACGAGCCGTTCGTGCCGTTCTGGGAGGAGCGCGTCGCCGAGGCCCGCGAGCGCGGCGCCTTCGCGGTGCTCCGCGAGCACATGCCGCAGCTCCGCTTCCCGATCCGCGCCGGGATCAGCGACAGCGCGTCCTATCAGGCGGCGACCCGGAGGGGGACTCTTCCCGAGGAGATCGCCGAGGCGACCGGGCTGGAGCTGAAGAGGCCCGAGATCCTGGAGCTGGCGCTCTATGCGAGCCCGGCCGGCCGCATCCCCCTGATCATCGCGCGGGGACGGCCGGAGTTCGTGGCGCTGGTGCAGGCGATCACCCACCGCAACGAGCCGAAGCCGGTGCCCGACTCGCAGGGGGCGATCATGATCGCCGGCTACAACAACTGGACCCGCGTCCGCGAGCTCCGGCAACGGGGAGAGGAGCTGCGCCGTGAGCTCTACCAGGACCGCTTCATCCTGCTTTCCGACGGTCCGTACAGCGCGATCCCGGCGGCCGATCTGGGCCTGCCGGAGAGGGAGTGGCGCGAGCTATCGCTGGTCCTCCGGCGCGACCACGAGTGCGCCCATTACTTGACGCGGCGGATCTTCGGCTCGATGCGCAATAACCTGCACGACGAGCTGATCGCCGACTACGCGGGGATCACCGCCGCGATCGGGCACTACCGGGCGGCCTGGTTCCTGCGCTTCCTCGGCCTGGAGGGCTTCCCCACCTACCGCGCCGGAGGGCGCCTCGATTTGTACCGAGGCGATCCTCCGCTGTCGGACGGCGCTTTCCAGCAGCTCCACGGGATGGTCCGGGAGGTGGCGGAGACGGTCGAGAGGTTCGACGCCGGACGGACGGACGATCCGCGCGAGCGGGTTCTCGCGGTGCTCGCGCTAGCGGTTTTGGGGCTGGAGGAGCTGGCGGGGGCGGGCGGTGAGGAGCGCCTGCGGCGAACCGTGGAGGAGTTGCGGGGGCGGGTGGGGTGAAGGCCTCGCAAGTTGAATCGCCGAACCGGCCGCGGAGTGACTGCACGGAACTTTGTAAACCTTGAATCCGCCGTGCAAGGGTTGCCGGCGGCGTGTAAGCGTTAGAAACGTCGTGCAGCCGTTAAAAACTGCCGCGTCGCCGTTAAAGACGCCGTGCAGTCGTTGAATCCGCCAGTCAGCCCCTCAGCCTTCCAGCTCGATCCTTTCGAACGCCGCCGCCTCCTCGTCGGTCAGCGGAATCCCCTCGACCCGCCGCCGCGCGGTCTCCTCGCTTTCCAGATCCCCCGGCGCGATCACCCGCTCCCCCTCCATCGCCGGCTGCTCGCGGACGAGGCGCAGCAGGCGGCTCAGGCTGGCGCGGAAGGCCGCCGGGTTCTGGAAGGCCGCGATGTCGTAGGCCAGGAAGAGGTGGGCCACCTGCCGTGGCTCGTCGTACGGCTCGCCGTAGAGATGCGACAGCTCGTGGTCGAGCGGCATCCCGGCCAGGAGGGCGCAGAGGATCTCCACCATCATGCCCAGGCACTGCCCCTTGTGCCCTCCCAATGGCTTCAGCGCGGAGACCTCCCCCGCCTCCTCCTCCGCGGCGTCCCGGCCGTCGGCGGTCACCGCCCAGCCGGGCTCCAGATCGATTCCCTGGGCGTTGTAGTGCTTCACCTTGGAGTAGGAGACCTGGCTGGTGGCGAGGTCGGCGCAGAAGAGGTCGTCCCCTTCTCCCTGCACGGCCAGCGAGATCGGATTCGTCCCGAAGATCGGCCGCACGCCGTGGAACGGGGCCACCAGGGCGTCGCTGTTGGTGAATGATATCCCGAGGACGCCCTGGCGCGCCATCGCCAGGGTGTAGACCGAGGCGGCGCCGAAGTGGTTGGAATTGCGCACGGCGACCGTCCCCACGCCGTGCTCGCGCGCCAGGCGGACCGCCTCGGCGCAGGCCGTGCGCCCGGCGACCAGGCCGAGCGCTCCATCGGCGTCCAGCAGCCGCGCGGCGCTCCGCGGCGCGGGATCGCCGATCCAGATCATCTCGGGCCGGGCGCGGCTGCGCCCGCAGTCGAGCTCCGCGATGTAGGTCGGGAAGAGCCGGACCCCGTGCGTGTCGATCCCGCGCAGCGAGGCCTCCAGCAGGCCGTCCACGACCCAGCCGGCGTGCTCCTCGGAGAGCCCGCGCCGGAGCAGGGCCGTGCGCATGGTGCGGTCCAGCGTCGCGACGGGAACGGTCTTCACGCGGTTGATCCGGGAATCTAGCCCGGGAACGTGACCGCCGCCTCGGCGCCGGCTGCCGTCGGTTCCGGGGCCGCGGCGAGGCGGTCCAGCACGAAGCGGGCGAACCGGCCGATCCCCTCCTCGATCTGCTCCTCGGTGACGTAGCTGAAGGAGAGGCGGACCTGGCTCTCCCGCCCCGGGGAGAGCGCGAAGAACGACATCGGGCAGACGATCGCTCCGTAGTCCCGCGCGCAGGCCTGGAGGCAGTCCTCGTCGAACGCGAAGGGGAGCCAGACGGTGAGGAAGAAGCCCCCCTCCGGCCGGTTCCAGCGCACCCCGGGAGCGCTCCCGAGCCGCTCCTCCAGGCAGGCGACCATGCGGTCGCGGTTGGCCCGGTAGAAGGGGATCTTCTCCCGCATCGTGCCGCGCAGCGAGCCGCCCTCTTCGAGGAGCAGCCCGCCCACCACCGCCTGGACCACCGGCGAGGTGGTCACCGTGGTGAGACTCTTCACCTTGGACAGCTCGGCGGCGAGCGGCGTCCGCTCTCCGGTCTCCGCCACCGCCTCCTGATCGACCACCAGATAGCCGGCGCGCAGCCCCGGATAGAGGGTCTTCGACAGGCTCCCCATGTAGATGACGACGCCGTGCTCGTCGAGCGCCTTGAGCGTGGGCAGCGGATCGCCGTCGTAGGAGAACATCCCGTACGGGTTGTCCTCGAACAGGAAGACCTCGCGCTCGCGCAGCAGGCCGAGCAGGGCGCGGCGGGCGGCGAGCGGCATCCGGGTGCCCAGGGGGTTGTTGAAGTCGGGGATGTCGTAGAGCGCGCGCGGGCGCTTGCCGCGCGCCCGCACAGAGTCGATCGCCGCGCCCACGGCCGCCGGCTCCAGACCGTTCTCGCCGGTCGCGACCGGCACCATCTCGATGCCGAGGATCGCCGCGAGGCCGGTGATGCCGATGTAGGTGGGATCGCTCACCAGCAGCACGTCCGTCGCCGGATCGAACAGCCCCATCAGGAGGATCGTCATTCCCTCCTGGCAGCCGTGCGTCACGATGATCGACTCGGGGCGGACGCGGAGGCCTTCGTCGAGCTCCAGCTCCCGCGCGATCAGGTCGTTGATGATGCCGTTCGTCTTGTTGTACTGGCCCAGATCGTTCCAGACGGCGCGCGGGGCCCACCCTGTGGCGGCCGTGCGGTGCTCGACGAAGCGCGGCGCCAGACCGAGGCTCCGCTCGACGTCGAAGTGGCGCTCCGCCGGACGGCCCGGAGCGAAGGAGACCGCCCGCGGGTAGCGCAGCACCACCTCGTTCAAGAAGTTCATCACCTCCAGGAGCGGATCCCGGAAACAGCTCTTGAGACGGATGTCCATGGTCAAACAGCTCAGGATCAAAAGTTGTCGTGGGACTCGAGCTGCTCGAACAGGTTCTTGACGCTCTCGTCCGAGAAGTCGCCGCCCAGCCGCTGGATCAGCTCGTACATCATCCCGGAGTTCTCGTCGCGGTGGGTGAAAATCTGCCGCAGGCCGGGAGAGCTGATGATCGACGTGTCGAACTTCACGCCGGACGCCTTGAGCTCCTCGGTCATCGCCGGCAGGTCGTCCACCTCGATCGCGATGTGCTGGACGCCCGGGCCATAGTGCTTGACGTACCTGGACACCTGGGACTCTTCCGTGGTGCCTTGCAGGAGGACGATGGTGATCGGCCCGGCCTTCATCACGGCGGAGACCATGGCCGTCGTCTTCCCCTCGGTGCGGCGGCGCTCGAAGAGCTGATAGCCGAAGTGCTCGCTGTAGTACCTGATCCCCTCTTCAAGGTCGTTCACCGCGATGGCAATATGGTCGACGGCCTTGGCGTACTTGCCGAGAAGGGCCAGGGAGGTCGAGGTATCGGTCGAGGTCTCGCTCATGAAACGGTCTCCTTCTGAAACAGAGGTTGGGATGAAGCCGGCAGGCAAGCCTGTTCCGGGAGCCCTGGTGAGGGGCGGGCATTAGTCTAGCCCGGATCGCGGATCCCAGGCTCGGCAGGGGTCCGCAGGAGCCCGGACAAGGTCTGGACGGCCGGCCCGCTCACCAGGGTGCGGGGATGGCCTGGGACGATTTCGAGATCCAGGGATTGAAGCGCGGCCAGATGGCTCGCCAGAGCGCGCCCCGGCTCCTTGGGGAGCAGCAGATGCGTGATGCCGCGCTCCTCCAGAAGCCGGCCGCAGGCCTCGCCGAGCAGCCGTTCGGGCGGGGCGAGATGGAGCGCCGCGCCCTGGGGGAGGGTCAGGAGGATCTCTTCGAGAGAGAGGGCACGGCCCGGCGTGAGATGCAGGACCCTGTGGTCCGTCCCCGGCCGGCCGCCAGGCAGGCAGGCCAGCCCCAGCGCCCGGCGGACCAGATCCCGGTGCGTCATCCCCAGCCGCTCGAGCGGCTCCGCGCCGGTTGGATCGGGCACGGGATCGAGAACGATATAAGCCAGCTGCTCCGGCCCGGCCGCGGAGCGGACGGGAGCGGCGCTCTGGCCGGCGATCTCGGCGGCATCCCGGTCGAGACGCACGATCCGGAGCTGCCAGAGCGGCGGCAGCCTCCCGATGTCCTGCAAGGGCCAGGGCGGGGCCGCCGCGGCGAGCGCCGCGGCGCTCTCCTCCCGCGCGATCAGGAAGGTCGCGCCGCTCTCCTCCAGCGACAGGCCCAGCCGCTCGGCAGGCCTGGACAGGTCGAGAGGAATCCAGGCACCGCCCGCTTTCCAGACCCCCAGGAGAGCGACCACGGCCTCGGGCGAACGCTCCAACGCCACGGCGACGCGCTCCTGCGTTCCCAGCCCCAAAGAGCGCAGGAACCGCGCGAGCCGGTTGGCGCGCCGGTCGAGCTCGCCATAGGTGAGCGTCTCCCCCTCGGCGGCGACGGACGGCGTGCCCGGCACGAGAGCGGCCAGGGTCTCGAACAGCTCGTGGATCCGCCGCCCCGACAGCGGCGGCACGGGGGTCTCGCACCCGGTGATCTCTTTCAGCTCGCGTCGTGTATCGAAGAGGGTCATCAGAATCCGTTGCCTCTCGCAAGGAAAGGTGCCGTGGAGGCCCCATCCCGGGACCTTTTCCGGATCAATCCTCCGGATTTTCCCCTGGAAGCCCATTGCGCAGGAGATCGGCGAGCGTGCGGACATGCGGCGGCCGCAGCAGAGAGAAGTGGTCTCCGGGGATAACTTCGTGCCGCACTCCGGGCCAGAGACCGTCGCCGGAAGGCCGGAGGGAGCCCGGGAGCGGCGCGGCGGCGCGGAAGAGGACCGCTCCGGCCGGGATGCGCCGCGGCGTCCAGGCCGCCTCGGCGCGCCGGTGGGCCAGAGCCACCCGCAGGAGCCGCAGGGCGGGCTCGCGCTCGGGCTCCTCCACCTCGGCCGCGAGAGCCGCGCGGATCTCCTCCTCGCCGGCTTTCCCGGGGACGGACCCCGGGGGCGCGGTGTCCAGCAGGGCGACCCGCGGGACCTCTTCGCCTTCGTCCTCCAGCCGACGGGCCATCTCCAGCGCGACCAGGCCGCCGAACGACCAGCCGCCGAGCAGGTAGGGTCCCCGCGGGCGCTCCTGCCGCAGGGCGGCCAGATGGAAGGCGGCCAGGTCCTCGATCCGGTCCAGCGGCTCCCCGGCCTCCACGCCCGGCGCCTCCAGACCCCAAACCTCGCGATCCTCGCCGAGATGGAGCGCCAGCTCCCGGTAGCAGAGGACACTGCCGCCGAGCGGGTGGACCCAGAAGAACGGCGGCACGGCGGGCGCGGCTCGCGGCGCCCCGAGGAGCACGAGAGGCGAGAGCGGACCGGCCGCGGGCTCCTCGCGCAGCCAGGCCGCCAGGCGCGCCACGGTCGGCGCGCGGAACAGGGCGGCGAGCGGCACCGGCCGGCCGGTCGCGCGGGCGATCCGGGTCGCCAGGCGCACCGCCAGGAGGGAGTGCCCGCCGCAGGCGAAGAAGTCGTCGTCCACCCCCAGCGGCGCGGCCCCCAGGACCTCTTCCCAGAGACGCAGCAGGCGCAGCTCCAGGCCGTCGCCGGCCGGGCGGCTCTCCACCCTCTCGGCGTCCGGCCCCGGGGCCTCGGCCAGGGCCGCGAGGCGGCGGCGGTCCACCTTCCCATTCGGCGTGAGCGGGAGCGCGTCGAGACGGGTGAAGGAGGCTGGGATCAGGGCCGCGGGGAGGCGGCGGGCCAGCTCCGCGCGGAGGGAGTCCGGCGCGAGGCCTGCCGCGACGAAAAAGGCCGCGAGCCGCCGGTCCATGTTGGAACCGGCGGGACCGGCGGCCACCACCGCCGCGGCCCGGACGCCCGGCACCGCGGTGAGTGTCGCCTCGACCTCGCCCGGCTCGATGCGGACGCCGCGGATCTTGACCTGCTCGTCCAGCCGGCCAAGGAAGTCGAGGACGCCGTCGGTCCGCCAGCGCACCCGGTCTCCGGTGCGGTAACGGCGCGCCCCGGGCGCCTCGGGATCGGGGCGGAAGCGCTCCGCGGTCAGGTCCGGCTGGCCGAGGTAGCCGCGCGCCACCCCGGGGCCGGCCACCCACAGCTCGCCGGGGACGCCCAGCGGCGCCGGCTCCTGCGCCGGGCCGAGCACGTCGATCCGCGCGCCGGGGATCGGCCGCCCCACGGGGCACACCGGGGCCGGATCGTCCGGCGTGGCGGTGTGCACGGTGCACCAGACCGTGGCCTCGGTGGGGCCGTACTCGTTGACCAGGGCCGTTTTGGGGAGATGCGCCGCATGGATCTCCACCAGGCGCCGCGGGCAGGCCTCTCCGGCGACGATCACCGTGCGCAGCCCGGCCAGATCCTCCGGCGCGAGCTGCTCCAGGACCATGGCCCAGAGGGAAGGGACGCTGAGCCAGTGGGGGGCGCCGCCCGCGCGGAGGAGCGCACTGAGAGATGGCAGGTCCGCCACGGCCGGCTCGGGCGGCAGGAGGAGGGCGCCTCCCGAAGTCAGGGTCCAGAACACCACGGCCACCGAGCTGTCGAAGGACAGGGGCGGCAGGAGGACGAACCCTGCCGGCGCCTCGCCATAGAAGCGCAGGCGCGCCGCGGTCGACGCCGCGAGCTGCCCGTGCGTGACCGCCACCCCCTTGGGACGCCCGGTGGAGCCGGAGGTGTAGATCACGTACGCCAGGTGGTCGGGATCGGGGCTGAGGCCGGGAGCGACCGCGTCCGCGCCCTCCGGCAGGTCCCGGTCCGGAGCGAGGACGAGGAGCGCGCCCGCGTCCTCCGCCAGCTCGCGGAGCCGCGCCTCCGGATGGGCCGGATCGAGCGGGACGTACGCCCCGCCGGCCATCCAGATGCCGAGGAGGGTGGCCAGAGTCTTCGGCGTCCGCTCCGCGCGGACCGCCACCCGCGTCTCCGGTCCGACGCCGTGCCGGCGCAGGACCGCGGCCACCCGGCCGGCCCGCTCCAGGAGCTCCCGGTAGGTGGTGCGCCCGGCGCGGTGGATCACCGCCGGAGCCTCGGGGGTCCATGCCGCCTGCGCGGCGATCCACGCCATCACGCCGCCCGTCGGCACGGCCAGCTCGCCCCCCCACCGCATCTCCAGGAGCTGCTGTTGCTCGGCCCCGGAGAGCAGCGGAAGCTCGGCGAGCCGCGTCTCCGGAGCCGCGGCGCCGCCGCGCAGCAGGGTCTCCAGATGCGCGGCGAGGCGGCCGGCCGTCGCCGGGTCGAACAGGTCGGTCGAGTATTCGAGCACGCCGGCCACCCCATCCGCCCCCTCCTCCAACGACAGGGCGAGGTCGAGCTGCGCCGTGCCGCGGTCGACCTCGAACGGGTGGATGTCCAGACCCGGCAGACCCGGAGCGTCCGCCGGAGCGCTCTGCAGGGCGAGGAGAGCCTGAAAGAGCGGCGCGTGCGAGAGGTCGCGCTCCGGGCGCAGGGCGTCGACGAGCCGCTCGAAGGGGAGGTCGCCGTGCGCGTAGGCCCCGAGAGCGGCGGCGCGGGCGCGGTCCACGAGACCCGCGAACGCCGGATCGCCGTCCAGGCGGACGCGCAGGACCAGGGTGTTCAGGAACAGCCCGACGAGCCCTTCGACCTCCGTGCGCTCGCGGCTGGCCACGGGGGTCCCCACGCGCACGCCGGCCTCTCCGGACCAGCGGCCGAGGACGGCGGCGAAGCCGGCGAGCAGAGTCATGAACAGGGTGGCTCCCCGGCCGCGGCCGAGGACGCGCAGCTCCGCGGCCAATACCGCATCGAGAGAGATCTCCTGCCGTCCGCCCGCGAAGCTCGGCCGCGCCGGCCGGGGCCGGTCGGAGGGGAGATCGAGCGGCGTCAGATCTTCTCCCAGCTCGTGCCGCCACCAGGCGATCCGGGCGGCCATCGTCTCTCCGGTGAGCCGCCGCCTCTGCCAGCGGGCGTAGTCCGGCACCTGGACCGGCAGCTCGGGCAGCGGCGACAACCGCCCCTCCCGGAAGGCCGCATAGAGCACCGCCACCTCCCGCACCAGGAGGCCCATCGACCAGCCGTCCGCCGCGATGTGATGGAAGGTCAGGGCGAGCACATGGCGGCGGCCGTCCAGCCGCAGCACCAGGCCGCGCGCCACCGGCCCCCGCGCCAGATCGAACGGCCTGCGGGCCTCTGCGCGGGCCGCGCGGCGGGCTTCCTCCCCGGGCTCCGCCAGGCCGGAGAGATCGGCCACCGGCAGCGGGAACGGCGCCGGGGGCTCGACGATCTGGACCGGCGCGCCGTCCTCTTCCGCGAAGCGGGTGCGCAGAGCCTCGTGCCGGCGGATCACCTCGTCGAGGGCCGCGGCCAGGGCGGAGACCTCCAGCGGCCCCGCAAGCAGGAAGGCGCCGGAGACGTGATACGCCGGGTTGCCCGGGGTCAGCCGGTCGAGAATCCAGAACCGCTCCTGCGCGAAGGTCAGGGGGGCCGGCGCGCTCCGGTCCGGGAAGCGCTCGACGGGCTCCGGCGGCAGGGCGCCCTCCCGGAGCGCGGACTCGACGCGGTCCGCGAGAGCGCCCAGGGTGCGGGTCTCCAGCACGGCGGGCAGGGAGAGGTCCACGCCGAAGGCGTCGCGCACCCGCGCCGCGAGGCGGAGCGCCAGGAGCGAGTGGCCGCCGAGCGCGAAGAAGTCGTCGTCCGCGCCCGGCGCCTCAGCCCCGAGCAGATGCTCCCAGAGGGCGCCCAGGGTCTCCTCCACCGGCGTGGAGAGCAGACGCCGGCTCCCCCGGTCTCCGCCGGTCCGCCGCGGCGCGGGCAGGGCGGCGCGGTCCACCTTGCCGGTCGGGGTGAGCGGCAGCTCCGGGAGCATCACCCAGGCCGCCGGAACGAGAGCCGCCGGCA
>Ga0126309_10000047_pt1 | contig 38427 bp, 29 predicted proteins | sample Plot56_FD_92541 | JGI IMG/M metagenome (GOLD analysis project Ga0126309, IMG submission 92541) | Serpentine soil microbial communities from UC McLaughlin Reserve, CA, USA - Plot56 | ecosystem: Environmental > Terrestrial > Soil > Grasslands | place: USA: UC McLaughlin Reserve, Lake County...
ACCCGGAGGTGTGGATGTGGTACCACGACGTGGTCGGCGAGGGGCGGTGCGCAGTGGTCGACACCTGGTGGCAGACAGAGACCGGCGGTATCCTGATCACGCCGCTGCCGGGCGCGACCCCCTGCAAGCCGGGATCGGCGACGCTGCCGTTCTTCGGGGTCCAGCCGGTGCTGGTGGATGAGCAGGGCAAGGAGCTGGCGGGCAACGACATCTCGGGCAACCTCTGCCTGCGCGGCACCTGGCCGGGCCAGGCGCGGACGATCTACGGCGACCACCAGCGGTTCCGCGAGACGTATTTCTCCCAGTACCCGGGCCTCTATTTCACCGGCGACGGCTGCCGGCGGGACCAGGACGGCTACTACTGGATCACCGGCCGGGTGGACGACGTGCTGAACGTGTCCGGGCACCGGCTCGGGACGGCGGAGATCGAGAGCGCTCTCGTGGCGCATCCGGCGGTCGCCGAGGCGGCGGTGGTCGGGTTCCCGCACGACATCAAGGGGACGGGGATCTACGCGTACGTCCACACCACGCCGGAGTACGAGAGCTGGGACGAGGAGGAGCTGGTAGGCGCGCTCAAGGAGCAGGTGCGGCAGGCGATCGGCGCGATCGCGGCGCCGGACCGCATCCAGGTCACGCGCGGCCTGCCGAAGACCCGTTCGGGCAAGATCATGCGGCGGATCCTGCGCAAGATCGCGGCCGGCGAGTACGGCGAGCTGGGGGACGTGACGACGCTGGCGGACCCGGGCGTGGTCGACAAGCTGGTGGAGGACCACCGGACGAAGCATGCGGGGAGGTAGGGTTTTCCCCTAAACGCTCGCCTGATCTGCTCCGTATGAAAAAAGGGGTTGCAATTTCCGGAGGGAGGTCTGCTACACTGTACGTAGTTACTCGTTGGGTAGGCCATCTCTCCGGTTGGTTGTCTCGAGCAGCCCGGGCGGACGCCCGCCCTCCCCTCAAGGCCAGATAAGACCCTGATGGCATTTCTTCTCACGATCGGCCTCGCGGCTATCGTGCTCTACGTGCTCCGGGGCCGCCTCCAGGAGCAGGCCGGACGGATCGACCGTCTCCAGGCAGAGGTCCTTCGCCTCCAACTGCAGGTGGCGCGTCTCGAATCGCCGCTTCGGAGGGCGCCGGAGTCCCCGCCGGCTTCCGCTCCTGCTCTGCTGAACGTTCAGGAAGCGCCGATCCCCTCGCCTCCCCCGCCTCCCGCAGCTGATGCGGGTCAACAGATTTCGATTGCACCCCCTGTGCCACCCGCGCCCGCCGCGGCGGCGCCGGCGCCTCCGGTCCGCCAGGTCAGCCTGGAGGAGCGGCTCGGGGCGCGGCTGCCGGTGTGGATCGGCTCGATCACGCTCGCTCTCGCCGGGGCGTTCCTCGTCAAGTACTCGTTCGACCGCGGGTGGTTCTCGCCGACCCTGCGGGTGCTTCTCGGAGTCCTCTTCGGTGTGGTTCTTCTCGGAGCCGGAGAGTGGATGCGCCGGTCGTCGGCGCATATCGCGCAGGGGCTGTCCGCGGCGGGCGTGGCCGACCTCTACGCCTGTTTCCTCGCCGGCATCCACCTCTACGGGATCATTCAGCCCGCGGTCGGGTTCGGGCTGATGGCGCTGACCACGGTCGTTGCCGTGGTCCTGTCGCTGCGCCAGGGGATCATGGTGGCGCTGATCGGGATGATCGGCGGATTCCTCACGCCCTATCTCGTCCGCACGGGCGAGCCGGACGTGCGTGGCATCTTCGGTTATCTCCTTCTCCTCCAGGTCGGGCTGCTGACTGTGGGGCGGCGGCGCGACTGGCCGGCGGTCGGCGCGCTGGCCCTGGGGGGTGGCCTTTTCTGGGCCGTCGCCTGGCTGTTCGGGGCCTTCCAGGCGGAGGACGCGTTCTGGCTCGGCCTCTTCCTGGTGCTCTCGGTCCTCGCGACGCTGATCGTCTCGCTGGCCGGAGTGCCGCGGAGCGCCGGGGCGGGGAGCCTGGGGTCCGCCTGGATGGCGGTGCCCGGAGGGCTGGTGGCCATGGCGCTGGTCGCCGGCCGCGGCGGTTACGCGCCGGCCGAGTGGGGTCTCTTTGGATTGATCGCCGCGGGGACGCTGGTTCTCGCGCGGCTGCGTCCGCTCTTCCGCCCGTTTGCCTGGGTGGCCGCGGCGACCGGAGCGGTTCTGCTCGGCGCATGGGCCATGGAGCTGCCGGATGCGGAGGTCGGCCGCTTCCTGCTCACGGCGTCGGCGCTCGGTCTCCTCTTCGCCGGAGGCGCGTACGCCGCGGCGTGGAAGGACGAGAAGCCGGGGCATTGGGGCGCCCTCTCGGCGGCATCAGGTCTCGTCTTTTTCCTGATCGCGTTCACCGCGACAGAGAGCCGGGTCGAGACCACCTGGGGCGCCTTCGCACTGGGGATCGCGGTGGTTTACGTGATCGCCGCGCTGCCGGTGGTGCGGCGGCGCCCGGCGATGGACGGTCTGCTGGCGGCTCTGGCGGTCGCGATCACCGCGTTCGTCAGCCTGGCGGTCCCGCTGGAGCTCGAACGGCAGTGGCTGACGGTCAGTTGGGCGCTGGAGGTCGCGGCGCTCGTCTGGCTCGCCGGCAAGTTCCGGCTGCCGACGCTCGGGGCGCTGGCCCGGGTGGTGGCGATCGGCGTGGCGATCCGCCTGCTGCTCAACGCCTCGGTGCTCGACTATCCGATCGGCGATCATCCGCTCCTCCACTGGCTCTGGTACGGCTACGGCGTCCCGCTCCTCGCCTTCGCCGCCGCGGCGTACATGGCGCGCCGGCGGACGGGGGATGAAGGCTTCGCCACGATGCTCGAAGCCGGCGCCCTCGCGTTCACCTTCACGCTGGCCACACTGGCCATCCGCCAGCTCTTCCATCCCGGGAACCTGGCGACGACCACGACGGAGCTGACGGAGTGGGGAGCGCTGGTCGTCGTCTGGACGGTGCTGGGCGGCGGGCTGCTCATGGCAAACCGGTCTTGGCTGTCGGGGCTGCCCAGCGTCGAATGGGGCGGCCGGATCGGGCTCCTCGGCGGCGCGGCGTTGATGATCGTGGGCCCTCTCGGCGTCGACAACCCGCTATGGACGAGCGAGCCGGTCGGGGAGACGCCGGTCTTCAACCTCCTCCTGTGGGTCTACGGCGTGCCGGCGGTCCTCTTCGGGCTCGCCACGGCGGAGCTGCGCAGGCGGGACTCGCGGCGGCTGACCCCGGCGCTGTCGATCCTGACCGTCGTGGTGGCCTTCGTGCTCGTCTCGCTGGAGGTGCGGCAGGCGTTCCAGGGGGATCTGCTGAACGGACCGACGACGTCCGTGGTGGAGCGCTGGTCCTATTCGGCGGCGTGGATCCTCTTCGGGGCGGCGTTGCTGGTGCTTGGTGTGACACGGAAGGGGAAGATGCTGCGCTACGCGTCGCTGGCCGTGATGCTCCTGGTGATCGCGAAAGTGTTCCTCTACGACATGGCCAACCTCTCGGACCTCTGGCGGGTGTTCTCGTTCCTGGGGCTGGGTGTCAGCTTGCTGGCGCTCGCCTGGGTGTATCAGCGGTTCGTGTTCCGGGAGGGAGGGTGAGGGCGGGAGCCAACTTTCTTATTGCGCTACCATGTGCCACATGAGGAGCCTTGGACCGCTGCCGGGCCGCGGCTCGGCGCTGGAGCGGCTGGTTGCCGAAGGTCGCATCGTGCCGGCCCGTCTCGATCTCACCGAGTTGGGCCCGCCCCCGGAGCTGCCTCGGGAGATCTCGATCTCGGAAGCTCTCGCGGCGCAGCGCTGTGCCCGAGCGCCGCTCGGCTCGCGGCTCGCCGCCCGTTTCGCAGGTTTGGGTCTCACAGAGGAGATTCCCGAGTCGCGTGGTGAGCCAGCCAGCCCGGCCGACCCGCCCCGTCGCTGATGCCCCGCCTATCCCCGCCGCCGCTCGGTTTGCGTTAGTCTGATCAGCGCATGCCAATCTCTCTTCTGCCTCTTCCCCTGGTCGCTCTGCTGGCTGCGGCCCCCGCCGCGCCCGCCCCAGCGCCTGGCGGCTTCCTCTTCGAGCGCGACGTCGACGTCCCCGCTCCCGGCTGGGTGCGGGTGCCTCTCGATCTCGCGGCGGTGCGGCACCTGGCTCCCGAGGGGACGGACCTCCACGTCTTCGCGCCGGGCGGCGCCGAGGTGCCGGCGCGGGTCGAGCCGCGGGCGCCGCGGAGCGCGCGGCGGCCGGTTCAGGTGGTCGGGGTCGAGCGCGGGGACGAAGGCTGGACGGTGCTGCTCGACGTCGGTGCTACGCCCGTCTCCCATGAGCGGCTGTTCTTCGAGATCACCAAGGCGACGGCGGCTCCGTCCGTCCGCCTGGAGGGAAGCCGTGACCGCTCCGCCTGGCAGACGCTCACGGTCGGCGACCTTTTCCGGCTCGGCACGGAAGGGGGGTTGCAGCGGACGGCGCTCTCCTATCCCGCGACCGATCACCGCTGGCTGCGCCTGTTCTGGCCGCGCGAGGCCGGCTTCCCGCGCGTTTCGGCGGTCGAGGTCGAGACCGTCAGCGGACCCACGCTGACCTTCGCGGCCCGCGGGGCTCCCTGCCGGGTGGCCGGCCCCAAGCAGGTTCCGGCGACCGTCTGCGAGCTCGCGCTGCCCGGCCTGGGGCAGGTCCTGCGGCGGCTGACGGTCGATCTCGAAGGCGGCGGAGCGGTCGGCTATCGCCTCGACACGGCGGCCGATGGCGCATGGCATCCGCTCGCCCAAGGCGTCTGGCGCCGCACGGAGGAGAAGACGCGGCATCTCCTTCCGGGCGACGCGGAGCCGCTCGCAGGAGCGGTGCTGCGGCTGGAGCTCTATGGCGAAGGGGTCGAGGCACCGCGCCTGGCCGGGTACGCGGTGGACCTGGCGGTGCAGACGGTCCTGTTTCGGGCGGAGGAGCCCGGACGGTACACGGTGACCTATGGAGGTGCCGCCCGGCGCGGCGGGTTCGATCCGCCGGCGGCCGGCGAGGAGGAGGCCTGGCTCGACGCCGGACCGGAGCGCGAGCGGCCCGCGGCTCCGCTGCCGGCCGGAGCCCCCGGCGCTCCTCTCGGAACAGGACGATTCCGCGGCTCCTGGCGCATCCTCGCTCCCGCGGCGCGGCCGGGCGACCTGGCGCGGCTCGAGCTGCCCGATACGGTCTACGGCGTCGCCCAGCCGGATCTCCGCGACGTGCGGCTGGCGTTCGGCGATCTCCAGGTCCCTTTCTTCCTCTGGTCGTCGCCGGACCCGGTGCTGGCTGCCGAGGCCGGGGACCTGCGCCCGCGGTCCCTCCGCCGGGAGCACGAGAGCGAGGCCGAGGTCGACCTGCCGGTCGCGGGGCTCCCGCTGACGCAGCTCTTCCTGGTGACGCCGGGAGCCGGTCCGCTCCGCCGGATCGTGGGCGTGCGCTACCGGCCGCGGCGGCCGGTGACCCGGCAGCGCGAGCGCGGGCCTCTGGTGCGCGAGACGTGGGAGTGCGACCCGGAGCCGCCGCTCCCTTGCCGCGCCGGGCTGGCGCTCCGCGGAGAGGCGCCGGAGATCCTGGCGGTGCGGGTCGACGACGGCGACGATCCTCCGCTCGCTCATCTCGGGGTGGAGGTCTGGCGCCGGCGCGACGTGCTTCTCTTCGTCTGGCCCTCGGTCCCGGAAGGGGGCGAGGTGCGGCTGCTCGCCGGAGCGCGGGATCTGGCGGCTCCAGACTACGACTTCGCGGCTCTGGGACCGGTCCTTCTGGCGCGACCCTGGCGGCCGGCCGAGCTGGATCTGGGAGAGGGGGCTGGAGAGGACGGCGCGTGGTGGGGACGGTGGATCCTGCCGGCGGCCCTGGGCGTCGCGGCGGTCTTCCTGCTCCTGCTACTGCGGCGGATTCTGGCAGAGCCCAGGGGATAAAGGACAGCAAGGACTCAAAGGACGGAATTCCGCCTTGCAGTCCTTGGTGACCTTGTCGTCCTTGGGTGGGCGGGGGGAAGAATGGCTCCTCGGGAGGGACTTGAACCCCCGACCAATCGGTTAACAGCCGATCGCTCTACCACTGAGCTACCGAGGAGTGTGGTGTGAAGAACCCTCCGGGAAGGTGGCCTCCCCGGAGGGCGGGATCTTAGGCCCACGGGCCGAAAGTGTCAAGCGGCATCTAGACGACGCAGGCCTACGCGGAGTCGAGGAACGGCTTCAGCTTCGTCGCCCGGCTGGGGTGGCGGAGCTTGCGCAGGGCCTTCGACTCGATCTGGCGGATGCGCTCGCGCGTGACGTTGAACGAGCGGCCCACCTCTTCGAGCGTGTGCTCGGAGCCGTCGCCCACGCCAAAGCGCATCTTGAGCACCAGCTCCTCCCGCGGCGTCAGGGTCTTCAGCACCTTCCGGGTCTGGTCCTTCAGGTTGGCGAAGATCACCGAATCGATCGGGGAGATGGCGTTCTTGTCCTCGATGAAGTCCCCCAGGTGCGAATCCTCCTCTTCGCCGATCGGCGTCTCCAGAGAGATCGGCTCCTGGGCGATCTTCATGATCTTGCGGACCTTGGAGGCCGGCAGGTCCATGCGCTCGCCGATCTCCTCGGCGGTGGGCTCGCGGCCCAGCTCCTGCACCAGCGACCGGCTCGTCCGGGTCAGCTTGTTGATCGTCTCGATCATGTGCACCGGGATGCGGATCGTCCGCGCCTGGTCGGCGATCGCACGGGTGATCGCCTGGCGGATCCACCAGGTGGCATAGGTCGAGAACTTGTAACCGCGGCGGTACTCGAACTTCTCCACCGCCTTCATCAGGCCGATGTTCCCCTCCTGGATCAGGTCGAGGAACTGGAGGCCGCGGTTGGTGTACTTCTTCGCGATCGAGACCACGAGGCGGAGGTTGGCCACGATGAGCTCCTCCTTGGCGCGCTCGCAGGTGGCCTCGCCCTGCCGGATCTTGTCGATCGTCGCGGCGATCTCGGCGTGGGTGGTGCCGTAGCGCTCCTCGAGCTCCTTCAGGTTCGCGCGGTACTTCTCGATGCGCCGGCGGTGCAGCGCCTTGAGCTCCTCGCTGGTCTCCTTCTTGAGCGCCGTCTGCGCCCGCTTGATGTCCTGCTCGAAGCGGGAGAACTGCTTGTCGATGTCCTTCAGGAAGTCGACCAGGCGGTTGCGCGTCTGGACGCTGAAGTCGACGGTGCGGATGTCCTTGGCGATCTTCGCCACCAGCCGGTCGATCTCGCGCTCGATCTCCAGGTACTTGTCGCCGTCGGGCTTGCAGCGCTTCTGGCGCTTGCGCAGCTCCTGGATCTCATGGTCGTTGACCGCGATCTGCTCGAAGATCCTGAGATTGGCCCGGATGCGGTCCGAGGCCTTGGGATCGAGCGGCTCGTCCGGATCGGAGGAGACCAGCTCGCGCAGGATGCGCTTGTCGCGGGCCGCCATCTCGTTCAGACGCAACAGCTCGCGCAGGACGACCGGGTTCTCGCAGAGCGCCTCGTAGATCATCCACTCGCCCTGCTCGATGCGCTGCGCGATCTCCACCTCGCCCTCGCGGTCGAGGAGGGGGACCGTGCCCATCTCGCGCAGATACATGCGGACGGGGTCGTTCGTCTTCTCGTGCGAGGTGAGGCCGAACTCGGTCGTCTCATCCTCTTTCTTCTCGAAGTCGCCGGTGCTCGATTCGAAGTCGTCCCGGTTCTGATAACGCTCGGGCCGGTCGATGACGTCGACGCCGAGATCCGAGAACCGGAGATAGATCTCGTCCAGCTCATCCGGGAGGCTCACCACCTCCTCGGGCAGCATCTCGTAGATCTCGTCGTAGAGGAGATAGCCCTTCTCCTTGCCCAGCTCGATCAACTGCTTGACCGAGGTGTACTTCTCTTCCACGGGTGTGAGGCTCGAAATGGTCAAAGTGCTCTCCCTATGTGCCTCGAGGGCGTCGAACCCTAGACGCCCTCGGCGCTCGCACTGGGCCGGGGCCCCCGGTGTAAGCTCTGACTCAAATTTGTTTTCTCTTTCAGCAGGTCTTCGAGGCGGTGCAGGTCTCCCCTGCGGTCCGCCTCACGGATTTCCGTCGCCAACTCCTGCAACCGCTGTTTCTGCCAGCGGCGGAGCAGGTTCTCAAGGGAAGGTAGCAAAAGCCCGGTTCGATCAGGAACAAGTTCTCTTTGTACCAGAATCATGGCCAGCCGGGCAACGGCCCCGCCCTCGTGGCCTAAAGCCGCCATCACAGCCTTCCCGTCGGGTCGCCCACCCGCTCCTGCATAGAGAGCGCAAAAGGCCTGGTAAATATTCCTGCATTCCGTATCCAGAAACGCCGCGGGGGGAGGGAGGTCCGCGAGCGGCGGAATCGGCTCCTCTCCCTGGATCAGTCTCTCCAGGACCTGCTCCTCCGCGCTGCGCACCTCCCGGGTGACCCGGGTGTCCGCCGGGGGAGCCGCGGGCCGTGTGCCGGGTCTCTCGCCCCCCGGTCCGGACGCGCTCCCGGCGGCGCGCCGCGACAGCATCTCGACCGGGATGTCCAGCCGGTCGGCGGCGAGCCGCGCGTAGCCGTACCGCAGGATGGCGTCCGGGATCGGCCGCAGCAGCTCCGCCACGGCGGTCGCCGACTTGGCCTGCGCCCGCGGATCGGCGGCGGTGCCGGGCGGGATGAGGCGCTCGATCTCCGCGGCCACGGCATCCTGGGCTGCGGAGATCGCGTCGGCCACGGCGGCCTCCCCCGCCTCCAGGCGCAACGAGTCCGGGTCGTGTCCGCCCGGGAAGCGCGCCCGCCGCACGCCGAGACCTTCGGCGAGCAGGAGAGGCAAGGCCCGGCGGAAGGCGTTCTCGCCCGCGTTGTCTCCGTCATAGGCGACGACCACGTCCTCGGCATAACGCGACAGGAGCTTGGATTGTTCCGGGGTGAGCGCCGTGCCCATGCCGGCCACCGCGCCTTCGATGCCGCAGGCGACGGTCCCGATCACGTCGAAGTACCCTTCGCAAAGCACGGCGCGGCCGGTCTCGCGGATGTCCCGCTTGGCCTGGTGCAGGCCGTAGAGGAGGAGGCCCTTGTGGAAACGGTCGGTCTCGTTCGTGTTGACGTACTTGGCCTTGTCGTCCCCCAGGGTGCGCCCGCCGAAGCCCACGAGGCGGCCGGCGGGGTTGTGGATCGGAAACATCAGGCGGTGGCGGAAGCGGTCGTAGGGCTCGCCGCCCTTCTCGGACCTTCCCACCAGCCCGGCGGCTTCGAGGTCGGCCATCGGGATGCGCGGATGGAGCGCCTGGACCAGGTTGCGCCACCCGTCGGGCGCGTACCCCAGGCCGAAGCGCTCCACGAGCTCGGAGGGGATGCGCCGGTCGTCGAGGTACTGCCGGGCCACCGGCGACTTGCCGAGCTGTTCGACGAAGAACTGGGCGGCGGCCTGCAAGGCTCCTTCGAGGTCCCGCTCCTCCCGCGCTCCTCCCGTCCACCCCGCCCGCTTCTCCGTCCGCGACGGCAGCGGGACGCCGAAGCGCAGGGCCAGCGCCTCGATGGCGGCCGGGAAGTCGTCCCCGCTGGTCAGCATGTGGAGCTTGATGGCGTCGCCGCCGGCGCCGCAGCCGAAGCAGTAGAAGAGGCCCTGGACGGGGTCGACGCTGAACGAGGGGGTTTTCTCTTTGTGGATCGGGCAGAGACCCTGATGGCGCCGGCCGGCTTTGCGCAGGCGCGTGTGCTCGGAGGCCACGGCGACGATGTCGGCGGCATCGCGCACGGCCTGCACGAGTTGGGGGGTGATGTGGACGTTACCGAGGGTCATGGCGCAGACGGAGACGGTCCTTCCTCCTCAGAGACCCCCCTTTCACCTCTTTGGGTGAGCGGGGAGGTCACAACGGGACAAGTTGATTTGATCTGATCTCCCTCGTTTGTTCCGATCTCCCTCTCCCCGGCCCTCTCCCCAGGGAGAGGGAGAGTCTCAAGTACGTAACGTAACGACGGTTGCGCCATTGCCTCCCTCATTGGGGGCGCCGGAGCGGACGGACGCCACGCCGGAGTGGCCGCGCAGGTGCTCGCGCACGGCCTGCCGCAGGCGTCCCGTACCGTGGCCATGCACGACGCGGACCTCGGGGCGGTGCGACAGGAGCGCCTGGTCGATGTAGCTGTCGAGCTCCTCCAGGGCCGGCTCGACCCGTTTGCCGATCAGGTTGATCTCCGGCGGCAGCTCCACGGATTCTTCGAGGTCGCGCCGGCCGCGGGGAGCTGCCCAATCGGACCGATCCGACCGATCCAACCGATCGGTCCTGTCCCGCTTGCCACCCCCGACAGGCGCCAGCTCCTCCGGCCGGCAGCGCAGGCGCTTCCCCTTGACCAGCACCTCGGCCCGGCTGGCTTCCAGCTTGTCCAGGGTCCCTTGCCAGCCGAGGCCGAGGTGGCGCACCTGCTCGCCGACCGCGATCGGCCCCTCGGCAGTCTCGGGCTCCGCCTCCGCGACACGGGGCGCTTCGGCGAACAGGGTCTCGATGGCTTCGGCTTCCAGGCCGCGGCGGCGCCCCTCCTCGAAGCGCTGCCGCATCTTTTCGACCTCGGCGCGCAGGCGCTCGGTGGTCTCGCGGCGGAACGTGTCGAGCTCCCCGCGCATCCGCTTGCCCACGGACCGCCGCTCCTCTTCGGCGGCGGCGAGCTCGTCGCTCAGGCGGCGCCGGAGCTTCTCGGCGTCGGCGCGTTCCGTCTCCATGCGGTCGCGCGTTTCGGCGAGTTCGCGGCGGACGCGGTCCACCTCGGCGATCAGCCGGCGCAGGTCGCGGTGCTCGGAGCCGAGGCGCGCCTCCGCCCGGTCGAGCCAGATGGCGGGGAGGCCGAGCCGGCGGGCCAGGGCGAGCGCCTCGCTGCCGCCCGGGGGGCCGGGCATCAGATGAAAGGTCGGCCGCCCGGTCTCCGGATCGAACTCCATGGCGGCGCAGGATGCGCCGGGCATCTCGAGCGAAGCGGCGGCGAGCTGTGTCAGATGCGTGGTGATGACCGCCAGGCTCTCCTTCTCGACGAGACCTTCGAGGAGGGCGATCGAGAGGGCCGCGCCCTCTTCCGGGTCGGTGCCGGAGCCCAGCTCGTCGAGCAGGATCAGCGCATCCGGGCCGGCCGCCTCCCAGGCCTCCTTGAGGCGGAGCAGCCGGCCGCTGAAGGTGGAGCGGTCGGCCAGGAGGTCCTGCTCGTCGCCGACCGTGGCCACCAGCCCGCGCAGCAACGGCACCCGGCTGCCGGGGGAGGCGGGGATCGGCAGCCCGCACTGGGCGATCAGCGAGAGAAGCCCCACGGTCTTCAAGGCGACGGTCTTGCCGCCGGCGTTGGGGCCGGTCACCACCAGGATGCGGCGGCCGGTGGTGAGCTCCACGTCGAGCGGCACGATGTCGCCGGAGTGCCCGGCCTGCCCCAGGGCCTCGGCGCGCAGCTCGGCGAGGCAGGGGTCGAGGAGCGGGTGGCGCGCGCCGGTCAGGCGCAGCTCGTGGCGCGGGCCGATCTCCGGCAGGCAGCCGCCGCAGCGCTCGCCGAAGCGAACGGCCGTTTGCAGAAGGTCGAGCTCGGCCAGGAAATCTGCATGAGCGCGCAGGGCCGGCAGGGCGGCGCGCACTTCGGCCAGAACCTCGTTGAGGATACGGTGCCGCTCGGCTTCCTCGTCCTCCACCGACTGTTGCAGCGTGTTGTTGGTTTCGACCACTTGGAGCGGCTCGAAGTAAAAGCTTCGGCCGGTGGCCGAGCGGCCGTGGACGAGGCCGGGGCTGCGGCCGCGGGCGCCCGACTGGAGGACGACGACCAGGCGGCCGCCGCGCATCGGGATCGTGTCCTCGGAGAGCTCGTCCTTGTGCCCGCCCACGAACTCGCCGAGGTCGCGGTAGAGCTGGTCGCGGACGCGCCGGATCTGGCCACGCAGGCTGGCGAGCCGCGGGCTGGCGTCCTCGCGCACCTCGCCGCGGCGGTCGAACGTCCGGTCGATGCGCCGCAGCAGCGGATCGAGGTCGGGGAGCCCGGCGGCGAGCTCGCGCAGGCCGGGACAGACGGGAACGGCCTCGCGGATCCGCTGGACCGCCGCGCGCGTCGCCTTGCCGAGGTCGGCCAGGCGGACGAGGTCGATCCCTTCGATCGGAGGCCGCCCGTGCACCAGCCGCTCCAGGAGCTGCAGCAGGGAGATCTCGAAGGAAGGGACGAGCGCGCGTTCGGCGACCAGGCGCGAGGCCTCCTCGAAGCGCCCCCGCCAGGCGCGGAGCCCGGGTTCATCCGCGAAGGGGCCGAGGCCGAGCACGCGCTCGCGCCCGAGATCGCTCGCGGCGAGCTGGGCGATGACGGCGAGCAGGCTCGGCAGCTCCAGAGCCTGGGCGGTCGCGGCGGAGTAGAGAGATCCAGCGTCGCTCACCGGGCCAGTCTACTAAATGAAGGGCGAGGATCAGCTCGGACGGATCAGGCGGATCGGTCGGATCCGTCGGATGATCCGTCCGATCGGTCCAATGCCACCGCCTCCCCAGGAAAGTCGCCGAGCGCCCAGAGCCGCCGCGTGATCCGGGTGCACAGTGGACAACCGGCGAGCAGATGGCGCACGATCAACCGGCACTCCGCCCGGCCACGGGCTCCGGAGAGATCGCCGCGCACGAAGCGTTCGAGGAGGCCGGAATCCGGGTGCTCGGCCGGGTCCAGCTTCTCCGTGGGCGCGATTCCATCCGGCGAGACGGCCTTCCGCAACATGGAATTCGGGGTCAATCTTCGTGAAGTTTGTGCCATCTGTCGAGTACATCTTGTCAAGGGAGACAACTCTAGTCGGCGACTTATCCCCTTGTCAAGCACAAAAGCTTGATCGGCGAGAACGATTTTCTTCATATAAGTCATTGAGTCACATAAGTTTGTGCTTGCCTTGCGGCGCGAGAGAAGGTAAATTTCGCGCATGTCCATCTTCCATGGTCTCGGCAGGGCCTTACGTTGGCTGCGTGACAGGCAGGGCAAGAGGCAGTATCAGGTCGCGGATGCGGCCGGTATCACCAAGGCGATGCTGTCTGCCTATGAGACGGGCAAGCAGAAGCCGTCGCTGGATACGTTGGAGAAGATCCTCAACGCTCTGGAATGCGATCTGAACGATCTGCACAATGCGCTGCAGATCGTGAATGAGCGGCCGGAGGCGATCCGCCGTTCGGGGGGTCCGCGGGAAGGTGCCTGGCCCGGGCATCCGCGCGAGACCGGACGCGATGGCGAGTCTCCCAACGTGTACAACATCCTCGGGATCAACCGTCCGCTCCCCCCGATGGAGGAGCAGGCCCTCAGCGAGATGCTGCGGGGGTTCCACAAGCTCGTCCGCTATCTCCACGATTCCGTGGCGCCGCGGCCGAGCCAGCCGGAGCCGGTGGCAGAGCCTCCCGAGGAATCGGAAGAAGAGGCTACTTGATCGGATAGGGCGCGGCGTCCCGCCGTGCCCTGTCGGCCCCGCACCGGCGCGCTGCGAGCCGCCTCCGGCGTCCTGCGCACGCTTCTTGCACCGGCCTTCCCCGCGGGAGTCGCGAGATGTGTCGCGCTCCGGGCGTGAGGGCCTGTGATGCGAAGCGAGCGGCAGCGAGAACGGTCGGCGAGCGGTGATCTGGAGCGCCGGCTGGCCCGTTTGCGTCACGGCGATCACGTCTGCTTCGTCTACGACACGCTCGCGGAGCTGTCGGCGGTCCTGGTTCCGTTCCTCCGGACAGGTCTCGCCGCGGGGGAGCGCTGCCTCTACGTCGGTCCGGCGGCCGGTGCCGAGCGGATCGAGGGCGATCTCCAGGCGGCCGGCGTGTCCGTCGGCCGGGAGCTCGAGCGCGGCGCCCTCGTGATGCTCGGCCAGCGCGAGTCGTGGCTGAAAGAGGGGCGGTTCGATCCCTGGACGATGATGGACCTGCTGCGGCAGACCGAGCAGCAGGCCCTCGACGACGGCTTCACCGGCCTGCGGGCAACCTGGGACATGAGCTGGGTCCTCGCGGGGCGCGATGGAGCCGAGCGGCTCGTCGAGTACGAGGCCCACCTCAACCGCTTCCTCACCCAGAGCCGCGCCATCGTCCTCTGCCGCTATGCCCGCTCGTCGTCCTCCGCGGCGATGGTGCAGGGCGCGCTCCACACGCATCCCCTCGCCGTTCTCGGCGACCAGCTCTGTCCGAACCCCTACTACGAGCCGGCCGAGATGGTGCTCGGCGACCGCTCTCCGGACGACCGCATCGACTGGATGATCGGCCAGCTCCGGCGCGCGCGCCTCAGCGAGGAGAAGCTCGAGGATGTGACGCGGCGGCTGGCCCAGCAGCGCGCGGCGTTGGAGCGGGCGGACCGGGCCAAGGAAGAGCTGTTGTCCATGCTCGCCCACGAGCTGCGCAACCCGCTCGGGACGATCAGCAACGCTCTCCAGGTCCTGCGCATGCGGAGCGAGTCCGAGGACGAAACCTGGAAGCGGGCGATCGAAACCGCCGAGCGCCAGGTCCTCCACCAGGCGTTGCTGGTCGACGACCTGCTCGAGGCCTCCCGGGTCACCCGGGGAGAGATCGAGCTGAACTGCGAGGAGCTGGACCTGGTCCAGCTGGTACGCGACACGGTCGAAGGGTACCGCGAGGTGCTGCGCGGCGCCGGGCTCACCGTCGACCTGAGCGTCCCGGAGGAGCCGCTGCGGGTGCGGGGGGACCGCATGCGCCTGTCGCAGGCGCTCTCCAATCTGTTGCACAACGCGACCAAGTTCTCGGCGCCCGGGGGGCGGATCTCGGTGCGCGCCGGCCGCACGGCCGGAGGGAGGCGCGCCGAGGTGGCGGTCCGCGACAACGGCCAGGGGATCCCTCCCGAGGTGCTGCCGCACATTTTCGAGATCTTCTCCCAGGCGGACCACAGCCTCGACCGGGCCCTGGGAGGCCTGGGCGTGGGCCTCGCGGTCGTCCGCGGGCTCGTCGAGATGCATGGCGGCGAGGTGCAGGCCCACAGCGAAGGGAAAGGGGAGGGGGCCGAGCTCTCCATGAAGCTGCCCCTCGTGTCGGAGACCGCCCGCGCCGTCTCCCCCGAGGGGGTCCGGGAGACCGCCGAGCCGTCACCGGCCCTGGCGCTGCCCGAGGAGCACCGGCGCATCCTCGTCGTGGAGGACAACCCCGACGCGGCGGCGATGATGCGCGAGTTCCTGGAGCTCGCCGGCCATGAAGTGGAGCTCGCGGCGACCGGGAGAGACGGCCTGGAGGCCGCCCGCCAGTTCCATCCCGAGGTCGTGCTCTGCGACCTGGGCCTGCCGGGGATGAACGGCTATGAGGTGGCCGAGCAGCTCCGGCGCGATCCCACCACGGCGGCCGTGAAGCTGATCGCGGTCACCGGCTATGGCCGCGAGGAGGACCGCCGCCGCTCCCGCGAGGCCGGCTTCGACCTCCATCTGACGAAGCCGGTCGACCCGGTCCAGCTCCGCAAGGAGCTGCAGAGGCCGCGCGCGAGCGCCGCGCCGGCCCTCAAGCCGGAAGAAGCGCGTACCGCAAAAGGAACAGCACCGCTAGCACGTACATCAGCCAGTGCACCTCGCGGCCGCGCCGCGCCGCGAGCTTGACCACGGCATACACCACGATCCCCGCCGCCAAGCCGTGCGAGATGTTGAAGTGAGCGGCATGAGGAGCGCGGTGAAGAACGCGGGCGCGGCCTCCGTCGGGTCGCTCCAGTCGATCTCGCGCACCGCCTGCACCATCAGGATCCCCACCAGGATGAGAGCCGGCGCCGTCACCGGGTTGGTGCTCCCGCCCGTCCCCTGGCCCACCAGGGCCACCAGCGGCGTGAAGAAGAGGGAGAGCAGGAGAAGCGCGCCGGTGACCACGTTGGCGAGCCCCGTGCGCGCCCCGACCGCGACTCCCGCGCTGCTCTCGATGTAGGAGGTCACCGGCGAGGTGCCGAGGAGGGCGCCGCCGACCATTCCGGCCGCGTCCGCCGCGAGCGCCCGCTCGATCCGCGGCAGCTCCCCTTCGCGCAGCAGCCCCGCCTGGTGCGCGACGCCCATCAGCGTCCCCAGCGTATCGAACACGGCGAAGAAGAGGAGGACGAGCATCAGCGGCACGTACTCCAGCCGCAACGCCCCCAGGAAGTCGATCTGCAGACCCGGGAGCGCCAGGCTCGGCGCCCGCACCAGCTCCGCCGGAGGCGGCACGACTCCGGTGACCAGGGCGGCGGCGAGAGTGGCCGCGAGCGCCCAGAAGATCGCCGTGTGCACGCCCGCCGCCATCAGCGCCAGCCCCACCGCGAGGCCGAACAGGGTGAGGAGCGCCGGCGCCGCTCCGAGATCCCCCAGCCCCACCATGGTCGCCGGATTGGCGGTCACCAGACCGCCGTGCTGGAGGCCGATGAACGCGATGAACAGCCCGATCCCCACCGCGCCGGCCAGCTTGATGCTCGCCGGCACCGCCCGCACCAGCACCCGCCGCGCGCCGGTCACGGTCAGCAGGATGAACGCGAGGCCGCTCCAGAAGACCAGGCCGAGAGCGGTCGGCCAGGGGACGCCCGCGCCCACGCAGACGTTGTAGGCGAAGAAGGCGTTCATCCCCATCCCCGGCGCCAGGGCGATGGGATAGTTGGCGACCAAGGCCATGAGCAGAGTGGCGAGCCCTGCGCTCAGGGCCGTGGCCACGATGGCCCCTTCGAGCGGCATTCCCGCGGCGGTCAGGAACACCGGATTCACCGCCAGGATGTAGGCCATGGTCAGGAAGGTCGTGAGCCCGCCGAGGGCCTCGCGGCCGGGCGTCGACCCCGCGGCGCGGACGTGGAAGATGCGTTCGAGCATGGAGAGATATCTTACTGTGCTAGGGTCGGCTCCTCAGGAGGTGTACATGGCCCCGAGCCCGGAGAACCCGCAGCCCGCCGCCGGCGATCCCATCCTGATCTCGACCAAGACCATTCCCCCCGAAGACCGGTTGATCTTCGCCCTCGACGTCCCCACCGCCGAGGAGGCCCGCCGGCTGGTGACCACCCTCAAGGAAGCGGTCCGCTTCTATAAGGTCGGCCTGGAGCTCTTCCTGGGAGCCGGCTTCGCGCTGGTCGACTGGCTCCTGGAGCAGGACAAGCAGGTCTTCCTCGACCTCAAGCTCTACGACATCCCCGAGACCGTGGCCCGCGCCGTCCGCCAGATCCGGGAGCGCCCCATCACCTTCACCACCGTCCACTACGACCGCCGCGTCCTCGAAGCCGCCTGCCGCGAGAAGGGGGATCTCCAGATCCTCGCCGTGACCGTGCTGACCAGCCTCGACCAGGCGGGGCTCCGGGACCTCGGCATCACGACGGACGTCCACGACCTGGTGCTCGCGCGCGCCCGGCGGGCCCTGGAGATCGGCTGCGCCGGGGTGATCGCCTCCGGGCAGGAGTCGCGGCGCCTCAAGGAGAGCCTGGGCGAGGATCTGACGATCGTCACGCCCGGCATTCGTCCGGTGGAGAACCGTCCAGCGGACGACCAGAAGCGGGTGGTGACCGTCGAGGACGCGATCCGCAACGGCTCCGATTACCTGGTGATCGGCCGCCCGATCCGCGATGCCGCGGACCCGTACGAGGCGGCTCTGCACATCCAGGGCACGCTCCAGGGACTGTTCCTGTCGGCCTAGTACGGGTCCTTCAACGGCGTTCCCGCCTGATCGAAGTCGGGCATCCGCACGATCAGCCCGAGACTCGGCGTATTGCGCGAGTAGCCGGCGACGAGCTGCTTCTTGTACTCCTTCAGGTAGAAGAAGAACGGGTCCTTGGGATCGGCGTCGACGATCTGCAGGTCGGCGCCGTCCATCGTCAGCTTCCCGAAGCGGAGATTGCCGCCCTTGTAGTACATGTAGTTCTTCGCGTCCGGATCGGGCGGCGTCAGATTCTTCGCCTCGCCGCCGAAGATCTGGACGATCCGGTCCTTCTCGACCCGCACCGCCGTCAGCCGGCCGCGGATGCGCGGCGGCGGCAGCAGGCGCTCCGGGTCGAGGAAGATGTCGTCTCCCTCCATCGTCAGCCCGCGCGCGCCCTCGGTCTTGATGACCTCCGACATCTCGACGTCGAACAGGTCCAGCAACTTCTTGACCCCTACGCCGCCGGCCTTGATCTTGACCGGATGCAGCCGGATCTTCCCCTCCGGGGTGACCGAGACCTCCGACAGCGTCTCGAAATGGACGGGGACCGCCTTTTCGAGGCGGCCGGACTGGCGCACCTTGCCATCTTCGATCGAGAGCTCCAGATCTTTGAGGGGGGCCTTGGGATAGTTGAAGGTGACGTCGTTCATCAGCCTCTGCAGGCTCTGCGGGCTGGCGGCGATCTCCGCGCTGTCGATGTGCAGCTCGAACGTCGACGGATCGTCGAAGACCGGGATTTCGCCCTCCTGGATCGGCCGGAGCTCGCCGTTGAGGCGCCGGATCTCGAGGACCACTCCGGGCAGCGCCTGGAGGTGGACGTTTCTCATCTCGGTGCGTGGATTGCCGCCCCGCGGCCGGACGGGTGCGGCCCGGGTCCCGGACGGCGCGCCCGGCGGGGTCCCCTCCTCCGCAGTGTCGCCGCGGCGGTGGCAGCCGGCGAGAGCGGTGACGGCCAGCATCAGGAGGCAACTGCAGACGGTCTGTGTCGCGGGTCTCATCTCCTCCGCTCCCTTCTCCCGAGGCTCAGAGGAGGGCTCTGCCCGGAGGCAGAGCCCCGGATGCCTGGGTACGGCTCAGGCGTAGATCGGGATCGGTGGAATCGTCACCTGGGTGTACAGGAGAGGATCCTGGAACTTCCGCGGCCGGAGGGCCTTGAGGCCCTTCGGCGCTTCCACGGTGCTCGGGACGGCTTGGACTGCGTTCATCTATCCTCCTTTGCAAGATGTGTCAAACGGTTTGACACGTTAGTTGACCGCGGACAGCTCGCGGACGAGCTCGCTGTCCGGCCGCGTCAGCTCGGGTAATTGATCGGTGTCCAGCTCGTAGGAGGCGATTCCGCCGGACGCCTCGCGCGCCAGGATGAGAATCCGCGATTCGAGCAGGTCGTCGGTCAGCTCCTCTCCCGCCCGCAAACGCTCGATCGCCTGTGGCATGTCGAGCGGACAGAGGAAGGCCGACCAGTTGTTTCCGCCGGCCGCGGCCGGCTCCGGCGTCGGCATGCCGCAGAGGAAATGCATCCGCCACTCCTCGTAACCGAAAATCCCCTGGACCAGAGCCTTGGCCTCCTCGCTCAGATCGGCGTGAGCGATCAGTGAACGGAAGAGCGGCCGCAAGGCCCGCCAGTTTGCGAGAGGATCGTCCGTCGCGTCCCAGCTGAGCTGCTCGCGATGAAGGGGACCGACCTCCGCCAGGGCTTCATAGAAGGCGGACACCATGCCGCCGTGCGTGAGCCGGCCCAGAGCAGCCACTGTATACGGCGCGAGCGACACCGCGTGATGGAAGAACATCTCGACCTGCGCCATCTGGGCGGGCGAGCCGGCGATCGTCTCCGGAACGAAATACCCGCTGAAGAAGTCGTTGTCCGCAAGGATCGCCTGGACGTGGTCCTCCGGCACCTGCACGAAAGGATATTCGATGCGCAGCGAATCGAGATCGAAATCGACCGGCAGAGGGGACTTGGTGATCGGCGCCGGAGGCCACATGCGCAGGCGGTGGAACTGCACGAGGTCCGCCCCCAACATCTTGAGCCGCGCTCCCAGGGTGATCGATTCCGAGATCTCGTCGGCCCTCTCATCCGGCTGCCCGAGCACGAACGAGCAGGTGCAGGAGATTCCATGCTGCGCGAGCTCGGCCACGGTGGTTTCGGCACTCTTGGGATCGAGGTGTTTGTCGACCACCTTCTGGATCCGCTCGGAGGCGGATTCGATCCCGAAGAAGAGCTTCCAACAACCCGCCGCCTTCATTTTCGGCAGGAGCCCCTTGAGGCGGATGTCGGTGCGCGAGTTGGCCATCCACTCGACGGGCAGCTTCGCCTCCAGCATCGCATCGCAGAATTGGGCCATGAACTTCGGGCTCACCGTCAGCAGGTCATGCACCAGCATGAAGCTGTCGTAGCCATGCTCCTCATGGAGAAAACGGATCTCGTCGACGATCTTCTCAGCCGGTTTGACGCGGAACTGCCGCCGCCAGAAAGGAGCCGTTGCGCAGAAGGTGCAGGCGAAGGGGCAGCCCCGTCCCGCCTCGATGTAGATCACGCGCCGCGGCGAACCGGGCTGGATGGTGCGGGCGTAGCGCTCAATGTCCAGAGCCTCGCCCAGCGTGCTCCACATCGGCGGCAGGGTGGCGAGGTCGATTTGTGCAGCCGCGGGGCTGGTGCGGATCTCGCCGTTCTCGCGGTAGCAGAGGGAGGGAACGCTGTCCCAGGAGCTGCCGGCCGCCAGCGCGTCGAGCAGTCCGGAGAGGGCCGGCTCGCCTTCCCCCTGAATCGCGAAATCGAGCTCCGGCAACCGGCGGAGCGACGCGGTCCCGAGGGCGCCGAAATGCGCTCCCCCGGCGACCGTCACGAGATCCGGCCGGCGCCGTTTCGCGGCGCGCATCAGATGCTCGGCCTGCAGGCTGTTGCTGTACATCGAGGTCACGGCACAGACGTCGGGCGCGAAATCGTCGAGCGCCCGCTCGAACAGCGGAACGTAGCGGTCCTCCGACGCCGAGTCGCGCTCCCGGACCTCGAGGTCGAGGTCCAGGATGCGCGGCTCGTGTCCACGGGCCATCAGCCAAGATGCGAGAGTGGTCAGGCCGAGCGGCGGAGTCACCTCCGCGGCCGGAAGGAGTGGCGGCTGTAACAGCAGAACTCTCATCGGCTCACCTCATGACAAACGGTTCTCCAACGCTCGCCCGACGGACCCGACGGAGGGAGTTAGGCGAAGATGACGGTCGTCGAATTGGTGATCTGAGCGGACAGCAGGGGATCCTGGAACTTGCGCGACCGCAGGGTCTTGAGGCGCAGGTTCTGGGATTTTTCAACATTGTTCTCGACGGCCAGGGATTCGTTCATGGTAGCTCCTTTGCTCCGTGTGTCAAGAAGTCTACGCTCGCCAGCCGTCGCCCGTCCGGCCACGGTGGCGCACGCAGGGTCCTCCCTTCAAGGTGCGCCCGAGTGGTTGCGACGAGACAGGAGCACCGTTCGCCCCAGCAGATCCCGTGATATCATTCAAGGCAATTTAAACTATTCATACACTACGAAAGACCTATGATTCGGGACATCGGACAGAGCATCCGCCGGCTCCTCAGGCGACCCGGTCTGACCGCAACCGCCGTCGTCACCCTCACCCTGGCGATCGGCGCCAACGCCGCGATCTTCAGCCTGCTCGACACCGTCGCCTTGCGTCCCCTGCCCTACCGGGATGCGGATCAGCTCGTCAAGATCGGCGCCGCGGTCCCCGGCCAGGACGATCTGCAAGAGGTCTCCTGGCCCAAGCTCCAGGCGCTGATCGAGCAGAGCCGCGAAACGTCGGGGGTCTCCGCCTACTACCAGAGCACGTTCGGGTTGACCGAGAGGGACCGGCCGGAGGAGCTTTCCGGAGTCCGGGTGAGCGGTGGCTTCTTCGACGTCTGGGGAGTGGAGCCGGTCCTCGGCAGGACGTTCACCGCCGACGAGCAGAAGCCGGGAGGCCCGAACGTGGCGCTGCTCTCGTATGGGTTCTGGCGGCAGCGCTTCGGCGGCGACCGCTCGATCGTCGGCCGGAGCCTGGAGCTCGAAGGCGTCCCCACGACCATCGTCGGCGTCCTGCCGGACGTCCTGCGCTTCCCCTTCGGGGACATTCAGGTCTGGCTCCCCCGTCCGGACGAGGTCAACTTCATGCCTCGTAAGTACGTGGACCTGGGAGCGGGCTATTTGCAGGTGACCGCCCGTCTCAAGCCCGGCGTGTCGTTGACCGCCGCGCAAAAGGAGATCGACGGGATCGTGGCGGCCTACAAGCAGGACCGGCCGGGCCAGCTCGACACGGCCTACGACCTCGCCGCCAAGCCGCTCAACGAGCTCCTCGTGGGGTCGACCCGCTCGACGCTTCTGGTCCTGCTCGCCGCCGTCACCCTGGTGCTGTTGATCGCCTGCGCCGACGTCGCCAACCTCCTGCTGGCCGACGGCCTCTCGCGCCGCCGCGAGATCGCTGCCCGTATCGCCCTGGGAGCCGGAAGGCGCCAGATCTTCGGCCAGGCCCTGCGCGAGAGCCTCCTCATTGCCGGCGCCGGAGGCGTGTTGGGCGTTCTCCTGGCGCACTGGGCCCTGCGCCTGCTGGTCGCCGCCAATCCGGCCGACCTGCCGCGCATTCACGAGGTGACCCTCTCCGGCCGGGCGCTGGCCTTCGCGATTCTGGTCACCGCGGTGGCCGGCGTCCTGGCGGGTCTCGCGCCGGCCTGGCAGACCCTGCGCACCGATCCCAAGACGTTCCTGGCCGAGGGGGACCGCGGGGCCGCCGGAGGAGCGCGCGCCAGCTGGGGGCAGGGGCTTCTGGTCACGGTGCAGGTCGCCCTGGCGCTCGTGCTGCTCTCCGCCGCGGGGCTCCTGCTGCGCAGCCTGGACCACGTCAACAGCATGGAGCTGGGCTTCGATCCGGCCGGCCTCTTGTTTGTCCAGGTGACGCTGCCCGAGGCGAAATATTCTGGAGTGAATGAGCGGCGGGTCTTTTTCGAAGAGCTCCAGGAGCGCGTCCGCCGGATTCCCGGAGTCCAAGGCGCAGGGCTGATCGAATACGCGCCGACCGCCGGCGCGCCCCACATGGCGCTCTCCGTGGAAGGCCGGCCGCCGCTCCCCCCGGACCAGCAGACCCTGGTGCTCCGCGGGATCACCAGCGCCGGCTATTTCGACACCTTGAAGACCAAAGTCGTGGCCGGCCACGACTTCGATCCGCGGATCGCGCCCGACGCTCCGCAGACGGCGATCATCAGCCGGTCGCTCCGGGACCTCGTCTTCCCGGGAGAAAACCCCTTGGGCCAGCGCGTGCGGCTGCGCGGCACCGAGGTCCCCATCGAGATCATCGGAGTCGTCGAGGACATCCAGCAGAACCCGCTGGAAGCCGGGATGGAGCCGATGATCTTCCTCTTCCAGCACCAGGCCGGCCCGGACCTGTCGCCGCCCAACTACATGAGCCTGGCGATCCGCAGCAGCCTGCCGATGGCCGGCGTGGCGGACGCGTTGCGGCGCGAGGTCAGCGCCCTCGATCCGGGCGAGCCGCTGCCCGAGATGCAGACCATGTCGGCGATGCTCGCCACGGCCACGGCGCGGCGGCGCCTGACGACCGGTCTGTTCTCCGGCTTCTCGGCGCTCGCCCTGGTGCTCAGCCTGCTCGGGATCTATGGAGTCGTGGCGCACTCGATCTTCCTGCGCCGCCGCGAGATCGGCGTCCGCATGGCCCTGGGAGCCAACCGCCTCCAGGTGCTCGCCAACGTGCTGCGCCTCGGAGCCCGCTGGATCGTCCCCGGGCTCGTCCTGGGAGCGATCGGCTCCTATTTCGCCGGCCGCGGCCTGGCCAGCCAGCTCTTCGAGGTCGAGCCCACCGACTGGCTCCACTTCACCGCCGCCGCCGCGATCCTGGGAAGCATCGCCTTCCTCGCCTGCCTCGTCCCGGCCAGGAAGGCAACGCGGATCGATCCGGCGACGACGCTGCGGGTGCCGTGAGGGTCACGTGACGAGGAGTTGACGATCGATATCGTGCTATCATGGCGTCATGGCTCAACTCCTGGTCCGCCACCTCGACGACGACGTGAAGGCCAAGCTTCAGCGTCGCGCTCGTCGTCACGGTCACAGCACTGAAGAGGAAGTCCGCGAGATCCTCCGCAACGCGGTCAGGGATGAGGGCGGTGCCCGGGCCCCGCTCGGCTCGCGGCTCGCCGCTCGCTTCGCCGGTTTCGGCCTCACCGAAGATGTGCCCGAGTTGCGCGGCGAGCCGGCCCGTCCAGCCGACTTCGACTTGTGATCGTGCTCGACACCAACGTGGTCTCGGCCCTGATGCGGCGCGAGCCCGATCCGGCCGTGGTGGTGTGGCTCGACAGCCTGCCGCCCGAATCCGTCTGGACGACTTCGGTCACTGTTTTCGAGGTCCGTCTGGGCCTGGAGATCCTCGCGGCAGGCCGGCGCCGGCATCACCTGGAAGAGGCCTTCACAAAGGCGCTCGAAGAGGACTTCGAGAACCGAGTGCTGCCCTTCGATCAGGCTGCGGCCCAGGCGGCTGGCCGCATCGCCGCAGAGCGACGCCGTGCCGGCCGTAGCGTCGAGATTCGCGATCTCCAGATTGCCGGGATCGTCAACGTGCGCAAGGCGACCCTCGCGACTCGCAACACTCGCCACTTCGAGGGATGCGGCCTGGTCCTCGTCGATCCTTGGTCGGTGTGACCGGCCGAGAAGGCCACCCGGATCGATCCGGTGTGAGGCGCTTCACACCGGGCGGAGCGCAAACAGGTCCCTGCGCTCGGTGAAGCCATAGCGCGCGTAGAACGACCGGCTCCGTGCGCTCGGCCATCCACCGCGCGCACCGCTCGCGGAACTCCGCCTCCGGCTCTGCCGGCTCCCCGAGCTCAACGCGGAAACGAAACCGGAGGTCGGCGAGAGCCGGCGCGTCCTGCGGTGTGGCGATGCGGATGCTCGCGGAGAGGGTATCCATGCTGCCTATGGTTTCACACGCGGGAGCGCGGCCGGGTCGAGCGTGCTAGGATTTCATCGTTTGGTTCCAGGTTGAAAATCAGAACGCGAGAGGGGCAACGAATCCCGAGAAAGGGGCGGATGCCATGAAGCTTCGTGCGTCGGTTTTGATAGGAAGCACGCTCTTGCTGCTGGGGCTCTCTCCGGCCCCCGGCCAGGAGATCAACCAGGAGGCCACGGTGATCTCCGGTCAGGTGCTGAGCGCCGCCGATGGGCTGCCGCTGCCCGGGGCGACGGTGTCGATCCCGGAGCTCGGCCTCGAGGCCGTCAGCGATGCGCAGGGCCGCTACACCCTCACCGTTCCCGCCGATCGCGTTCTTCTTCAGGGTGGCCAGGCGGTCGAGGTGCGGGTCAGCTTCGCGGACTTGAAGGAGAGCAGCGCGCAGGTGACGCTTGCTCCGGGCGCCCTCACCCAGGATTTCAGCCTGGAGGCGGCCTTCTTCGAGACCATCACCGTGGGCTCGCGCGCCGCCGGCGCGGCAGCAGAAAAGGCAGTTCCGGTGGACGTCTTCACCTCTGCCGAGATCGAGACGACGGGTGCGAGCGAGACCATGCAGATCATCCAGACGCTGGCGCCCTCGTTCAACTTCCCGCGCCCGACGATCACCGATGGCACCGACACCGTGCGGCCGGCCACCTTGCGCGGCCTGGGCTCCGATCAGGTGCTGGTGCTGATCAACGGCAAGCGGCGGCACACCAGCGCTCTGGTGCACGTCAACGGCAGCATCGGCCGCGGCTCGACGGGCGTCGACCTGAACGCCATTCCGGCCTCGGCCATCGAGAGCATCGAGGTCCTGCGCGACGGCGCCGCGGCGCAGTACGGCTCGGACGCCATCGCCGGCGTGATCAACGTCGTCCTCAAAGCGGGCGCCTCCGACACCACGCTCAACCTGAAGACCGGCGCCACGACCCATTCCGACGGCGAGCTGATCGACACCAGCCTCCACCATGGCTGGGCCCTGGGCCGCGGCTGGCTCTTCGCCACCGCCGAGTACCGCGACCGCAACGAGACCAACCGGGCCGGCCCGGACCCCCGGCCGCAGGGGTCGGTCAACCCGGTCGCGCAGCCCAACCATCACTGGGGAGATTCCGAGGCCACGGACGTCATGGGCTTCTTCAACTCCCAGGTGCCGGTCAACGCCGCCGGGAACGTCTTCTTCTACGCTTTCGGCGGCGCCAGCCGGCGCGAGGGCTCGCACGGCGGCTTCTTCCGCCGCGCGCTCGAAGACCGCAACTGGCCGTCGATCTATCCGGACGGCTTCCTGCCGCTCATCGAGCCCCAGGTGACGGACACCTCGCTGGCCACCGGCGTGCGCGGCGAGCACGGCGGGTGGTACTGGGACCTGAGCGCCGATTACGGCGACAATGAATTCGAGTTCAACGTCCGCGACAGCCTCAACGTCTCGCTCGGCCCCGCCATCCCGCCGAACCAGACGAGCTTTTATGCCGGCACGCTGGGGCTCGACCAGCTGGTCGGCAACCTCGACCTCTCCCGCGGCTTCGACGTGGGACTGGCCGGGCCGCTCAACGTTGCGGTCGGTCTCGAGCTCCGGCGCGAGGGATACCAGATCACCGCCGGCGAGCCCGCCTCCTACATCGACGGGGGCTCCCCCAACCAGTTCGGCGGCAAGGGGGCGGCGGGAGCCCAGGTCTTCCCCGGGTTCCGGCCGTCCAACGAGGTCGATGCGTCGCGCAACAGCTACGCCGCCTACGTCGACCTCGAAGGCAACGTGCTCGAGAAGCTGCGGCTTGGCCTGGCAGGACGCTTCGAGGACTATGAGGACTTCGGCAACACCAGCGACTACAAGCTGACCGCGCGCTTCCAACCGGTCGAATCCTTCGTGCTGCGCGGCGCCGTCAGCACCGGCTTCCGGGCGCCGTCGCTCGGCCAGATCTACTTCTCGACCGTCAGCACGAACTTCCTGGCCGTCGGCGGAGTGCTCCTCCCCTTCGAGGTGGGCACCTTCCCGGTCGGCAGCCCGGTGGCCCGCGCGCTCGGCGCCCAGGACCTGGAGCCCGAACAGTCGGAGCACTGGAGCGCCGGCATCGTCTGGAGCCCGACCTCCTCCTTCGAGGCCGGCGCCGATGTCTACCGCATCGACATCGAGGACCGCATCGTCCTCTCGGGCAACTTCACCGGCCCGCGCGTGGCGGCGCTCCTCGCCCCGTTCAACGTCACCGGCGCGCGCTTCTTCACCAACGCCATCGACACCAGGACCGAGGGCTACGACCTGAGCCTCGCCTACACGCTCGGCCTCCAGAGCGCCGGCACGTTCAAGCTCACGGCCGGCTACAACGCGACCGAGAACGAGATCGTCGGCGCCGTGACCACGCCGTCCCAGCTCGCCGGGTTGGAGGAGGTGTTGTTCGACGCCATCGAGCGGCGCCGGATCGAGTGTGGCCAGCCCGAGAACAACCTCCGGCTGGGCGCCGACTGGAGCCGCAACAAGGCCTTCGCCAACCTGCGGGGGAGCCGCTACGGCGAATATTGCCTGGTCGACCGCCAGGTCGTGCCGCAGACCTTCGAGCCCGAGTGGCTGGCCGACCTGGAGCTCGGCTATCGCTTCGGGCAGCTCACCGCGGCCGTCGGAGCCCAGAACCTCTTCGACACTTTCCCCGACCGCAACCTGGATGCGAACTCGAACCTGGGCATCTTCACCTACCCGAGCCATTCGCCGTTCGGGATGAACGGACGATTCGTCTATACCCGGGTGAGCTACAAGTTCTGATCGAGGATGGGGGCACCGTCCGTGGATCTGGCCGGCGTCCCTGTCCGCTCAAGCCGCTTTGTAGATCGCTGCCGCAATCGCGCCCTGGATCGCCTTATCACAGCGTTTGTAACGAAAAATCCCGGCGGGAGCCGTCTATATTAGAAAGAGGTTGTCTCCGAGTTGCGGCGACAGCTTCTCTCGGCAAATGTGGGGATCGCCCGGACGGCGGCACGAGGACAGCTGTGCGACGACAAGAGTCTCTCGGGAGGGCAGCTCCACCGGAGGACAAGGCGCCGGAACCGGCGAGCGGCACGGCACCGGAGCCCGGGTCCCCCGGACTGGTCCTCCTCAATCTGAGCCTGCTGATCGTCCTGGGAGTCGCGGCCTCGGGATGGGTGCTGTACTACACCGACTGGTTCCCGGTCGTCGGAGGCCTCCTCGGGCTGGGCGGCCTGTTCGCCTGGGTCGCCTTCGTCAGCGGCCTGCTGACCGATGAGCGCAAGGAGCAGTTCCAGAAAGAATTCGAGCGCCGGGTCCTGCTGGCGCGGCGGACCTGTCAGGCTGTCCTGCTGGTGGGAGCCGTGCTCCTCCTCTGCGCCTCCGCGCATGGATCGATCGTGCTCCAGTCGCTGGGGGACGGCCGCGACCGGAGGGTCGAGATCGGGCCCGCGGGCGCGGAGCGCCCCTCGATCCCCGGCGATCTGCCGCCGAACACGGTCCGCAAGGACCTGGTGCTCACGGGCTGGTGGCGCCGCAGCTTCCGGGTGAAGGTCTCGGGCCTGCCGGCGGCACAGATCGACGTCGCGCCGTTCCAGCGCCGGATCGTGGCCACCCCTTCGGCGTTCGTCGAACGGCCGGTCGTGCTGATCCGCCCCGAGCCGCGAGTCAGCAACACCGCGGAAGCCTGGGCGGAACGGAGCCCCCTCGCGCTCGTGGTGCGGCGTGGCGAGGAGGTGCTCGGGCATGTCGAGAGCTACGGGGGCGAGGCTGTCTGGGTCGGCTGCGACGCCGATGTCCTAGTGCCCGACTCCGTGATCAGCCGCTGGCGCCTGGAGATGCTCCACAAGGAGATCCCCGAGGAGGTCTTGACCCGCTGGTCCGTGCCTCTGGCAGTGGCCGAGGACGTGACCCTCCAGGCGGGCGACACGATCCGGGCCGACCTCCTGTTCCGCGACGGCAGGGTCTATGTCACAGGGCAGGTGACGGTCCAGCCTCTCTCCCCCGGCCGCAGCTTCGTGAGGGAACTCCACCTCGATCTGCCGCGTCCCTCGAGTCCGGCGAACCCTCCTGAAAGGTTGGGCTCATGACGAGAATCCATCGAATTGATCCAGGGTGGCTGGTGGTCCTGGCGCTGGCGGGCGCTGCTCCGCCTGCGGCGGCCGTGATGCGGCCGGTGATCGCCGTCCGGTGCGAGATTCCGGCCCCCTCGCTGACGAGCCTGTATGGTCCGCTCACCCCGCAGATCGCCGCCGATCTCTGCCGGGGGCTGGTGCAGCGCCTCCGGCAACACCGGACCCTGTCGCTCTGGAAATACGAGATCGGGGCGAGTTCCCAGGCGGTGCTCTTGTTCCAGGTAGCGGACGACGCTCTCGGGAACACCCTGGTCCGGGCGGACCTTCTTCTGGATGGCGTCTCGGTGCGCGCGGAGGGCCCCTGGGAGAGGAGGTGGCGCAGCGCCGCGGACGCGGCCATCATCCCCGACCCTCTCCCTGAGGAAGCGGCCGGCCTGCTCGGCCAGGCTTTCACGCCACTGCTGATGGATACGGGCCTGGAGGAGCACCTGAAGCGGACCGTTCCGATCGCCGTCGGCGGCCGGCTCACCTCTGACGCCGGATCACCCCGGATCATCTCGCCGCTTCCCTGGCAGGACTTCCAGCGGTTGAAGAATTCGATCTTCCTTGTGTCCTGCGACTGGCCCGCCCGCAACGACAAGGCCGACCTGGTCTCGCGAGGTCACTCCGCATCGGCACGTTTCGAGCCGGGCGGCTCCGAGCGGCCGTACGAGGCCCTGGTGCTGGTCGCCAGCCGGCGGCAGTATCAGAACGAGCTCAAGCCGGTCGACCAGATCCTGCCGGAGGTTCGGCAGCTCGAGCCGAAGCTGATCTTCCTGCAGCAGTTCGAGCCCGAGATGGAGGTCTTTCAGCCATGACCGCGAGAATTCTCCTTCTGGTGCTCGCCGCAGGCCTGGGCCTGCCGTCCATCGCCACCGGCCAGCCTCCCAAGGACCATGACTGGTCCGCCCGGCTCGAGAGAACGGAATCGCTGGCGGCAAGCGGTCGGGTCGCCGAGGCCGAGCAGGAATACCGGACGGCACTTCGACAGGCTGCCGGACCGCAGCAGCGAGCCGAGAGCGCCCTCGCCCTGGCGCGGCTCCTGGCGAGCAGCCAGGGCGAATCCGCGCCGCCGCGGGCGGAGGTGACGGATCTCTACGCCCAGGCTGCCCGTGAAGCCACCGGCAAGCTGCGGGTGGAGGCGCACAACAGCTACGGCGTCTTCCTGCTGCAGCACGGAGACGCCGCGCAGGCGGCCTCGGTGCTCTCCGCTGTGAAGCAGAACCTGGAGGCCTCCGGCGACTTCGATCCCGCGGCCCGTTCCCGCTTCCTTTTCAACTACGGTGTCGCCCTGGAGAAGTCAGGGCGCGGGGACGAGGCGGCCAGGGCCTATCTGGAGGCCGTGGACCTGGATCCCGGCTTCGCGCCGGCCTGCGAAGGCGTCTTCCGGCTGGCTCAAGGTGGCTCGGCGCCCGATTTCCAGCGCATCACGGCTCTCGTCGAGCGTCTGATCGATGCCGGACAGCTCGACAGTGTCCTGAAATACCTGGCGGAGAGCTTCCGGAAGTACCCATCCGACCCCGAGGTGGCCGTTCTCCTGGCCCGTTATCTCACGGCCGCCAGGATCGGTCCGGACAAGAAGGGCCATGCCACGGGGCTGGAATGGTTGCCCGCCGGGATAGGGCAACGCTTGCAGTTGATCGAGCGGAGCTATCTGGCGGAGGATCTGCCGCTCCTTCTCGATCCTGTGGAGGGGCGGGAATTCACCCGGGCCTGGCAGGATTCCCAGAAATCGGCCGACGCGTTCTCTCGCTTGCTCCTGATGCTCGGCGACTCGTTCCTGCGCGAGGGACGGCCTGCCGCCGCCCTGCCGCGCTATGCGCTCGCCTGGAGCAGCGCCGGGAACCTGGACGCGGCGGTCCAACTGGCCAGCCTGCTCCTGACCCAAGGCGAGCAGGTCGACCCGGACGGCCGGGTCCTGGACCGCCTCATCGCCGTCCTCTTCGAAGGCAAGGGCGACGCGTACCTGCACGAGGACTGGCCCAACATCCTGCGCTTCCACACGGTCCTGGCCACGATCTTCGAGCGCCAGGAGAAATGGGGGTCCTCCGGAGATCCCAGGAGCGCCATCTTCCAGTGGGAGCACGCCCTCTCGGCGCTTCAGCGCCTGCCGCCCACGCCGGAGGGGCAGAAGTCGGCGCCCGGCCTGCACGCCCGGCTGGCCACCGCCTACCAGGCTGTGGGCCGGAACAAGGAGGCACTTTCTCATTTCCTGACCGCGGCCGAGCAATACGTGAAGCTCAAGCGGTCCGATGCCGCGGAGCCGGTGCTCCTGCTGGCGGACAAGCTCGCTGCGGGGGCGGACGGTGAACAGAAGAAGTGGCTCAAAGCCATCCAGGCGGCGCTGGTCCACTCGAAAGAGAGGAAGTCGCCTGGCTCCGACAGCGCCATCACGGCCCAAGTGCAGGCCAAGCTCGCCGCCGATCCCGAGATCCGGCGCGGCGACCTCCAGGTCTCCACGGTCAAGGGCGTCGTCAACGTCTCCGGCACCTTGCGGCGGGCCGGGAAGGAAGAGGAGATCGAGAAGCTGGTCCTCGCGACGGAGGGGGTGAGCCGCGTCGAGACACAAATCCAGGTAAAGGCCAAGCCACCCCGCTGAGGCCGCGGGCGTCTGTGGGGCCCGGGCCTCTCGCGACCTGTCCACTCCAACTGCGCTCAAGCCGCTTTGTAGATCGCTGCCGCGATCGCGCCCTGGATCGCGTGGGTGACGATCTGATAGACCGACTCGATCCCCCAGAAATCGATCGGGTAGTACGTCACACCGAAAAAGTAGTAGAGGTTGCAGATCACCGGGCCGAGGATCGCGATGAGAATGCCGAGGGTCGCTCCTCCTTTGAGGCCTCCGCCGAACGCGGCGGCGGCCTTGACGACCAGATAGGTGATGAGCACAGCGCAGACGAGGTCGAGCGTGATGAAGGCGGGGACCACCTCCCGGAACATCCCAGGATGGGCCGAGGCCATCTCCTCGTATCTTCCCTGCATGGCGTACCCATAGAACAGATAGTTCAACAGGGTGCGGACGACGAAGACCGCGACCGAGGCTCCAACGAAGCGTCCAGCGTTCATGCCAAAGCCTCCTTCGGAAGCGCCTTGCGGCGGATGAGCTGCGTCCAGACTGCTCGTTCCGGCTCGAAAGAACGGGGGTTACGGAGAGAGCGTACTCCCGAGCGGGGCGGGCGTCAATGCGCCCATGGCGAGGGAGGCTGCGCCGATCGTGGCCGGCGTCATGCCAACCCCCATTCGCGCTCCCCCGATCGTGGTCCAAGCGGCGCCGATCGCGGTCAACGCCTCGCCGATCTCCACGGACGTCTTGCCGATCGAGATCGGCGCCTCTCCGCTTCTGATCAGCATCCCGCCGATCTCGGCCGGCGCTTCGCCGATCCTGATCGGGGTCGCTCCCGTCCCGATCGGGGCTCCGTCCCTGAGGATCGGCGACTCGCTCGTCGCGATCGGCATCCCACCGAAGCCCATCGGCGCCCGGGTGATCTCCATCGGGATGGTGTCCACATCCATGGAGGGCGCGCACATTCCGATCGGCGGTCCAGCAACGTCGATCGCCGGGACGTCTGAGCAGGAGGCTTGGCCGAAATCCGGAGAGGGGACGTGCGCGGCGCGCACTTTTTTGTTACTCACGGCGCACCTCATTGTACGGCTCTTTCTGTAGACGGCTCAGGGGTTTACGTGGGCGGCAGTCAGAAAAAGTAGCAGTTCTTGTGGCGAAAGTAGTGACAATCTGCCGAGGGATCATTAGTCTGTGTGCCGAGGCGGTGGATGAACCACCTGTCTTCAAATCCTCGGGCTCAGTCCCAGAAGGAGAACATCATGCCGATCATCAACACGCAGGCTGAAACCATCGTGGATGCGGAGAGTCTGTTGGCCGCTGTCGCTGTCAACAGTTCTGTGCTTCCGAACATCGAAGAGCATCGGGCGCCGCTCGAGCTGGTCCTGTCCCGGATCAAGACCTTGCGCGTTACCCAGAAGACTCTGACGGCGGACAAGCAGAGAGTCACCCAGGAGCTCAAGGCCGCCTATCAGGAGGCTCGGGATCTGACCATCCAGCTGCGTGGCGTCGTCCGGGCCAAGATCGGAGTGCGCAGCGAGAAGCTGGTGGAGTTCAAGGTGCCGCCGCTTCGCAAGCGCTCGCGCAAGCCGAAGCTGACGGAGCCGGTGGAGCTCAAGAAGCCGGCCGTGTAGGGAGATGAGGCGATCCGGGGGCGCCGGCGCGCCCCCGGGTTTTGAAAGGAGAAAGAGCAATGTCGATCTCGTTCTCAGAAGCTGTCGCCGATGCGGAGCGCCTGGCGGCGGCCGTGGAGGCGAACGGCGCTCTGCCTCCCCATCTCGAGGAGCTTCGGGGGTCGCTCGAGCAGGCCCTGGCCGAGGCTCGCGCCGCCGCCCTACAGCCGGGCCTCGTCGCGGGTCACCGGCTCGGCCATCCCGACCAGGATCTGCCGCGGGCCGGAGTAGGGGGCGCGGCCGTGGGCGACCAGCATGTTGTCCAGCAGCAGGAGGTCCCCCTTCTGCCAGGGGAAGCTCACAGTCTCGCGGCGGTACGCCTCGCGCAGGTGCTCCATCACCTCCGGCTCGATGGGCGAGCCGTCGCCGTAGTACGTGTTTGCCGGCAGGTCCTCCTCGTCGAGCTCGGCGAGCAGGCCCTCCCGGATGTCCGGCTCGAGAGTCGAGATGTGGAAGAAGGTGGCGTGGTTGAACCACACCGCCTCGCCGGTCTTCGGGTGCCGGGCGAGGGCGGGGCGGACCGCGCGCGTCCGCAGGCGGTCCTCCTCTTTCCACTCGACCTGGATGTCGCTTTTCGCGCAATGCGCCTCCACCTGCGACCGGTCGTCGGTCTGGAACACCGTCGGCCAGTTGAGCCCGAAGCCGTCGCCGAAGTTGCGGATGTACATCCAGCCCTTCCGGGCGAAGCGCTCGCGGATCTCCGGATCGATGTGCCGGAGGACCCGGCGGACGTCCGCGATCGGAGTCTCTCCCTGTTCGAGCGCCGGCTGGCGGCAGAAGAAGAAGATCTTCCGCGGCCACTGGCTCTGGTAGGAGTTCTCGTTGTGCAGGAAGATGGGATAGCTCGGCGGGTAATCCGTCGAGGTGTAGATGTTGCCGGCGACGGCGTGGCGCGGCGAGGAGCGCTCGCGGTACTCCAGCGACTCCCCCGAGACGGCCTGGATGACCTGCTCCAGGTCGGCGGCCTCCTGCAGGCCGAAGCCCCGGAAGAGGATGCCGCCGTGGTGGAGGAGCTTCTCGTCGAGGAGCGCGCGGTTCGCCTCGGCCCAGGCGGCGAGGCTCAGCCCCTGCACGGCCGGCTCGATCAGCAACGGCAGGTCTCCATCGGGGAAGAGAGGGCCCATCTTGACCAGAGTCTCGGTCGAGACGCTCACGGCACGCCGGCGAATCCCTCCCAGGCCTCCGAGGGCGGGCTTTTTGGATTCCGAAGTGTCATCTGTCATGTCAGCCTCCTGCCTCCTGCGAGCCGGCCCGAGGCGTCCGGCCGCATCTCGCCTGGTAGGATACCGAGGTTCTTCCCCGAGAGCCACCGGAGGCGCTTGGAGGGACGACGGAGGGGAGTGGACATGGGCCGCAAGACGCTCAAGGCGATCGCGATCGCGCTGCTCGGAGCGACCGGAGGAGGGGCCGGAAACATCGGCGCGATCGCCGCGGAGACTCCCCCAGCGGCACCCGCGGCCATGGAGCTGCCGGCGCCGACCGGCCCCTCCAGGATCGGTACGACCCGGTGGCATGTGACAGACGCCGCGCGGCCGGAGACGTTCGCGGCGGCCGGCACGCACCGGCAGGTGGAGGTCCTGGCCTGGTATCCCGCGGCAGCCGCGGCGGCTTCGGGGCGCGGCGAGCCCGCGCCGTACTTGCGAGAGGGGATCGCCGAGGTGCCGCCCGGCCTCAGGACACCGCTCGGCTCCTTGGCCAGCGTCCGCACCCACGCCATCCTCGACGCGCCGCCCGTCGAGAGCCCGGAGAAGCTTCCGGTCCTGGTGTTCTCCCACGGCTTTGGGGGGAGCCCCAGCGCGCACACGGCTCTGCTCGAGGACCTCGCCAGCCATGGCTACGCCGTGCTCAGCATCGTCCATCCCTACGAAGCCACCGCCGCGACGCTGGCGGACGGGCAGGTGATCTCGCTGTTCGACGAGAACGGCAAGCCACGCCCGGCGTTCGGCGAGGTCATCGCCGAATGGGAACGCGAGGATGAAACCATGGCGGCGGTGACCAAGGAGACGACGGAGGAGGGCCAGCTGCGCCTCCTCCGTGGCTACCTGGCGGGGCTCCGCGCCACCCACGCGACCCTGCAGCGCTGGGTGGCGGACACGAAGCTCGTTCTCGACCAGCTCTCCTCGTTGCCGAAAGACAGCGTGGCCGGCCGGCTGGCGTCGCGGCTCGACATGAGCCGCCTCGGCGCGCTCGGCCATTCGATGGGCGGCGTGACCTCCGGGCAGTTCTGTCTCGAGGACCGCCGCTGCCGGGCGGGCCTGAACCTCGACGGTATCCCCCAGTACGGAACGATGATCGATCAGCGCCTGCCTGTGCCCTTTCTGATGGTGTACTCGGCGCGGCCAGGTCGGACCGGGGCGAGCGACGCCATCTACCGGCGCGCCGCCACCCGCTATGATCGGGTGGACGTCCGGAACACCCTGCACCTCGACTTCAGCGACATGATCCTCTGGGGAGGCCCGCTCCGCGAGCGAGGCGCGCTCGGAACGCTGGCCCCGGCGCGAGCGACCGAGATCACCCGCACGATCGTTCTCCAGTACTTCGATCGGGAGCTTCGGGGAAAGCCCTCGCCGCTGCTGGCGGGGAAGCAAACGCTGCCCGAGGTCACGGTGCGGAGCTTCCCGCCGGCGGCGCCGAAATAGCGGGACCGGCCTGAGGCTCGATTTTTGCTGCCATCGGAACAGGAGCCAGGGATCGCTGGCGAGAGGGGGTATCCATGTTCCGATCCGTGAAAAGAAGCTCGCTCAAGCTCGTCCACTGCTGTGTGCTCATCGTGGCCGCCGTGGGGATCGCGGGATGTGCGTCCTCGGCGCGGCTCCCTGTCTCTGCCGGGACCGGGCCGGATCCGAACCTGCCTCCCCCCAACACATCGCTGATTCCCTTGGTGCACGTCGTCACGGCGAAAGGCTGGCCGGAAGGAGACACGCCGGAGGCTGCCGAGGGAACGGCCGTGGTGGCGTTCGCCCAAGGGCTGGACCACCCGCGGTGGCTCTACGTCCTGCCGAATGGCGACGTGCTCGTGGCCGAGACCAACGCACCGCCCCGGCCGGAGGACAACAAGGGAATCAAGGGATTTTTCTTCAAGCTCTTCCAGAAGAAGGCCGGCGGCGCCGTGCCCAGCGCCAATCGGATCACGCTGCTCCGGGATGCTGACGGGGACGGTATCGCGGAGACGCGCTCGGTCTTTCTCTCGGGCCTCAATTCGCCCTTCGGCATGGAGCTGGTGGGAAATACCCTCTATATCGCCAACAGCGACGCCGTCGTGAAGTTCCCCTATGTGGAAGGCGCCACACAGATCGCGGTGGCCGGCACCAAAGTCGTCGATCTGCCGGCCGGTCCGCGCAATCATCATTGGACCAAGAACGTCATCGCCTCACCAGATGGATCGAAGCTCTACGTGACCATCGGCTCGAACAGCAACGTGGCAGAGAACGGAATCGAGGAGGAAGAGGGGCGCGCTTCGATCTGGGAGGTGGATCCCGCGACCGGCAGCCATCGCGTCTTTGCCTCCGGGCTGCGCAATCCGGTGGGGATGGCCTGGGAGGCCGAGAGCGGCGCCTTGTGGACCGCCGTCAACGAACGCGACGAGCTCGGCAGCGATCTCGTGCCCGACTACATGACCTCCGTTCGCGACGGCGGCTTCTACGGCTGGCCGTACAGCTATTACGGCCAGCACGTCGACACCCGGGTGAAGCCGCAGAGGCCCGATCTCGTCGCCAAGGCCCTCGTCCCCGACTACGCCCTGGGGCCGCACACCGCCTCGCTGGGCCTGGCCTCTGCGGAAGGAACCTCCCTGCCCGGCCGGTTCCGCCGCGGGATGTTCGTGGGGCAGCACGGCTCCTGGAACCGCAAGCCGCGCAGCGGCTACAAAGTCATCTTCGTGCCCTTCACCGGCGGCACCCCCTCCGGCGAGCCGATCGACGTGCTGACCGGCTTCGTCAAAGAGAACGGCGATGCGATGGGGCGTCCCGTGGGTGTCGTGATCGACAAGGGCGGCGCCTTGCTGGTGGCGGACGACGTGGGCAACGCGATATGGCGCGTCACCACGTCTGAGTAACGGACTGGGCGGCTCTGCGCCAAATACTAGGGCGGCCAACTCCGGAGTGGTAAAGTCGAAGGAGCGCTGAATATCGGCCGGAGCCCGCATCGAGGTCCAGATGCCCGTCATCTTCATCAGCTACCGCCGTGAGGACAGCGCCGGTCACGCCGGCCGCCTCTTCGACCGGCTGCGGGACCACTTCGGCAAGGACTCCGTGTTCCTCGATGTGGTCGGGATCGACGCCGGGGTCGACTTCGTAGAGACCATCGACCAGGCGGTCGGCTCCTGCGACGTGCTGCTCGCGGTGATCGGGCGCGAGTGGCTGACCTGCTGCGACAAGCAGAAACAGCGGCGGCTCGACGATCCGAACGACTTCATCCGGGTGGAGATCTCTTCCGCGCTCAAACGCAACGTGCGGGTCGTCCCCGTGCTCGTGGAAGGCGCGGAGATGCCGCCGACCGAGGCGTTGCCCGAAGATCTGCAGCGCCTCACCCGGCGCCAGGCCGTGGAGCTGCGGGACAGCCGCTGGGACGCCGACGTCGCGGCCTTGATCGCAGCCCTGGAGAGAGACGCGGCACGCACGGGGGCGGGCTCGCCTCTGCCGGCACCGCCGCCGGCCCGCAGCGGGCCCGTGGAACCGGAGGTGGGCCGGAAGCCGGGCCGCAAAGCCCTGCTCTGGGGGATCGCCGCCCTCGCCCTCGCGCTGCTGGTCGCCGCGGGCGTGGCTGTGTCCATCTGGCCGCCGGAGAAGCAGGAGCCGCTGGTGGCCGGTGGTTCCCAGAAGAGCGGGGAAACGACGGGAGCACCCGCGCAGAACGGCCAGCCGCCCGAGCCGGAGCCGCAGCCGGAGCCGCAGACGATCAAGGCGCCCAACCTGGTCGGACTCCCCCTCCAGGACGCGATCGACCAGCTCCGCGAGGCCGGCCTCGTGGTCGGCGACCAGGAAACCAGGCAGACCGGCGCGGCGCCTGCACGGCAGGTGCTGAGCCAGTGGCCGCGTCCCGGCAAGGAGCTCGACCGCGGGTCTCCGGTCGATCTGGTCTACGCAGAGCCGCTGCCGGTCGATCCCCGGATCGCGGTCCCCGACGTGATCGGCGCGCACTATCGGGAGGCGCTGAAAACACTCCAGGATGTGGGTTTCGAGGTCACCCGCCAGACGGAGCCGAGCCAAGCGGCGCAGTACACGGTGCTGCGTCAGGAGCCGGCGGCCGGGAGTCGCGTCGAGAAAGGCACGAAGATCTCCCTCGTGTACGCCGTCCCGATCGAGTCACCACCTCCGGATCGGGCCGGCCAGACGGTCGTCTCGATCTGGTACAACGATGAGGGGGAGCGGCCCATGGCCGAGAAGCTGGCGGCGGCCCTGGGCGACCTCCGGTTGCGGGGGGTCGCTTTCAGGGTTTCGCCCGCCAAACCTGGACGCCCGGCGGGCAAGCTCTTCTACGCATCCAGAGACCAAGCCAGGATGGCCCGAGAGATCGCAAGCCGGTCCGGTGACTTTTTGGGAAAATCGACCGGCCGCAGGGTGAGCATCCAGATGAACCTCGATCCTGATGTCGCAGGGAGCGGTCTGGTCCTCATCCTGCCCGAGCTGTGACCGCACGCGCCGCGGCATTTTGCTCAGGAGAGCACGCGCTCTTGCACCGCGAGCAGCGCCTGGTGGACCTCGGCGCCATTGCGCAGGTCCATCAGATCGATTAG
>Ga0126309_10000048_pt1 | contig 38395 bp, 28 predicted proteins | sample Plot56_FD_92541 | JGI IMG/M metagenome (GOLD analysis project Ga0126309, IMG submission 92541) | Serpentine soil microbial communities from UC McLaughlin Reserve, CA, USA - Plot56 | ecosystem: Environmental > Terrestrial > Soil > Grasslands | place: USA: UC McLaughlin Reserve, Lake County...
CTTTATCATTCCGGCCCTTCGGGACTGGCTCCCTCGACGACGGATACCGCCTGGGCAGGAACCAATGTTCCGATCCGACGACGGTCCGGCCGGCGCGGGAGCGAGCCCCCGAAGGGGCCGGCATTTTAAAGCCTGGGGTGGGAACCCCAGGCCCACGTGCCGGCACCTCAAGGGAGCGTCGCTGCGCGACCCGCCCGGTTCCCGTGGTATCCTCACGCGACAATTTGCTTCTCAACAGATACGCGGAGGGACCATGGCGACATCGTTCTCCAATCTTTTAGCGCACGTCGTATTCAGCACGAAACACCGAAACCCCTGGATTCTCAAGGAGCGGCAGAAAGACCTGCATGGGTTCATGGGCGGCGTGATCCAGGAAGAACGGGGCATTCTCCTGGAGGCGGGCGGGATGCCCGACCATGTCCATCTGCTGGTCAAGCTCCCCACCTATGTTCCCGTTGCCCGGCTCGTCCGCAGGATCAAAAGCAACTCGTCGCGATGGATGAACGAGAACCGATATCACAACAGGCGAACCCGCTTTGCCTGGCAGGTGGGATACGGAGCGTTTTCCGTCAGCCAATCCCGAGCGAACGATGTGCGTCTCTACATTCAACGCCAGGAGGAGCGCCACGCGCGGGTCTCCTACCGGCAAGAGCTCGTGACGCTCCTGCGCCGGCATGGGATCGAATACGACGAACGGTATCTGCTGGGGTGAATGGTCGCGCCCCGAGGCGAGGCAAGGGACCGTCGCGGGCCTGGGGTCCCCACCCCAGGCTTTATCATGCCGGCCCTTCGGGACTGGCTCCCTCGACGACAGGTACCGCCTGGGCAAGAACCACTGTTCCAATCCGACAACGGTCCGGCCGGCGCGGGAGCGAGCCCCCGAAGGGGCCGGCATTTTAAAGCCTGGGGTGGGGACCCCAGGCCCACGACATACCCCCACGCCCCCCAGACATTCCCTGGTGCGTGGGCCCCAGGCCTGGGCGTTTCGGGGGGCGGCGCACCCCTCACCCCCCCAGCTCCCGCACCAGCGCCTCCAGCTTCCCCCGCTCGGCGGGGTCGATCTCCAACGTGAGGGCGCGGCGGAAGCAGCGGACCGCGCCCTCGTCATCTTCCAGGTCCAGGTAGATGGCGCCGGCCGCCTTCCAGGCGTCGAGGCGGTTCGGCTGGATCTGGAGCAGCCTTTCGTAGAGCTGGACCGCGTCGCGCGGTTGGCCGAGGCGGTAGGCGGCGTGCGCGGCATTTTCCAGGGGGACCGGATCGAGCGGGTTGCGCCGCGCCGATTCGCGGAAGTCGCGCAGTGCGTCGGCGAGCCGTCCCATCTCGGCGAGGACGAAGCCGCGCTCCTCGAAGACCTGCTCGCCGTGGGCTCCCGCGGACAGGGTGGCGTCGAGCACCCGCAGGGCCTCTTCTTTCAGTCCGCGCTCGCGCAGGAGCCGCGCGAGGTTCGAGGCCGCCTCGTCCAGGGTCGGATCGAGGGCCAGGGCGCGGCGGTACTCCTTCTCCGCCTCGGCGCGCCGTCTCAGCTTGACGAGGCAGTCGGCGGCGTTGGCCACCGGCACGGCCGAGAGCTCGTTCTCCCGGCTGGCCTGCTGGTAGAGGGCCAGGGCGTCGGCGACCCTCCCCCCCTCCTCCAGGCAGTAGGCGGCCAGGCTGAGCGCCGGGAAGTTGTGCGGGTCGCGCCGGACGATGTCCTGGAGGGCCGGCAGCGCCTCCGGGCACTTGTTTCTCTGCACGAGATCGGTCGCGGCATGGAGGTCGCGCGCCAGGCCGGTCATCTTGCGCGGGTCCGGCAGGTCCGCGCGGACCGCGCCGCCGGAGCCGCCGCCCGCATACCCGAGGCTGGCGAGCTGGCGGCGCTGCTCCTCGGAGAGGGCGTTCTCGGTGCGCACCGGCGCATCCAGGCTCTCGCCCGCGGCCCGCAGCAGGTCGCGCAACCGCTTCTCCCAGAGACGGAGGGCCCCGGGCTGCTGCCTGGCCAGATCGGTTGTCTCCTCCGGATCGGAGGGAAGCTGGTAGATGCTGCTCTCGGGCGCCTTCAGATAAAGGAAGCGGTCGGTCGAGAGGGAGCGCAGCGGATACCACTTGGAGGAGAAGAACGGCAGGAAGCTCTCGGTGTAGCTCGTGCGGCCGCAGACCTTCCGGCCGAGGAGCCCTTCGCCGTCGAGCCCGGCCGGGACCGGCGCGCCGGCCAGGGCCAGCAGGGTGGGCGCCACGTCGGCGGTGCGCACCAGGCACTCCTCGGCGCGGCCGGCGGGGATGCCGGGACCCGCCAGGATCAGCGGCACCCGCCGGGCGCCGCGGTAGAGCAGCATCCCGTGGTGCTCCTCCCCGTGCTCGCCGAGCATCTCGCCGTGATCCCCCACGACCACGACCCGCACGTCCTTGGGCAGGCCGGCCAGGAGCTTGCCGATCTGGTCGTCCATGTAGGCGATCTCGCCGTCGTACAGGCGGTGCGGCCCGCCTTTCTGGGGATCGTTCCCGGGATCGGCGAAGCGGGTCGGCGGCCGGTACTCCTCGTGCGGATCGAAGTAGTGGACCCAGAGAAAGTAGGGGGGCTCGAGCTGGCCGGCGGCGGCGAGGGCCGCGTCTGTGGCGGCCTCGGCCTGGCGCTCGCTCACCTCGGTGCCGGCGGCGTAGCCCGCGCCCAGGTCGTCGTCGTAGATCCGGAACCCCTGCCCCAGGCCGTGCCGGCGGGCCAGGACGATGGCCGAGACCACGGCGGCGGTATCCCAGCCCTGGGCGGCGAGCCGCTCGGCGACCGTCTCGACGCGGTCCGGCAGGACGAAGGTGCCGTTGTCGCGCACGCCGTGCCGCGGCGGGAAGAGGCCGGTGAGGATGGTGGCATGACTCGGCAGGGTGATCGGCGCCGCCGTGTCGCAGCGGACGAAGCGGGTGCCGCGCCGCGCCAGGGCGTCCAGGTGCGGCGTCCGCGCGTACGGCCAACCCCAGGCGCCCAGGTGGTCGGCGCGGGTGGTGTCCAGGGTGATCAGGACAATGCTCGGCGGCGGTGGCGCGGGCCTGGGGGGCGGTGCGGCGGCCAGGACGGACGTTCCGAGGAGAAAAAGAATGATCGCGGCTTGCCGGAGCGAGGCTCGCTTTCGTCCTTCCCGAGCACCGGTACCTATTGGTGGTCTCTGCATCGAGTATCGACGCGCCCCTGGAGGGCTCTGACGAGGACATGGTGAACGCATCAGCGGCTGGCGAGTATAGCAGCCGCCGGGGGCGCCCACCGCCTCGCCGCGAGAGATCTGCGCCCCTCGTCTCGTTGTCGTCGAATCGTAATCGCTGTAGCTTTCAGGGATTCTGTCACGACATCCTCTTCGGAGGAGGAGAGAAGAACATATGAGCTCCAGATCGCGAGCGCTGCCGATCATTTTTCTGCTGATCGGTCTGCTCACTCTGTCCGGAATGGCATCCGCCATCGTCCCGAAGCAAAATGATGGACCTCTCGGATCGATCGCCTTTGTGAGCGAGAAGCTCCAGGCGAACGCCGAGCCCGAATCTCTCGACGACGTCCGCATGATCGCGGGCGCCGGCGTCACCAGCACCTGGGACACCTTCCGCGTCGAGCATGGGGAGTGGAACGCCATGATCGACAAGCGCACCGGCGGCATCGAGATCGCCGAAGGCGAAGGCATCGCGTTCGTGCCCGGCCGCGGCAATCAGCTGCGGGTCGCGGACATCTCCGGTTATCTCGGCGGAAGGGGCTCGGTGGACCTCGCCACCATGGAGAGCATCACCCGGGCGTTCCTGCCACGCGTCGCCGGCATGCTCGGAGTCGATCCCAAGACGCTCCAGCTGAATGCCGGACGTTCCGGCCATCCGGCGGAGCACCTCTGGTTCATCGATTTTGACGTCGTGCGCAACGGAATGGTCATCGATGGCGCCCGTGTCGCCTTCCGAGTCAACAATGGCAACCTGATCCAGTTCGGCACCGAGAACCTGCCGGCTCAAGGCGTTACGGCGCCGAAGGCGAAGCTTGCGCGCAAGGATGCGCTCGCCACGCTGTCGGCTTTCATCGGCGGCTTCTCCGCGGCTGATACCTTCATCGATGGCGGCTCGCTGCATCTGATGACGGTCCGTCTCGACGACGCGCGCTTCGCCGAAGGCTATGCCCCGGCCAAGGGCCGCGGCTTGCTCTCCGCCTGGCAGTTCGTCTTCCGCCGCGCGGGCGACAACGCCACCTGGCGCGCCCGGATCGATGCCCGCACCGGCGAGGTCCTGGAGCTGCGGGACATCAACGACTACGCCCAGGTGACCGGCGGCGCCAAGATCCTCGGCGCGTCGACCAATCTGCCGATGCCCTTCGCCAACGTGTCGTCCGGCGGATTCACCAACTCGGCGGGCATCTACAGCTATCCGGGTGGTACGGTCACCTCGACCCTCTCCGGCCAGTACGTGGGGATCACCGACAACTGCGGCGCGATCTCGAAGGCCGCCGACGCGAGCGGCAACATTCTCTTCGGCACCTCGACCGGCACCGATTGCACGACGCCGGGCTCCGGCGGCGCGGGCAACACCCACTCGGCGCGCACCCAGTTCTACCATGTGAACCGGGCCAAGGAGATCGCGCGCGGCTGGCTGCCGTCGAACACCTGGCTTTCCGCCAAGCTCACGGCCAACGTCAACATCAACAACACCTGCAACGCGTTCTGGAACGGCTCGACGATCAACTTCTACCGCTCCGGCGGCGGCTGCGGCAACACCGGCGAGATCGAGGGCGTGTCGATCCACGAGTATGGCCACGGCATCGACAGCAATGACGGCAACGGCTCCTCGCCCGAGAACGGCACCGGCGAGACCTATGGCGACTGGACGGCGGCCCTGGCCACCCACAGCTCGTGCGTCGGCTCCGGCTTCCTGACCAGCAACTGCGGAGGCTATGGCGATTCCTGCACCTCGTGCACCGGCGTGCGCGACATCGACTTCGCCAAGCACACGTCGGGTGTGGCGCACACCGTGTCCAACTTCACCCAGACGCGGTGCCCCACGAGCGCGATCGGCTACGTCGGACCCTGCAACCGGGAAGGCCACTGCGAGTCGTACGTCTCGTCCGAGGCGCTGTGGGACTTCGTGAACCGCGATCTGCCGGGTGCCGGCACCGGCTCGGCCTGGGCGATCGCCGACCGCCTCTGGTACCTGTCGCGCTCCACGGCCACCCAGGCCTTTACCTGCACCGCCAGCGGCACCTGGACGTCGAGCGGCTGCAACACGGGCTCGCTGTGGAAGACCCTGCGCGCCGTGGATGACGACGACGGCAACCTGGCCAACGGCACGCCGCACTCGGCGGCCCTGTTCGCGGCGTTCAACCGCCACGGCATCGCCTGCACGACCGACTCGGGCGCCAGCACCAGCTTCCGCGGCTGCACCCAGCCGGCCACCCCGACGGTCACCCTCACCCCCGGCGACAACTCGGTGAGCGTGGCGATCGGCGGCTCGACGGGCGTCTTCGACCTCTACCGCAACGAGCGCGGCTGCAACGCCGGCTTCATCAAGACCGCGAACAACATCAGCGGCTCCTTCACCGACACCGCCGTGGCGAACGGCTTCACCTACTTCTACCAGGTCACCGCCGAGCCGAGCGGCAACGAGGCGTGCGCCTCGGCGCCGAGCACGTGCGTTTCGGTGACCCCGACGGGCGGCACCCCGACGCCGGACTTCTCGATCTCGGCCTCGCCCAGCGCGGTCTCGATCGCCCAAGGCGCCTCGGGCAGCTCGACCATCACGACCGCGGTCTCGGGCGGCTTCAGCAGCGCCGTCGCGCTGTCGGCCTCCGGGCTTCCGTCCGGTGTGACGGTCTCCTTCAGCCCCTCGTCGATCGCGGCGCCTGGCTCGGGCTCGTCGACGATGACGATCACCGTCGCCTCGACCGCCGCGACGGGCACCTCGACCATCACGGTGACCGGCACGGGCGGGAGCATCACCCACACGACCGCGGTCTCCCTGACGGTGACCACGGCCGGCGGCGGAGTCACCGCGCTGACCAACGGCGTTCCGGTCACCGGCCTGTCGGGCGCCACGGGATCGCAGCAGTTCTTCAGCCTCGCCGTCCCGGCGGGAGCCACCAACCTGACGTTCCAGATCTCCGGCGGGACCGGTGACGCCGACCTCTACGTCCGCTTCGGCGCGCAGCCCACGACCTCGACCTGGGACTGCCGGCCCTTCCTGAGCGGCAACAGCGAGGCCTGCAACTTCGCCACGCCGCAGACCGGCACGTACTTCGTCCTGATCAACGGTTTCTCGGCCTTCTCGGGCGTCACCCTGGTGGGCAGCTACACCGCGCCCGGCGGCGGCACCGAGCTGATCACCAACGGCGGCTTCGAAGGCAGCTCGACGCCGTGGGTGCTGGCGGGCAGCTCGACGCGGTCGACCGGCAGCTTCCCCCATAGCGGCACCGGCTATCTCATCCTCGGCGCGGCCAACAGCGCCACCGCCACGACGTACCAGCAGATCACCATCCCGGCGGGCAGCACCGCAGGCCTGACGTTCTGGCTGAACGTGACCTCCGACGAGACCACGACGACGACGATCTTCGACCAGCTCTTCGTCGAGGTACGCAACACTTCCGGGACGCTCCTGGCGACCCTGGCCACCTACAGCAATCTCAACAAGGGAACCGCGGGCGTCTACTCGCAGAAGGGCTCGTTCAGCCTGGCCTCGTTCGCGGGCCAGACGGTGCGGATCCAGTTCCGTGCCACGACGGATTCCTCCCTGCTGACCTCGTTCCGCGTGGACGACGTCTCGGTCCACTAGCCGGGAAGACCCCCGCAGAGCATTCGATCGGTTCGCTTCGGCCCCCTTCCCACGCGGAAGGGGGCTTTTTTCTTGTCCTCCTTCCTGTAGAATCCGATCACCTTTTGTCCGTTTCATCCGGGAGGTATCCCTGTCCGCGCGAAGGCTTTGGCCGAGCCTCGTTCTGTCGATCCTGCTCGCGGCTGCCGCCGCGGAGCTCCGGGCCGATCCGGCTCCCCGCTGGCCGCTGCTCGAGCGGCAGCTCCAGGCGAGCCGGGTGGTGCCGGGCAGCGCGCTCGCCACCCTGATCGAAGAAAACCAGGATTTCGGGCTGCTCGCTCCTGGCGAGGCGGACGATGAGATCCCGGTGCCGCTCTGGCTCCGTGTCCACTGGCGCAAGACGCATCCCCGGATGAGGTCCGCGCCGGGCGATCCAACCCGCGGCTACCCGCTCGTGCTCAAGGAGATCCACGAGTGGCTGGTCACGCATCAGGACCTCCTGCCGGGCCTCCCGGAGCCCGACGTGGCCCCGGCGCCGGCAAGGACCGCGAGCGCCGGCGGAACGGAGGTCCGCATCTCCGGCGCCCAGACCCGCGCGCGCAGCGAGTCCGACATCCGGGTGAACCCCTGGGATCCGCGGAAGATCGTCGCCGCCGCGAACAGCATCGGCGGCAGCAGCCAGCAGGCCCAGCTCTACTCCTTGGACGGCGGCGCCACCTGGGGCCAGACCGCGCTGCCGCTCGCGCCGGGGGATACGTTCCACTCCGACCCGAACGTGGATTGGACCTCCGACGGCACCGCCTGGGCGGTCGCGATGGGCCTCACCTCGACCGGCACGCGGCTGCGCCTACACGCCTACCGGTCGACGGACGGGGGCGCCACCTGGAGCTGGGACGCCACGGTCTCCGGCGCGCAGATCCGGGCCGACAAGCCGAAGATGTGGATCGATCACGGCGCGGCGTCGCCGTTCCGCGACAACGTCTACGTCTGCTGGCACAACGGCCTGCCCCAGATGGTCAACCGGCGCACGGCGTCAGGCTGGGAGACGCCGCGGCAGATCAGCGGCGCGGAGACCGCGGGCACGGCCTTGGGCTGCGACGTCAAGACGAACGGCGCGGGCGACGTCTTCGTCTTCTGGCCGGCCACGGGCAACCGGCGCCTTCTGGTGGCCCGGTCGACGGACGGCGGCGCGAGCTTCGGCGCCCCGGCGGCGATCGCCACGACATGGGACTCCTACGACATCGGCCTGCCCGCGTGCAACGACCGACGCGCGCTGATCTATGTCGCGGGCGGCGCCTATCGCACCGCGACCCGCAACCTGGTCTACGCGAGCTGGACCGATCTCTCCGGCGAGCCCGGCTGCACCTCGGAAGCCGACGAGCCGGACCTGAGCGCGGCGTCCTCCTGTACGACCCGGATCTGGTTCTCCCGGTCGACCGACGGCGGCGCCACCTGGTCCGCGCCGGTCCGCCTGCATCATCCAGCGACGAAAAGTGATCAATTCAATCCATGGCTGGCGGTCGATGAGGCGACCGGGCAGCTCGCGATCGTGTATTACGACACGGCCGCCGATCCCGGACGGAAGCAGACGCATCTTTATTACCAGGCGTCGTTCGACGACGGCGCGACCTGGTCTCCCCCGGTCCGCGTCACCACCGCGCCGACCGACGAGACCGAGGACGGCTCGAATCTCAATCAATATGGCGATTACAACGGCCTCTCGGGCCACGCCGGCAGCTTCTGGCCCTCCTGGACCGACCGCCGCGGCAACGGCGTTGAAGAGATCTGGACGGCCAATCTTCGGGAGAGCGGGAGCGGCCCGGGGGAGGCCGTGGACTTCTACACGCTCCCGCCGTGCCGCGTGATCGATACGCGCCAGGCCGACGGACTGCCCGGCGGGCTCCTGGGCGGGCCGGCGCTGCCTTCGGGTGAGGCGCGGCCGTTCCGGGTGGCCGGTCTCTGCGGCATCCCGGCCACGGCCCGCGCGCTCGCCGTCAACGTCTCGGTCGCCCAGCCGGCCGCCGCGGGGTCCGTCTGGATCTATCCGGGGAACGCTCCGCCGCCGCTCGCCGCCACGATCGACTTCGCCGCCGGGCAGACCCGGTCGAACAGCGCCCTCCTCGCGCTCCCCGCGGACGGCTCCGGCGGGGTCGAAGCCCGGGCGGCGAGCGGGCAGCCCGTCCAGCTCATACTCGACGTGGCGGGTTATTTCCAGTAAGGTATCTCCTCAGATTCACGGTTCGACGTTCAACTCTTCTTCGCAGGGGCTTCAAGTGTCTTTGAACGCAGAACGTATTCGCTCGTTATCCTCGCGTCTCGCGGCTCTTCTCGGCCTGCTCCTTCTGGGGCCCGGGACCGCGGCGGCCATCTCTCCCTCCCACAGCGACAGCCCGCTTGCCGCGCTCTCCTTCGTCAGCGACCGCCTGCAGGCGCGCCCGGAGCTCGAGCCGATCGAGGACGTCGAAACCGCTCTCGACGCCAAGGCGCGCGACGCCTGGGCCGGCTTCCGCGGCGCGCACGGCGCCTGGAGCGCGGTCGTCGACAAGCGCCACGGCGGCCTGGAGATCGCCGAGGGGGAGGGCATCCCGTTCGTCCCGGGGCGCGGCAATCAACTGACGCGCGGCGACATCGCCGCGCATCTGCGGGGCCGGACGAAGCCTGATCTGGAGACGTTGGAGAGCCTGGCTCGCGCCTTCCTGCCGGAGGTCGCCTCGCTCCTCGGCGTCGCCCCCGGCTCTCTCGCGCTGAACGCGGGGCGCTCGGGGCAGCCGGCGGAGGAGCTCTGGTTCGTCGACTTCGACGTGGTGCGCGACGGGATTCCCATCGAGGGCGCGCGCGTGGTCTTCCGCATCAGTCACGGCAACCTGATCCAGCTCGGCACGGAGAACCTGCCGGCGCCCGGTCTCGCGGCGCCGCGCGCGAAGACCACCCGCGAGCAGGCCCTGGCGAGCCTGTCGTCCTACGTAGGCGGCTTCTCCGCCGCCGACCGGTTCCTGGACGGCGGATCGCTGCGCCTGCTGCCGGTCCGCGTCGAGGACGCGCGCTTCGCCGACGGCTACGAGCTCGGCAAGGGGCGCGGCCTGGCGACCGCCTGGCAGTTCATCTTCCGCCGCGGCGAGGGGATGGAGACCTGGCGCGCCCGCGTCGACGCGGCGACCGGCGAGATGCTCGAGCTGGTGGACACCAACGACTATGCCCAGGTGACCGGCGGCGCCAGGATCCTCGGCGCCTCGACCAACCTGCCCATGCCGTTCGCCGACGTCTCCTCGGGCGGCGCGACCAATTCCGCGGGGATCTATGCCTTTCCGGGCGGCACCGTCACCTCCTCGCTGAACGGTCCGTACGTGCGCGTGTCCGACAACTGCGGCGCCCTCTCGCTGGGCGCGGACCCCGATGGCAACATCACCTTCGGGACCTCCGCCGGGACCGACTGCACGGCCCCGGGCACGGGCGGCGCCGGCAACACCCACTCGGCGCGCACCCAGTTCTACCACCTGAACCGGGCCAAGGAGATCGCCCGCGGCTGGCTGCCGGCCAACGCCTGGCTGAATGCCAAGCTCACGGCCAACGTCAACATCAACAACACCTGCAACGCCTACTGGAACGGCTCGACGGTCAACTTCTACCGCTCGGGCGGCGGCTGCGCCAACACGGGCGAGGTCGAAGGCGTGTCGCTGCACGAGTATGGCCATGGCCTGGACAGCAATGACGGCAACGGCTCGGCCCCGGACAATGGGACCGGCGAGACCTACGGCGACTGGACCGCCGCGCTGGCCACTCACACCTCGTGCGTCGGCGCCGGCTTCCGGGCCACCAACTGCGGCGGCTACGGCGACACCTGTACCTCCTGCACGGGCGTGCGCGACATCGACTGGGCCAAGCGCGCGTCGGCGACGGCGCACACGGTCGCCAACTTCACCCAGGCGCGGTGCCCCACGAGCCCGGTCGGCTATGTGGGTCCCTGCAACCGGGAAGGCCACTGCGAGTCGTACATCTCGTCCGAGGCGCTGTGGGACTTCGTGAGCCGCGATCTGCCCAATCCGGGCAGCGGCTCGGCCTGGGCCGTCGCCGACCGCCTTTGGTATCTGTCGCGCTCGACCGCCACCGCGGCGTTCTCCTGCACCGCCGGCACGACCTTCACGTCGAACGGCTGCAACACCGGCTCGCTGTGGAAGACCCTGCGCGCGGTGGATGACGACGACGGCAACCTGGCCAACGGGACCCCGCATTCGGCGGCGCTCTATGCCGCGTTCAACCGCCACGGCATCGCCTGCACGAGCGATGCGGGGGCGAGCGTCAGCTTCCGCGGCTGCACGCCCCCGGCCACGCCGTCTCTCGTCCTGACCGGCGGCGACAATCAGGTGACCCTGAGCTGGGCCGGCTCGGCCGGCGTCTACGACGTCTACCGGAACGAGCGCGGCTGCAACGCCGGCTTCTTGAAGATCGCCAACGACCTCGCCGGCGCGCCGCTCGTCGACACCAATGTGGCCAACGGCTTCACCTATTTCTACCAGGTCGTCGCCCAGCCGGGCGGCAACGAGTCCTGCGGCTCGGCTCCCAGCACCTGCCTGGCGGTGACCCCGGCGGCGCCCCCGTGCATACCGCCGGCCATCCCCGCGGGCGTGACGGCGGCCGCAGTGGGCGGCCATCAGATCGCGGTCTCCTGGGCGCCGGCCACCGGCGCGAGCTCCTATCGCGTCTACCGCTCGGCCACCTCGGGCGGACCCTACAAGCTGATCGGCACTTCCACGGGCACGTCGTTCGTGGATCCGGCAGCCGCGTGCAGCTCGACCTATCACTATGTGATCCGCGCGGCGGCAGGCTCGGCCTGTTTCTCGGCGAATTCGGCCCAGGCGTCGGCCGTCACGGCGCTCTGCCCGCTCTGCGCGCCGCAGACGCTGTACAGCAACGGATTCGAGAGCGGCACCGGTCTGACGGACTGGACGTCGGGGATCTTCGCGGCGGGCGGCAGCACGTTGAGCTGGCGCGGGGCCCAGACCTGCACGGCCAATACGGGAAGCAAGGTCTTCCGGTACGGCGGCCCCGGCTGCACGGACAACTATCCCGACAACGATTTTTCCTTCGCCCAGCCCAACGGCGCGACGGGGATCGCGGTTCCCGCCGGAGCGCGATCGACCCGCCTGTCATTCTGGCACCGGCGCGCCTTCGAAGCCGGCTTCGACGGCGGCACGCTGGCCCTCTCGCTCGACGGATCGAATTACTTCTTCGTTCCCGGCGCGGCGATCGTCGCGGGGAGCGCCTACAACGGCACGCTCAGCAATGAATGCCTGCCGAGCGGAGCCGCGGGGGTCGAGACGTTCACCGGCAGCTCGCCAGGCTTCACCCAGACCGTGGTCGACCTCGACGCGGCCTGCAACGAAGCCACCGGGGGCACCGGCGGATGCGGCGGCCAGGCGGTCCGTCTCGGCTTCACGACCATCACCGACTGCGGGCTCAGCGACGACGGCTGGTTTCTCGACGACGTCGCGGTGACCACCTGCGTCGCCACGCCCTCCAACCCGGGCGCCGATTTCTACACCGTGCCTCCCTGCCGTCTCGTCGACACCCGTCTCGCCGACGGCCCCCGGGGAGGCCCGGCGCTGCAGCCCGGCGTGGAGCGGTCGTTCCCCCTCACCTCGCTCTGCGGGATCCCGGCCGGCGCCCGGGCGCTGGCGCTCAACGTCACGGTCACCCAATCCCAGAGCGATGGGTATCTCCAGATCTATCCGGGAGATGGAGGGCCGCCGGGAACCAGCGCCATCAACTTCGCAACGGGGCAGACCCTCTCCAACAACACGGTCCTCCCGCTGGCCTCCGATGGCTCCGGCACGCTGGAGGTCCGGCCGGGGGCGGCCGGGACCGTCCACCTCATCCTCGACGTGACCGGTTACTTCCAGTAATCCCCGAGGAACGTCTGGACACGACGGCGGCTCGCTTGGCGAGCCGCCGTGCACCAGAGAGAGTGAGGCGACCCCTCCCAAGACGTCGCACGCACGCAAGGGCCGCGGACAAAAGACAGAACAGAAGCAAGAAACAAGCGACCGGCGCGCAGGCGCCGGCCCTTTTCATTCGTCGTCCTCAAACCCGTCGGAGGAGGAGTTTCGCTGAATAAAATCGCTGTCGCTGTCTTGCTGTTGTTGATCCTGCCGCTGGCCGCGAGCCAGGCGGCCCCGCGGTCCATCGTCTGGCCGAGCGTCGAGAAGCAGCTCGCCAAGGACCGTGTCATTCCGGGGAGCGCCCTCGAGCAGCTCATTGTCGAAAACCAGGATTTCGGAATGCTGCGCGCGGCCGAGGCCAAGGACAAGATCCCGGTCCCCCTCTGGCTGCGCGTCTGGTGGCGCAAGAACAATCCGCAGGGGAACTATTCCGCCAGCGACCCCACCGGCGGCTATCCGCACGTGCTCAAAGAAATTCATGAGTGGATGACCACCCACCAGGACTTTCTGCCGGGCCTTCCCGAGCAGGACGTGGAGCCTGGGATCGAAGGGATGTTCGACGCGGCGACCGTGGGCGGCACCAACGTCCGCATCTCCGGCGCGCAGACCACCCCCCGCAGCGAGTCGGACATCCGCGTGAACTATTGGGATCCGACCAAGATCATCGGCGCCTCGAACAACATTTCGTCAAGCGGCCAGCAGTCCCAGTTCTATTCCACCAACAGCGGCTCGACCTGGGGCCAGACCACGCTGCCTCTCCAGACCGGCGACGCCTTCAACTCCGATCCGACGGTGGACTGGACCTCCAATGGAACGGCGTGGGCGACCACCATGGGGATCAGCTCGTCCGGTACGACGCTCAAGGTCCGCGCCTATAAATCGACAAACAACGGCGCCACCTGGACGTTCGACGGCACCGTGTCGGGCAGCCAGACGAACACCGACAAGCAGATGATGTGGGTCGACCACAGCGCGACCTCGACGTTCAAGGACAACATCTATCTCTGCTGGCACAACGGCGCGCCGCAGTTCTTCAACCGGCGCACCTCGACGGGCTGGGGCGCCACGCCGCTGCAGCTCAGCGGCACGGAGACCACCGGCACGGCGATCGGCTGCGACGTCAAGAGCAACAGCTCGGGCGACGTGTTCGTGCTCTGGCCGGCCACCGGCAACCGCCGCATCCTGGTCGCCAAATCGACCAACGGCGGCGTCAGCTTCGGCGCGCCGGTGATCGTCCGGACGACGTTCGATTCCTATGACATCGGCGTGCCGTCGTTCAACAGCCGCCGCATCCTGATCTACGTGACGGGCGGCGCGTACAAGACGGCGACCAGGAACCTGGTCTATGCCACCTGGACCGATCTCTCGGGCGATACCGGCTGCACGTCGGCCACCAACGAGCCAGGCTCCAACGCCTCCTCGACCTGCAAGACGCGCATCTGGTTCTCTCGCTCGACCGATGGCGGCGCCACCTGGTCGGCCGCGGTGAAGATCAACAACCAGGCGGGGCTCAACGATCAGTACAACCAGTCGCTGGTGGTGGACGAGTCGAACGGCCAGATCGCGATCATGTATTACGACACGGTCGCGGACTCGACCCGCAAGAAGACGAACGTTTACTATCAGGCTTCGTTCGACGACGGCGTGACCTGGTCGACGCCGTTCAAGGTCACCTCGTCCCAGACCGACGAGACCATCGCGGGCGCCGACTCGGGCAACCAGTACGGCGACTACAACAGCATCTCGGGCATCAACGGCAGCTTCTGGCCGGTGTGGACCGACCGCCGCAGCGGCGGCAGCGAAGAGATCTGGACGGCCAACGTCCAGGAGAGCGGCGGCAGCACCTGCACGCCGCCCGCAGCGCCCACGGGCCTGACCGCCACGGCGGCGAGCTCCGGCCAGATCAATCTCTCCTGGTCCGCCGTCTCCGGCGCCACCGAGTACTACGTCTACCGCGCGACCACCTCGGGCGGCCCGTACACCTCGGTGGGCACCACCACGAGCACCTCGTTCTCCAACACGGGCCTCGCCTGCAATACGGCCTACTTCTACGTGGTGCGCGCGGCCAACAGCTCGACCTGCGAGTCGGGCAATTCGGCGCAGGCATCGGCGACCACCTCGGCCTGCTCGACCTGCACCACCCAGACGCTCTACAACGCCACGCTGGAAGGCGCCACGGGTCTCGCGGGCTGGAGCACCGGCACGTTCGTCTCCGGCGGCTCGGCCGCGAGCTGGCGCGGCGTCCAGGCCTGTACGGCCCACGGCGGCACGAACGTCTTCCGCTACGGCGGCACGACCTGCACGGCCGACTACACCAACAACGACTACAACTACGCGCAGCCGAACGGCGCGGCCGGCATCACGATTCCCGCCGGCTCCAACACGACGCGCCTCTCCTTCTGGCACCGCCGGGCGTTCGAGAGCGGCTTCGACGGCGGCACACTGGCCGTTTCTCTCAACGGCACCAACTACACCTTCGTGCCCGCGTCGGCGCTCACCGGCACCACCTACAACGGCACGGTGTCGGCCTCCTGCCCGCCGGCCGGTGCCGCCGGTGCCTCGATCTTCACCGGCTCGGCCACCACGTTCACCCAGACCACGGTGAACCTCGACTCGGTCTGCAACCTGATCACCGGCGGCAGCGCCGGCTGCGCCGGACAGTCCGTGCGCGTCGCCTTCACCACGGTCACCGACTGCTCGATCACCGGGGACGGCTGGTTCCTCGACGATGTCAGCGTGACCGCCTGCGTGCCGTAAGGCCGCAAGCTCTCCGCTGGCCTCCCTTGTTGGCCCCCTTCCATATGGAAGGGGGGCCTTTTTTGTTGGGGCCGGGGGTGAGGGCTTGACCCATGGGATCAGATCTTGATCCACCCAGGGTCAACGACTGCCCCGGAAAAACGTCGAAATTGCCCGGAAGCTCTGGATTCTTCAGGGTTTATCCTGACGATTCCGCCCTGGCATCCCCATTGCTTTTCCCGTGACCAGTACGATGTGCTTTTCCTTACAAGGAGGCGCCTTGGTTATGCGGAGATGGATGGTTGGATCCATGCTGTTGTCCCTTGCCCTCCTCCCGGCGGTCAGCCGGGCCGAGGGTCCCAAGCAGGCCGCCTGGCCGTCGCTGGAGCGGCAGCTCGCCCAGGACCGGGTCATCCCCGGCAGCTCTCTCGAGGCATTGATTCGGGAGAACCAGAATTTCGACATGCTGCGGACCGATGAGGCCCGCGACAAGAACCCGGTGCCGGCATGGCTCCGGGTTTGGTGGCGTAAGGGCCATCCGAACATGGTCTATTCGCCCAAGGACCCGACCGGGGGCTATCCGCACGTGCTCAAGGAGATCCACGAGTGGATGCTCACCCACCAGGACCTCCTGCCCGGCCTGCCCGAGATCGCGATGTCTCCCGTGGCGGACGATGACGGAATCGTCGGCGTGAGCCTCGCGGCGACCGTTGGGAGCAACGGGCGCATCTCCGGCGCGCAGACCAGCCCGCGCAGCGAGTCGGACATCCGGATCAACTTCTGGAATTCGGCCAAGATCATCGCCGCGTCGAACAACATCTCCGCGAGCGGCGCGCAGGCGCAGCTCTATTCGGCCGACAGTGGCGCGACCTGGGGTCAGACCTACCTGCCTCTGGGCACCGATTCCTACCATTCGGACCCGACGGTCGATTGGACCTCCGACGGCACGGCGTGGTCCACCTCGATCGGCATCAAGGGTAACATCCTCAAGATGCGCGCCTTCAAGTCGACGAACGGCGGCGCCACCTGGGTCGCGGACGCCACCTTCTCCGGCACCCAGAAGTCGACCGACAAGCAGATCATGTGGGTCGACCACAGCAGCACGTCGCCGTTCAAGGACTACATCTACGTGTGCTGGCACAACGGCACGCCGCTCTACGTGAACCGCCGCACCGGCCCCGCCGGCTCGTGGGGCGCTACGCCGCTCCAGGTCAGCGGCGCCGAGTCCTCGGGCACGGCGATCGGCTGCGACATCAAAACGAACAGCTCGGGCGACGTCTTCGCCTTCTGGCCGACCACCAGCAACCGCCGCGTCGTCGTGGCCAAGTCGACCACCGGCGGCGCCAGCTTCGGCGCCGGGACGGTGGTCGCCACGACCTATGACGGCTACGACATCGGCGTCCCGTCGTTCAACAACCGCCGCGCCCTGATCTACATCGCGGGCGGCGCCTACCGCACCGCCACGCGCAACGAGGTGTACGCGTCCTGGACCGACCTCTCGGGCGAGACCGGCTGCACCGCGGCGAGCAACGAGCCGGGCTCCAATGCCTCCTCGACCTGCAAGACGCGCATCTGGTTCTCGCGCTCGACCGATGGCGGGAGCACCTGGTCCGCACCGGTCAAGATCAACAACCAGGCTGGCAAAAACGATCAGTTCAACCAGTGGCTGGCGGTGGACGAGGTCAACGGCCAGATCGGCGTCATGTACTACGACACGGTCAACGACGTGAACCGGAAGAAGACGGACGTCTGGTTCCAGGCGTCGACCGACGGCGGCGTGACCTGGAGCGCCGCGACCAAGGTCACCACCGCGATGACCGACGAGACGATCGCCGGCGCCGACTCGGGCAACCAGTACGGCGACTACAACGGCCTGTCTGGCTACAACGGGACGTTCTTCCCGGTGTGGACCGACCGCCGCAACAACGCGAAAGAGGAGATCTGGACCGCGCCGGTCCAGTAACCGTACGACCGATGCGAGCCCTCATCCGCGTCGCCTCTCCCACAAGTGAGAGAGGGGAAAACTGCCCACCTCCCCTCCCTGTCACCTGACAGGGCAGTGGTGCGGTTCGACCCTCTCTCGCTTGTAGGGGAGGCGACGCGGGGCGGGCGTTTCCCGCCCCCTTCTCCCTTCAGACCCTCTCAGATAAGAGTGCCAGCGACCTGGCCAGATCGGGACGGATCTCCAGCACGCCGCGGAGCGGATCGTCCTTGCGCTGCCGGAGCCGCCGGGGAACGGAGCGGATGGTGAATTTCCTCACGTCGAGGCGCGGTCCCACCTCGCTCCAGGCGAGCGGCGTCGACACCGGCGCTCCCGGCCGAGGCCGCACGCTGTAGGGGGCCGCGAGCAGCTTGCCGCGGCCGTTCTGGAGCGCGTCGACGTAGACCTTCCCTTTCCGCGCCGGGATCGACCGCGCCGTCGTGGCGACGTCCGGCAGGCGCTCCACGATCACCCGCGCCAGGAGCTCGGCGAGCTGGCGCACCCGCTCGTGGTCGAGCTGCCGCCCCATCGGCAGAAGGACGTGCAGGCCGCTGCCGCCGCTCGTCTTGATGAAGCTCGGCATCTCGATCTCTTCGCACAGCTCCCGGATGGTCAGGGCGATCCGCACCACGTGCGCGAACGGCGCTCCTTTCGGATCGAGGTCCAGGATGCACCAGTCCGGCCGGTCCAGGTCCGGCAGGCGGCTCGCCCAGACATGGAAGGGGATCGCTCCGAGGTTGACCAGCGCGAGCAATCCCTCCGGCTCGTCACAGAGGAAGTAGTCGATCTCGCGCGTGCCGTCGCCGCGGATCGGCACGGTGCGCAGGCGGCCGGCGGTGGCCATGTCGGGCGCGTGCTTCTGGAAGAACGACTTGCCGGTGATCCCGTTCGGATAGCGGTCGAGCACGAGCGGGCGGTCGCAGAGGTACGGCAGCATCCAGGGGGACACGGTCCGGTAGTACTCGATCAGGTCCCCCTTGGTGTAGCCCTCCTCCGGCCAGAAGACCTTGTCGAGATTGGTGAGCCCCCTCCCCTGGCCCCTCCCCCGCGGAGCGGGAGAGGGGAACCCCCTCCCACCCTTGGTTTCCGGATTTTCTCCCCTCTCCCGCTCCGCGGGGGAGGGGCCGGGGGAGGGGGCGTCGTCCGGCGGCAGGCACTCCTCCGGAGCCTTGTCCTCGCGCAGGCGGAGGAAAACAGGCTGCCGGAGGTGCCCGCCGCGTGTCCATTCCTTGTAGCGGACCTCGCAGACGAGCTCGGGCTCGACCCAGACGACCGCGGCGCGCGGTCTCCAGGCGGGCGTGGATCTCCGCCGTCTCCTGCCGGTCGAAGCCCGTGCCCACCGTCCCGGCGTGAACCCATCCGCTCCCCTGCCAGACGCCGACGTGCAGGCAACGGAAGCCGTCGCGCCCGGCCGGCTCGAATCCCAGGATCGCCAGGTCCGCCGTGCGGTCCACCCGGATCTTCAGCCAGTCCGATGAGTATCCCGGGCGGTACGGCGAGTCGGCGCGCTTGGCCACGACCCCTTCGAGCCCGAGCTGGGAGACCGCGGCGAACAGGTCCTCGCCCCGCTCGGCCACCTCGTCGGTGTAGCGGAGGAGGCCGGGACCGGCCGCAGCAAGCACCCGGCGCAGGAGGTCTTTGCGCGTCGAGAGCGGCAGCCGCCGCAGGTCATAGCCGTCGAGAGCCAGCAGATCGAAGGCGAAAAAGGTCGCCGGCGTGGCCGCGACGGCCCGCGCAACGTCGATCTGCCGGGTGCGCTGCGCCCGGCGCTGCAAGGCATTGAAGTCGGGACGTCCGTTCTCGTCGACGATCACGATTTCGCCGTCGAGGATCAGATCGAAAGGCAAAGCCGCGACCTCCGCCGCGATTTCCGGAAAAATTGCCGTGACGCCGCGACCGCTGCGATAGGAGATCCGCGCCTCGCCGTTTTTTCTTTCGATCAGAGCACGAAATCCGTCATATTTCAGCTCGAAGATCCACCCGGAGCGGCTGAATGGCCGCTCGGCGGTTTCGGGTTTCATCACCGCGAGTTGCGTGAAATCGATCTTCTCTCGAGGAGCGCCGAGCCGCTTCAGATCGGCGGTGATGGCGGATGTGGCAGAGCGTTGCACGATCGTTGCAGAGGGATGATATATTATGGCAATGACCGCTCGATCCTTCGCCTCCGGAACCATCTCTTTCGGACTCGTGACGATCCCCGTGAAGCTCTATTCCACCGGCGAAAGCTCGGTCGGGATACAGCTCAACATGCTTCACAAGAAGTGCGGTAGCCGGCTGAAGCAACAATACATCTGTCCGACCGATAACGAAGTGGTGGGTCGGGAGGACATGGTCAAGGGTTATGAATACGCGAAGGGGCAATATGTCCTCTTCACGGAAGAGGAGCTCAAAGCCCTCACGCCCGAAGCCACCAACGCGATCGAGATCTCCGAGTTCGTCCCTCTGGAGCAGGTCGATCCGATCTATTTCGAAAAATCGACCTACCTGGGACCGGACCGCGGCGGCGACCGTCCGTACCGCCTGATCTCGGAAGCGATGCGGCAGACCGGCCGCGCCGCCCTCGCCCGCTACCGCGCGCGCGGCAAGGACTACCTGGTGCTCCTGCGGCCGTTCGACGAGGGGCTGATCATGCAGCATCTCCGCTATGCCGACGAGATCCGCCCCTTCACCGAGATCCCGGTCGCGCCGGCCGACGTCAAGGAGCCGGAGCTGCGCCTCGCCATGCAGCTCATCGAGCAGATCGCGAGCGACAAGTTCCAGCCCGACCAGTACGAGGACACGGTGCGGCAGAGCACCCGCGACCTCATCGAGCAGAAGATCCAGGGGCAGGAGATCACCGCGGCGCCGGTCGAGGCGCCGAAGGCGCAGATCATCGACCTCATGGAGGCTCTCAAGGCGAGCCTCTCCGCCGTGCAGCCGGCTCAGCCCGCGGCGAAAGCCGTTCCGATCTCCACCGCGCGAAAGGGCCCCAAGCCCTCGCCGCGCACCGCGGGTGAAACAACGAGCACGGAAGTCCGCAAAAAGACCGGCGCGAAAAGGTAGCTTCGCAGTAAGATAGGAGGGATGAGTCAGGCCGTATCTCTCCGTCCTCCGGGCGCCGCGGAACGCCCGGAGCCGGTCTCCGGGTATGCGACGCGCGATGTCGCGGCCCTTCTTGGCCTCTCTGCCTCGCAGGTCCGCTCCTACATCCGCGACGGTTTCCTCGCCCCGGCCCAGGGGCCGCGGGGGGAATACCGCTTCTCATTCCAGGACCTGATCCTGCTGCGCACGGCCAAGGGGCTCCTCGCCGCCAAGGTGCCGCGCCGGCGCATCCGCCTCGCTCTCCAGAAGCTCCAGCAGCAGCTCCCCGAAGGAAAGCCGCTGACCGGCGTCCGCATCACGGCCCAGGATCATCAGGTCGTGGTCCGCGACGGCCACGAGCTCTGGGACCCCGCGTCGGGCCAGATCCTCATGGACTTCGACGTGGCCGAGCTCCAGCGGAAGGCGGCGACCCTGGTGCCGGTCACCGACAGCCGGGCCCGAAAGAAGAAGGAGCCCTCCACGGCCGAAGCCTGGTTCGAGCAGGGCTTGGAGCTGGAAGAAGAGGACCCCGACGGCGCCATCGACGCCTATCGCCGCGCCCTCGACCTCGAGCCCGACCTGCCGGAGATCTGGCTGAACCTCGGGCGCCTGCTCCACGAACGAGGGGAGCTGGCCGAGGCGGAGCGCTGCTATCGCCAGGCTGTGGAGATCGATCCCGACGAGCCGGTGTCCTTCTTCGATCTCGGCGTCGCGCTCCAGGACCAGGAGCGCTTCGCAGAAGCCGCCGCGGTCTACGAGCAGGCCCTCGCGCTCGACGACTCCTTCGCCGACGCCCATTACAACCTGGCCACCGTCTACGAATCCCTCGGCGAGCGCCAGGCCGCCTTCCGCCATTTCAAGAGCTACAAGGCGCTGATCGGCCGCTGAACGGGCCCCGCAAGATCGCAGGTCATCTCCCTCTTGCACCTCACGTAACGTGAGGTCGTACGGTATCTCCTGTGGAAGGAGAGATGCGATGCGGACCTGGAAGATCGGAGAGCTGGCGCGGCGGACGGGACTGACCGTCCGCACGCTCCACCACTACGACGACATCGGCCTGCTCTCGCCGTCCTACCGGACGGGGTCGGGACACCGGCTGTACACGGCGGACGACGTCAAGCGGTTGCAGATGATCGTTTCGCTGCGGCAGCTCGACCTCCCCCTCCGCGAGATCGGCGAGTGGCTGGCCCGTCCCGGCACCTCGGCGCAGAGCGTCCTCGAGCTCCACCTCGCCCGTCTGCGGCAGCGGATCGATGAGCAGCAGGCGCTCTACCGTCGCCTGGAGGCGATCGCGGAGCGGCTGCGAACGGCGGAGGAGGTCTCCGCCGAGGACTTCCTGACCACGATGGAGATGATTGCCATGTATGACAAGTACTACACCGAAGAGCAGCGCCAGCAACTCGCCGAGCGGGCCCGCCAGCTCGGCCCCGAAGCCATCCGCGCCGTCGAGGCCGAGTGGCCGCAGTTGATCGCCAAGGTCCGCGCGGAGATGGAGAAAGGGACCGATCCGGCCAGCGAGACCATGCAGGCCCTCGCAAAGCGCTGGATGGAGCTGGTCCAGGCCTTCACCGGCGGCGACCCGGGGATCACGCAGTCGCTGCGGACGTTGTACCGCGAGGAGCCGGCCGTCCGCGAGACGACCGGTCTGGATTCGGAGATCTTCGGGTACGTGCAGCGGGCTTGCGCGGCCGCGAAGAGCTGACCTCACCCCCCGCCCCCTCTCCCGTCGCCCCCTGCCCCCGGGAGAGGGGGCGCCACCAACCTCCCCTCCTTACATCAAGATCAGCGCCACTCCCACCACCATCAGCCCCACCGCGGCGATCTTGCGGAAGGTGATCGCCTCTTGGAAGACCAGCCGGCCGAGGAGGACCGCCATCCCGTTGCCGATCCCCCGCTTCAGGGTCTCCACCAGGCTCACCCAGACCGTCTGGATGGCGATGAGCTGCAGCCCCAAGGCGACGGCGCTGATCACAACGCCAAAGAGGAAGACGAGCGGTGCCTTGCGCACATCCGCCAGGTCGCCGGTCCGGCGCTGGGCCACCAGCACCAGCGCCACCACGAGCCCGACCCCGAAGTTGAGCACCAGGCCGTGCAGCGGACCGCTGGCCCGGTCCATGGCGAGCTTGTCCAGCGGCACGGTCAGGGACCAGCAGAACGCCACGAGCACCATCCAGAGCGCGCTCCGGTCGGTGCGCCAGGCCTGCCAGGCCCCGGCCGGCGAGAGCGGATCATCCTCCGGCAGGCTGAGGGCGAACGCTCCGGCCACCACCAGAAGAATGCCGGCCATCTGGAGGCCCGAGGGCTGCTGCCCGAGCATCGGAATGGCCAGCAGGGTCGTGAACACTGGCGTCAGCGACAGGAGCGGGATCGCGACGCTCAGGGCAGAGCTGCGCAGGGCCCCGAAGAAGGCGAGATTGGCGCCGACGTTGAGCGCGACCGAGGCGAGAGCCGGCGCCCAGTAGGAGATCTGGACCTCGGGCAGGCCGTCGATCAGAGTCCAGCCCAGGAAGATGGGAACCGCCGCCGTGGTGATCAGGACGACCAGCGGCTGGGGCCGGATCTTCCCGGCCAGGAGCTTGCGGGAGAGGTCGCATCCTCCCCAGGCGAAGCTGCAGGCGAGGACGAGGAGCAAGGCGCCGAGGGTGAGGGTCATGGGCGCGGGCATCATACCCCGCGGGAGAGGCTCCCGCCCCCGCTCCCGCTCAGACCCGTCCTGCGTATATCATCCGCCCTACAAGAGCGAAGAGCGATGATATGAAGTTCCTCCACGGCCGTTGCCGTACCTCCCGTGCCGACCGCCCCTGTCTCGTCCTGGCCGCGCTGCTGCTGGGGTTCTGCTCCCGCACCTCCTTGGCCCAGGAAGCCCCGCCTCCCGAGGCCACGCCGGTTCCGCCCGCGTCCGCCGAGGTCGTGGCTCCCGGCACCGCCGGGCCACCCCCTCCCACGGAAGAGACCGCGGGCGAGCCCGACTACTCCGCTTTCGAGGGGGAGGTGGTCCGCGAGATCCGCGTCCTCAACAAGAGCCTGTTCGATCCGAACAAGCCGGGCGAGGACAAGCTCGTCTTCCGGATGGCCAACCGGCTGCACCGCACGACCCGCCCGAACGTCGTCACCCAGCAGATCCTGTTGCAGCCCGGGGAGGCCTTCTCGGTCGAGGCCTTGAAGGAGTCGGAGCGGATCCTCCGCTCGAATCCATACCTCTACGAGGCCAAGATCCGCCCCATCCCGGCCGGCGACGGGCGGGTCGACCTGGAGGTGGAGACCCGCGACGTCTGGACTCTCCGCGGCGGCGTCTCGTTCAGCCGGGCCGGCGGCGAGAACATGTACGGGTTCAATCTGGAGGATTCCAACTTCCTCGGCACGGGCAAGGAGGTCACGCTGCTGCGGGTGGCGGGCATCGACCGGACGTCGGACGTGCTGCGCTACCGCGATCCGAATCTGGGGGGGAGCCGCACGCGGCTCGAGCTGTCGTACGCGGACAACACCGACGGCGGGCGCAAGCGCCTGGAGATCGAGAACCCCTTCTATTCGCTCGATACGCGGCACGCGGCGGGCCTCCGGGTGATGTTCGACGAGCGGGTGGAGCCCCTGTACGACGAGGGCTTCAAGTTCCAGGAGTACACCCGGGAGCAGGAGTTCGCCGAGGTCTATCTCGGCTTCTCGCGGGGCCTTTCAGGCGACGGCGCGCACCGCTGGCGGATCGGCTACACCTACGATCACCAGACGTTCGGCCCGTTCGGCGGGCTCGACTCCGACTCGCTGATCCCGCAGAGCCGCGAGCTGTCCTACGTCTGGCTGGGCTATCAGTTCGTCGAGGACGGCTTCGTGACGGAGCGCGGTCTCGACCGTCTGCAGACCACGGAGGACCTGAACCTTGGAACGCAATTCCATTGGCGTCTGGGCTGGTCCCCGGAGGCCCTCGGCGCGGACACATCGCGGATGATCTTCGATACGGCCTGGACCACCGGCTGGCGTCCGTCCCCGCGGCAGCTCCTGCTCGCCACGGCACGGGGCGCGACGCGCTGGCGTCACGGGACCGAGAACATGCAGGTGGGCGGAACCCTCCAGTACTACGCCAGAAACTTCCGCGAGAACGTCTTCTACGTGGGATTCGACGGCGATCTGGTGGACAATGCGGACCTGGAGAACCAGCTCCTGCTCGGCGGCGACACGGGCCTGCGGGGCTACCCGATCCGGTTGCAATCGGGAGACCGGCGCTGGCTGGCCTCGGTCGAGCAGCGCTTCTTCAGCAACCGGGAGTTTTTCCACCTGCTCCACTTCGGAGCCGCGGTCTTCTTCGACATGGGCCGCGCCTGGTACAACGATCCCCCGCGAGGCCTCAAAGTCGAGAAAGACACCCTTCGCGACGTCGGCCTCGGCCTCCGCGTCGGCTCCAGCCGCTCCTCGAAAGCCGCCATGATCCACCTCGACGTGGCGTTTCCGCTGGACGGGCCCGAAAACATCAAAAGCATGCAGTGGCTGGTGTCTTCGAGCGAGACGTTCTGAGGGCTGCCCAAGATCGCTCCAGCCGTGGTTGACGAAAACTTGCCGTGCGCGTACGCTTTTGCGTACGGACCAGGAGGCCGGCCCATGACGACGATCACTGCCACCGAAGCACGCAAGCTCCTCTACAAGCTGTTGGACGATGTGGCGGACTCGCACGAGCCAATCCAGATCACCGGCAAGCGAGGCAACGCAGTCCTCCTCGCCGAGGAAGACTGGCGGGCCGTCCAGGAGACGCTCTACCTCCTCTCCGTCCCCGGGATGAGGGAGTCCATCGTCGAGGGCATGAAGACTCCCGTTGAGGAGTGTGCGGAGGATCTCGACTGGTGACGTGGAAGCTCGTCTTCACGAAGCAGGCGAAGAAGGATGCGAAGAACCTGGCGGCGGCCGGCCTCAAAACGAGAGCACAAGACCTGCTCGACATCCTAGCGGAAAATCCTTACCGTACGCCGCCTCCTTACGAGAAGCTCCTCGGGGATTTGGTGGGCGCATACTCGCGACGCATCAACATCCAGCACCGGCTCGTGTATCAGATCATCGAGGGTGAGAGGATTGTCAAGGTGCTACGAATGTGGACACATTACGAGTAGGGATGCACGCCCCTACCGCCCCGCGTACAAGTCGATCACTTGCTCCAGAGCCCGCCGGCACACCTGGCAGAACCCCACCTCGTCGCGGGTGAACATGACGCAGTCCACCTGCGGGCGGTAGTAGCCTTTGGCCGCGTAGTTGGCTCCTTCGAAAGCCCCCACTTTCCCGGCGTACTTCTCGGATCCCAAAAGCTTCGTGTCCGCCTTCTGCTGCTCGCGGAAGAGGGCGTCCATCTCATCCTCGGAGCGGTTCTGGGCGCGGATCTCCCTTCGGCGCTTCTGGAAGGCCGCGGACTGCTTCTCGAACTCTTCTTTCGACCAGGGGGTGGGCAGCGGCGTGCCTGGGGCGACCAGGTCGCGCCACTTGAGGGTGTCGCGATCGGGGTGCGCGGTCACGTTCATTTCCCAGGGCTCGACGATCTCAGCGGCCGGCTCGTAGGCCACGTCCGAGGTGTAGTACTCATCGGCCAGGCCCGCGAAGTGATGGGCGAATTCGTGGATGAAGAGGTAGGGCGACCACAGGCTGTCCGCCGCGACCGTCGAATACTGACCGAAGATGCCGCCGCCGCCATAGGTGCGGCTGTTGGTCAGGATCTCGATGAGCTCATACGGGGCGAAGGCGGCGATGTCGCGGAGAGCGCGGTTTTCGAAGGTCAGGACGTAGCGCTCCGAGCCGAACGTGTCATAGGCGGCCCCCACGGGCGAGCGGCGGTAGATGCCGGTCGACGGGCGCGAGATGCCGGATTCCGCAGCGGGCGGGCAGAGCCCCCAGACGTTGAAGTCGTTCCGGCGCTCCTTGAACGGCGACGTGGTGAAGAGGATCTCCGCGAGGCGCCGCGCGTCCTTCTCGAACTTGTCCCGCTCCGCCGCCGTGTAGCCATCTCCCAGGATCAGGAAGTCGACCTTCTCCGCGGACGGGCCATGGCGCTCGATCTCCAGGAGCGCCCCCGGGCTCGGCGGCACGGAAGGATCGATCGTCCGGTCGGCCGGAACGACCAGCAGGGACCAGATTTCCCGGAACGCATTCCTGGCGTCCCGCTTCTTGAGCACCACCTGCACGGGCGTGCTCGGGGCCGGAAAGCGGAGAGATTCGTGGAACGTCCGCCACGCCTCCCGCGCTTCTTCCGTGGTCTCCCACTCGCCATAGACCGACGCGAACCCGCGCGAATAGACGACGCGGTTGGTCTGCCGGTCGACGACCTCAAACAGGTACTTGCCCAGGTTCGTGTCATCCACCGGCCTTGCCGGATTGCCTGGCCAGACGCCCGGCTCGAGAACGATCCGGTCGAGGCTGAAGCGCTCCTGGGTGGCATCCCCCGAATGGTAGTAATCGACCCGCAGCGTGCGCGGCGTAGCGGCAGACGCGGGGTTGGCAGCGGCGGCGCTCAACAAGGAAGCAACGAGAAGGGCGGAGATCATGGGGCGGGATGCTAACACGCGCCTGCCACCCTTTGGGGTAGGTCCTTAAGCCCACCCTTCGATGCCGCAAGACCACCTTCGCAGGCATTCCGCGGCAGGCCGGCCTCCCTCTATTCTTTTGCTACACCAACAAGCCCTGCGAGGAGGTCTCCAATGTCTACCAGCGCTACCAGCCACCAGCTCATCTGCCACTTCATGGTCGAGAAGGTCTTCAATGAAGGGGAGCTGGATCTGCTCGATTTGCTGATCGCTCCCGATGCAATCAACCATGAGCTGGAGATCTTCGGCCCCTCCGCGGTTCGCGGGCCCGAGGCCGTCCGCCAGTTCCTCCGGGTCTTCCGGTCCGCCTTCCCCGATCTGCGGGTGACGGTGATCGATCAGATGGGCGACGGCGAGCGCGTGGTCACCCGCTGGAAGATGGAGGGCACGCAGAAGAACCGTTTGATGGGGATCGAGGCCAGCCATCGCTTCATCAGCGTCGAGGGGATCCGCATCGACCGGATCGTCGGCGGCCAGATCGCCGAGACCTGGAACCGCTGGGACGCGCTCGGGATGCTCCGTCAGCTCGGGGCCATGCCGCAGCTGGAGCGCCGGCCGGCGGTTGCCGCGCCCGCCGCGGCATACTCCGCCACGTCCTCCGTCAGCGCCGCCGCGTGAGCCCTCACCCCCAGCCCCTCTCCCGGCAAGCGGGTGAGGGGCCCACTTACCGCAGCGCCAGGATCAACGCGACCAGCCCCAGCGCGAAGCCGCCCCCGCCCAATCCGAGCGCGACGAGGCTCCGCGTCCGCATCGCCTCGACGCTCTTCGCCAGCGTGGCCAGCTTGCCGTCGAGGCGCTCGATGTCTTCCGAATCTTCCTTGAGGTCGGACTGGAGACGGCGGACCTGATTCTGCAGATCGTTGACCTGCCCCTTCATGCGGGCGAAGTCGACCGCCTTCAGCAGGAGCTCCCGGGTTTCCGGCGAGCTGAGGATGGAGAGGAGTGTCTTGACGTCCATGGGTAGGGGATAGCGTAGCAAGGGCCGTACCGGAAGGCTTGCGCCCGGGGCCAATCCGGGTAAACTCACCCCGAAACCCTGGTGTCTTACAGGTCGGAGAACGATATGCACGCCGGCCAGCGCATTCGAGACTACGTCCTCGGTCAGAAGATCGGACAGGGTGGGATGGGCGAGGTGTGGAGCGCCGTGCACGAGGTGCTCCAGCGCCCTGTCGCGGTCAAGGGCATGGTGTCTCAGGTCGCCGCGGATCCCAAGCTCCGGGAGCGCTTCCTCCAGGAGGCGCGGGCCCAGGCGCGCCTGCAGCACCCGCGCATCCTGGGGGTGACCGACGCCTTCCAGGTAGACGGCGTGGACTACCTGGTCATGCCGCTGGTGCACGGCCGGTCGCTCGCCGAGCGCCTCACCGAAGCCCACGGTCCCCTTCCTCCGGCCGAAGCGCTGCGCATCGCGTCCGACGTCCTGGACGCGCTCGAGGCCGCCCACCAGCGGGGGATCATCCACCGCGACGTAAAGCCGTCGAACATCCTGCTGGACGCGGAAGGCCGCGCCTTCCTGACGGATTTCGGCATCGCTCTCCTCGTCGGGCAGGACCGCCTGACGCAGACCGGCATCACGCTGGGCACGCCGTACTACATGAGCCCGGAGCAGATCCGGGCCCCTCTGACGATCGACCACCGGTCCGACGTCTACAGCGCGTCCTGCGTGATTTACGAGATGCTCGCCGGGCGCCCGCCCTTTCTCGGCACCGAGGGGAAGGGCAACACGGACTTTGTGATCCTGGAGTCGCACCTCCAGCGCACCCCCGAGCCGGTCCGCACGTGGAACCCGGCCGTCCCCGCGGCGGTCGATGCCGCCGTCTGGCGCGGCCTGGCCAAGGAGCCGCACCAGCGCTACGCCGGCTGCGGCGAGCTCCGGCAAGCGCTGGAGGCCGCGGCGGCCATCCCCAAGCCTCCTCCACCACCACCGCCACCGCCGCGGCCGCCCCTCACCACCCAGCCCGTGCCGCCGCCGGTTCCGCCGCCTCTGCCAAGGGCCGCGGCCTCGCCCCCGGCCATGCCCCGGATCCCGCCGCCGATCCCTGCTCCGATGCCGGTCCAGGTCCCGGCCGCGGCTCCGCGCCGGTCGCGCGGCGGATTTGTCCTGGGCATCGCGTGCGGCGTCGTGCTGGCCCTGATCGGTCTGGCGAGCCTCGGAGACTGGCTCTCCAAACAGAAAGCCGGCGACACCCCGGCCGATGGGACGGCGCCGGTCGCCAGCACCACGGCCTCGGAGCCCGAGGCGGAGGAGAACGTCGCCGGCGCGAAGTTCGACAAGGTGTGGCTCGAGCACAACGTCCAGCACGAGGGGCGGATCGGCATGATCATCCACGCGCACTTCGTCATCGAGGGCGCCCGCCAGGAACCGTGCCAGTTGACGGCCTACTTCCACTACGCAACCGGGGAGGTCCTCAAGGACTTCGATCAGGATTACCGGACCGACGACGGCCAGGTCGCGGTATGGGAGAACTTCACGCCGGAGTATGAATCGACGGAATTCGAGGACTTCAAGATGTTCATGCCGTACGACGAGCTGCACATGGCGGCCGGGCATCACGAGCTGAAATTCGATTTGCAGATCCATCACCAGCCGAGCGGGACGGTGGCCGCCGAGTCGCCGTACGTCACCTTCACGCTCGATCAGTCGTAAACCTCAGCCCTGGCTGCTCATCCACTCCTCGAGAGCCGCGGCGAACGCGTCCGGCTCTTCGAAGAACGGCTGGTGGCCACTCCGCTCGAAAAGCCGGAAGGCGGCGTTGGGGAGCGTCTCCGCAATTCCATCCCAGACGTGGTAAGGGACAATGTAGTCATAGCGGCCGTGGGCGAGGAAGACCGGCACGCGCAGAGAGCTCGCGCCGGCCGTGATATCCCATTCCGACGTGAGCGGGCCCAGGATGCGCTCGAGCAGAGCCGGCCTGTAGACCGCCTCCGCGAACAGCGGAGCCACGTCGAAGCGGGGATCGAAGAAGCGCATCGGCGTCTGAGCCCGAAGGATCTGGTTTTGCGGCATCGTGGCCAGATTCTCTCGCAAGAGCCGCTTGCGCTCCTCCGACGCATCCTCCTCGAAGAAAGCCGCGGATAGCGCCGACATCGAAGCCACGCCTCCCCTGGGCGGCGTCCCGGCCGTGATCACGTGCGACACGCTCGCCGGACAGCGCCGGCCGTACTCGATGGCGAGGGCCCCGAGGATCGAGTGCCCCAGAATGGCGACCCGCTCGACTCCGAGATCCTCGCGGATCGCCTCCAGATCCGCGGCGATTACGTCGAAGGTAAGGTCCGAGGGGTCGCCCGTCGAGCGTTCGCCGCCGCGCAGGTCGACGTAGATGAACCGGAAGAGGTCGCTCAACGGCGGAAGCGTCTGAAGCTCGTACGGCTTCGTGCCGATGCTGCTCAACACCAGACACACGGGTCCGTCACCCTTGATCGTGTAGTACAGCTCCGCATTCTGGACAGAAACGTTCATTCTTCCCCTCCTTCGAGGCGGCGTCATGCCGGCAGGTTGTAGCTCTGGATGAAGAAAGCCTACGTCACGGGAGGCGGCCGCGTCAAATCTGCTTGTCCTCCTTCACACCACGGGATAACGTTCCGCCGCGTGATCTCCGCCCCGCGCCTCGTCCTCCTCCTGGTCCTCCTCGCGCTCGCCGGCTGCCGGGCGCCGCACGAACGGCCCCGCGATCCCTCGCTCGATCCACGGGGACGCCTCCACATCCCCATCGGCCTGCCGGACACCCTCGACGCCCTGAAGACCTTCGTCGAGGCGGAGGGGGGCTTCTCCCCCGGCGTCGGCAGTTACGGCATCTCCTTCTGGGTGTTCGACCGGGAAACCCGCAAGCTCAGCGCGCCGACGATGCCGGACGCCGCCGTAGAGCACGGGCTCGCCCCGGGCGGTCTGCTCGTGCCGTGGAGCCGCTGGACCGCGGGCGCAGTCGAGGTGAAGACAGAGGTCTGCGAGGTCCGGCAGTCCCCCGATCAATTCGTCGCCGCCGCGCGCGTGACCCTCGTCAACCGCTCCAACCGCCCGGTCCGCCTCTTCCTCTACGCCGCTTTGCGCGCCCTCGGGCCCGCGGGCTGGCCGGTTCGGCGGCTCGAGGTCGCCGGCCCCGGCGACGCGCTCCTGGCCGACGGACATCCGGCGCTCGTCTCGAACGTACGGCCGAGCGCCGCCGGTGTCGCCCCCGAAGACACCGTGGGCGTGTCCGCCCGGAGAGGATCGATCCCCGAGGCGAGGTCCGCGTCGAGTCCGGACGGCGATGCCTCGGGCGCCCTGCGCTTCGACCTCGACCTCCCCCCGGGCGCCACCCGCGCGCTCGGCTTCATTGCCCCGGTCCTCCCCGGCCGCCGCGCCGTGGGCCACGTCTGGGACGGCCGCGGCCCCGAGGTGCAACTCGACCTCAGCACCCCCAACCCCGCCACGGGCGGATCACTCCAGCGGGACGCGGGGCTCGCCGCCTACCGGGCCATGGACCCGGACGCCCTCTTCGCGGAGGCCCTCGGCTTCTGGCGAGGGCGGCTCGGCGGCGTCGCCATTAGGACGCCGGACCCGCGCTGGAACGAAGCTTTCGCCGCGATCCCGGCCCATCTCGCCCTGATGCTCGACGAAGGGGCCCCGGACGTCGCGGTGGTGAACTACAACACCTTCACCCGCGACGGCGCCTACCTCACGCTCGTCCTCGACCAGGCGGGGATGCACGACCTGGCGGCGCGCGCGATCGATCATTTTTTCGCCCACTCGTTCAGCGGCCGGGTCCAACCCGAGGCGGACAATCCGGGACAGGTGCTCTGGATCGCGGGAGAGCATTGGAAGCTGACCGGGGACCGCGATTTTTTCGCGAGGTCGCTGCCCGCCGCGAGACAGCTCGCCGCACTGATTGAATACGCCCGCACCTCCCCCGAGCCCCACTGGGTGGCCCGCGAGGGCCTCGGCTTCGGCCCCGCCCTGCCGCCGGACCGGCGCCTGCGCCTCCTCCCCGGAGCCTGCGACGGCTATCATCCCGAGTACACAGAAGCCTTCGACGTGGCCGGCTTGCGCAACGCGGCCCTCCTCGCGGAAGCGGGCGGCGACGCCACCGCCGCGAAACGCTGGCGTGCCCTGGCCGACACCCTGCTCCAGCGCTACGACGCCCGCTTTGGAAAGGATTTGGGAGCGGGCTACGGGAGTTACAGCGTCCTCTGGCCTTGCCGTCTCTACCCCTTGAGAAGCGGCAAGGCCCACGACCGGTTCGCGACGGTTCCGCCGCAGCCCCCCTCCGAATGGCGCTACTTCGCGCTCGCGACCGCGCACCAGGCTCTCCTCGCCGGCAACCGGGACACCGCCGTCCACACCCTCCGGCGCCATTTCGATCAAGTTCAGATGAGAGGCTGGTACGCCTTCGACGAAGGAGGCGCAAGCGCCCCCGGAAACTGGCCGAAGCTCCGCACGGCCTGGACCCCGACCGTTGCCATGCCCCATGCCTGGTCGCTCGCCGAGCTCTGGCTCCTGATGCGGGACAGCCTCGTCCACGAGGATGGAGACCGGCTCGTCCTCTTCGCGGGCGTCCCCCGCAACTGGCTCACCAAGCCCCTGAGCATCGAAAACCTTCCCACCGCCTTCGGCTCCCTCACCCTCACCTGGGATGGAAAGAATCTCCACCTCGAAGGCGACGCCCAGCCGCCCGGAGGGTTCGTCTTCAGGAAGCGCCCCGTGGGCCCCGCCAGGCAGCCACGGAGAGCGCGATGAGCCCGGTGGTCCTCGTCCAGGGAGACCGGCGACTGCGCTACGAGCAGCTCTCCAAATTGCTGGAGAGTCTTGATGACGCGGGATTCCAAAGAATTGGACTGATCATGATCCGGGGATCGCAGGGGGCTGATGGCCCGTGCTCAGATTCTGACGAAGTATGGGATTGCGATGAGCGCAGCCCCGATGGCAACAAGAAGCAAGGTGCTCGAAACAAAATACGGGAAAATCATGAGAGCCAGCCCGCAGACCAGCGGGATGACCGCGCCCTGCTTCTTGCCGTACACGAAGAATCCGAGCCCAATGGAGCCGAAGATCAAGCCCCAGAAGAGCGACCACGCGCTCATTGCCGCCTCACGGATGGTCCAAACACAAGAGCGCCGAAGAGAACAGCGAAAACCGCGTAGACGCCAAGGACGACCACGATGGGCAAGCCGAGGTGGTGGGAAAACTCTCGCTTCGCGAGGGCGAGCGCTCCCATGGTGAAGTGCAGATTCATGCCTTCAGGTAGGCCGCGAGTTGGAGAACCCGCAAACCCGAGACGTCTGGGATTCGGTCATCATTGGTCAGGAAGACCGGGCAGCCTGCCGTCATCGCGGCAGCCAGCTGCATCGCATCGGGAGTCTTGGCTCGCGAGGAAGCCCGGACCTGGGCCACGGCGCGGAGGAAATCCCGGTCGAGATCGATGATCCGCAGACCTCGGCTCTTGGTCAAAAGGGTCTCATAACGGTCGATGAGGGCCGCATTCGCAAACCGGAACGGAATCACGAGCCTCGAGAAGCGTGAGGCTCGAGGTCACCGCTTCGAGCTCGCCTGCATCGATTGCCTCGAAGAGAGGCTCGACCACGGGCAGGTAGATCGGGTGCTCTTCGATGAAGTAGATGAAAATCGAGGAGTCGAGAGCGACGGGGCCGCCCCCGAGATCGCTCAGGAGTCCCAAGAATCGCGCTCCGCCCGCACATGCTCGACGGGGTCGATATCTCTCCAGAGCTCCTTGCCCAAGCCGCGAAGCTCGAGAATCGACTGCAGCTTTGGTTTGCTCGCCGACTCTTCCAGGAAGTGAATGACTTGCTGGGCGAGGGAGCGGTGCTCGCGCTCGGCGCGCTTCTGAAGCTGTTCGTAGAGATCGTCCGGGAAGTTCTTGATGTTGAGCGTCGCCATGACCGTTCCTCCATGCTGCCTCCATTTTGGAGGATGAGGAGGCCGGAGTCAAGGCGCACTACTCCGCCCAGATCGCATGGAACCCCAGGTGCACTGGGGAATCCAGCCGCACGGCCGCCCGCGGGCCCGCGGCCACGTCGAAGGCGTCGAAGATCAGGAAGGAGCTCTCGTTTTTCGACGTGTCGAGCTGCTGGCAGATCACCGCGCCTCCGGGGCCGGATGGATCTCCCGCGAAGGCGGGCTCTCCTCCGAGATAGCAGCCCGGCGGCGCCTGCCAGACGTCCTCTCGCCCGTCCCAGGAGACGTGGACCACCTGGTCCAGGAATTTGCGGCCGGCCCGGCCGGCGTGGGAGATTCCGAGCATCCAGAGGTCTTCATAGGGTTTTCCGAAGTGGCGCGGATCGATGGCCGGGAAGTCGGGGGCGGAGCGATAGGTCAAGGCTTTCCGCTCGACGACCTCGTTCTTTTTCAGGTCGACGACGTAGCGCACCGGGCCTCCCGGCCCAACGGTGGTGAACATCGCCGGCACAGGCTCGTACTGATCGTAGACAGGCCTTTCCAGCTCGACGACGTCGACGATCAGGCGGTCGCCGTCTTCGAAGGCGTTGATGGTGTGGAGCGAGTAGCCGCAGCCCACGGAAAGCGTGGTCACGGCCTCGCCGGTCTCGCGGTCGATGACCAGGAGGCGCGTGCCCCGCTCGGGCTCCCAGCGCAATGATTCCATCAGGGTCCTACCCTCGGTGAGCGAGGCCATGTCGAGCACGTAGGGACCGAGGTGGAAGACGATGTGGCGCGGCCCGAGCAGGAAGTCGTGGATCGAGCAGGGGTGCTCCAGAGGGTGCCGGCGCCGCCAGAGCAGGCGGCCCGTGGCGTCAAAACGATAGATGTTGAGGATCGGCTGGGTGCTGGCGAAGGAGACTCCGAAGTTGAACAGATCTCCCGTCTCTGGATCGATCTTCGGGTGCGCCCCGAAAGGGGTCACCGGGTTGAGCGCGCCGCCGAAGTTGTAGAGGCCGCGCGTCTCCAGCGTCACCGGGTCGAGCTCCCAGGGGAGACCCTGCTCTCCAAGCGCCAGGAGCTTGCCGGCCCAGGGATAGACGCTGACGTTGACCGGCGACTCCAGCGCGATGCCCCGCACGAGCCGGTCGCCCGGGAACGCGGTGCCGAAGGTGCGGAAGAGGGCCTGCCCCGCCTCCTCTTCGGCGGTGTATTTGCCGCTGCGCACGAAACGGCAGGCGAATCGGGCACCCTCGTCGAACAAAGTCAGGGCGCAGACCATGCCGTCGCCGTCGAGCCAGTGGCGGTAGCGCACTCCGCCCCGCTCGAAGCGGGCGGGACCGTTCAGATAATAGGTCCCGCGCAGGAAGGCGGGGATCTCCCCTTCGACCTTCACAGGGCAGGAGCGCTCGCGCGGGACGAAGGAGAAAGCCTTTTCGAGCCCCGGCGCGAAATCGACCGCGGCTTCCTGGGTATCCTGGGAAGGCCCTTCGAGAATCACCGCGCACCTCCCGCGACTTTGACCGCGACCTCCTCGTCCTCTTCCATCTCCATGACGTGATCCATCGACATTGGCCGGAAGCGGTCGAGCGGAATTGGAGTGAAGCGCCAGGGCCAGCTCTCCATCGTGTCGCGGCACTGCGCCAGGCGCTCGCGCCAGCCGTCCGGATCAAACTTGACGGTCGACGGGTCGAGGCTGCCCACGAAGTCCGGATGCGTCAGGGCCCGCGGATCGCCGGTGACGGTGGCGGCGATGTGGGCGGCGGTCCGGCGGGCCAGCTCCTCCAGATTGCCGAGCTGCTCGTCGAGAATGCTCCGCGCTTCCTCGACCGGCACGCCGACCTTGTAGAAGAATTTTTCCGCCGCGGCGAGCTGCCAGCACTCGTAGAACTCGAAGAAGACCTGCGCATGCGGTCCGGGCAGGTGCTGCTTTTTCCAATGGTAGAACGCGTTCAGCATCTCATGCATCCGATGATTCATCGGGCCGAGGCGGGCGAAGCGCCGCAGGAACCCAGGCACGAACTGGCGATCGGTGAACAGATCGTTGATCATCGGGAAGACGTAGAAGGAGAAGTAGATGGCCAGCTCCCAGATGTAGCGCAGGGAGAACGCCTCCTGGTCACCCAGGGTGTCGTAGCTGATCGCGAAGCTCGGCACGTAAGCCTCGTAGACCGCCCACTGCAACGCCTCGTACCGGGGCACTTTGGCCTGCAGCTCGGCGCGGTCGCGGGTGAGGATGGCATCGGTGATCAGCGTGTTGTAGATCGAGATCAGGTCGCCGCCCGGGCTGTACAGGGGATCGGTGAAGCGGCCGGCTTCGCCGCAGAGGGCCCAGCCGTCGGCCGACAAGGTCTTGGTCGAGTCCAGGGAGAAGCTGTCGAAGTTGCCGCGGCCGACGATCTTCCGCTGCCGCAGGTCGCGCCCGAAGCAGGGGTGCTCGCGGCAGACCCAATCGATCACCTTGTCGAGGGTGTCCACCTCGTGACGCGGCACTCTCAGGACGTCGTGGACCAGTCCGAGGCTGGTGCGGCCATGCAGGGGGATCACCCAGAACCAGTAGCCTTCGCCGCAAAAGTGATTGGTGGCGAGGAGGGCCGGCACGTGGCCCAGCGCCTGCCGGTCGGGGCGGAGCCGGATCTCGCGCGGCGTCAGATCGGTCAGCTTTTCGATGTCGAGCAGGCCGTCCACCCAGAAGAACGAGGTGCCGTGGACGATCGGCGAAGGTCGGTCGAGACCGAGCTTTTTTACCAGGATGCGGCTGCGCCCCGACGCGTCGACCACCCAGCGGGCATGGCCCTTGATCTCTCCTCCTGGGGCCATGCAGCGGAACGCGTGCGGCGCGCCGCCGGTGCCCAGGTCGACGTCGAAGTCCTTGGCGGGGGCCACGAAGCGGAAGCGCGGATCTTGCCGATTGACCTCGAGCAGCGCGGCCTCGAAAACGTTCCGGTCGAGCTGATAGGTGAAGATGTTCGACAGGCCCCGGATGTAGGACTGGCTGTATTCCTCGTAGCGGCTGTTGCCCGCCGCGCTTCCCCAATAGAAGCGGAGGTTGTATTTGACGAAGTGGTGCCGGAGGAGGTGCTCTTCCATCTCGAGGACCCGGCTGTAGTAATAGCCGCTGGCCTGGACGGTCGCCTCCCCCACCTTCTGCTCGCGCCGCGGCACCTGATGACGGCGCTCCAGCATCAGGATGCGCAGCTCCGGATCCGCCAGAAGGAGCTGGCGCGCCAGAGAGAGGCCGGCGAGGCCGGCCCCGAGGATCAGGACGTCGCAGTCATGAGTTTCTGATTGCATGGCGTTTCCACCCCTTTCGCCCCCTGGACGACCGCCGCCGCCACCTGCTGTGCCGAGACGATCACCGGCGTAATCCCACCGCCGGGGCGGGTCCAATGTCCGACAAGATAGAGATTGCGGACGGGGGTCTTGATGTCGGGCCGCCCTTCGCCGAGCTGCTCGGGGGACATCTCCCAGCCCAGCATGGCACCCTTCTGGTTGAGTGTGAAGCGCCAGGACGTCTGGGCGGACGCGCTGGTGCTCACGACGACTTTCTGCGTGATTCCGGGGACCAGGCTTTCGAGATGGCCGAGGGCGAGATTCTCGATCCGCCGCTTGTGCTCCGGCCAGTCGTCGACTGTTTCGTAGTCCATGTCCAGGACCTTCTGGACGATGATGATCTTCTTGCCCGGCGGCGCCATGGCCGGCTCGTAGAGGGTGGGGACGAAGACCTTGCAGCGGAGCGCGCCGCGCCCCACCTCGTCCATCTCCCAATCATCCCAGTAATACCCCTGGATGTGATCGAGGACGTCGTCCGGCACGTCGTCCAGTCCGAGATGGAAGAGGAAGCAGGGATAGGTCAAGCGCAGCGACCGCACCGCCTCGATCGTCCCGGCCGGCAGGTGCTCGGCGCCGACGAGCCGCTCCAGGGTGAGGATCAGGTCGCCGTTGCTGATCACCACGTCGGACTTGACCGTGAGCTGGGCGCCGCGGGGAGGATCGCTGCCGCGCAGGATCTCCAATTCGACGCCGCGGGCGGCGCCGTCCTCGATCAGGATCTTGCGGGCGTGGGTGCTGGTGAGCACGTGCCCCCCCTGCTCCTCGAAGCAGCGGGCGAGGTCGTCGGCGAATGCCTGGGAGCCGCCCTGCGGGTAGTAGTTGCCGAGGAAATAGGAGAGACGGAGCATCGAATCGAAGACGAAAGAGGTGCGCCCCGGCGGCGAGCCCCAGTGCGGGCAGTCGGCGGTGAGCAACAGCTTGAGCTTGCGGTCGCGGAAGAAGCGGTCGAGGGCCTGGCGCACGGAGAGGCTGTGATACGGGACGAGCCGCTCGATCTGGGCGAGCGGCTTGCCGCGGAAGTAGTGAAGCAGGCCGAGGAGGTAGGTCTCGCGGACGACGCCGAAGAACTCGTCGAGAGCCGCGGACTCCTCGGGGAACTCGGCCTTGAGCCGGGCCAGGTAGGTCGAGAGGTCGGCGGGCACGGCGAAGCGCGAGCCGTCGGGGAAGTGGAAGGTGTCGACCGGGTCCATCTTGACCCAGC
>Ga0126309_10000049_pt1 | contig 38240 bp, 34 predicted proteins | sample Plot56_FD_92541 | JGI IMG/M metagenome (GOLD analysis project Ga0126309, IMG submission 92541) | Serpentine soil microbial communities from UC McLaughlin Reserve, CA, USA - Plot56 | ecosystem: Environmental > Terrestrial > Soil > Grasslands | place: USA: UC McLaughlin Reserve, Lake County...
AGGACGACGCCACCCGAAACCGCGGTGTTGGCGTTGTCGAGCTGGATCGCGTCGAAGCCGACGCTGAACCGGCCCTCGGCGTCCATCACCACCGTCACCCAGGCCTGGGCGATGTTGATGTAGCCGGCGCCCAGCGTGGCGTCACGCGTCGTGGCGTGGTTCAGGTTGAGATACAGCCAGCCGAAGTCGGCGTTGGTCTGAATGCCATCGCCACCGACCTGGACCCGCTGCGCCTCGTCGCAGAAGGTGCACTGCGCACCCGGCGTCGGCTCGCCCGAGGGACCGCCCGTCACCACCGTGAGCGGGTTCTCGAACTCGTCGAACACCACGATCTGCTGCTCGAACAGCTCACCGTAGTTCGGACCGGCCGCGCAGGTGGCGCCCGGAGGGAACTTCGAGTCGCGCCAGACGACCAGGCTCGTGCCACCGGTGAAACCGCCGCCGCTCAGGTACCGGGCGGCGAACGTGGTGGCCAGCGGCTCGCGGTTGTCAGCGGCCGTGCCGAGGATGTAACGGCCGTAGAAGGTGTACTCGCCCGGGGTGTTGAACACGGCCGCGTCGGCCTCGATGTGGACCAGGGTCTCGCCCTGAGCGAAGTTCTCGCCCGGGTTGACGTAGAAGTAGTCGCCCCAGAGCACGTTGTCGTTGTCGGCGATGCCGAGGCCGCCGCTCACGAAGTAGCCGACGTCGCTCGGGAACAGCTGGGTGCAGCTGTTCGAGTCGTCCACCGTGATGTAGCCGCGGGCGATGTTGTCACCATAGTTGGTGCCCGCGCAGGTGCCGTTGACCGGGCTCTGCCGGCCGGTCAGCAGGGCGCGCAGGTGCGACCGGAAGGTCGTCGAGATCGCCGGGATCGTGTAGACCGGCGGAGCCGGCGGAGACGTGGTCGTGTTGCAGTTCGGGAAGATCACGTCACCGAACGAGAAGGAGCCCAGCGGGCTGCCCGGATCGTTCGCGGCCGTGGTCGTGCCCGAGCCGGTCTGCGGCAGGATGCCGTCGACCAGGATGTCGCGCAGGTTGAACGACTGCACGTCATAGCCGGTCAGGTACACGTCGAAGTCGAGCACCGGAATCGACCAGGTGCTCCACACCGTGACGTGCGCGAGCTGCGCAGCCGCGGACGCGTTGTTCACCGAGAACAGGGTGGTGATTCCCGCCGCGTTGTCGAGGTCGACCTCGAAGTAGGGCAGGAGCAGGGTCGCCGCCGGGACGTCGTCGATCGTTCCGGGCAAGGCGATCGCCTGGCCACCCAGGGCGAGAAGCCCCATGATCGCTAGGCAAAAGACGAGCTTTTTCATACGAGTCAATCTCCTAAAACTCCGTGTGTGTTCTTACTAGGACAGGACATGAACACAGAAACTTCTTCCTCTTCTCCCGAAAAAAAGCCACCACCTCCTGTTGAAAGAGTCGTATCAAAGTCGATCCGTTATTTTTTCACTCCGCCCCCCGAGTCCCCTCCAGGCCTCCTCAGGGTTCGCAGGTACCGACGGTTTATGCTCTCGTACTATAGGCCCCGCTCCGTGGCTTGTCAACTGATGCATAGAGCCGAATTTGCGGAGACCGACGATTCACTTCGCCTCCTCCGTCACCACCGTCTTCCAGGCGCGAATCGAGCCCTCGGACGGACAGGACACCTTCACTCCCTCCGGCCCCAGGGACTGGAGGATCTGCGCCGTGCCCTGCTCTCCGGCGAAGTCTGCCACGATTTCGCCGCGGCCATCCCGGTCGATGTCCACCACGTGGACATCGTATCCGCGACAGCCGGGCTCCGAGGCGACAACCCCGGCCGGCAGCTCGGCACGCGCAAAGAAACCCTGAGACTCTGCGAGAAAGATATTGACTTGTCCCTCGCCCGTCAAGGCCACCAGGTCGGCGGACTTGTCGCCGTCGAGGTCGCCGGCAGCCAGAGCATAGAATCCGAGCCGCCCGTCGAGCGCCGTCAGGCCCCGGCGCTCCCAGGAGAGCCCGTCCTTGCCGGGCCGTGCCAGGAAGATGTCGATGCCGCTGCGCAGCACGCCGAGCTCGGAGTTGATATAGGCCACGGCGGCATCGTCCCGGCCGTCGCCGTCGAAGTCGGCCGCCGCCACGGCGGTCACGTAGCCGCGAGGCCGCAGCTCCAGCTTCACGGTCTCCCAGGAATCGCCGCGGCCGAGATGGATGATGTCCTGCCGCCCCACGAAGCTCGCCGCCGTCACGAAATCGAGCCGGCCGTCGCCGTCGAAGTCGCCGGTGGCCAGCGAGTCGCCGAAGATCTGCCTCGAATCGGTCCCCTGGTCCTTCCGGACCCACGTGCCCCGCCCGCCATTCAGATAGACCGCCGGACCGAAGGACGAGTTCGCCGCCATCTCGGGCTTCTCGCTGGTCGAGGTGAGATGCATCCCTTCGCCGAGGGCCAGCACGTCCGGCCGCTTGTCGCCGTCCCAGTCGACCGCCTCGATGGCGCGCGAGGAAAAGCCCGGCGGAGGATCGCCCGCCTTCGGCTTCCTGTAGTCGAGCCCCTCGCTCCAGAGCTTGAAAGCGCCCTTGCCGTCCCCGACGAACGCGCGCAGCCCGAGGATGTGCATCGAGAGAGCCACGTCCATGTGGCCGTCGCCGTTGAAGTCGGCCGCCGCCGTGTCGCCGTAGTCGTAGCGGATGTCGCCGGGGAAGCGCGCCTCCGTCCAGATCCGCCAGGTCCCCTTGCCATCGCCCAGGAAGATCACCGGCCCCGGCGAGCCCTTGCGCGCCGCGCCGTGGACGATGTCGAGCTGCCCATCCCCGTTCATGTCGGCGATGTCGAAGCCATTGCGCCACTGCCCCCGGCGCGGCAGGCCGGCGTCGAACGGCACGAGGCGCAGCCGGGTCACCGTCGGCAACGTGATCTTGTAGGACTCCGTCGCCTTCTCGATCTCCTGCGGCGAAGGCGGCTTGGCGCGGAGCGGCGAGCCCGCTCCCGGCTCGACCTTGATGATCTTGGCGTAGAACGTCTTGTCATCGTGGCGGACGAGCTTGAGCGGCAGGCCGCCGCGCAGACGGACCTCGTCATCCGCGACCCACACATACTGCCCCTCGACCCGCGGGACCTCGAGGATGAAGTACTGCTGCCCGTTCTCATCGGTCAGCCATTTGCCGTCCGGCGGCTCCAGCACGAAGGCGGTGGAGACGGGTTGACCGGCCCCGCTGATCCCCTCCACCGCCACCGGCGCCTCGGCCGGCTTGGCAGGGGTGGGCTCGTTGGGCACAGCCGTGCGCTCCTCCCGAGTCTCCGGGCTCTTGGCCGCGGACTCGCCGGTCCGCGCCGGCGCCGCCTGCGTGCAGGCAGCGAGCGCGAGCAGAACGGGAGAGAGGCAGATCAGCAATCGTCTCCTGGGCAACGTCAGTCTCCTGCGAACCATCGATCGGCAACTCCTTGGCATCGACCCTATCCTCTTCCGGAAGCTCAAATCTCGTCGACAAACGCCAGCTTGAGACTCCGGAAGAGCCACAAACCCCCGAACAGTATCACAAACACAGCAATCGCGAGAGGGAGAACCCCCCACTCTCCGGCGCTCCCGCCGGTGCCGCCGAAAAATGCGCGCCGGTAGAGGTCCACGAGCGAGGTCAGGGGATTCAGCGCCAGCCAGGGCTGGAACCGTGTCGGCACCAGCGTCAGCGGATAGACGATCGGCGTCAGATAGAACCAGACCTGGAACAGCATGGAGAGGAGCTGCGCCGTGTCCCGGAAGAAGACGTGGACGGCGGAGACCAGGAGCCCGAGCCCCAGCGTCAATCCCACCTGCAGCGGCACCGCCACCAGCAGCAACGGCAGATTGTGGAGCGACAGCTCGCCGACCGCCAGCAGCACCCCCACGAACACCACCGCGGCGATCGCCTCGTGGAGGAGAGCCGCCAGGACCACGGCGAGGACCAGGATCTCCGCCGGGAAGCGCAGCTTCTTGACCAGGCTGGCGTTGTCGGTAATGGCGGTCGAGGAGCGCAGCACCCCTTCGTGCAGGGCCGTCCAGGGCAGCAGACCGCCGAACAGGAAGATGGCGAAGTGCTCCGTCCGCGTCCCCACGGGAGAGACCTTCATGACCGTGGAAAAGACGAAGGTGAAAAGGGCGATCAGCCAGAGCGGCTGCACCAGAGACCAGACGAAACCGAGCAGCGAGCCCGCGTAGCGGCCCTGAAAATCGCGCTTGACCAGCTCCCTCAACAGGAAAACGTGACGCCGCACCACTCTCCTCCAACGGAAACACCAACAGGGGCCCCGCACCGCCCCCATTCCTTATATGATGAGCGGAGCGAGTTGACAGTCCCGGCCATGCCGCCGTACCATCGAGCTCGCCACGAATGCCAGTGTGACATAAGAGAGCCCGGAGCGAAAGCCTATGGCCATTCATCAGAAGGTCCGACAGATCCAACTCGTGGGCCGGAAGATCCGAGAGCTCCGCAAGGAGCACAAGCTGACCCAGGTGGAGCTGTCGCAGCGCCTCGGGATCCAGCAGTCGGACCTCTCCCGGATGGAGCAAGGGGAGTACCGGGTCAGCCTGGACACCCTGTTCCGCATCCTCGCCGAGTTCCAGATGAGCATCGGCGAGTTCTTCGACGAGCTCGCCCAGGAGTCGATCACTCCCCGCGACGTGCGGCTGGTCCAGCAGTTCAACGCGCTGCCGAACGATGCCCAGCGCGAGGTTGAAGACTTCATCGCGTTCAAGCGGTCCATGCATCGAAAGGATGATCGCGCGGACTCTGACGCCGACTCTGAGGAGGAATCCAAGTGATCGGTGAGGAAACGGTTGAAGGGATTCCGGCGGCATTCGAGGAGCTGCGAGTCCGCGGTGCCCAGGCGATCGAGGCGGGTCGTCTCGAGGAAGCTGAGCGATATTTCGAGGAGGCTTTCGTCTGGGCCGAGCAGCATGGGGAGTCGAACCTCCTGGACCTCGCTCTCTGCAACCGGGCCGCTGCCGCGATCGACCTCGGCCGCGGTGAGCGCGAGCTGCCTCGCCTGCGCGAGATCCTGATGCGCGGCGCGGACCCGGTGAACTGCCGCATCGCGGCCTACAACATCGCCCGGTATTACGAGCTGAACAAGAGCTTCAAGAAGGCCCTCTTCTACGGGCAGATCGCGCGCGACCGTTCCGAGCACCTGGGCCGCCGCGACTGGCTCGCCTCGAGCCATAACCTCATCGGCAACCTCCTGCTCGCCGAAAGCTTCTTCGAAAAAGCCTGCGCCGAATTCGAGCAGGCGCTCGCTCTCTCGCCGGAGGATGCCGTGGTGCGGCGCGCCCTGATCAAGGACAACCTGGGCTACTGCTACACCGTCCAGGGCCGCTACGAAGAGGGTTTCCGTCTCTTGTTCGAGAGCTACCGGTCTCTCCGCCGGCTGGGCGCGATCCGCTACTCGGTGCTCCCTCGCGTTGCGCTCTGCTTCGCTTACCTGGAGGTGGGCCGCCCTGCCCGTGCACTCCGCTGTGGCCGCGAAGCCCTGGATACGATCGAGACCACCGGTGGCAGCGAGATGATGAAGAACCTGTTGTATCTGCTTGGTGAGGCTGCCAACTTGAACGGCGACCTCGAGCTCGCCCGGAATTACTTCAGCCGCCTGCAGCGGGAGTTCTACCCTGATGCGGGCTATCTCCCGGATTTCCTGCTTGCGATCGATGTCCGCAAGCTCATCAATTTGAAGGCCTGAGCCATGTTGACTCGCGTCACCGCCACCGCCCTGGCGCTCGGATTCCTGTTGTCCGCCAGCGCCTCCGCGTTCGACCGGACGGGAGCCATCGGTCCCGAGGGAGAGATCTACCTCACCCGGGTGGGACCCTACGGAGTTCTCTTTCCCAAAGGGAACTCCTATCCGGCCTCCAACGTCGTTCTGACACTGGAGGTAAGCCGGTCCGGACAGGCCCCCGATCGCATCCTGGTGCCCGGGACCGAGGGTCCGGAAGTCGAGTCCGCCTCCCTGGTTGTGTTCGAGGAGGCGTCGAAGTCGCTGTTTCTCGTCTGGCAGAGCAACATCTCGTCGATCAACCGACTCGTCCTGCGCAACTTCAAGGACGGCTCGTTCGGCTCGCCGATCGAGGTTGCGGCCGGAACTTTCGAGGCCACCATGAGCGCGCCGCAGGCGGTGGTTACCCGCGACGAGTTCTTCGTCCCCACCGCTGACGGCGAGACCGCGACCGTCCACCGGACGCTCCTCCACCTGGTCTGGTGGCAGGCGTCCGGGGCAGGAAACCAGGCTCTGTATGCCCCGATCACCTTGATCGAGGGGATCGACACGGGCGCGCATTCCGTGTTTTCGCTGTACGACCTCGACCAGAGCCCGGACGATGCGGCCGCAGCGGCTGAGATCCTGCCGCAGCTCTATCGGGCACCGAGAATCCAGACCGGACGCAACGATCATTCGGTCGTGGTCTCGTTTGCCAACGAGCGCAACGGCCGTCTGGCGGTTCTCGACGTCGCAGTGCTCCCCGGCGAGATCAGCTTCCTCGCCGACAAGATCCGCGCCCATATCATCGACATCGGGCGCAGGGGTCCGTCGGCCCAGGCCATCGCCGACAAGATCCGCGCCCACATCATCGACATCGGGCGGCTCAATCCGCGGGTCGTCAGCTTCCTCAGCAACGACGTCTACGAGCACATTCTGACGGCCGGCGGCCGGTATGTGGATGCCGGCAATTACACTGGCCTGGCGGATGACGTGAGCGCCTACGTCACCCGGTCGGCCACGAATCTGCTGGAGAACGGCCGCCTGGGCGAGACGCCGGACACGCCCGAAATCCTCCGCCTCGCCAACAGCGAGGACAACGATGAGCTCGGCGCTCCCCGTCTCCAGGTGCGCCGCGTCTTCACCAAGCCGGCCCCGCGCACCGCCGCCGCGCCGACCACGGTCTTCGCCTCGAAAGACGGGAAGGCCGTCCTGGTCGCCTGGGACACGGTGAGCCAGATCCGCTACCGGGAGATCTCGCCGGAAGGCTGGGGCGAGGTTCTTGCCATCGCCATTACCCCGGATCTGACCCGCGAGCAGGCCTACGATTTCCTCGAGCAGCGGCTCCGCCGCTGATCGCAGCCCACAGCCCCTACGCGCCAACGCCCCCTTCCGGGGGCGTTTTCATTTGTCCGCCGTCAGGGCCAGCGGCTCGCCCGTGGGACGGGCGCGCAGAACCTGGCCGCCAGCCTTCTCCAGAGCAGCCGTGACCTCGGCCCGGCGCTCCGGCGGGCAGAGCAGGGCCAGGCAGCCGCCGCCGCCCGCGCCGCAGGCCTTTCCGCCCCAGGCCCCGCGCTCCCGGGCCGCTTCCAGCAGACGCTCCAGCTCCGGCGTCGAGACTCCCTCTGCCAGGCGCCGGCGGAAGCTCCACTCGCGCCCCATCAGGGTTCCCACCCGCGGGAAGTCCCCGGCCTCCAGAGCTTCGGAGAGCTCCGCGGCCGCCTCGGCGATTCCGGAGAACAGCTCAACGCTCTCCCGCTCCCCGTCCAGCCGCCGCCGCACCACCTGCCAGTTCTGGCCCGCCGAGAAGTGGCTGACGCCTGAATAGACCACCAGAAGGCGGTCGCCAAGCGCCTCCAGATCCACCGACAGACGCCGCACCACCTCGCCGCCCGGCTCCTGCCGGATCTCCAGCGCGCCGCCCAGCAGCCCGGGATAGTGATCCTGCATCCCCGTCGGGAGCGCCATGAGGCGCGCTTCGAGGTCGCGCGCCAGGTGGGCCCGCGCCGCCGCGGAGGACGGCTCCCGCCCCAGGACCTGCTCGGCCGCGGCAATCAGGGCAACTACCATCGCGGAGCTGGCGCCGAGGCCTCCGCCGCGCGGCGATTGGCTCGCCAGCTCGATCTCCACCGGCGGCAGACCGAGCGCCACGGTCACGACGCCGACCAGGGAGGATTCAGGAAATGCGGCGAGCTCGGCCGCCGAAGAGGCTTCCACCAGGCTGTCTCCCTGGCGGACCCGATAGGCGTCGGCGAGACACACCCGCACCGTGGCGGCGAGGTCGATCGCCACGTTGACGGTGCGGGCTCCAGGGTGGAAGAGGCCGAGAGGCCAGATGTCGAGAGTGCCGCCGGCCAGGTCGACCCGGCACCACGAGCGGGCGGTCACTCCCATGAGGAGAGGACGCCGCTCAGCGGGCCACGGCGCTGGGCCGGAGCCCTGGCGCCTGACGGGTGACGGCCAGACGCATGTCCTCGCCGGGGATGGCCAGACGCGGCGAGACGATGCCGCGCGCCATGGAGGTCCGGATGTCATCGCGCCAGATGCGGAACGAGGCGAGCTGGCTCGAGGGGATCGGCTCGTCCCGCACGCCCTTCAGCGAGAGGGGATCGATCCACTGGCCGTTGTGCTGCACCCGGTAGTCCAGGTGCGGACCGCTCGCGAGACCGGTGGCGCCGGTGAACGCGACCACGTCCCCCTGCCGGACACGCGTGCCCGGGCGAATCCCCTTGGCGAACCGCGACAGATGGAGGTAGGCGGTCACATAGCCGCCCGCGTGCCGGATCTTCACCACGTTGCCGCCCCCCCGGTCCCAGCCAGCGAACGTCACGACGCCGTTCGCCGTGACCTCCACCGGCGTCCCCACCGGCGCACTGTAGTCGACGCCGTAGTGAGGCCGGTAGATCTTCAGGACAGGGTGGAAGCGGCGTTGGGTGAAATTCGAGGTGACCCGGGAGTAGCGCAGGGGCGAGCGGAGGAACATCTTCTTGAGCGGGCGTCCCTCGCCGTCGTAGTAGACGCCGGAGTCGCCATAGCGGTAGGCCTCGTGGCGCCGACCGTCATTCTCATAGACCACCGCGAGGATCCGGCCCACGTCGTGCGGCTTCCCTTCGAGCAGCTCCTCCTCATAGAGGGCCTCGAAGCGGTCTCCCTTCTGCAGATCGCGCGCGAAGTCCAGGTCCCACTGGAGGATGTCCGCCATCCGGTAGGCGAGGACGTTGGGGCCGCCGGCATGACGGACCGAGCTCTCCAACGGACCGTCGAGCGCGCCGCGCAGGGCGCGGACCTCGACGCTGCGCTGGAACGGCTGCCAGTCGGTGGCCCAGCCCCCCGCCTCGCGGCTCATCTGCACGCGGCCATTGCCTTCGAGCGTGAGCTGGAACGAGGCGAGCGAAGAATCCGGGTTGAAGAAGGCCGAATACTGGTTCCCGGCCTTGAGTGCGCGGAGCTCGACGTGCTCCGCCAGGGCATTGGTCGCCTCCCGGGCCTCCTGACCCCGCAGGCCGAGCTTCTCGAACACCTCGGCCACCGTCTCGCCGCGGAGCAGCTTGGCCTCGACCGGCACGCGCGCCTGATCGAGCCGCGCCGTGGCCTCGGTCGGAAGGGAAATGCGTTCGTTGAAGCGGGGAGCAGGCGCCAGGGGGAACGGCGACTTATTGAAAGCTTCCAGGCTCTGTGTGCTGAGGAAGAGGCCGATGGCCAGAAGGATGAGCCCGAGCGGTAGTGCCAGGCGAAGAAAGTGCGGAGCAAGCTTGACCCTTGTTGACTGCATCCCGTGCAGACCTCCCAATGGCAAAGGGTGGGCTCAAGGCGTAGCGAAGTAACGACTCGGCGGATAGTAGCACAGGATGCGGAACGAGATGCAACCCCTAGAAGAAATGGGGTTTCCACATTTCACGTCTCGCTTAGAGACAAATCTGGAAGGGGGACTGGGAGGGGGGCCGGGGTGAGGGGCGCTACCCCAGGAACTCGCCGATCACCCGATCGGGGTTCTCGGGGAGCTTGCCGCGATAGACCACCTGGCCGTCCTTGATGATCAGCAGGCCCGGCAGGGTGGCCATGGCGTATTTCTTCGAGAAGGCACCGTCCGGATCGAGGAAGACGGTGGCTCCGAGGTTCTTCCCGGCGAGGAAGCTCTCCACGGCCGCGCGGTCTTCCTGGAAATTGACGGTCACGACGCGGGCCTGCCCACCCCAGCGCTGCGCCAGCGGGCTGACCCGGGCCGCGATGTCCCGCGAGCGGGGCGACCAGGAGGCCCAGACGACCACGATCGTGGTGCCGCGCGCCAAGTCCGACTCGATCAACCGCTCTCCGCCCAGACCTTGCAGGCGGATCTCCTGCGCGGCCAGAGGGGCAGCCAGAACCAATGCCACGAATATCGCGGAGATCCAGCGGCGGACAGGGAGGTTGGCGTTCATGGAGTCAGGGGGGGAAATCAGCTCAGTGAGGGCCGGACACGGTCCCACGATGCGGCAGGCTGGTGAGAATCCGCATCCGCAGGCGCTCGGGGGCACTGCAACGGACACATCTCTCGCGCACGATCAGCAAGAGCCTGCGGGTGTAGTCGACGCGCTTCGCGCAATCACCACAGCCGGAGACATGGTCGCGGAAAGGGGACAAGAGGTCCTCTTCCATCTCGTTGTCGAAGAACAGGAAAAGTGCTGCCACGACCTCTTTACAGTCCATCGTCCATCCTCCGCCATCCAGGCTCGTCTCATGGCTCCCCGTGCGCGATCCACACACATCAACTCGGGGGCCCCGGCCGGATATTTCCTCCGCTTCCCAGCGATGCCTGCAAACTAGGGTGGGACGGGCCTCACTTCGAGGTCGCGACCTTGCTGCGCATCTTCGCCGGCTCGCCGTCCCGCAGGTAGCCATGGTCGCGGGCAAACTCCAGCATGGCGGCTTCGAGCAGCCGTCGGCCTCGGTACAGGCGGCTCATCACCGTGCCGACCGGCACCTCCAGGATCTCGGCGATCTCTTTGTACGAGAACCCTTCGAGGTCGGCCAGGATCACCACCATGCGGTAATCCGGCGGCAGCTTGTCGAGAGCCAACTGGACGTCCTCGTCCAGAACGTTCTCCAGCAGCTCCTCCTCGGGATTCTTCGTCTGCCGGCTCGCGTCCTCGTTGACCTGGTTCTCGAACGACTCCTCGATCTCGGCGAAGTCGCTGAGGGCGGGGGCCTGCTGCTTCTTGCGGTAGTTGTTGATGAAGGTGTTCTTCATGATCTTGAACAACCACGCCTTGAAGTTGGTCCCCTCTTCGAACTTGTCGTAGTACCTGTACGCCTTCAGGTACGTCTCCTGGACCAGGTCCTCCGCATCCTCGGAGTTGCGCGTCATTCGATAGGCGGTGTTATAGAGCGCGTCCACGAAGGGCATCGCCGCCGCCTCGAAATTCCAGCCCTTCTGGTGGTCTGCGCTTTCTCTAGCCATTCTTCTGACCCCCTTCAGCCTTGTTCCTCTCCTCTCCCGCACGAGGCAATACGCACAGACGATGCCAACGGATTGATGCCCGAGATCGGAGGCCCCCAAGGCGCTCCTCCGGCGTTCTTGTCCTCCCGAGATGACGGCGTACCGGCCACTTACGTCAAGACAGTGGACAGGACCGTCTAATCCTTCAGACACTCTCCGCAAAAGAAAGGTGCACCGCCAGAGGGCCGATTCGGCACCCCCCGTGCCAAGACGACGGTTTCCCCACCCTGAGCGGCCAAGGCGGCGCGCGGAGAAAACCCCTGTTTTTTCTAAAGCAGTACCCGTGCCATCGCGGGGATGCTACCTGGCTGGCGGTCAACTTCATCCTCGTGGTGTTCATCCGCGCCCTGGCGCGAGTCCAGGGAGGCCAGGTCTCCGTCTCCCCGCGACCGGAGCAATCCCGAGCCCCAGTCGTCGAGGCCCCTCTGCCGATCCGGACACGCGTCCTCAACGCTCTGCTCTTGGTGCGCAATGTCCTCCTGGTCCTGCTCGTGATCGCGATCGGCGAGGCCCTTCCACCTCTCCACCTCCTGCACGCCTGGACCCAAGCGCACCAGCAGCCGCTCCTCGCCGTCACCATCTCCCTGTCCGCCGCCGGATTCATCCTCCTGATGGGCATGGCGATCCACCTGGTTCTCGCAAAGGGAAAGCCGATGAGCCGGCGGGAGATCGACGCGCTCTCGGCCCGCCGCCTGACCGCACAGCCGGCGCTCTGGCGGCGCTCCGCCTACCGGTCGCGCGGCACCGCCGCGGGCGCGCAGGGCGAAGACAGCGCGACCTTCGCCGAGATCAAGGCCGCCTGGAGAGTCCGGGCGTGGCGGGTGAGCCCCCGCTGGCGCCGGCTCTTCGCCGGGCTGATCGGCGCGGCCCTCCTGGCCACCGGCCTGTTCGGCCTCTTCGTCGTGATCGGATCTCCTGGGATCAAGCTCCTGTGCGGAGGCACCCTGCTCTACGCCTGGGTGCGGAGCGTCTCCGCCTTCGCCCGGGCCTGAGCTGGTGCGGCCGATCCTCCAACAGTTCCGGTACGGCAGGACTCGCGGCATTCCCCAGGGGGAACGCCTCATCGATCCCGGAGATCGCCTCGATCCCGCGCTCGCCGGGTTGTCTGCGGAGGGGATCGGGACATTTGAGATGTGCAACGGCCTGATCCCGGCGGGGTGGGGGCTTTCGAGGTGTTCGACGAGCCAATCCCGGAAGGAAATCTCTCGTTCCCCTCCTTCAATAAGGAAAGTACAGCGGGGAACGCGCCGATCCCGAGGGGATCGAGGCATGTGAGGCCTCCCATGAGCCGATCCCCGAGGGACACCAGGCATTGAAGCCGGGGCTCCCAGTAGCTGATGTAGCGCAGACGGCCGAGCGCCTCGTAGATGCCGGCGTCGTCCAGCACGATCGGAAACACCCTATTGGGGATCTCGCCACAACCGGCGACTTCTAAAACCGCGGATGGAGTCCTTGTACTTCATCTCATTCTTGTCCCGGACGAGAGCGACATCCCTTCCCTTGAAGGCTTCCTGGATCTTGTCGACGATGGCCTTGCTCTCGTCGGTCCAGCAGTACCCGTGCCAGAGCGGGGCCGATCCCGTCGGATCAAGGAAGGGGAGGTGTGCCGGTCTCACCGAGCCGGGATCTGACGAGGACCTCGAACGACTCCAAGAATTGGACGAAGAGCTTCCGGAAGCTCTCCAGAGCCGGATCCCTGCCGGGTGGCTGCGTGGTCATGAGGAGAGCCATCGGGCAGATTTTTTCCCGGTGCCGCAAAAGATGGGCGGTGTAGAACAGGGGCAGCGGCTCCGTCCCGAGCGCCTCGAGAAGCTTTGCCAATGAGTCGAGTTTCGGCAGCTCCTTGCCGCTCTCGTATTTCGAGAGCTGGCTCTTGCCAACCCTGGCCCGTCGCGCCAGCTCGGATTGACTGAGACCAGCCGCCTCACGGAAAAACCGGAGCGTGCTCCCCACCTCAGCGAACATTGCGACTGGCATCTGCCCTCTCCTGCAGCCGGGCACCCTGCGCACCGGACCCGCGTCTCGGAAAAGAAGGCCCGCCCTGGGGACAAGGTGGAGAGAGAAGCCCCAGGACGAGCCGACCGACTTCATTCATGGCGAACACCTCAGGGACACGTGACTCCAAGCAACTGATTTGCAGGGCCTCTCGGAGACGCGCCGCACAGACGCCGCAGCGCGCGAGGAGATGCCGCACCACGATCCGGCACTCGCCACGGCTCGCCGAGCCTTCTGCAAAGCGTTGGAGGCTCTCGCCGTCTGGGCAGCTCGCCATGTCGCTCCCCTCAAGCGAATGAAACCGGCTCCAGCGGGCTGTTGAACAGGCGGCACAAGCGGCGAAACTCCGCCGCCAACCGAGCGGCCTCCTGCCGCGGTTTTCTTCCCTCTGCCAGGCCCGCCTGCAACGCCGCGAGCGCTTCCACGGCGAACGTGCCGCCCTCCTCGGGATCGAATCCGGCAAGATCCTCGCCGAGGCAGGCGACGTCGCCCGCGCGGCCGAGCTCGGCCCGCACCGCACCGAGCTCCAAGGAGGTCAACGCCAGCTCCGCCAGGTCGCGGCGTTCGAGCTGTTTGCGGCGCACGGCATCGAGCAGCTCCTCCGCATGGCAGATCTCTCCCAGCCGGGCCCGCGCCACCGCTTCCAGCCGATAGCCTTGCAGGATCTGCGATTCCTCCCGTACCGACCCGTACAGAGCGATGGCCTCGGACAGGACCGCGCGGCCCCGCCCCGGCTGGCCGACCTCCCCGAGAAGCGCGGCCAGCACGAAGCCTCCGCACAGGCTCAACCACGGGTGCCGGGCCGGGCGGATCAGCGTCCACCCCTGCGCCAGCGGAGGCAGGCCGCGGCCGGGCACGGTCGTCTCGGAGCCCAGGACGCCGAGGAGCAAAAGGCTCGCTCCCTCTTCCTCCGCCGCCTGCTGCTCGTGGAACAGAAAGGCCGCGTGCTGGAGCAGGGCAGCCGCCTCGTCGAGCCACTGCTGCTCCCAGCGGAGCAGCGCGAGAGACCGGCAGAAGAACGGGCGCTCCGGCGACTCGTCATCGAGGTGGAACCTCGCCGTCGCGAAGGCATGCTCCGCTTCGAGCCGCTCGCCCAGAAGGCGGAGCGCATTGGCTTGCATCCGGCCGGCCCGGACCACGGCATCGCTGCCGAGGTGCTTCTTGTCGCGCATCACTTCCGCCACCAGCAAAGCGAGGCCCGCGAGATGCGCCGCATCCTCCGGGTCTCTGATCTGCACCGCCTGGCTGTCTTCCAGAAGGAGAGCGATCAGATCCCTGGAATGAAAGCGCTGGTCGAGCCGCCGCCGCTCGGCCGCGGACAGGCCGAAAAGGTCGTGCCGGAGCTCCTCCGCGGCGGCGCGCCGTTGCCAGGCCTCCGGAGCCCACGGCTCGGACGCCTGCTCCTCCCGGCCTCGATCCAGTTTCTGGAGCAACCGGTCCAGCAGCTCCTCCTCGACGATCAAGGCGCCTCCTCCGGGCCGGTGCGGATCAGCGTCCGCAGTGTCTCGATCAGGGGTTTCAAATGATCGTGGAGGCCACAGCGGACCAAGGCATCCAGCTCGAACACACCCGCGAGCTCAAAAGCGCTCAGGTCCTCCTCGCCGCCTCCGGGACCCGCCGGCAGATCGAATGCGTCGACGATCTCCTGCAGGCCGGACCGCACTTCTTCGAGGCGCACGGTGGCGAGGCGCACCTGCTCCCGCGCTCCCACCAAGGCCTCATTCCTACTTGGGTTGACACCACAGCTCGGGCAAGTCATCAAGGGATCGACCTCCTCACATCCTCCGGTCATCACGGTATGTGAGCCCGAGCCTGCACGTAAACGAAGGACGAAAATCGCGCGAAAGAGGGACCCCCGAGGTCCCCTGGCGCACCGTGGAAACGAGAAGGTGCCGCCCGGCGGTACCCCGCGTCGCGGTTCTGTGTCACACTTCCGCGGCTGCGCGCACCTTTCTCTTCGGATGTTCAACCTTCAGGAGGTGAGGGGCTGCTATGGATCGCCCGATCGAGTGCAGGACCCTGGCCGTGATGCGGGAAGGGCGGGGACTGAAGAAAAACCAGGTCGCCAAGGCGCTTGGCTTGAAACCGCAGACGTACTACGAGTACGAGAAGGGCAACCAGGTGCCCTCCCGCAACCTCCTGGAGCGCGCGGCAACGGCCATGGGACTGCGGCCCCATCACGTGGACCGCACCCTCAACTACCTGCGGCAAACCGACGAGGAAGCCAGGCCGGGCGGCGGGCCCGAGCCCGGCGCCGTCGCCGATCTGGAGATCGATCGGCTCGCTTTCGCTCTTGGGAGTGAGTGGGCGGACTTTCACCGCCTCCAATTGCAGCGCAGCCAGAGGTTGGCCCGCGCGGTGGCGGAGCGGGAGATGGCGCAGGTCCACTTCCCCCGCCTGCGGGCTTACCCCGCGGCCGAGCGGCCGGCGATCGTCCGGGAGAACAAGACGTTCCAGACTTGGGCCATCAGCGAGCTCGCCGCTCACGAAAGCATCGAAGCCGCGGCCGACGACGCCGACGAGGCGCTCGCCTGGGCCGACCTCGCCGTCCTGATCGCCGAGCTGGCGCCGGGGGATGAGGCGTTCCGCTCCCGCTCGATTGGGTACGCGGTCTTCCATCGAGGCAATGCCATCCGGGTCAAAGGCAGGCTGCCCGAAGCCGACGAGGAATTCTGCCGTGCCAAGGACCTCTGGAAGGCCGGCGCCGCAGGAGACCCGGAGAAGCTGCTCGATGAAGCTCGCGTGCTCGGGATGGAGGCGTCCCTGCGGCGCGCGCAGCGTCTCCTACCGGAGGCTCTGGGCATCCTCGACCAAGCCATGGCCGCAGATCGTGGCTGCTTGCGAGTCCCCCTACTGATCAATCGAGCCAAGACCCTCGAAGAAATGGGGGATTACGAGGAGGCACTCACAACGCTGCGCCGGACTCTCCCTCTCATTGATGCCGAGCGCGAGCCGCGCCTCTTCTGGACTGTGCGATTCAATTCTCTCGTAAACCTCTGTCACCTGAGTTGCCACGCCGCTGCTGCTCTGGAAGTTGAGGAAGTGAAAGCACTCGCGATCAAGCTCGGGAACGGTATTACACTTGCGAGAGTGGATTGGCTGCAGGGCTGGATTCTGGCAGGCCTCGGGCATTTGAAGGAGGCCGAGGCCATATTTAAGCGGGTGCGCCAGGAGTTTCTCGCGCGGGATGTTCCCTACGATGCCGGCTTGGCCACTCTCGAGCTGGCCGCGCTTTTCATGGAGCAAGGCCGTAGCACCGAGGTCAAGGCGCTGACCCAGGAGTTGGCTCCAGTCTTCGTGTCCCAAAAGGTGTCGCGCGAGGCCCTTGCGACGCTGCTGCTTTTCCGCGACGCTGTCGCCCAGGAGACCCTCACTCTCGAAATGGCCCGGCACCTCCTGGAGGATTTCCGCCGCGCCCGCGGGTACGTATCCTCGTGAGAAGGCTCGAGAGAACCCGGGCCGAAAGCAGGCCACCTTCCGGCCCGGGAACAGTGTTTAGGGCAACAGCTAGCCGCCAGCGCCGCACCCACCGAACGGGTCCACCGAGCAACCATTGTCCAGGTTTTCCGTGGGAGCGGAAGTGGCGCTGCGGCCCCCGCAACGGCCAAACGGGTCGACCGAGCAACCTTCGTCCACGAATTCGGTGGGCTCCGGGGCAGAGCTGCTGGCCCCGCACCCTCCATAGGGGTCCACCGAGCAGCCTGCATCGATCCATGCCGCGGTCAAGGCGTTCCACAGATGGGCAACAAGTTCCCAAGCCGTCGCGGAACCACGCGGGGTCCCTCCGGTGCGGGGCTCCGCGGCTGAGGGCAGAGGCAGCGACAGAGCCGCGGCGAGCAGAAACACGGCAATCTTTCGACGGGAGGAGGGCGACATGACGAGCTCCTTTCAACGGGGCCGCTCCGCGGCAGCCTCCATGGCTGGACGGGCGGGTTCCCCAAAAAATAAAGTGTCGCGAGGGACCCTGGGGCCCCCGCCCGCTCCCAAAATCGGGGAGAACGAGAACCTGGAGAAGGATGCCACGAAGCGAGACCTGCGAGCCCTGGGAGCGGCCTTGCGTGTCTACCGCGAAGATCGCAGCCGAGAGAAAGTAGCCCAGGCAGCCGGGATCAAACGGAGCCAGCTTTCCGCCTACGAGCACGGCAAGAAGGAACCCCGGCCCCAGACGCTCGCCAAAATCGCCGAGGCCCTCGAGGTAACCGTCCCGGCTATCGAAGCGCTCGCCGGCCTCCTCAGCCTCGCGCCGGAACTTCTGGACCGATCGCACGATCCCGCCAGAGCACAGGCCTTGGCGAGGGCCGTCCGCTGGGCAGCTCGCCTCCGCTCCGCCGAGATGGAGATCCTTCGAGGGTCTCTTCTCACACTGCCGGAAGCTTCAGAGAAACTTGCCCTCAAGGACGTCGAAGCGGACCGTCAGGCCGAGATGCTCTGGGAACGCCTGGAACCCTACACCGCGCCGGAACGCCGCGCCATCGTCCTGGAGGGAAGGGAGTTCCAGGTCTGGCCGTTGAGCCGGCTGCTCTGCCACAAAACTATCGATGCCGCATCCGCCGAGCCCTCCACCGCCTTGGCGCTCGCCGAGCTCGCGGAGCTGATCGCGCCACTGGTAGCCGGCGGCAGCGAGTCTCGCTGGCGCCTACAGGGGTTTTGTGCATTCCATGTGAGCAGTGCCCACCGGGTGAACGGCAGTCTGCCCGCAGCCAGCGCAGCGCTCGAAAGAGCCGAGGCTTTCTGGCAGGCCGGAGCCGCAGGAGACCCGGCGATGCGCCTGGAGACCGCACGGGTGCTCGGCTTGAAAGCCTCCCTGCTACGCGCGCAGCGCAACCTCGTGGAATCTCTTGAGCTGCTCGACCAAGCCCTCGAAGTCGACGATGGCGGCTTACGAGCGCATCTCTTGATTAACCGGGCCAAGACTCTGGAGGAGATGGGTGACTACGAAGCAGCTATCGCAACGCTGCACCTGGCACGCCACCACATCGATGCCGAACACGAGCCGCGTCTCGCCTGGAACCAGCGCATCAACGTCCTCGTCAACCTGTGCCGCCTGGGGCGCTACGCGGAAGCCGAGCGGTCGCTGGGCGAGCTGCACGAGCTGGCTCATGAAGTGGTAGCGGGAGTTTCCCAGACCCGCCAAACATGGCTCGAAGGTTGGATTGCCGCGGGGATGGGCCGCCTGGAAGAGGCCGAAGCCGCTCTGAGCACCGTGCGCGAGGAGTTCCTCGGCCGCGAGATCGGCTATGACGCCGCCCTGGCGAGCCTGGACCTTTGCACGCTCTACCTCCAGCAAGGCCGCACAGCCGAGGTCAAGACGCTCTCGGCGCAGATCGTGACGAGCTTCCGGGAGCAGGGAGTCCACCGCGAAGCCATGGCCGCCGTGCGCCTCTTCCGCGCCGCTGCCGCCCGCGAGCTGGCCACCGTGGAGCTGGCCCGGCGGTTGGGAGAGTTTCTCCGCCGAGCGCGGCATGAGGCGGGGGTGCGGTTTGGGGGGTGAGGCGCGGGCCGGGCTGGCCATTTTCAGGGGCGACCGGCCCGAGAGCGGCCGCATCTGGCCCACGGGCGGATCTACCTGGCCCCTGGGCCGATCTACCTGGCCCCTGGGCCGATCTACCTGGCCCCTGGGCCGATCTACCTGGCCCCTGGGCCGATCTACCTGGCCCCTGGGCCGATCTACCTGGCCCATGGGCGGATCTACCTGGCCCATGGGCCGTTCTACCTGGCCCGCGGGCCGGCCTACCTGGCCCATGGGCTGACTTATCTCGCCCGAGGGCCGATCTGCCTGGCCCGAGGGCCGGCCTGCCTGGCCCATGGGCCGACTTATCTCGCCCGAGGGCCGATCTGCCTGGCCCATGGGCGCCTTCACCCGGCCCTTGGGCGGCTCTTCCCTGCCCTTCGGCCGATTGATCCCGCCCGTGGGCCGCATCGGGGAGCGGACGGGCGGAAAGGGCCGGCGGTCCGAGGGGATCGAGCGGAATCGTCTACATCCCGCCCAGCGCGATCAGGCTGCTCTTCGTGATCTGGATGAACGGCTCCGGGTAGAGGCCGAGCAAGAGCGTGGCGGCGGCGCAGAAGGCGATGGCGGCGACGAGCGCGGGCGCATGGAGCGGCACGGCCGCGGTTTCCGTGGTGTCTCTCTGATACATGTAAACCACGATCCGGAAGTAGTAGTAGAGCGAGATGGCGCTCGTCACCACGCCCACGACCGCCAGCCAGGTCCAGCCGGACTGCACCGCCGCGGCAAACAGATAGACCTTGCCGAAGAAGCCGCCGGTCGGCGGGATGCCGGTCAGGGCCACCAGGAAGATCACCATCATGGCCGCCAGGAACGGCGAGCGCTGCGACAGGCCGGCGTAATCGGCGCAGGTCTCGCCCGCGTACTCTTTGCGCTCCAGCAGGATCACCACCGCGAAGGCGCCGATCGTGATGAAGGTGTAGGCGAGCAGATAGAAGAGGACCGACCAGAGGCCGATCTCCGAGGCCGCGAGCACGCCGATCAGCACGTAGCCGGCATGGGCGATCGAGCTGTAGGCCAGCATGCGCTTGACGTTGTCCTGCGTCAGCGCCGCGAGGTTGCCCCAGATCATGGTCGCCGCGGAGACGCCCGCGAGAATCCACTTCCAATCGTCCTGGAGCGACCCCAGTCCTTCATAGAAGATACGGATGAGGATGGCGAAGGAGGCGGCTTTCGAGGCCACGGCGAGGTAGGCCGTGACCGGCGTCGGCGCACCGACGTAGACGTCCGGCGTCCAGATGTGGAACGGGACGGCGGAGACCTTGAAGAACAGGCCCGCGGCCAGGAGAAGCCAGCCGAGGGGGACCAGGACGTTGCCCGCGGCGATTGCGTCCGCCAGGCCGCGCGAAAGCTCGCCGAGCTGCACGGTGCCCGCTGCGCCGTAGAGCAGCGAGATGCCATAGAGCAGGATGCCGCTCGACAAGGCGCCGAGGATGAAATATTTGAGCGCTGCTTCGTTGGAGCGCAGGTGCCGCTTGAAATATCCCGCCAGGATGTAGCTCGACAGCGCCATGGTCTCCAGGGCGATCCAGATGGTCAAGAGCGTGTAGCCGCTCGCCATCAGCATCATCCCGGAGGTGGCCAGGAGCAACAGCGAGTAGTACTCGGCCGCCCGGTAGCCCCCCTCCTCGAGAAACCGGATTGAAAGGAGGATGACCAGAGCCGTGGCGATCAGGACCAGCGCTTTCCAGAAGATCGCAAAGCCATCGATCACGAATGAGTCGCCGAGGATCAACAGGCGCCCCGGCACACTCCGCCGCACCGCATAGAGATCGACCCCGGTGAGCATGAGGCTCACCACCGCGACGAGCGCCGACTGGCGGTTGCTCAGGCCGCGGCCGATGGTTCCGATCAGCAGGAGGAGCAACCCCGCCGAGGCGAGGAGGATCTCCGGTGCGAGGAGGAGGAATTCCTGTGGGTTCGACACGGCGTCACTCCTCCGCCGAGGCGGGCCCGGCCAGCCGGGCGCCGAGCCCGGGATCGACCTTCTCCACCACGTAGCGCACCGGCTGGTCGAGCACCGCGAAGAACGGGCGCGGATAGAGGCCGATCCAGAAGCAGAGCAGGACGATCGGCACGAGGTAGGCGATCTCCCGCCAGTTGAGATCCTGGACGTTTTCGTTCTCCGGATTGGTGATCGGCCCGAAGAAGACCCGCTGATACATCCAGAGCATGTAGGCCGCGCCGAGCACGATGCCGAGACCCGCCAGAGCCGCCCACCACCAGGTCCGGTTGAACGCACCGATCAGGATGGTGAGCTCGCCGATGAAGCCATTGAGCGTCGGCAGGCCGATCGAGGACATGGTGATGATCAGAAACAGCGTGGCGTAGACCGGCATCACCGCGGAAAGGCCGCCGTAGTCGGCGATCATGCGCGTGTGCCGCCGCTCGTAGATGATCCCCACGAGAAGGAAGAGAGCGCCGGTGGACAGACCGTGATTGATCATCTGGAGCACGGCGCCGTTGACGCCCGGGCCGTTCAGCGCGAACAGGCCGAGCATCACGAAGCCGAGGTGGCTCACCGACGAATAGGCCACCAGCTTCTTCATGTCCTTCTGCGCCATGGCGACCATGGCGCCGTACAGGATGCCGATGATCGACAATCCCGCCAGCCACGGCAGCAACTCGAGGGTGGCGGCCGGCAGGATCGGCAGCGAGAAGCGGACGAAACCATAGGTGCCCATCTTGAGGAGGACGCCGGCCAGGATCACCGAGCCCGCCGTGGGCGCCTCGACGTGCGCATCGGGTAGCCAGGTGTGGAACGGGAACATTGGCACCTTGATCGCGAAGCCCACGAAGAAGGCCAGAAAGATCCAGATCTGCAGGTCCTTGGGAATCAGGTGGCCGATCTCATGGAACTGCAGGATCGAGAAGGTCGCCGTGTTGCCCAGCCCCTCCCAGCCGAGGAGTCCGACCGCGTTGAAAAAGTACAGCGCCAGAATGCCAAGCAGCATCAGCACCGAGCCGACGAGTGTGTAGAGGAAGAACTTGATCGCCGCATAGAGCTTGCGCGGGCCTCCCCAGATGCCGATGAGGAAGTACATCGGCACCAGCATGACCTCCCAGAAGACGTAGAACAGGAAGAAGTCCAGGGCCATGAACACGCCGAGCATGCCGGTCTGGAGGAGGAGCAGGAAGACGTAATACTCCTTCTCGCGCGTGTTGATCGCTTTCCAGGAGGAGAGGAAGGCCAGCACTCCGAGCAAAGTGGTGAGCAGGACGAGGAGCAGCGCGATGCCGTCGATGCCGAATTCGTAGCGCGCACCAATCGATTCGATCCAGTCGGCGCTCTCGCGGAACTGGAAGAGGTCGCCTCCCCGCTGGAACGCGAACCAGAGCGGCACCGACAAGAGAAAATCGAGCAGCGCCACGCCGGTCGCGAGTTGCCGGATGAGCGCGGGCCGGTCCTTCGGAAGGAAGAGGAGAAGCAGCGCGCCCGCCAGGGGCACGTAGCAGATGATGCTGAGGATCGGCACTCCACTCAAAATCAGATTGTCGAACATATCTCCCCCGCAAGCGCGCTCGACCGGAGGTCAGCCCAACCGCAGGACCATGTACAGGAAGACCAGGGCGAACATGCCGAAGGCCAGCACCAGAGCGTAATTCCCCACCACGCCGGTCTGCACCCGGCGGAAGCCCCGGGAGCCGGCATCGAGGGTGGTGCCCACCAGGTTGACCAGGCCGTCCACCACATATTTGTCAAACAGGCCTGAGAGCAGCGAGAACGCCACGGTGACGTGGCGCGCGCCATTGACCAGCAGGCCGTCGATGAACGATGCGTCGAAGCGGAAGAGCCCGCGCGCCGTGGCCCAGAAGCCGCGCACCACGGTCGCGTCGTAGAGCTCATCGACGTAATACTTGTTGGCGAGCACCCGGTGGACGGCCGGGAAGCGCTCGGCTCGCGCCTGCGCCTTCGCAAGGCCGCGGTCGCCCGCGTACGCCGAGCGGGCCACCAGCCAACCGATCAAGGCCACGCCGATCGCGGCACCCATCAGAACCCACTCGAGGATCTCGGGAACAGCATGCTCCGTCTCCTGCCCGACCTTCGCAATGATCGGCTGGAGGAAGCTGCCGAAGCGGTTCTCCGGCAGGTATCCGAAGGTCAGGACGTGCGGAATACCGGCCATCCCGGCGAGCACAGCACCGACCGCAAGAATCCACAGCGGCCCGACCATGGAGAGCGGCGATTCGTGCAGGCGGCGCTGCTGGTCTTGTGATCCACGGAACTGTCCCGAGAACGTCATGTAGTGAGCGCGGAACATATAGAACGCGGTGATGCCCGCCGTCGCCAGGCCCACGATCCAGAGAATCCGGTAGCCTCCCGCCGCAGCCGCCGCATGCAGGATCTCGTCCTTGCTGAAGAATCCGGCAAACGGCGGGATGCCGGCGATCGCGAGACAGCCGATCCAGAACGTCCGGCTGGTCTGCGGCAGGCGCTTCCCCAGCCCGCCCATCTGCCGCATGTCCTGCACGCCGCCCATGGCATGGATCACCGAGCCCGAGCCGAGGAACAGGAGAGCCTTGAAGAAGGCATGCGTCATCACGTGGAAGATCGCCGCCGTGTAGGCTCCCAGGCCCAACGCCAGGAACATGTAGCCGAGCTGCGAGACCGTCGAATAGGCCAGGACCTTTTTGATGTCGGTCTGGGCGATGCCGATCGTCGCCGCGAAGAGCGCCGTTGCCGCGCCGATCCCGGCAACGACCAGCGAGATGTCGGGCGCGAGTTGATAGATTGCGTTCGAGCGCGCCACCATGTAGACACCCGCCGTCACCATCGTCGCGGCATGGATCAGAGCCGAGACCGGCGTCGGGCCGGCCATGGCGTCAGGCAGCCAGACGAAGAGCGGAATCTGCGCGCTCTTCCCCGTGGCGCTGATGAACAGGCACAACGCGATGAACGACGCCAGCGAGAGACCGAGCAGGTACGGGGCGTGGCCGAGCCCGCGATTCACCTCGAGACGCTGGACGATCTCGGTGATCTTGAGCGTGCCGAAATTGGAGACCAGCGCGAACAGCCCGATCAGGAACGCGAAGTCGCCGATGCGGTTGACCAGGAACGCCTTGCGGCCGGCGTAGGGCGGAAACTCCTGCTTGTAATAGAACCCGATCAGCAGGTAGGAGCAGAGCCCGACCCCTTCCCAGCCGACGAACAGGACCGCGTAGTTGTTGCCCAGGATCAACAACAACATCGCGCCCATGAACAGGTTGAGATAGGTGAAGTAGCGCTGGAACCCCTCCTCGTGCGCCATGTAGCCGACCGAGTACAGATGGATCAGGAAGCCCACGAAGATCACTACGAAGAGCATCACGCACGACAACGGGTCGAGCAGGAAACCGAAGCTGACGGTGAAATCCTTCGGTCCGTCGGGCGTGTGGACCGCGCCCGCCGGTATCCACTCGTAATAGTCGTGCTCAAAGGGTTTTTGCGCGGCATGCTCGGGGCTGCCGAGGTAACCGGCGATGACGACGAGCGCCAGGACCGCCGCGAGCCCGACAAGACCGCAGGCGATCCACGCCATGGCCTTCTTGCCAATGCGCCCCTTGAGGACGACGCCGTTGAGCAACGCGCCGAGGAACGGCAGGACCGGGATCAGCCAGAGCAGATCTTTCATGGATCGGTCCCTTCTCTACCCCTTGAGCTCCGACGCCTGATCGAGGTTTGCGGTCTCGCGCAGGCGGAAGAAAGCGATCAGGATACCGAGGCCGACCGCCGCCTCGCCGGCCGCGACCGTGATCGTGAAGATCGCGAAAATCTGTCCGGTCAGATCGGAGTGCTGGTACGAGAAGGCGATCAGGTTGAGGTTCACCGCGTTCAAGACCAGCTCGATCGACATCAGGACGGTGATCATGTTGCGGCGGGTGGCGATCCCCACCAAGCCGATCGCGAACAGCAGAAGGCTCAGCACCAGGTAGTGGTTCGTCGTGATCTCGAGCATCGGAGCCTCCTACTGCCGGCGGCCGAGAACCACGGCTCCGATCATCGCCACGAGCAGGAAGATCGAGGCGATCTCGAACGGCAGCAGGTTCTTGGTGTAGAGGTTCCAGGCGACGGCCTGGGAGTTGCCGAGCTGCTGCAGCTTGCCGTGCTGATCGACGAAGCTGGTAAACATCTCGGGCTGGACAAAACCCGGAACGAAGTGCGCCTGGATGAAGAACCAGCCGAACAGGCCAAGCAGAAGCACGGCCAGCACGATCACCGCCGGCAACGGACCGCCGAAGAGCCGGGCCTCCTGCAGCTTGTGCAGGTTGATCAGCATGATGACGAACAGGAACAGCACCATGATGCCGCCGCCGTAGACGAAGATCTGCACGACCGCCACGAACTCCGCGTGCCGCAGCAGGAAGAGGACGGCAATCGAGAGGAACGTCCCCAGCAGGCAGAGCGCGCCGTACATGGGATTGCGCAGCGTCACCACGCCCAGGGCAAAGATCACGGCAAGGGCGGCGAAGACGTAGAAGAGGATCGCGGGACCGGAGCTGACGAGCGCGTTCATCCCGAGCACCCCGCTCAAGCGATCTCGTCGTCGGTATATGCCGGCCGGACCTTCCACTCCTGGAGCTGGTCCATGTCGACGTACAGGTTCTTCCACCGGTCGTACGAGGCGAGCTCGTACGTCTTGGTGGTCAGCCAGATCGACTTCGGCTCGGTGGGGCACCCCTCTTCGCACAGGCCGCAGAACATGCAGCGCTGCACGTCGATGTCGAAGCGGTCCAGGACCTTGTCTTTCTTGCCGGTCTCCGGATTCACTTCCTGATGGAAGTCGATGTAGATGATGTCGATCGGGCAGTCGCGCGCGCAGAGGGTGCACTTGATGCAACGGTCCTCGTCGAGGCGGAACATGCCGCGGAAGCGGTGCGCCGGCTCCCAGCGCTCCTCGGGATATTGCACGGTCACCTTCTCGCGGAACAGATGCCTGAAGGTCAGCCCCAGGCCCGCGAACAGATCGAGGAGCATGATCTTGCCGAAGAACCGTTTTATAGCGCTCATACGGGGGCCTCCGAGAGCAGGAGCTTGACCAGAGCGGTCACCGCCAGATTGGCGAGAGCCAAGGGGAGCAGCCACTTCCATCCCAGCTCCATGAGCTGATCGAACCGGTAGCGCGGGAAAGTGCCGCGGAACCAGATGTAGGTGAACAGGAAGACGGAGATCTTCAAGAAGAACCAGATCGGCCCCGGCACCACCGCGAGGAACGGGAGGTACTCCGGGAAGGGCGGCAGCCAGCCGCCCAGGAACACGGTCGTGGCCACCGCCGAGATGACGATCATGTTGGCGTACTCGCCCAGGAAGAACAGGGCGAAGCGCATGCCGCTGTATTCGGTGTGGTAGCCCGCCACCAGCTCCGACTCGGCCTCTGGAAGATCGAACGGGTTGCGGTTCGACTCGGCCACGCCGGCCACGAAATAGATGAAGAAGGCGACGATCTGCGGGAAGACATACCAGGTGTGATCCGCCTTCTGCGCCTCGACGATCTTCACCATCGACAGCGAGCCGGCGAGGAGCAGCGGACCGACCAGCGCGAGTCCCTGCGGCACCTCGTAGGAGATCATCTGCGCCGCCGAGCGCAACCCGCCCATCAGCGAGAACTTGTTGTTGGACGACCAGCCGCCGATGATCAATCCATAGACGCCGACCGTCGCCAGTGCCACGATGAACAGCAGGCCCGTGTTGACGTCGGTGATGAACCAGGAGAGCCCGCCGCCGCCCGCCGGCGGTCCCAGCGGGATCACCGAGAAGATAATCAGGGCCGGCCCCACCACCAGGCAGGGGGCAAGGATAAACGCCCACTTGACCGCGCGGGTGGGAATCGAGTCCGCCTTGACCAGCAGCTTCATCACGTCGGCGATGGGTTGCAGCAGACCCCAGGGGCCGACGCGGTTCGGGCCGAGGCGCGCCTGCATGTAGCCCAGGATCTTGCGCTCGGCGAACGTGAGATAGGAGATCAGCGGCAGGATGATCAGGAAGAGCAGGACGAGGATCTTCGCCAGCGGCGAGACCGCGTAGTAGAACAGCGTGTCCCCCACGGCGTTCCGCACGGATTCGATCAGGGCAGACATCAGCGGTCCACTTCACCAAGGACGATATCGGTCGTGCCGATCAGCGCCACCAGGTCGGCGATCAGCGCTCCTTTGCACAGCTCCGGGAGCGACTGGAGATTGATGAACGACGGCGGCCGCACGTGGCAACGGTACGGGTTGGGCGTGCCGTCGCCCACGATATAGAAACCGATCTCCCCTTTCGGGCCTTCGATGCCATGATAGACCTCGCTGTCCTTGGCGGCTTTGAGGACGCGCGGCCGCCTGGCCATGACCGGTCCGTCCGGCAGCTTGTCCAGGCACTGGAGGATGATGCGCACCGATTGGCGCATCTCGGCCATTCGCACGAGATAGCGGTCGTAGGTGTCGCCGTTCTGGCCGATCGGCACCTCGAACTCGACCTCGTCATAGGCCTCGTAGGGGAGCGCCTTGCGCACATCCCAGCGGATGCCGCTGCCGCGGAGCATCGGGCCGGTGATCCCGTAATCGATCGCCACGTCCGGGGGGAGCACGCCGATGCCCACCGTCCGCTTCTTCCAGATGCGGTTGTTGGTGAGCAACTCCTCGTACTCGTCGAGCTTGGCCGGGAAGTCGTCCATCAGCTTGCGGCAGCGATCCGTCCAACCGACCGGAAGATCGTGCGGCAGGCCGCCCGGGCGCATGCAGTTGAGCGTCAACCGGGCGCCGCAATACTCCTCGAACAGATCGAGAATCCGCTCGCGCTCGCGGAAGGTATAGAAGAACGGCGTCATGGCGCCGATGTCGATCGCGTGCGTGGCGAGCCAGAGCAGGTGGCTCGAAATGCGCTGGAGCTCGGCGAGCATCATCCGGATATAGCGGGCCCGCGGCGGCACCACGAGACCCAGCAGCTTCTCCACCGCGCCCACGTACGCCTGGTTGTTCGTGGCCGCGGCCACGTAATCCATGCGGTCGGTATGCGGGACGTTCTGGAAGAACGGGTGGAGCTCGAAAAGCTTTTCAGTGCCGCGGTGGAGATAGCCGATGATCGGATAGGTGTCGACGATCTTCTCGCCGTTGATCTTCAGCTTGAGCCGCAGCACTCCGTGCGTCGCCGGGTGCTGCGGACCGAAGTTGAGCTCCATCTCCTCGCTTTCGGCGAAGAGGCCGTCGTGGTCGTCGTACGGCAGACCGAGCGGCTGGGTCATGACGGCTCCTGCGGAGGCTTGGGTGGTTTCCATCCGGTGCCGGTGCCGGCGATCGGACCCGCGCCTGTCTCGTAATACTCGGGATAGATGGCGCTGCCGGTATCAATTCCCTCGACCGGAAAATCCTTGCGCAATGGGTATCCGTTGAAGCCCTCCCAGAGGAGGATGCGCGTCATGTCCGGATGCCCCTCGAAGCGCACGCCGAACATGTCATAGACCTCGCGCTCCGGCCAGTTGGCGCCACGCCAGACGCCGGTCACGGTCGGCACCGGAGTCGCTTCATCAGTCGTCACCCGCAGGCGGATGCGGCGCTGATCAGTGAACCGATGGAGCTGGTAGACGACCTCGAAACGAGGCTCGCGCTTCGGATAATCGGCGCCGCACAGATCCACCAGATAGGTGAACTCGTGCTTGTCCTTGAGCGAGGCGCAGACCTGCGCGATCGCATCGCGCCGCACCCCGAGCGTCAAATCGCCGGCGAAGCTGCGGGCGGATTCGATCACGTCGCCGAGCTCTTCCCGGAGAGCGACCGTGAGGGGATCGTCCGCGCCGTCCTTCCATTCGGAGGGGAGGGGATCCTTCTCCCAAGCGGGCTTGTTGGGATCTTCCGGCTCATGCTTTTTCGCCGGCTTTTCGGGGACCGGCTTGTCGTCGCTCACGGCCACACCTCATCCACCGCGCCCTTGGGCCGGGCGATCGACATCCGATCAATTTTCCTCTGCAAATGGAGCAGCCCCCAGAGGAGAGCTTCGGGCCGCGGCGGGCACCCGGGCACGTAGACGTCCACGGGGATGATTCGGTCGACACCTTGCGTCACCGCATACGTGCGGTAGGGACCGCCGCAGGTGGCGCAGGCGCCCATCGCGATGGCCCACTTGGGCTCGGGCATCTGATCCCAGAGCCGGCGAACGATCGGTGCCATTTTTTCAGTCACCGTGCCGGCGACGATCATCAGATCGCTCTGGCGCGGCGTGGCGCGGAACACCTCCGCGCCGAAGCGAGACATGTCATGGCGCGGATCGAGCACCGCCATCATCTCGATCGCGCAGCAGGCAAGCCCGAACTGCATCGGCCAGATGGCCGAGCGCCGGGCCCAGTTGAAAATCTTGTCGTATGTCGTGGTGAGGACGTTGGCCTCACTCGAGCCCACAATCATACCCACCGCAGAGCCCCCCTGTTCCAGATGTAGACATACCCGATGACGAGGATGATCAGGAAGACCATCATCTCGATGAAACCGAACAGCGCGAGCTGGTCGAAGAGGACCGCCCACGGGAACAGAAAAACGGTCTCGACGTCGAAGATGACGAAGAGCACCGCGATCAGGTAGTAGCGAATCGAAAAGCGATGATCGTGCGCGAAGGTCTCGGCCTCGTTGCCGCACTCATAAGGATCGAGATTGGTGGTGGCAGATCCCGCATGCCGGAGGATGCGCGCCGCGATGAGGGCGGCGGCCAGGAAGAGCACCGCGACCAGAGTGAAAACCAGGATGGGCAGGTAGCTCGCCATGTGCGTCTCAACCTCCCGTAAGTAACTGCCCTCAGCTCCTTCCTTGAAGCTGGGCGTATTGTATCCCACCCCTCTCGACAACCTGTCAAGGAAATGGAGCATGAACTCCCCCGTGGCGCACGGGGCTATCCGAAGGGGTGGGAGGCAGCGAGGGCGCCGACCTCCTCGCGAGTCCTCAACAAATCCTCCCGCGGCGTGTCCCACCATTCCAGAAGGCCGCCGTCCTCACCCACCGAGACGGCCACACTGGAGGCATCTTCTTGATCTACGAAGACTTCCACCTCCGCCTCGCGGCGGACGGCGAGGAGCGGTTCCAGGTCCATGCCCGCTTCCGCGAGCAGCGCGCCAGCACCTCGTTCACCCTCCCTCTCGAGCTTCGAATCTGCGGCCTTCTTCCTGAAGAGACTCCGGCAGGGGCCACACGGCATCTTGTCATCCCGGATTCCGGCCACCCGGCGGCCTCTGTCGAGGAGCTCGGGAGACGGCTGTTCCAGACGGTCTTCGACGGTGAGGTGGGCCGCCTCTTCCTGGCTGTCCACGGAGCTTGCGAGGAGTATCCAGACCGCGCTCTTCGCCTGCGTCTTCATTTTCCTCACGAGAAGCGGACGTGGCATCTGCAGAGCCTGCCCTGGGAGCTCCTCCATTACCGCCGCTTTCTCGCTCTCGATCCACGCTTGCCGGTGGTGAGGTCCATGGATACGCCACACCCCCTTCGCGTGCTCCCTCCGACGCCTCCCCTGCGTGCCTTGATCGCCATGGCCAACCCGCCGGACACGCCCCCTTTGGCTCTGGCGGCGGAGCGGAAGAAGATCGAGGAGTGCCTGTCCGGGATCGGCCGGATCGAGCCCACCGTGCTTGAGCGGACGACGCGGCGTGAGCTCCGGCGCCATTTGCGCGGAGGCCGTTTCCACATTGTCCATTTCATGGGACACGGGGTCGGCTTTGACTCGGACAAGGGCGAGGGAGCTCTGCTCCTGGAGTCTCCGGAGGATTGGGCTCTCCCCCTCTCTGCGACCGGATTCGCCGAATTCTTCCAGGGGATCGAGGCACCTCAGCTGGTTGTGCTGAATGCCTGCGAAACGGCGGTCTCCGCCGAGGGCGTCGACCCGGTCCGTAGCGTGGCGGCCTCCCTGGTGGTCGCGGGCCTTCCGGCGGTGCTCGCCCAGCGGGCGCCGATCCGGGACGACGCCGCGCTGATCCTGGCCGAAGAGCTCTATCTGCAGTTGGCGCAGGGCCATCCGATCGAGGCAGCCGTCGCAGAGGCGCGCCTAGCTCTGCGTTCGGAACGCGAAGGCACGACGGCCTGGGCCATCCCGTCGCTATTCCTCCGGCCGGCCCCTGGGGAGGTGCTGCCGCGCCCAGAAGACGGGCGAGTCGCGGAGCCTCCCCCACCGCCGTCGCCGCACGAGCCAACCGCACCGCCTTCTGGTTTCTTCGTCCAGACCGACCATGTCGACAGGCAGACGAACATCCACGGCAACACCGTGAACTACCACGAGGAATCGCGAGGAGAGTGATATGGGCCAGGCGACGACCGAAGAAACAGATGCCAAGGCCTCCCCGATCGAACCTGCCGGCGCCCCTCCGGTGCAAGGCAAGACAGCCGAACTTACAAAGGAGGACGATGGCTCCGAGCCGGTGAACGCCAAGCCTGTCACTCCCGAAGGGGAGGGAGATCCGGCTCCGCAAGGAGCCCGACAACTGAAGGTCGAGGCGAAGTCAGTCGACAGGCAGACCAACTTCCAGGCAAATCTCGTCCAATTCCTAATGGGAGAAAACAAGGGGAACGAGAAGAATCAAGAGGAGGAAGACCCCACCGATCCCCTGCTGGCCGAGCCCACCGAAGCGGATATCGAGGAGCGTGGACGACTGCTGGCTGAATGGTCTTTCAGCAGGATCATCGTTCTGAGCTCGTTTCACTCGAAACCCGCTCTGAGCGCTGCCTACTCACTTGTGCATGACCCAGGATTCTGCGATCACGAGAAACGCACACTCCTGCTCAGGAAAACCAAGTACCGGGAACGCTTGGACCTGACGATCGATCTCTTCACGAGACCGAAGCTCCTGGAACGGCGGCGGATCTTCCTTGTCGAGATCGAGCGGACGAGCCCGTTCCTCGATTCCATCCTCCATATCGGCGACAACCATGCGAAGAGTGTTCAGGGGCTTTTGCGGCAGAGCGATTCACTGCTGATCTGCACAGCAAGCGCGGAGGTTCTGGAGCTCGGGCCCGATCAGCCACTGCCGAATAGCTTTCCTTTCAGTCACCACTCCGTACCATTCCTTCCCTATCTCCTGCGGCGCAAGTTCTCTCCGCAACGTGCCCGGGAACTCCAAGATCTCCTCCTCGCGCAGCTTCGGCGGGGCCTCTGGGAGAGCTTAGACGATCTCTATGAACGGATCGAATCCCTGCTCATCGAAGGGGCGGAGCGTCTCGAGGAGGTCGTCCGGCAGAACGAAGCGTTTCCCAACGAGATCTCCGTCCGGCAATCGAGCGTCAAGCCTGCCGAGGTTTTCCACGAGGGCTCCGGGGTTCATGGCGCGGTGCTCTACACGGCGATCTACTTTCCCGACCTCACTCCACACGATTTTGCACGCGTCGTCCTTGTACTACTCGGAGAACAAAAAAGGACTGAGGAGACGGAAGAGCAGATTCTTACGGAAAAAGAGGAAGTTCGGACTCTCAAGAAGAAAATCGAGAAGCGCCTCGCCGATCTCTGGAACGAAACACCCGATCGGTTCCTCCGAGACTGCCACCTGCGGGCAAAGTCCCTGAGCCAAGGAACACATGTAATGGATTTCTCCTACCGCTATCTGCGACGTGAAATGAAAACCTATCTCGAATCCGTCCATCCTATGTTCCTGGTCGGGATGTTCGAGCGTCTTCAGGTATCGGGCCTCTTGTTTGATCCTAACGCGTCTTCCGAACTCGTCGACAATCTGATCCACCTGTTCGTCGAGAGGACCTTGTCTGATCCTTCATTCTGCAGCAAGGATTGGCTATTTGGCCTGATGATCGGGCTACAAAGCCAGACGAGCATCGTGATCGAGACGGAGATCTCCACGGACGAGCGGATCTTTCTTCTCCTCGAAAGCCTGGAAAGCGAATGGATCCGACGGCACGTTCTCGGCCGTCTTGCGCAGCTCCTCCGGGAGATGCTCCAGCACGAGCCGTTGCGCGACGTGGTGCGGGAATTCCTCTCCGCGCTCCTTTTAGCACGGCAGCACCATGCGGCGCTCAGCCTGCTGCTTGAGCTGACCCGGCGTCTGCGCTTCGCTCCCCATTTCGACTCCCTTCTCTGGCTGAGACGTCTGATCGATCAAGGCGTCCCGGAGATTCGCCTGCGGACGTTCCAGTGCCTCGTCGGCCTCGCCCTCGAAAGCGGGCCGCGCATCTTCGAACTCCTGGAAGCACTCCGTCCATGGCTGCCGGCAGCGGATCTCGAGATCGAACGTTATCCACTCTCCAGCCTCTCCGCCCTGCGATTCCTCCTGGAGTCCATCGGCGAGACTCACGCGAATTTCGATCCCAAACATTTCGGCCAATGGCCATCCCGCTTTCCACTTTTCGCCGCGTCTCCTGAAGACCGGAGCGTGCTGCGGTCGCGTCTGGATCTGCTCTGTGAGTGGCTCCTTCACCGAGGCATGCCCACAGTCCTCGAGACAGGCGAGAGTGAAGGCCTGAGCTCGGACATTGAGTGGAAGCTCTGGTTCGGCGATCCCGAAGAGGCCCATGGCGCACTGGTAGCCGATTTGGTGGAGCAGTGGATGCTCATTTTGGAGGGGACTGATTCAAAACCACCGTGCTCCGAAGCCCGCCGAGTCATGGATGAGCTACTGGCGGCACTCGCCCGGCGGGCCGATCCGGTCCAGCGCAAGCGCATCATCCGGCGCTGGCAGGCACGGCAGCAGCAGTGTCATCTCGATATTAACCAATTGCCGGTCGGACAACGGGAGGAGAGGAGTCGCCTGCTCGCGAACCGCAAGAAGCTGTACGAGCTTCGGCAGCGCCTCCTGTCCGCCTGCCCCAGCGGCGCTTCCAGTGAGGGATGATCCCGATGAGCCAAGTCTGCCCGCTCGACAGTCTCATCCGCCGGCTCGACCCGGCGTCTCTGCCCGATCGCCCTGAACCCGATGAGCGCCTCGTGGTGTTCGACGCCCGCAAGGGCCAGACGCTCTCCAAGAAGCCCATCGTGACGATAGGCCGCGACATTCGCTACTACCTGGTATCAACCCGTGCCCGCAAGGTGGAGGTGAGCGGCCCCATCTGCAAGCTGAAAAGCCGGACCACGGGTCTCACCCTAGAGATCACAGTGGCATACGAAGCCCGATGCGAGCCCGGCAACGAGGAGCGCCTAGTCCAGGCGCTCTGGCGGAAGGAACATCCCGCAGCTGCTCTCGACGACCTCCTGACCCGCTGGGTCGAGGAGCTCTCTTTAGCTCCGGAGCACGCGGCCCAAGACCTTTGTATCGATTTCTCGGTTTTCGAGCTTGAGCTCCGCGCCTTGCTGACACGCCGTGCCGCCCAAGAGGCCGGCCTTGTGCTTGAGCCAACCCTTCGGCCACTGCTTGAGGACAAGCTGGAAACGCTTCGCCTGCACACGGATTTCTTCCCCATCCGGGTTCGTGACTTCGACGAAGAGGCCAATATTAAACTTACTACCGATGTTGCAGTCGATCCCGAGAACCGCATCCGGGCTCTTCTCTCGTACCGCCAACTTCACCAGATCGAGACCACAGTCAAGGAAGTCGTATGCCGCACCCTGGCCGACGAGATCACCCTGCACCAGTTGTGCTATGAGACAAAGACTCGGGCGCGCGAGCTGCTGGTGGCCGCGATCAATCAGCGCCTCCACGCGGAAGGAAGGAAGATCACTTTTCTGCAACTCGATAGCCCTCTATTCGAGCAACTCCCCCCCAAGCTGAGGGAGCTGAGCTATACGGCAACCTGCAACTCCCGCGACCATCAGGGAATCCGGGTCGAGCATCAGCTCCAGATTCTCTTACAGGACCTGGGGAGCTTCCGGACCTCGCGGGTAGGTGACTTGGAGAGATGGACAGAGCAGCGGCTGCAGCTCTTCACCCAAGAACTCCTGTTCGACAGGAGCTACGTCCACCTGTTGCTCGACTTCGGCTGCGATGAAAAGGAGATCAAGAGCCGTATGCAGGAGGAGCTCGCCGCGATCGGCTGCGCGGTCAAGCAGCTCATTGTGATCCCTGATCTCGAACCTCTAACCTGGAGGCACGGCATCCAGCTTGACAAGAACGAGAACAGCTACCTGACGCACGATTCGCGCGTCGAAGTCCGTCTGAACGTGGTAGTCAAAGGCAAAATTGTGAAGCTAGAGGATGAACGCCTCGCCTCCTATCTGCGCCCAGAGAGCCGGCTCTTAGAGGATATACGAGAGGTGATCGATAAGGAAACCCAGCACATCATGCACGGGATCGATCCCGAGCGCTTCTACATGCGTTTCCAGTACACGAGCCAGGATGGTGAACAGCCTGTCCGCACAGTCATCGAGGATCGCGTCAAAGCGGCGCTCGTCGAACGCTTCGTGATCGAAGACATCAGCGTCATTGCAAAGCCGCTCGAGACGGATCTCACCAAACGGCTTTCCAAACTGCTCGAGGGCCCCCACTCACTCGAGGTCTCCTGCTTCCCACTGAACGACCCCAGCCAAGGGGAACAAGTCATCTACCGCATCGACTTCAATGTGGAAGGAGTGCACGAGCACGGCTGGTACACGTTTTGCGCCAAGAGCTTCCCCTCGTTCGACGAGGAGCTGGCACGCATCCGAGAAGTCATGGCGCAGGACATTAGATCCAAGATCGAGCTGGCCCCGCGCGAGTACCGGCAGTTCAACGACTTGGGCGTGCTGCGACAAATCGAGAAGGTCATCCATGAGTCGGCGCAGCGGAAGGTTGTCGAGGCCTTCGGACTTTGTGTCTCGGTGGTCACAGTCACGCGCAAGGCGACGGCCGGCGAGGAGGAAGCCAACGCGGCCATGAACCACGCCCGGGAGACCGCCCTCGGTGCTGGTCGGCTCCTCCTCGAGAGCAAGGCCGAGGAGCTCGACGAGCTCACCACCAAGAAAAGGGATCTGCTCAAGGCCGGCGTGGACAACGACGATCCCGAGTTGCAGGCCGTCCAGGAGCGCATACGCGTGCTTGAGGCCGAGGTTACGCCAGACCAGCTCGACCGAGGCCGCCGAGAGGTGGGGACTCTGCTACCCGGAGCAAGTGGGAAGCCGGGCACCGATTGGGCGCAACTCGCTCTCGAGCCCCCGCTCCACCGCAAGAAGCTCACCGCCGCGCCGGCTGAGAAGGAAGCCTCATGAACTATCTGCAGCGTGCGTCCACCGCGTCTCCTAGAACCTTGCTGCTCGAGCCCGGCTTCTGGCGCGCCAACCGAGCCTACGTCGGGGCCATCGGCGGAGGTGTCCTCCTGATGGCTGTCCTCGGTCCTCTCACCTACCAGGAGGTCGATTCCTGGATGTGGCTCACTGCGATGATTCAGCTCCTCGTCTTCTGGGGGGCCGCGGTGGGAGCCCGAGCACTCGCAGACATTGAGGTCGATGATGCCATCGCCCGGCTCGTCGATCGGCGGGCCTCTACGGAGCTGGGCGAAATCAAAGGTGGCCACAAGGACCGTGTCGTGCTGGATCGGGTTGAATCGGACTTTCTCCCGCACAACCCGAGCCACGACAAGGGGGTAGTGCGGCTCTTTCAGCACATCCTGCATGAGGCACGGGATCGGAAATTTCATGCCACCGAGGTTGTCGTCCAGCCTTTCCAGGAGAGTGCCCTCGGGGATCTGTTGCGCATACAGACCGTGCAGAAGATCGCCTTGCAGCTCGGCATTCTCGGGACGTTCGCCGGCTTGATCGTCGCGATGCAGAGGCTGAAGGATAAACATGACTTGCTGGCGCCCGATGCCCTGAAAGACCTCTTCGGAGCTCTCCATGTCTCGTTCAGCACGAGCATCGCGGGGCTCGAGGTCGCGATCGTCCTCGCGGTGGCTCTCCTCGTCGTCCGCCGCCGCCAGGAGAGCTTTTTCCAGAATATGGAAAGCGCGAGCGCCACGCTGACCTCCCTGGCGCGCAACTCGGTCATCCAGGATGAGTTTCTCGTCGAGTTGGAGCAGACCAGGACGACGCTCGCGCAAGTGGGGCAACGTGTCCGCGAGCAGACACGGGAGGTGGAAGTTCAGACCGGCACCATCCGCGGTGGGCTCGAGCGCCTCGCCAGCCTGCGCTCCGATTTCGACTCCTTTCTGGAAAGAATCCGCCAGGAGCAAGGGATCGTGCTGGGTGAGATGAAATCGGTCTACGAAATCATCGCGCCGCGGCAGGTCGCCGAGGAGTTTCGTCAGAGCCTCCTCGAGGCGAACCGGCAGCTCGCCGAGAGCTTCCAGGAGGATCTGCGCCAAAGCCTGGCAGCCCTCCACCAGGTGAGCACAACACTGGAGCTTGTCAAGGACCTGGGCAATCAGGCGAAGGGGGTGAACGAAAGCCAGATGCAGAGTTTCGAGGAGAGCCGCGCCACCTTCGAGCGGGCGGCTTCGGAGATCGCGGGAACCATGGCGCGCTTGCCGGCCGAGCTGGTGACCAAGCTGAATGAGAGTGCCCACCAAGCCGCTCCCGAGGCGCAGTTTCAAGGAGCAGCTCGGAATCTTGAGCGAATCGCACGAAGCTTTGAAAGCCTGTCGCGCAACATCGGGAGGAACAATTCCCTGCTCGAGGAGATCGTATGGCCCATCCGCTTCTACCGGTCCTTGTGGCGCAGGTCATGGGCCTGGTGGGAATCTCTACGTAGAACGTGACCCGCCGGAGCGCAGCCCGAAAGGCACTCAATGAAAAAACTAGCGGTTATCCTCGGAGAAGACGAAGGGTTTTTCGGTCCCGGGACGGATCTGGCGATCTCTCTGGCTGCCGTGCTCCTCCTCATGATAGCAATCAAAAGCAGCCTCGATGAGAGAGAACGCCAGGCTCGATTCGAGCTCGAAGCCAGGCTCCGCGCCCAGACAGCCCTTACTGAACAGGAAAGAAAATCTCGGCTCGGGCTCGACACCCAGAACCGCCAAGGTCAACTCGAGATCAAGGACGTTCTCGACAACCAGGCCCATCTCGTCGAGGCCCTCGCCGATCGCTATGGTTCTCCCTACCGGACGGTGGGTCCAAACACCTATGCGATTACTCTCCCGTCGAGAGCAGAAGACAGCTCGCCAGATATCATAATCCAAAATGACGCAACGCTCCAACGCATCAGCTTCGGCAGCCATGTTCTCTTCGACCGGGACGAAATAAGGCTACTCCCGAGAGGCACGTCCATGCTCAAAGAACTGAGCGATTCTTTGCTTGGCGAGGGCCGGCTCGAGCGCATCCAGGAGATCCAGATCCAGGGGCATGCTGACCCAGTCCGATCGCAAGAGTACTCGTCAAACCTCGAGTTGGCGGCTCATCGTGCGATGATAGTCTTTCGTACGCTTCAGGCGTTTGGAATCGATCCCCGATACTCGATGATGTCAGCAACTACCTTCGGCGAGTATGTCTCGGTGCAAAGGCGATTCCGGGGCGGTTTTTCTTACTCGCCGGAGCAACTCGTCGAGGACAACGACTCCCCCACGAAGATGATGATGAACCGGAGGATTGAGATCCTACTCTTCTACCGACGCTCGTCCTGAGGCGCGTGTTCTGGCGGAAGGTCTCAAAGGATGTAGACGTCCGAGTCCAAGCCCGAGTCCTCCATCACGAATCCCCCGAGGACCGTGGGATGGAGGGTCGAGAGACCCTCGGTTCGGGCAGCGCGCAGCAAGGCCGCATCGAAGGACGAGAAGACGACTTCCTCGGCAGGGAATCGCTCGGCAAGATCCTCTGCCGCCGCGAG
>Ga0126309_10000050_pt1 | contig 37799 bp, 6 predicted proteins | sample Plot56_FD_92541 | JGI IMG/M metagenome (GOLD analysis project Ga0126309, IMG submission 92541) | Serpentine soil microbial communities from UC McLaughlin Reserve, CA, USA - Plot56 | ecosystem: Environmental > Terrestrial > Soil > Grasslands | place: USA: UC McLaughlin Reserve, Lake County...
CCTTCTGCGGACCTCTCAGCAGCGTGGGCTCAACTCGATCGCTCTTTTCAGTACAATTCTCCGCAGTCCCCGACCACCCTCCTGCAAAGACCTGCTGCCGGCGCCAGCCCGGTAAACAGATACGAGGAACTCTCTATCGCTCTTGAAACAACCGCGAGCTCGCCGTTCTCCGAGATTGAGAACCTTTGCTGTGGTAATGCAGGCCGGATTGACGTTCTGATCGAGGCTCACCGCAAGTTGGGTGATCCGACTCTGTTAAGCGCTGCGCACCGCCTTACTGCCTCTCTCCTTGAGAGGCTATGGCCGAACGGATTTTATTCGTTGCGTCTGAGAGGAGAAATCGTCAGGGATGTGCGGTTTTTCCCGGGTCTCGCGGGACTCGGTTACACCCTACTTCGTCTCATCACGGTGGGCCGACTGCCCTGTGTAACCTATATGAAATAAAGCTCCTTTAACCTTGCGGCGGGGGTGGTCTCCGCCGGAGCCGAAAGCGACAGCTCTTCGGTAGGCTATCGCGAACGTTCGACAGAAAGAGAGCCTGACATGACCAACATCGACATCGCCCGTGCCCTCAAGGACAAGAACTACTTCAACAGCCTCACCGATGAGCAGAAGGCGAAGGTCCGTCAAGCGAACCCGGCCGGCGAGCCCAACCTGAGCGATGCCGATCTCGACACCGTTAGTGGTGGCTTGGGTGGCGGTGAGGGAACTGAGGCGACTACGACTACAAGCGAGGGCACTTGCTCCTGCTCGGGCTGGGTTGAGCCTGGTGGAGAACAGACGAGCGGCTGTATTTGCAGCGCCAGCGGCACCGGTTGTTAACAGCTTACAAAGATGAAGCCGCTAGTGCCGGGTTCCTGGGTGAGAATCTCCTTTTTACCCAGGAACCCGAAGCGGTTCTCCCTCGGCTGTGCACCCGAGATCCACAAGGAGAGGGATTGATTTACGACGTTGTGCCTTCCCAACCTCCGACAGATCTAGCCTGGTATCGTGCGCTTCATTTGGCTGAGCGCCTAGCGAGTACTGACCCTCTCCTGGGGCACTCAGAGGAACCCGCGAACCGGGAACTCGCCTTGAGTCGCCTTGAGGAATGGCGGTCGATGTCTCCATTTATTGAGGACGAATGGTTCTCGGTACGCCTGCGGTTCGATGGCCTCGACCAACCATCGTTTCTCCGCCTGCTGGGTGAATCAGACGACTCTCTCAGCTCCCGGTCGCCGCACCCCCCGGACTGGTCGGGCGCTGTCGAGGAATACCTCCAACAGGCTCCTGCCTCTGTCTCTGCAAGCTTGCGCCTTCCGGTCGGATTCTTCACGCCTCTTCTCCAGGGTGCCTTGGATCGGGCCCTCGAGCAGGTGCGAGGGAGGGCCGAGCAACTCGTCCGGCACCACCGCATCGAACTCTTTGATCCGCAGACTGTTGGCCTCCTCCTCTCGGATGGCCTGCCGCAGTTCCTGGATGGAATGCTGGGCCGTACGGTCGTTCTAGAAATGCAGGTCACCCGCTTGACCGGCACGTTCCCAGGCGCGACTCCGACCGAACGGTTCCGGAATCTCGTGTCTTCCCTGGGTGAGTCTGAACGGTGGCGCGCCTTCCTCCAGGAGTACCCTGTGCTGGCCCGGCTGCTGATCGAGGCCCTCGACCGCTGGGTGGAGGTCAGCATCGAGATCTTGGAGCGCCTCTGCGCCGACTGGGATCAGATTCGCCGGTTCTTCTGGCCCGGCGAGGAGCCGGGACGCCTGCTTAGCGTTACCGCGGGGGTCGGAGACACCCATGCTGGTGGACGTTCGGTCCGCGTCCTGCATTTTGAGGGAGGACAGCGGCTGGTCTACAAGCCGCGGCCGATGGGGATCGACATGCGGTTCCGCGCCCTGCTCGACTGGCTGAACGAGAGGGGTGCCCCGGATCTGAGGACCGCCGAAGTTCTCGACCGCGGCGTCTACGGATGGATGGAGTTCGTCCCGACCACGCCTTGCCAGACTCGGGAGGAGCTGCAGCGGTTCTATCTGCGCCAAGGCTCCTTCCTCGCACTGCTTTACGTTCTCAACGCCAATGACTTCCACCGCGAGAACCTGATCGCTGCGGGAGAGCATCCCGTTCCGATTGACCTCGAGTCGCTCTGCTCCCCCGACTACGGGCGCTCAGACCCCTCCACCTTTGACTCTCTCGCTCAGTTTGAGCTCAACGACTCGGTCATGCGGGTCATGCTCCTCCCCTTCTTCCATGAGAACAAGGAGGGAGGTGTCGTCGACTTGAGCGGTCTTGGAGGAGGCGAGAATCAGGCCGCGGCACACGAGTCCCTCGTCTGGCAGGCGGCCGGGACCGACGAAATGCGCCTCGTACGCCAGCGTCTCTCGACGCAGGCGGCGGCCAACCGCCCGGTCTTTCTGGGCAAGGTGGTGAACCCGCTCGACTTCAAGAGCGAGATTGAGGAAGGATTCGTCTCGATGTACCGCCTCCTGCTCACCCACCGCGCCGAGCTCCTGCCGGAGGGCTCACCGCTCGCGGAGCTCGGCAAGGAAGAGGTGCGCGTGATCTTTCGGCCGACTCAGTTCTATGCCTTTATCCTGCGCGAGAGCTATCATCCCGACCTCTTACGCGACGCGCTCGACCGCGACCGCCATTTTGATCGCCTTTGGTTCGGCATGGAGCGCAGTCACTTCGTGGAGCTTGCGCAGCGTCTGATCCGTATCGAGCGTGAGGACCTGTGGCGGGGCGACATCCCTAGCTTCTATGCCCGTGTGGATTCTCGTGACATCCGGTCGGGACTCGGCCAGTGCCTGCCGGACCTCGTCGCCCGGTCCGGCTTGGAGATGGTCCACACCCGCTTCGGCCAACTCGGTGAGGAGGACCTGCGCAAGCAACTCCTTTTTGTCCGTAACTCCCTCATGGCTTCGGCCATGGAGGCCGGGATCGGGATGAAGCGCTACGCGCCGGTTCGCGAATTGGCCTCGCCGGACCGGGAACGTCTCTTGGACTGGACAGGGACGGTGGCCGGGCGGATCGGAAAGTTGGCCCTGCGGCTCGATGGAAAGGCCTCCTGGATCGGCATGGCGGAGATCACGGGACGCGGCTGGTGGTTGCGGGCGCTCGATGCCGATCTCTATGGCGGCCTCCCGGGCGTCGCTCTTTTCCTGGCCTACCACGGCAAGGTCTTGGGCGAGGAGCACTCGACGAGGCTGGCCGAGGAGACCCTGCCTACGCTCCGCAAGCGCATCGATCTGCGAAAGAGGGTCCGCTTCCTCGGTGGCTTCGACGGCTGGGGAGGCGTCATCCACACATGGACTCACCTCGCTTCTCTCTGGGGGCGGGAGGACCTGCTGTCAGAGGCTCTCGCCATGGTCCCCCGCATGGTGGATCTCGTCGACTCCGACCCACACCTGGACGTGCTCCGTGGCTCTGCCGGCGGGATCGTCCCACTCCTCAACCTGGCGCGGCTGACTGGCTCCGAGGCTCCTCTCGCCGTCGCGCGAAGAATGGGGGACCGGCTCCTGGCGGAAGCCCGCCCCTATGAAGGCGGCTTGGGGTGGCTGATCAGCGCCAGCCCCTTGAATCCCTTGACAGGCTTTTCCCACGGAACCTCAGGGATTGCCTGGGCACTCCTCGAGCTCTTCGGCGCTACGGGCGACGAGAAATACCGAGAGGCGGCCCGGGGTGCCCTCGAATTCGAGCACTCCCTCTTCGCTCCCGAGGAGGGCAACTGGCCGGACCTGCGGGGCGTACCGATCGAGAAGACCCGGGAGAGGAGAGGATTCATGGCTGCCTGGTGTCACGGCTCCTGCGGGATCGGCCTCAGCCGCCTCCGGATGATGCGCCATGTCGACGATCCACGCCTCCTCCAGGACGCCCGCGTCGCGATCGAGACAACCCTCAGGAAGGGATGGGGCTGGTGCCACCCACCCTGCCACGGAGATCTGGGAGCTCTCGAGCTCCTCCTCGAAGCGAGGAGAGCTTTCGGTGATCCGGCCCTGAATGAAGAGATCAGACGGCAGACCGGCCTCCTTCTCGCGAGTTTCGAGGAGCACGGATTCCTGTGCGGGATTCCCGGGCATATCGAGACGCCGGGGCTGATGGATGGCCTCGCCGGGATCGGCTATGGCCTCCTGCGGTTGATCGCACCGGACCGGGTCCCGTCGGTGCTGTTGCTCGATTCGCCAGTGCTCTGACTCTAGAGCTCAGCTTCTCCTGATTTCGTTACAAGCTGCGGAGCAGCCCGTACCGAAATCCAAAATAGTGAAGTCTCTATCCCAACTCGTGTATCCTTGCCCGCCTATGGTGGTGGAGAAGCTTTCCTACGCTGCTCACGTTCCTCCCGGAGAGGGTCCTTTCCCGGCGCTGATCGCGCTGCATGGATGGGGTGCGAACGCGCACGACCTGTTCGGTCTGGCGCCGATGATCCACGACGGCAAGGCGGTCGTGTTGTGCCCTCAGGGGCCGGTGCGGATGGGGATCGGGGGCGGGATGGCGGGCTATGGCTGGTTCCCCTTCACCCCGGGGCAGCCGCCGGACGTGGAGGCTTTCAAGGCGGCCGCGGACGCGTTGCGCGGGTTCATCGATGCGGCGCTGGAGCGATTTCCCATCGATCCCGCCCGGGTTGCCCTGGCAGGATTCAGTCAGGGGGGGATCATGGCGTATGAGCTGGCGCTGCGCGAGCCGGGCCGGTTCTCCGGCCTCGCCGCTCTGTCGGCCTGGTTCCCCGAGCCGCTCGCCAATCTGCTGCCGAAGGTTCCCGAGCACGAGGGTTTCCCGGTTCTCGTGGTCCACGGGACGCGAGACCCCTCGATTCCGGTCGAGCGCGCCCGAGAGGCCCGGGAAGCGCTGCGCTCCTACGGGGTCGCCTTGATGTACCGGGAATTCGACATGGGGCATGAAATCCACAAGGACGCCCTGCGGGTGATCCTGCGTTGGCTCGACGAACGGGCCTTCGTCCGCGAGGCCGCTGCGGCCTCTCCTTGATGCGTTGAAAGTCCGGGCGGTGAGGGGACGACCCGCCCGAGTCCGTTGTCTCGAATCGGTGTCTCGAATCAAGAGGCGGGCCGCACCGTTATTGAGGAGAGCGACGTGCTCCACCCAGGGCGGCTGAGGCACCCGGTGTTGCTTGCAGAGGTAGCTGCCGTTCATCTCCCCGGCGTTTCCAGGAAAAGGAACTGATGTCGATTCCCTCTGTCTGGTCTGAGGTACGGCCAGCTACCCTGGCTTCTCTTCTTCGCTCCCGTGCGGCGGAGCTGGGGGGGAGGACCGCCTTCGTGTTCCTGGCCGATGGCGAGGCTGAGGGGGGGCGTCTGACCTATGCCGAGCTCGACGGCCGCGCCCGGGCCATCGCGTCCGCGCTGCGCGAGAGCCTCGCGCCCGGCGACCGCGTCCTGCTGCTCTATCCGCCGGGGCTGGAATTCATCGCCGCGTTCTTCGGCTGCCTGTACGCGGGCGTGATCGCGGTTCCGGCGTATCCGCCGCGGCTCAACGACCGCTCCCAGGGGCGGCTGCGCGCCATCGCCCGCGACGCCGAGCCGCGGGCGGCGCTGACCACCGGAGCGATCCTTCACGCGGCGACAGCCGGGGGGGAGAGCGGGTTCCTGGCGCGCGTGCCGGAGCTGGCGGCGGTGCGGTGGATCGCCACGGACGCTCTGGAAGGATCGGCCGCCGAGATCCCCGATCCCGATCCCGCGTCGGTTGCCTTCCTCCAGTACACCTCGGGCTCGACCTCGACGCCCAAGGGGGTCATGGTCACGCACGCCAACCTGCTCCACAACGAGCGGATGATCGGCGAGGCGTTCCGCCAGGACGAGAGCTCGGTGGTGGTGGGATGGCTCCCGCTCTACCACGACATGGGGCTGATCGGGAACGTGCTGCAGCCGCTGCACGCCGGGGGCTCCTGCGTGCTGATGGCGCCGGTCGCGTTCCTCCAGAAGCCGCTGCGCTGGCTGCAGGCGATCGACCGCTGGCGCGGCACGACGAGCGGCGGCCCGAACTTCGCTTACGAGCTGTGTCTCCGGAAGATTGGTGACCCACAAAAGGCGGGGCTCGATCTGTCGAGCTGGCACCTGGCCTACAACGGCGCCGAGCCGGTGCGGGCCGAGACGCTGGAGCGCTTCGCCGAGGCGTTCGCGCCGTGCGGCTTCCGGCCCGAGGCGTTCTTTCCCTGCTACGGCCTAGCCGAGGCGACGCTGTTCGTCTCCGGCGGCGTGGCGGGCGCGGTGCCGCGCGTCGCGCGGGTCGACGCCGCGGCGTTGGAGCGCAACGAGGCGCGGCCCGCAGTGGGAGAGGCGGAGGAGCGGCGCCTGGTGAGCTGCGGCCCGGTCTGGTCGGAGCAGCGGATCGCAGTGGTCGACCCGGAGTCGAGGGAGGAGCTGCTGGCCGGCCGGGTCGGCGAGATCTGGATCGCGGGACCGAGCGTGGCCCGCGGCTACTGGCGCAATCCCGAGGCCACGGAGCGCGAGTTCCACGCCCGCCTGGATACCGGTGAGGGGCCGTTCCTGCGCACCGGGGATCTGGGATTCGTGCGCGACGGCGAGCTGTACGTCACCGGGCGCATCAAGGACCTGGTGATCATCCGCGGGCGCAACCACTACCCGCAGGACATCGAGCTGACCGCCGAGCGCAGCCACCCGGACCTCCGGCCCGGCTGCGGCGCCGCTTTCTCCGTGGAGGTCGGAGGCGAGGAGCGGCTGGTCCTCGTGCAGGAGGTGGAGCGGCGGCGGCGTGAAGGATTCGAGGAGGTCGCGGAGGCGGTGCGTCGGGCGGTGGCCGAGGAGCACGAGGTGCAGGTGCACGACGTGGTCTTGGTGCGCGTGGGCACCGTGCCGAAGACGTCGAGCGGCAAGATCCAGCGCCGCGCCAGCCGGTCCCTCTACCTGGCGGGCGAGCTGGAGGTGATCGGCCGGAGCGCGGTGGCCGCCGAGGCGCCCGCAACGCCGGAAGCCCTCACCCTGCCGTCGCGCGCCTCTCTGGCTGCTCTGGAGCCGGCGGAGCGCCGCGCGGCGGTCGAGCGGTTCCTGCGCGAGCGGGCCGCGGCGGCGGTCGGCGTGGCGCCGGACGCCGTCGATCCGGAGAAGCCGCTGACCGGGCTGGGTCTCGATTCGCTGTCGGCCATCGAGCTCAAGGCCGCCGTCGAAAGCGCGCTCGGCGTGCCGCTGTCGCTGGCCGACCTCCTGGAGGGTGCTGGGACGGCGGAGCTGGCCGCGGCGCTGCTGCCCGCTCTCGAAGGGGAGCCCTCCGCCGAAGGGCCGGTCCTGCGGGCCGGGGGCGCGGAGCTGGGGCCGCAACCTCTGTCTTTCGGGCAAAAGGCGCTCTGGTTCATCGAGCGGCTGGCGCCCGCGGGGGGCGCCTATAACGTGGCTGTGGCGGCGCGCGCTCGCGGGCTCGATCCGGCGGCGCTGCGCCGGGCGCTGACGGCGCTCGCCCTGCGGCACCCGGCGCTGCGGTCGGTCTTCCCCGTGGTCGGCGACGAGCCGGTGCGGGGGGTGCTGGATCATCCCGAGATCGACTTCGCGGTGGAGGAGGCGGTTGGCTGGAGCGAGGCGCGGCTCGCCGAGCGGCTGGCGGACGAGGCGTACAGGCCGTTCGACCTGGGGCGCGGTCCGGTGGTGCGCGTGCGGGCCTTCGACCGTGAGGAGGGCGAGCACGCTCTCCTCCTGACGGTCCATCACATCGCGGTGGATTTCGCGTCGCTCGCCGTGGTGGCGCGCGACCTCGCGGCGCTCTACCGGGAGGAGACGCTGGAGCCGTTGCCGTTTGGGTATTCGGACTTCGTGCGGTGGCAGGAGGAGATGCTGGGGGGGCCTCGCGGGGCGCGGCTGTGGGAGCGGTGGCGCGAGGCGCTGGCCGGGCTGCCGGACCTCGACCTGCCGACGGACCGGCCGCGTCCTCCGGTGCAGACGTACCGCGGCGGAGCGCGGACGCTGGAGCTTCCGCCGGATCTGGCGGAGGGCCTGCGGGTGCTCGTGGCAGGGCGGGGAGCGACGCTCTTCATGGGGTTGCTGGCGGTTCTCCAGGCGCAGCTTGGGCGGTATAGCGGGCAGGAGGACTTCGCGGTTGGCTCCCCGGCGGCCGGGCGGACTCCGGAGCTGGCCGGCGCGGTCGGCTACTTCGTCAATCCGGTGGCGCTGCGGGCGGACCTGGCGGGCGAACCTGGCTTCATTGCGCTGCTCGACCGCACGCAGCGGACGGTGCTCGCCGGTCTCGATGGCGGGGACTTCCCGTTCGCCCTGCTGACTGAGCGGCTGCGGCCGTCGCGCGATCCGGCGCGCACGCCGCTGTTCCAGGTGATGTTTCTGCTGCAGAGGACGCGGCCGGGGGACGCGCCGGGGATCGCCACGTTCGCGCTCGGCGAGGCGGGCGGACGGCTCGACCTCGGTGGGATCGAGCTGGAATCACTGCGGCTGGAGGAGCGGCGGGCACAGCTCGATCTGACGCTCCGCGCGGCCGAGGAGGCGGGCGGACGGGTGCGGGCCTCCCTCGAATTCAACGCGGACCTGTTCGACGCCGCCACGGCCGAGCGGATGCTCGGCCACTTCCGCACGCTCCTCGTGGGCGCCGTCGAGCGCCCGGACGAGCCGGTCGCGCGGTTGCCGCTGCTGACCCCGGCGGAGCGCGCGCAGGCGCTGGCGTGGGCTCCGGTGCCCCCGGAGCATCGCAGCGATGCGCTGCTCCACGGGCTGTTCGAGGAGCAGGCGGCGCGCATGCCGGAGGCCGAGGCGATCGTCGCGACCGACGAGCGGCTGACCTACGCGGAGCTCAACGACCGCGCGAACGAGCTCGCGCAGCGGCTACGCAAGCTGGGCGTCGGGCCGGAGACGCGGGTGGGGGTGCGCATGGGGCGGTCGGCGGACCTGGTGGTTTCGCTGCTCGGTGTGCTCAAGGCCGGCGGCGCGTACGTGCCGCTGGACCCCAAATACCCCGAGGAGCGGCTGGCGCTGATGCTCGCGGACTCGGGGGCTCGGGTGCTCGTGACGCCGGAGGGGGTTGAGGGGAATCGGACGGATCCGTCGGATCGGACCGATCGGTCGGATCAACCAGGCCGCGCTTTGCCCGGGAACCTGGCCTACCTCATTTACACCTCGGGGTCGACAGGGCGGCCGAAGGCGGTGGCGATCGAGCACCGGAGCGCGGCGTCGCTGGTGCAATGGGCTCGGGGCGTATTCAGGCCCGAGGAGCTGACAGGAGTGTTGGCGTCGACGTCGGTGGCGTTCGATCTGTCGGTCTTTGAGATCTTCGTCCCGCTGGCGTTGGGCGGGCGCGTGATCCTGGCGGAGAACGCGCTGGAGCTGCCTTGCCTGCCAGTGGCGGGCGAGGTCTCGCTGGTCAATACAGTTCCGTCAGCCTTGGCCGAGCTGCTGCGCGGTGACGGGTTACCGCCGTCGGTTCGCACGGTCAACCTCGCGGGGGAACCGATCCCCCCCTCTTTGGCGGATGCGGTCCACGCGCTGCCGAGGGGCGTGCGGCTCTACAACCTCTACGGCCCTTCGGAAGACACCACGTACTCGACGTGGACCCTGATTGCTCCAGGGACCGACGTGACGATCGGCCGGCCGGTCGATGGCACGCGGGCGTACGTGCTTGACGCGCATGGCGAGCTGTTGCCGGTGGGCGTACCAGGCGAGCTGCTGTTGGGCGGCGGCGGGCTGGCGCGCGGCTATCTGGGCCGGCCCGAGCTGACGGCCGAGCGGTTTGTGCCCGACCCGTGGGGAGAGGGGGAGCGCCTCTACCGCACGGGCGATCTGGTGCGGCGGCGGCCCGATGGCGACCTCGACTTCCTGGGGCGGATCGACCATCAAGTCAAGATTCGTGGCTTCCGGGTGGAGCTGGGCGAGATCGAGGCGGCTTTGGCGGCGCATCCGGCGGTGCGCGAGGCCATGGTTCTGGCGCTCCCCGAACCGGGCGGCGGCCGGCGGCTGGCAGCTTATGTTGTAGCGCGGGAGGGTACGGCGGCCGAGCCCGCGGCTCTCCGCTCCTTCCTGAAAGAGCGCCTGCCGGACGCCTTCGTGCCCACGGGGTGGAAGGTGCTGGAGGGGCTGCCGCTCTCGCCGAACGGCAAGGTCGATCGCAAGGCGCTCGCCCGGTTGACGCCGGAGACGGAGGCCGCCGGTGCGGGCGCGGAGCCGCGGACGCCGGTCGAGCGCGAGCTGGCCGCCCTAGTGGCCGAGGCTCTCGGCGTGGCGGGCGTCGGCCTCTACGACGACTTCTTCGCCTTGGGCGGACACTCGCTGCTCGCCGCGCGGGTGGCCTCGCGCGCGTCGCGCCTGTTCGGGGTGGACCTGCCGGTGAGCGCCCTGTTCCAGGCTCCGACGGTGGCGGCCCTGGCGGAACGGATCGCGGCTCTGGCGGGCGCGGCCGTGGTGGCGCCGCCGGTCGTGCCGGCGCTCCGGCCGCACGAAGGGCGGGAGGATCTGCCGCTTTCCTTCGCGCAGCAGCGGCTCTGGTTCCTCGACCGGCTCCAGCCGGGCGGCGCGGCGTACAACATGCCGGGCGCGGCGGAGCTGGTGGGGCCGCTCGACGTGGAGGCCCTGGCCGCGGCCCTGTCGGAGGTCGTCCGCCGACACGAGGCGCTGCGCACGCGCTTCGTGGTGCACGGCGGCCATCCGGTCCAGGTGGTCGATCCGCCGGCTCCTGTCGTCCTGAAGATCGTCGATCTTTCTGGTTTGGCCGACGCGGACGGGGAAGCGGCCGCGTGGATGGACGCCGAGGCGGCGCGGCCGTTCGATCTGAGCCGCGGGTCTCTGCTCCGCGCCAAGTTGCTGCGGCTCGCGCCGGAGCGGCACCGCCTCCTTCTGACCCTTCATCACATGGTGGCCGACGGCTGGTCCCTGGGCGTCCTGCTCGACGAGGTGGCGGCGCTCTATGGCGCGTTCGCGGCGGGCCGGCCTTCCCCGCTCGCCGAGCCGCCGGTGCAGTACGCCGACTTCGTGGTTTGGCAGCGGCACTGGCTGGCAGGCGAGGCTCTGGATCGCCAGCTCGCCTGGTGGACGGAGCAGCTCGCCGGGGCGCCGACGCTGCTGGAGCTGCCGGCCGACCGGCCGCGGCCGGCAGTGCGCACAGAGCGCGGCGGCGTGGTGCGCGCGGCGCTCCCGGCGGCGCTGGCCGAGGGCGTGCGGGCGCTGGCGCGGCGTCGCGGCGCCACGCCGTTCATGGCGCTCCTCGCGGCGTTCCAGACCCTCCTCGTGCGGGTCACCGGCCAAGAGGATCTGCTGGTGGGCTCGGCCGTGGCCGGCCGCACGCGCCCGGAGGTCGAGGGGCTGATCGGCTTTTTCGCCAACACCCTCGTGCTGCGCGGCGCGCTGGCGGGCGATCCGAGCTTCCTGGATGCGCTGGAGCAGGCGCGGCAGCGCACGACCGGCGCCTGGGCCCACCAGGACCTGCCGGTGGAGCGGCTCGTCGAGGAGCTGCAGCCCGGCCGCGAGCTGGGGCTCACTCCGCTGTTCCAGGTCGTCTTCGTCCTGCAGAGCGCGCCGGTGGGTTTGGAGCTCCTCGGCCTGGCGGTGCGCCACCTGACGGTGGCGAGCGGAACGGCGAAGTTTGACCTGACGCTGGAGCTGACCGAGCAGGAGGACGGCCTCGCGGCGGCCTGGGAGCTGAGCCGGGATCTGTTCGAGGCGTCCACGGTCGAGCGCCTCGCCGGCTGGTTCGGTCGCCTGCTGGCTGGTGTGGTGGAGGCCCCGGAGCGGCGCCTCTCCGAGCTGCCGCTGCTCGCCGAGGCGGAGCTGCGGCAGCTCCTCATGGAGCACAACCCGGCTCCCACCAAGGCTCCGCTCGGCGCGCCGGTCCACCGCCTGTTCGAGGAGCAGGCCGCGCGGGGGCCGGAGCGGATCGCCCTGGTGCAAGGGGACCTGGAGCTGACGTACGCCGAGCTGAACGCGCGGGCGAACCGGCTGGCCCGGCACCTAGGCACCGCGGGCATGGGGCCCGAGACGCTCGTCGGCGTCCTCGTCGAGCGCTCCTTCGAGATGATCGAGGCGTTCCTGGCCATCCTCAAGGCCGGAGGTGCCTATGTCCCTCTGGACCCGACCTGGCCGCGTGAGCGTCTCTCCGAGCTGATCGACGAGGCCGGGATCGGGCTCGTCCTCACCGGGGAGAGCTTCAACCGGGAGGGTCTCTCCACGTTCTCCGCCGAGAACCTCCCAGGTCTCGACGCTGGCTGCCTCGCCTATGCGATGTTCACCTCGGGCTCGACCGGGCGGCCGAAGACGGTGGGGGTCGAGCACCGGTCGATCGTCCGCCTGGTGCGCGACACGGACTTCGCGGACTTCGGTCCGGACCAGGTCCTTCTGCAACTCGCGGCGCCCGCGTTCGACGCGGCGACGCTGGAGGTCTGGGGAGCGCTGCTCCACGGCGCCCGGCTCGTGCTCTATCCGCCGGCTCCTCCGTCGCTCGATGAGCTTGGGGAGGTCCTGGCGCGGCACGGCGTCACCACGTTGTGGCTCACCGCCGGCCTTTTCCATCAGGTGGTGGAGAGCCGGATCGGCATCCTGCGCGAGGTGCGGCAGCTTCTGGCGGGAGGCGACGTGCTGTCGCCCACTGCGGTCAACCGGGTGCTCGCGGAGCTTCCGGGCACGCGGCTGATCAACGGCTATGGGCCGACCGAGAACACCACGTTCACCTGCTGCTACATGGTGGAGGCGCCGATCCCGCCGGGGCGGACGGTGCCGATCGGCACGGCCATCTCGGGGACGCAGGTCTATGTGGTCGATCGCACCCTGCGGCCGGTGCCGGCGCTCGTGCCGGGCGAGCTGCTCGCGGGCGGGGAGGGACTGGCCCGAGGCTACCTGGGCCGGCCGGACCTCACGGCGGAGCGTTTCGTGCCGAGCCCGTTTGTGGAAGGTGGGCGCCGCCTCTACCGCACGGGCGACCTGGTGCGGCGGCTTCCTGGCGGCGCGATCGAGTTCCTGGGGCGGATCGACCGCCAGGTGAAGATTCGCGGCTTCCGCGTGGAGCCGGGAGAGATCGAGGCGGCTTTGACGCGTCATCCGGCCGTGGCGCAGACGGTGGTCCTGGTGCGCGAGGTGGCTTCGGGGGACCGGCGGCTGGTGGCCTATGTGGTGCCGGCGGGTGCTGGAGAGCTGCCTGCGTCCGAGCTGCGCGGCTGGCTGGCCGAGCGGCTGCCGACGTATCTGATCCCGGGCCTCATTCCACTGCCCGAGCTGCCGCTGACTGCCAACGGTAAGGTGGACCGCCAAGCCCTGGAGCGGATGGCCGAGCCCGCCCCGGGGACTCCGGAGCGTGAGGCTCTCGATGCGCCTCGCACGCAGGTCGAGGAGCTCATCGCCGGGATCTGGGCCGAGGTGCTCGGCGTCGGGCGGGTGGGCGTCCACGATGACTTCTTCAACCTCGGCGGGCACTCGCTGCTCGCCACGCGGGTGGTGTCGCGCATCGTGGACACGCTCCACGTGGACCTGCCGCTGTCGACCTTCTTCGAAGCGCCCACCGTGGCGGGACTGGCCGAGCGGCTGTTTGGCGCGGGGGGGCGGCCGGACGCGCCGCCGCTCGTTCCAGTGCCGCGCGACGAGCCCCTGCCGCTGTCCTTCGCGCAGCAGCGGCTCTGGTTCCTCGACCGCCTCGCACCGGGCGGCTCGGCCTACAATATCGCGGTCGCCGTGCTCCTCCAGGGGGACCTCGACGTGAAGGCGCTGGAGCGCAGCCTGGGCGAGATCGTCCGGCGGCACGAGGCGCTGCGCACTGTCTTCGCCGAGATCGAGGAGCGGCCGGTGCAGATCGTCCAGCCTTGGGAGGCGCCGGTTCTCGGGCGCCGCGAGCTGCCGGGCCTGGACGCAGCCCGGCAGGAGGCGGGGCGCGACGCGGCCGGGCCGTTCGATCTCACGACCGGGCCGGTGGTCCGCTTCGTCCTAACGGCGCTCGGGCCGCCGCTTGAGATCAGGAAACACCTGCTCTCCGCCACCTTCCACCACATCGCGGCGGACGGCTGGTCGCTCCAGGTCTTCCTGCGCGAGTTGGCCGAGCTGTACGGCGCGCGGGTCGCGGGGCGGAAGCCGGAGCTTCCCGCGCCGTCGGTGCAGTACGCCGACTATGCCGTCTGGCAGCGCCAGGTGCTCGCGGACCAGGCCCTCGTCCGCCCGCTCGCCTTCTGGCGCTGGCGCCTGGCCGGGCTGGAGCCGATCGAGCTGCCGGCCGACGGTCCGCGTACCCTCGCGGCCACGGCGCCGGCACGCAGCTGTCCGCTCGGCCTTCCGGAGACTCTGGCGGCGGGAGTGTCCGCGTACGCTCGCGAGGCCGGGGCGACCCCCTTCATGATTTTGCTGGCGGGCGTCTACGCGCTGCTCGCCCGCCTGACGGGCCAGCGCGACCTGACCGTGGGAGCGCCGGTCGCGGCGCGCCACCGGGTGGAGATCGAAGGGCTGATCGGCTTCTTCGCCAATACCTTGCCGCTGCGGGCCGATCTCGGAGGCGACCCGACGTTCGACGAGCTGGTCGCGCGGGTGCGGGCGGTGGTCCTCGAAGCGCACGCTCATGGCGATGTGCCGTTCGAGCGGCTCGTCGAGGAGCTCCAGCCGGAGCGCGTGGCGGGGCGCAATCCCCTGTTCGACGTGGTGCTCGCCTACCTGAGCGCGCCGGTGGGGCGGACCGACCTCCCCGGGCTGGCGCAGGAGCCGGTCGACCTGCCGGGGGCCGAAGCCAAATTCGATCTCACCTTCACCGTGCACGAGTGCGAGGGCGCCCTCTCCGGAACCCTGGAGGGGCGTGGCGACCTCTTCGAGGAGGCGACGCTCGGGCGCATGGCGGAGTGGCTCCGCCTCCTTCTCGCCGGGGCCCTGGCCGACCCGGCGGCGCGCCTCGCGGAGCTGCCGCTCCTGACCGGAGACGAGCAGGCTCAGGTGCTCGCCTGGAGCCAGACCGCCCCGGCTGAGTCCCCGGCCGGCGCCTTCCATGAGCTTTTCGCCGCGCGGGCGCGGCGCGATCCGGACTCTCCGGCCCTGGTCTTGGGCGGATCGGCGGTCTCGTTCGGCGAGCTTGACGCGCGGGCCAACCGGCTGGCGCACCACCTGCGCGCTCGCGGCGCGGCACCGGAGAACGTCGTCGCCTTCCTGCTCGAGCGCTCGGTCGAGGCGGTGACCGTGCTCCTCGCGATCCTGAAGACCGGCGCGGCCTACCTGCCGCTCGACCCGGCGCAGCCGGCCGAACGGCTCTCCCGCATGCTCGCCGATGCCGGCGCGCCGCTGCTGGTCACCCGCGAGTGGCTCGATGCCGAGGCGGCGGCCATCGCGGCGCAGCCGCCCACCGATCCGGCGATCGCGGTGGTGCCCGAGGGGCTCGCCTATCTGATCTACACCTCGGGCTCGACCGGCGCGCCGAAGGGGGTCGCGGTCTCCCACCGCGCCATGGTCTGGTTCGGCGAGGCGATCCGCCGCGCGGTTCCGGAGCTGCGGGAGGAGCGGAGGCTGCGGCTGGGCCTCAACGCGTCCCTGGTCTTCGACGCCTCGGTCCAGCAGCTCGTCCATCTGCTGTATGGGCACGGGCTCTGGCTGGTCCCGGAGGAGGCCCGCCGGGACACCGGCCTCCTGGCCGACCTGTTCCGTGAGGGGGAGCTCGACGGGATCGATTGCACGCCGAGCCAGCTCGAGCTGCTGCTCGCCGCCGCCGAGAGCTCCGGACGGCCGCCTCGCTTCGTCCTGGTCGGGGGAGAGGCGATCGTGCGGCCGCTTTGGGACCGGCTCGCGGCGCATCCGCACGTCCGGTTCTACAACGTCTACGGCCCCACCGAGGCCACGATCGATGCGACCGCTACCCCGGTGGACGGGGAGCTCCCGCACCTCGGGCGCCCGCTGGCCGGGTACCGGGTCCTGCTCCTCGATGCGGCTCTGCATCCCGTGCCGGTGGGGGTGCGTGGCGAGATCTGGATCGGCGGCCCGGGGCTCGCGCGGGGCTATTGGTGGCAGCCCGACCTGACAGCCGATCGTTTCCGCCCCGATCCGTTCGCGGCGGAGGCCGGGGCCCGCCTCTATCGCACCGGCGACCTGGGGAGCTGGCGGCCGGACGGGCGGATTCAATACCACGGCCGGGGCGATCAGCAGGTCAAGATCCGCGGGTTCCGTATCGAGCTCGGCGAGATCGAGGCCGCGCTGCGCGAGCATCCGGCGGTGCGGGAGGCGGTCGTCCTTGCTCAGGGAGAGGCGCTCGCCGCCTGGATCGTCCCCAATCCCCAATCCCCAATCCAAAGTCCAAAATCCGAGCTGCGCGCCTTCCTCGCCGCGCGGCTGCCGGGCTGGATGATTCCCGCGTCCTACACGCTCCTCCTCGCGCTGCCGCTGACTCCCCAGGGCAAGGTCGACCGGCGGGCGCTGCCGCGGCCGTCCACCACCCCGGTCGAGGAGGGGTGGACCGCGCCGCGCAACGCGGTCGAGGAGGCCCTCGCCGCGGTCTGGGGCCAGGTGCTGGGCGCCGAGCGGGTGGGCGCGCACGACGACTTTTTCCATCTGGGCGGCCACTCGCTGCTCGCCACCCAGCTCGCGGCGCGGGTGCGCGCGGTGTTCGGCATCGAGCTGCCGCTGTCGGAGCTGTTCGAGGCGCCGACGCTGGCGGGGATGGCGGAGCGCATCGAGGCGGCCCGCTCGGCGGGTGGGACCGCGGCGCCGCCGCTGGTCCGCCGTCCGCATCCGGGCGCCGTTGCGCCGCTGTCGTTCGCGCAGCAGCGCCTCTGGTTCCTCCACCAGCTCGAGCCGGACAGCCCGGCCTATCACGTCTCCGGCGCCTTGCGCCTGGCCGGCCCGCTCCGCCCCGACGTGCTGGAGTGCGCCCTCGGCGAGATCGTCCGGCGCCACGAGGCGCTGCGCACCGTGTTCCTGGACACCGAGGCCGGGCCGGTGCAGCGCATCCTGCCGGCGGAGCCGTTCTTCCTTCCGATCCTCGACCTGCGCGGCGCGTCCGACCCCGCCGCCGAAGCGGAGCAACTCGGCCTCGCCGAGGCCCGCCGGCTGTTCGACCTGGCCACCGGACCGGTCCTGCGGGCGCGGCTCCTGCGTCTGGCCGAGGAGGAGCACCTGCTCGTCGTGGTCATGCACCACGTGGCCTCGGACGGCTGGTCGCTCGGCGTGATGATCGGCGAGCTGGCGGCGCTCTATGCCGCGTTCGCCGCGGGCGCGCCGTCCCCCCTGCCGGAGCTGCCGGTGCAGTACTCCGACTTCGCCGAGTGGCAGCGGCGCACCCTGCGTGGCCGTTTCCTGGAGCGCCACCTCGGCTGGTGGCGCGAGCAGCTCGCGGTCCCGCCGGTCCTCGATCTGCCGGGCGACTACCCACGGCCGCCGGTCCCCTCGGGCCGCGGCGCCAACCTGCCGGTGGGCCTCCCTGCGGACCTGACGCACGGGCTGCATGCCCTGGCGCGCGCCGAGGGGGCCACCCTCTACATGGTCCTGCTCGCCGCTTTCGCCACGCTGCTCGGCCGCGTCAGCGGGCAGGACGACCTCACGGTGGGCTCGCCGATCGCCAACCGTGACCGCCAGGAGATCGAGCCGCTCATCGGCTGCTTCGTGAACACCCTGACCCTGCGCGTGCGCCTGGCCGGCGACCCCGGCTTCCGCGAGCTGCTGGCGCGGGTGCGCGAGGTGACGCTCGGCGCCTACGACCACCAGGGCGCCCCCTTCGAGCGGCTCGTCGAGGAGCTGACCCCTGAGCGCGACCGGGCCCACTCGCCGCTCTTCCAGGTGATGCTCGTGTTGCAGAACGCGCCGCTGCCGCCGCTCCAGATGAGCGGGCTGGTGCTGGAGCGGCGCGAGCTGCCGACCGGCACGGCGAAGTTCGACCTCACGCTGGCCCTGGCGGAGGAGGAGGGAGGGATCGCCGGCACGCTGGAGCACAGCTCCGACCTGTTCGAGACCGCGACTGTGGCACGAATGATGGGGCACCTCGCCGAGCTCCTGCGCGGCGCCGCCGCCGATCCCGGCCGGCCGCTCTCGGCCCTGCCGCTCCTCACCGCGGGAGAGCGCCGGCAGATCCTTGAAGAGTGGAACGATACGGCCGCGGTCTTCCCCGAGGAGGGCGATCTGCGGCTCCCCGACTTGGTGGCGGCCCAGGCGGCCCGCACGCCGCACGCCCAGGCCGTGGTCGGCCGGCGGCTGAGCGGGGAGGAGCGGCTGACCTACGCCGACCTGCTCGCCCGGGCGGACCGCCTGGCCGGCCGTCTGGTGGAGCTGGGAGTCGGCCCCGAGGCGCGGGTGGGCGTCTGCCTCGACCGCACCGTCGACCTGCCGGTGGCGCTCCTCGCGGTGCTCCGCGCGGGCGGCGCCTACGTGCCGCTCGATCCGGCCTATCCGCGGGAGCGGCTGGAATTCATGCTGCGCGACTCGGGCGCGGGCGTGCTGATCACCCAGAGCGACCTGGAGGGGCGGTGCGGGCCGTTCGCTGGGGTCACGGTGCTGGTGGATCGGACCGATCGGACGGATCGGTCCGGTGTCGTGAGCTCCGCGCTGCCCGGGAACCTGGCCTACCTCATCTACACCTCGGGGTCGACGGGCGTGCCCAAGGCGGTGGCGATCGAGCACCGCAGCGCGGTAGCGATGGTGCGGTGGGCCCTCGGCGAGTTCTCGGCCGAGGAGCTCTCGGGCGTGCTCTTCGCCACCTCGGTCTGCTTCGACCTGTCGGTCTTCGAGCTCTTCGTCCCTCTCGCGGTGGGCGGCAAGGTGATCGTCGCCGCCAACGCCCTGGAGCTGCCGGCGCTGCCGTTCGCCGGGGAGGTGACGCTGGTCAACATGGTGCCCTCGGCGATGACCGAGCTGGCACAAGGCGAGGAGCTCCCGGCGTCGGTGCGTACGGTCAACCTGGCGGGCGAGCCGCTCAAGGGGGCGCTCGTCGACGCGGCCTACGCGCTGCCGGGAGTCCGCCGGGTGGCGAACCTCTATGGCCCGTCGGAGGACACGACCTACTCGACGTGGGAGACCGTCCCGCCGGCTCCAGAGAGACACGGCGAGCCGCTGATCGGCCGGCCGATCGCCAACACGCGGGTCTACCTGCTGGACAGGGCGGGCGAGCTGGTTCCCGAAGGGGTGCCGGGGGAGCTGTTCCTCGCCGGAGAGGGGCTGGCGCGCGGCTATCTCGGCCGGCCGGACCTCACGGCGGAGCGGTTCGTCCCCGACCCCTTCGGCACTTCCGGTTCCCGCCGCTACCGCACGGGCGACCTGGCGCGGTGGCGGCCGGGCGGGCGGATCGAGTACCTGGGGCGGATCGACCACCAGGTCAAGGTGCGGGGATTCCGCATCGAGCTGGGAGAGATCGAGGCCGCCCTGGCGCGCTATCCGGCAGTGGCGGAGGCGGTGGTGCTGGCGCGCGACGACGAGTCCCGCGGCAAAGTCCTCGTCGCCTTCCTGGTCCGCCGCGAGGGGATGGAGAGCGCCGACCTGCGGCCGACCGCGCTGCGGCAACTCCTGCGCCGGACCCTGCCGGAGCACATGGTGCCCGGCGCGTTCGTCGAGCTGCCGGCCCTGCCCTTGACGCCCAATGGCAAGGTCGACCGCCGCACCCTCAGCCGCCTGCGCTTCGACGCGGGTTCCCGGACGGCTGCGCAAGGAGCGGTGGCACCGCGAACGACGACCGAGGAGCTGCTGGCGGCGCTCTGGTGCGAGGTCCTGGGGCGCGACCGGGTGGGGGTCCACGACAGCTTCTTCGAGCTGGGCGGGCACTCGCTGCTCGCCACGCGGCTCGTCTCCCGGGTGCGGGCCACGTTCGGCCGCGACCTTCCGCTGGCCCGCCTGTTCGAGGCACCGACCGTGGCCGAGGTGGCGCGCCTCCTCGACGAGGCCCGCGGCGGCGTGGTGCGGTCGGCGCCGATCCTGCCGGTGCCGCGCACGGGGGACCTCCCCCTCTCCTTCGCCCAGGAGCGCCTCTGGTTCCTCGACCGCATCCAGCCGGGGTCGGCGTACAGCGTACCGCTCGCCCTGCGCCTGCGCGGCACGCTCGACGCCGGACGGCTCGGCAGGGCCTTCGGATCGATCGTGGCCCGCCAGGAGGCGCTGCGCACCGTCTTCACCGAACGCGACGGCGAGCCGGCGCAGCGCATCCTGCCGGCTGGCCCGCCGGAGGCCTGGCCGCTGCCGGCCGTCGACCTGTCCGCTCTCGCGGGGGCTGAGACCCTCGCGGTCAGGCTCGCCGAGCGAATCGCCGAGGACGAGGCGCTGCGGCCGTTCGACCTGGCCACCGGCCCGCTGCTCCGCACCCTGCTGCTGCGGCTCGGCACTGATGGAGCCGGCGACCACGTGCTGCTCCTCAACATGCACCACATCGTGTCGGACGGCTGGTCGCTCGGCGTGCTCCTGAGCGAGCTGGCGGCGTTCTATGGCGGCGCGCCCGAGAGTCTGCCGGAGCTGCCGGTGCAGTACGCCGACTTCGCGGTCTGGCAGAAGGACTGGCTGCGCGGCCAGGAGCTCGAGCGGCAGATGGCCTACTGGCGGCGGCAGCTCGCGGGCGCGCCGGCCGTGCTCGACCTGCCGACCGACCGGCCGCGCCCGCTCCTGGGCACCACGAACGGCGCGCGCCGGCGGGTGAGCCTGGCCGCCGGGCTCACCGCCCGTCTCGCGGCGCTCGGGCGCGAGCAGGGAGCCACGCTGTTCATGGTCCTCCTCGCCGCCTGGGGCACGCTGCTCCACCGCTTCAGCCGGCAGGCGGACCTGAACGTGGGCACGCCGATCGCCGGCCGCAACCGCTCGGAGACCGAGCGCCTGGTCGGCTTCTTCGTCAACACCCTGGTGCTGCGGCAAGAATTTACTGGAGAGGGGGGCGGTGCCCCGCTCTTCCCGGAGCTGGTGGCGCAGGTGCGCCGCACGGCGCTCGCCGCCTACGACCACCAGGACCTGCCGTTCGAAAAGCTGGTCGACGAGCTCCGGCCCGAGCGCGACATGAGCCATCAACCGCTCTTCCAGGTCATGTTCGCGTTGCAGAACGCCCCGCTCGGCGCTCTGGAGCTGCCCGGGCTGACCCTGGAGCCCACCGAGCTGGGGGCGACCATCGCCAAGTTCGACCTGACGCTCAACCTGATGGAGCTGGGCGGGGTCCTGGGCGGCTCGCTCGAATACAACACCGATCTGTTCGACACGGCGACGGCGGCCCGTCTGGTGGCGCACTGGGGCGTCCTCCTGGAAGAGATCGCCGCGCATCCCAATCGCCGGGTCCTGGACCTACCCCTCCTCACCGCGGGCGAGCGGCATCAGCTCACGATCGAATGGGCGGACGCCCGGCCGGAGCCGAGAGGGCTCCTCCTCCACCAGGTCATCGAGCGGCAGGTCGATCTGCGGCCACACGCTCCGGCCCTGGAGTACCTGGACGTCCGCTTCACCTACCGGGAGCTGGAGAGCCGGGCCAACCAGCTGGCGTGGACCCTGCGCGAGCTCGGCGTCGAGCCGGATACGCGGGTGGCGCTCTGCGTCGGGCGCGGCGCCGACATGATCATCGCCATGATCGGCGTGCTCAAGGCCGGGGCCGCCTACGTGCCCCTCGACCCCGCCCATCCCCAGGAGCGCCTCGCCTTCATGCTGCGCGACAGCGGCGCGCGGGTCCTGCTCACCCAGGAGAGCCTCCTCGGCCACCTCCCGGAGACCGGGGTGCGCGTCCTCTGCCTCGACCGCGACTGGGCCGAGATCGCCCGCCGGCCGGAGAGCCGCCCGGAGAATCTCGTCTCGCCGCTCAACCTGGCTTACGTCATCTACACCTCGGGGTCGACCGGCACGCCCAAGGGGGTCCTCGTGCCGCACGAGGCCGTGGCGGCGTACAGCCAGGTCTGCTCGGCGGTCTACGGCAGTGGGCCGGGGGACCGCAACCTCCAGTTTTCCTCGATCAGCTTCGACGCGAGCGTCGAGGAGATCTACAGCGCCTTGACCCGCGGGGCCACGCTGGTGGTGCGCGGCGACGTGCAGGAGGGGGTTTCCGAGTTCCTCGAACAGTGCCGCGCGCAGGGCATCACGCTGCTGCAGCTTCCGACCGCGTACTGGCACCAGCTGGTGACCGCCATGGAGGCCGAGTCGCTCACCCTCCCCGAGAGGATCCGCCTGCTGTTCGTCGGCGGCGAGAAGATGCTCGCGCAGCGGCTGGTGGCCTGGTCGAAGCTGGTGCCCCCCGGGTTCCAGCTGATCAACGCCTACGGTCCCACGGAGACCACGGTCGCGACGGCCCTCTGCCCGATCCCGCCGGCGGTCGAGGTCCACAACGGCCTGCGCGAGGTGCCGATCGGCCGCGCGCTGCCCTATGCCCGCGCCCATGTGCTCGACCCGAGCCTGCGGCCGGTGCCGATCGGCGTGGTGGGCGAGATCCTGATCTCCGGTCCCAATCTTTCCCGCGGCTACCTGGACCGGCCGGGCCTGACCGCGGAGCGCTTCATCCCCAATCCCTTCTCCCATCTCTGGGGAGAGCCGGGGGAGCGCCTGTACCGCACCGGCGACCTGGTCCGCCTGCTGCCCGACGGCCTCATCGAGTTCGTCGGCCGCACGGACCACCAGGTGAAGATCCGCGGCTACCGGATCGAGCTGGGAGAGATCGAGGCGGCGCTCGCCGCGCATCCGGCCCTCGGGGAGGTCGTGGTCCTCACGCGCGCGGAGCCCTCGGGGGACGTGCAGCTCGCGGCCTACGGCGCGGTCAAGGGAGAGGTGGCGCCGACGCCCGCCGAGCTGCGCGCCTGGCTGGAGGAGCGCCTCCCCGCCTACATGGTCCCGGTGGTCATCCAGGTCCTCCCAGCGATGCCGGTCAACGCGCAGGGCAAGGTGGACCGCCGCGCCCTGGAGCGCCTGGCGCCGCGGACCCGGGAGCGGGCCGACTTCGCGCCGCCGCGCAACGTGCTGGAAGCGGCGATCGCGCAGGTCTGGCGCGAGGTCTTCGGCCTGGAGGGGCAGGAGGGCGCCGAGGCGATCGGCATCCACGACAACTTCTTCGACTCGGGCGGCAACTCGCTCCTCCTGGTGAAGCTGCACAGCCGCCTGCAGAAGGCCCTCGAAAGGAATTTCCCGCTCGTCGAGATGTTCAAGCACCCGACCATTGCCGCGCTCGCCGCGAGCCTGGGCGCCGAAGCTCCCGCCCAACCCTCGCTCGAAAAGGCGCGCGCTCGGACCGACACCCGCCGTGAGTCGATGCGGCAGCTGCAACAGCTCCGGGAGCAACGCCGGAGAGGACGCTGAAGGAGCCCGTCATGAGCCATCCTGAGCCCGAGACCCCGCACGGAATCGCCATCGTCGGCCTGGCCGGACGCTTCCCCGGCTCTCCCACCCTGGAGAGCTTCTGGCAGAACCTGCGCGAGGGGAGGGAGTGCATCACGGTCTTCACCGAGGCGGAGCTGCTCGGCGCCGGGGTGTCCCCCGCCGAGCTGGCCGACCCGCGCTACGTCCGCGCGCGCGGCACGCTCGCCGGAGTCGAGCTGTTCGATCCCGGCTTCTTCGGCTTCACGCCGCGCGAGGCCGAGCTGCTCGATCCGCAGCACCGCCTGTTCCTGGAGACCGCCTGGTTGGCCCTGGAGAACGCGGGGTGCGACCCCGACCGCTTCTCCGGCCGGGCGGCGGTTTTCGGCGGCTCGGGGTCCGGCACGTACCTGCTGCACAACCTGCTGCCGAACCGCGAGCTGCTGGAGAAGGTGGGCGTCCTCCAGGCGATGCTGATGAACGAGGGAGACTTCCTGACCACCCGGGTCTCCTACAAGCTGAACTTGAAGGGGCCGAGCGTGCTGGTGCAGACCGCCTGCTCGACCTCGCTGGTGGCGATCCACCTGGCCTGCCAGAGCCTGCTCTCGGGCGAGAGCGACCTGGCGCTCGCCGGCGGCGTCTCGGTCGACACGCCGCAGACCGCGGGCTATTTCTTCCAGGAGTCGGGCGTCATGTCCCCGGACGGGCACTGCCGCGCCTTCGACGAGCGGGCGGAAGGGACGGTCAACGGCTCGGGCGTGGGCGTCGTGGTGCTCAAGCGCCTCGCCGACGCCCTTGCCGACGGCGACACGGTCCATGCCGTGATCCTCGGCTCGGCGGTCAACAACGACGGCTCGGCCAAGGTCGGCTTCACCGCGCCCAGCGTCGAGGGGCAGTCCGAGGCGGTCGCCGAGGCCCTGCTGATGGCGGGCGTCGAGCCCGAGACGATCGGCTATATCGAGGCGCACGGCAGCGGCACGCAGCTGGGAGACCCGATCGAGGTCGCGGCGCTGACCCAGGCCTTCCGCGGCGCCACCGAGCGCGCGGGCTTCTGCGCGCTCGGCTCGGTGAAGACCAACCTGGGGCACTGCAACGCCGCGGCCGGCGTGGCCGGGCTGTTCAAGACCGTGCTCTCGCTCCAGCACGGGGAGATCCCGCCGAGCCTCGGGTTCGAGCGGCCGAACCCGCAGATCGACTTCGCGGCGAGCCCGTTCTTCGTCAACACCCGGCTGTCTTCCTGGCCGGATCTCGAGGCTCCGAAGAGGGCCGGCGTCAGCTCCTTCGGCCTGGGCGGCACCAACGCCCACGTGGTGCTGGAGGAGGCGCCGCCGTGCGAAGCTTCGGCGCCGCCCTCCCGCGCCGCCCAGCTCCTCGTCCTTTCGGCCCGCACACCCACGGCGCTTGACACGGCCACGGCCAACCTTGCGGAGCACCTCCAGGGGCTGCCCGCGGACGACGCGGCGGGTCTCGCCGACATCGCCTGGACTCTCCAGACGGGGCGCCGCCTCTTCGAGCACCGGCGCATCGCCGTGGCCCGCACCCCGGCCGAGGCCGCCGCGACGCTGGCCGATCCCAAGCGCGCGGTGACCGGCGCAACCGGCGGCCGGCGCGATGGCGGAGAAGGGGAACACCCGGTCGTCTTTCTGTTCCCCGGCCTGGGCGACCAGTATCCGGACATGGCGCGCGGCCTCTACGCGGCCGAGCCGCTGTTCCGCGAGATCGTCGACGCGTGCGCCGAGCGCCTGCGTCCCGAGCTCGGGCTCGATCTGCGCGAGGTGTTGTTTTCGGAAGATGGCCCAGCCCGGACGGCGGGATCGCAGGGACCGGACCTGCGGGCTCTGCTGCGCCGCAACGGCGAGGCCGACGATCCCGCCGCCGCCCGGCTCGCCGAGACGGCGGTGGCCCATCCGGCGGTCTTCGTCGTCGAATACGCCCTGGCCCGCCTGCTCATGTCCTGGGGCATCCGCCCCGAGGCGATGATCGGCTACAGTATCGGCGAGTACGTCGCCGCCTGCCTCTCCGGGGTGCTGAGCCTGGAGGACGCGCTCCAGGTGGTGGCGCGGCGGGCGAAGCTCATCCAGGAGCTGCCGGAGGGCGCCATGCTCGCCGTGCCGCTCGGCGAGAGCGAGGTGCGCCCCCTCCTCGGCAGCCTGGAGGAGCGGATCTCGGTCGCGGCCACCAACGGTCCGCATTTCTGCGTGGTCGGCGGGCCGCGCGAGGCGCTGGAGGAGCTGAGCGGGCGGCTGGCCGAGCGCGGCGCGAGCTGCATCTTCCTGCAGACGACCCACGCCTTCCACTCGTTGATGATGGAGCCGGCCATGGGCCGCTTCGGCGAGGTGCTGCGCGGCGTGCGGATGGGCACGCCCGAGATCCCCTACCTGTCGAACGTCACCGGCACCTGGATCACCGAGGAGGACCTGGCGGACCCGGCCTACTGGGCTCGCCACATGCGCGGCACGGTGCGCTTCGCCGAAGGGCTGTCCGAGCTCCTCGGCACGCCCAACCGGATCTATCTGGAGGTCGGCCCGGGCGCCACGCTGGGCACGCTGGTCAAGCAGCACGAGGCCGCGCCGGCCGGCGCGGTGACCGTCGCGACGCTGCGGCGGGGGAGCGAGGAGCGCGACGACGTGGAGGTCCTCCTGGAGGCGGCCGGCCGCCTGTGGACCGCGGGCGCCTCGGTGGACTGGACGGAGCTCCATGGTGGTGAACGGCGCATGCGCGTGCCGCTGCCGGGGTATCCCTTCGAGCGGACCCGCTGCTGGATCGAGCCGCCGTCGAGAGCCGAAGCCGCGCACCGGATCGCGGAGCTGCCGCCCGCCGAGCCCGGCGCGTCGGATGCCACCCACCGCGACGACGTCGGCGAATGGTTCTGGGTCCCGGCCTGGCGGCAGGCGACACCGCCTCTCGGCGCCGCGGCGGCGCCGGGAAGCTGGCTCCTCTTCGTCGACTCTGCCGGCCTAGGCGAGCGCGTGGCCGCGCGTCTGCGGCAGATGGGCCGGAAGGTGGCGACCGTCGCCGCCGGGACGGACTTCACGGAGGACGGAGACGGGGCATTCACCGTCGACCCGGCGCAGCGGGCGCACTACGACAGCCTGATCCAGCAGCTCGGGGGCCGGGAGGAGGGGCTCCCCACGCACGTCCTCCACCTCTGGGGAGCCACGGCCGAGGAGCCGTCCTACGACGACGCGCAGCGCGCGGGCCTGCTCAGCCTGATGTTCCTGGAGCAGGCGCTCACCCAGGCGGCGGGGGGGACCGAAGGGCCGGCCATCCGCATCGGCGTCGTCACCTCCGGCGCCTGCGAGGTGGTCGACGGCGACCGGGTGGTCCCCGCGCGGGCCACGGTGCTCGGCGCCTGCAAGGTGATCCACCAGGAGTCGCGGCAGCTCACCTGCGCGAGCCTCGACGTGGCCCTGCCCGCCGCCGGGTCCTCCTCCGAAGAGCGGCTGATCGGCCAGCTCCTCGCCGAGATGGAGGTGCCCGAGGCCGAGTTGGAGCCGGCGATAGCCTACCGCGGCCGGCAGCGCTGGGTCCGCACGTTCGAGACCGTGCGCCTGCCGGAGGAGATCGGGCCCGGCGCTTCGCGCCTGCGGCCGGACGGCGCCTATCTGATCACCGACGGCGTCCACGCCGTGGGTCTCGGCATGGCCGAGGCGCTGGCCGGGCTCGGAGCGCGGGTGGCGGTGCTGCTGCCTCCGGACTTCCCGCCAGACGAGAAGTGGATTGAGATCCGCGACGTGCCGGCGGCGCCGCCGGGCCTGGACGTGGCCGGCGCGGCCGTGCGGCGCCTGCTGCCGCTCCTAGAGCGCGGCCTGGCCGTGCTGCGCGCCGACCTCGCCGATCCGGCCTCCCTGGCCGGCGCGCTGACCGAGGCGCGGAGCCGCCTCGGCGGGCTCGACGGCGTGCTCCATGCCGCGGCGCCGTTCACCGGCGGCCTGATCCAGCTCAAGACGCCCGAAAGCCTGGACACGGCCCTGCGGCCGGTGGCGCGCGGCGCCGAAGCTCTGTTCGCGGCACTCGACCAGACCGGCATCACACCGGATTTCGTCCTCCTCACCGGCTCGACCCTGGCGTTCTCGGGCGGCCTGGGGCAGATCGACATCGCGGCGGCCGGCTGCTACCTGGACGCGCTCGCGCAGCGCCGGATGGCGGAGGAGGGGCCCTACACCGTGGTCGCCCACTGGGACCCCTACCAGTGGGCCGGCTGGCTGGCCGCCGGCACCGCGGCCATCTCCGGCCTGCAGCCGGGGCAGCTCGAGCAGGAGCTGGAGTCGTTCGGCACCCGGCCGGAGCGGAGCGCGGAGGCGCTGCGCCGGCTGCTCGCGACACCGCTCCAGCGGGTCGTGGTCACGGCGCGCGACCTGCGGGCGCTCATCTCCGAGACCGACGCCTTCACCATCGAGGCCTTCATGGCGCAGATGCAGAAGGCCCACTCCGACCAGGAGGCGCGGGGGCGGACGGGCATCCCGACGCCCTACGTCGAGCCGACGAGCGACCTGGAGCGGCAGGTGGCCGCGATTTGGGAGGAGCTGTTCGGCATCCGGCCGATCGGCATCGAGGACAACTTCCTGGAGCTGGGCGGCCACTCGCTCCTGGCGATCCAGATGGCGACCCAGCTCCGCAGCGCGTTCGGGGTCGACCTGCCGGTGACCGTGCTGTTCGAGGCGCCGACGGTGGGCGCGCTGGCCGTGGCGATCGCCCGCGAGCAGGGCGGCGGCGAGGACCCGGACGAGCTGGAGCGCCTGCTCGCGCTGGTCGAGGGCCTGTCCCCGGAAGAGGCGTTGAAGAAGATGGAAGAGATGGGCGTCTCGCCGGAGGAGGTCTTCCAGTAAATGGCCATCACCGACCGCCTGTCCGCGCTCACGCCCGAGCAGCGGGCGCTGTTCGAGAAACTGCGCGAGCAGAAGAAGCAGCAGCAGAAGCCCGCGGCCGCCCGGGCGCCGCAGCCGCCGCCGATCGCGAGGCGGGGGCAGGGAGAATACTGGCCGCTGTCGTTCGACCAGGAGCGCCTGTGGTTCCTCTACACGCTGAACCCGCGGGACACGGCCTACAACATCGACACGGCCTCGCGCATCCGCGGCCGGCTCGACTTCGCGGCCCTGCAGCAGGCCTTCCAGGAGATCCCGAAGCGCCACGAGATCTGGCGCACGGCGTTCCCCGCGGTCGACGGCCGGCCGGTGCAGGCCGTGCTGCCGGAGATGCGCCTGCCGAGCGCGATCGTCGACCTGCGGGCGCTGCCGCCGGAGCTGCGCGAGCCCGAGGCGCACCGGAGGATGGTCGACAACACGCGCACCCCCTTCTCGATGGAGACGGGGCCGCTCGTCCGGGCCGTGCTGCTGCGCCTGGAGGACGAGGACTGCATCGTCGCGCTGGTCGTCCATCACATCGTGACCGACTGGGTGACCTTCCAGCTCTTCTGGCGGGAGATCGGCCTCCTTTACGAGTCGTTCATCGCGGGAGACCCCTCTCCGCTGCCCCCTCCGGTGGTGCAGTTCGCCGACTACACGGCCTGGCAGCGCGAGTGGATGCGCGGCGAGGTGGAGGAGTTTTTCCTGCGCTACTGGACCGAGCACCTGCGCGACGCGCCGCTGGCCCTGGAGGTGCCCACGGACCGGCCGCGCCGGCCGGCCGTCACCAGCAACGGCGACCGGGTGGAGGTGCGCTTCGAGCGCGCGGCGGAGCTCAAGGCGATGGCGCGGCGCGAAGGGCTGACTCCGTTCATGACCGTGCTCGCCGCCTACCAGCTTCTCCTCGCGCGCTGGTCGGGAGAGGACAAGGTGATCGTCGGCTCGCCGAACGCCAACCGCAACCGGATCGAGATCCAGGAGATCTTCGGCTTCTTCCTGACCCAGCTCCCCTTCTGCACCGACTTCTCGGGAGACCCGACGCTGCGCGAGGCGCTGCGCCGGACGCGCGACGTGGCGCTCGCCGCCTACGGGCACCAGGACCTCCCGTTCGGCAAGCTGGTCGAGGCCCTGCATCCGGAGCGCGACCTGTCGCGCGCGCCGATCATCCAGGTCGTCCTGCTGCTGCTCGACGGCTCCGTCCTCTCGCCCAAGCTCGCCGACCTCGAGCTGGCGCCGGTCGACATCCACGACGGCAACGCGCGCTACGACGTGATGTTCGCCATGTGGGACCACCCCGAGCTGATCCATGGCTGGTACGAGTACAACGCGGATCTCTGGGACAAGACCACGGCCGCCCGCCTGGTCGAGGGGTTCCTCCAGCTCCTCGACCAGATGCTGGCCGATCCGGAGCGCCGGCTCTCGGAGATTTCCCTGCTCTCGCCGGCCGCCCGCCACCAGACGCTGGTCGAATGGAACGACACGGCCGCGCCGCTGGACCTGCCGGCCGTACCCCAGCTTCTCGCGCAGCGCGCCGAGGAGACACCGAAAGCCGTGGCGGTCGAGGGGGAGGACGGCGCGGTGCTCACCTACGCCGAGCTGGAGCGCCGGGCCCTGGGGATCGCCGCCTGGCTATGCGGCCAAGGAGTGCGGGCCGGCGACCGCGTCGGCGTGCGCCTGGAGCGCACGCCGGACCTGGTCGCGGCGCTGCTCGGCGTCTGGCGGGCGGGGGCGGCGTATGTGCCGCTCGACCCCGCGCACCCGGAGGAGCGGTTGGGGGTGATCCTGGAGGATGCCGGGGTGGCCACGGTGATCACCGAAATCAAGGACTTCAAGGACGGCAAGGACTTCAACGACAAAGAAACCGGCGCGTCCTTGGAGTCCTTGCAGTCCTTGAAGTCCTTGCCCCCCGAAGCGACCGCCTACGTGCTCTTCACCTCGGGGTCCACGGGCCGGCCCAAGGGCGTCGAGGTGAGCCACCGCTCGCTGGCGAACCTGCTCCGCTCGATGGCCGGCCTCTACGGGCTCGGCCCGGCCGACGCCCTCCTGGCGGTGACCACCGTCTCCTTCGACATCGCCGGCCTGGAGCTGTTCCTGCCGTTGATCACCGGCGGGCGCGTGCTGCTGGCGAGCCGCGCGACGGCGGGCGACGGCGCGGCTCTGGCGCGGGCTGTCGACGCGCGGGGCGCGACCGTGCTCCAGGGCACGCCGGCCACCTGGCGCCAGCTCGCCGATTCTGATTGGACCGGGAAACCGGGGCTCCTGCGCCTCTGCGGTGGCGAGGCGCTCGACCGGGATCTGGCGGGCCGCCTGCTCGCCCTGCCTGGTGGAGCGCTGTGGAATGAGTACGGCCCCACCGAGACCACCATCTGGTCGACCGTCCAGCGGGTGGAGCGGAACGAGCCGGCGGCGGCCCTGCCGATCGGCCGGCCGATCGCCAACACCACGGTCTTCCTGTTGGGGCGGGATCTCTGCCCGGCCCCGCTCGGTGGAGTCGGCGAGCTGTGCCTGGGCGGCGCCGGTGTGGCGCGCGGCTATCTCGGGCGCCCGGAGCTGACCGCGGAGCGGTTCGTGCCAGATCCTTTTCATCGGACGGATCGGTCGGATCGGACAGATCGGTCCGATACCACTCCCCTCTACGGCGCCCGCCTCTACCGGACGGGCGACCTCGCCCGCTGGCTGGCCGACGGGCGTCTGGAGTACCTGGGGCGCACCGACCACCAGGTCAAGCTGCGCGGCTTCCGCGTCGAGCTGGGCGAGATCGAGGCCGCGCTGCGCCGCCACCCGGCGGTCCGCGCGGCCGCCGTGGTGTTGCAACGGAAAGGCGAGGGGACGCGCCTGCTGGCCGCCATTGTTCCAGAAAGTCCGGAGGCGGCGCCGGACCCGGCCGCGCTCCGCGAGTCGCTGCGCGGAACGCTGCCCGAGTACATGATCCCGGCGGCCTTCGCCCTGCTCGACGCCCTGCCGCTCTCGCCCAGCGGCAAGGTGGACCGCAAGGCCCTGGAGCGCCTCGATCCCGAGCTCTCGCAGGGCGACGGACCGGAGCCGCAGGGAGAGGACGAGGAGCTTCTCGCCAGCCTCTGGCGCCAGGTGCTTGGCGTCGAGCGGGCCGGCGCGGCCGACGACTTCTTCGCCCTGGGCGGCCACTCGCTGCTCGCCACCCGGCTGACGCTCCTCATCCGCGACGCCTTCGGGGCAGACCTGCCGGTGCGCGCCATCTTCCAGGCCCCGACGATCGCGGCGCAGGCGCGGATGATCGCCTCGCTCCGGGACGGCGGCAATCTCGTCGCCAGCGCGCCGATCCCGCGGCTGCCGCGCGACGGCTGGCCGCTGCGGGCGCCGCTCTCCTTCGCCCAGGAGCGCCTCTGGTTCCTCGACCGCCTGATGCCAGGGAGCCCGGTCTACAACCTCTCCGTGGCCCTGCGCCTCGACGGGCCGCTCGACCCGGATGCGCTGGCCGCCGCCTTCGACCGCCTGGTCGAGCGCCAGGAGGCGCTGCGCACCGCGCTCCCCGAGCGCGACGAGCGGCCCGTGCAAGAGGTCGCGCCGAGTGGCGGCTTCGCGCTCCAGGAGATCGATCTCTCCGCCTCGGCCGACCCGGAGGCGGACGCCCGCCGGCTCGCCGCGGCCGACGCCTTGCGCCCGTTCGACCTCGCGTCCGGGCCGCTGCTGCGCGGCACGCTGCTGAATCTTTCTCGGGAGGGGGGGCCGGAGCGGCACGTCCTCCTCCTCTCCATGCACCACGCCGTGTCGGACGCCTGGTCGATGGGCGTCCTGGTGGACGACCTGACGGCCCTCTATGCCGGCCGGCCGCTCCCCGAGCTGCCGGTCCAGTACGCCGACTACGCGGTCTGGCAGCGCGAGCGCCTCACCGACGAGGAGATCGGCCGCCAGCTCGCCTTCTGGCGCGATCAGCTCGCGGGCGCGCCCCCGGTGCTCGACCTCCCGGCGGACCGGCCGCGGCCGGCCGTCCAGAGCCTGCGCGGCGGCGTGGTGCCGTTCGACCTCGATATCGGCGGGAGTGGCACGAGCGCCGCCCTGGCCGATCTGGCCCGGCGCGAGGGGGCCACCCTCTACATGGCCCTGCTCGCGGGTTGGGGCGCCCTGCTGGGACGCCTCGCGGACCAGCGCGACCTGGTCGTGGGCACGGCCGTGGCGAACCGCGACCGGCCCGAGGTGGAGCGGCTGATCGGCTTCTTCGTCAACACCCTGGCCCTGCGGGTCGACCTGACGGGCGCGCCGTCGTTCGACGACCTCGCCGGCCGGCTCCGCCACCGCGTGCTCGACGCCTTTTCGCACCGCGACCTGCCGTTCGAGAAGCTGGTCGAGGAGCTGCAGCCGGCCCGCGACCGCAGCCGCCAGCCGGTCTTCCAGGTGATGCTGACGTTCCAGAACGTCCCGCGGGGCAGGGCCGATCTGGCGGGCCTCTCCCTGACCCCGCTGGAGGTCGAAGGGCAGACGACCAAGTTCGACCTGACGCTGACCCTCTTCGAAGATGGCGGGCGGGTCGTGGGGCGGCTCGAATACGCCAGCGACCTGTTCGACCGCGCGACGGTCGAGCGCTGGATCGGCGGCTTCGGCCGCCTCCTCGCGGGCGCCGCGGCGGACCCCGCGACGCGCGTGGCCGAGCTGCCGCTGCTCTCACCTGAAGAGCTGCAACAGGTGCTCGCCGCGCCCAACCAGACGGCCGTCGCCTACCCGCGCGACGCCGCGCTCGGCGACCTTTTCACCGAGCAGGCGGCCCGCCATCCGGCGGACCAGGCGATCGTCTCGGACGCTCAGAACGTCTCCTGGGAGGATCTGGAGCGCCGCTCGGCGCGCATCGCCCGGCGGCTGCTCGACCGGGGAGTCAGGCTGGAAGCGCGCGTCGGGCTGCTGGCCGACCGGACTCCGGACCTGATCGCCGGGCTCCTCGGCATCGTCCGGGCCGGCGGCGCCTACGTGCCGCTCGATCCAACCTGGCCGCCGGAGCGGCTCGCCTGGATGCTCCGCGATTCCGGCGTGCGCCTGCTGCTCGCCGAGCGGGCGCTGTCCGTGCCCCCGCCGCCGGGAGTGGAAGCTCTCTTCCTCGACGAGGCGGTGGCGGAGGGGGCGCCCGACCTACCGCTCCCCGCCGTGCCAGCCGAGGCGCTCGCCTACGTGATGTACACCTCGGGCTCCACCGGCACCCCCAAAGGCGTGGCCGTGACCCACCGCAACGTCGTCCGGCTCGTCCGAGGCGCTGGCTATGCCGATCTGGGTCCGGAGCAGGTCTGGCTCCAGGCCGCGCCGGTCTCCTTCGACGCCTCGACCCTGGAGATCTGGGCGCCGCTCCTGAACGGTGGGCGGCTCACCCTGGTGCCTCCGGGCCGCGCCTCGCTCGACGATCTGTCCGACGCCATCGCGCGGCTCGGGGTGACCTCGCTCTGGCTGACCGCCGGGCTGTTCCACCAGATGGCCGAGCACAACCTCGACGGGCTCCGCCCGCTGCGCCAGCTCCTGGCCGGCGGCGACGCGGTGTCTCCGGAAGCCGCGCGCCGGGTGCTCCAGATCCTGCCGGATCTCGCCCTGATCGACGGCTATGGCCCGACCGAGGGGACGACCTTCACCTGCTGTTACCGCGCGACCGGAGCGGAGACGGGCGCCGCCGTGCCGATCGGCCGGCCGATCGCCAACGCACGGGTCTACGTGCTCGACGAAGCGCTCCAGCCGGTGCCGCCCGGCGCGGCCGGCGAGCTGTTCGCCGGAGGCGACGGGCTCGCGCGGGGCTATCTGGACCGGCCCGATCTCACGGCCGAGCGCTTCCTGCCCGATCCATTCTCGGGTTTCCCCGGCGAGCGGCTGTACAGGACGGGCGACCGGGTGCGCTGGGCTCCTGAGGGTGTCCTCGAGTTTTTGGGCCGGCTGGACGGCCAGGTCAAGATCCGCGGTTTCCGCGTCGAGCCCGGCGAGGTGGAGGCGGCGCTCGCGAAGCACCCCGCGGTACGCCAGGCCGCCGTCCTCTCGCGTGACGGTCTACTGGATGGGAGGGGCGGCAAGGTCCTGGCGGCCTACGTGGCCCTCTCCGGGGCGACTCCGGCCGCCGAGCTGCAGCGCTTCCTGCGCGAGCGGCTGCCCGAGTCCATGGTCCCCGCGGCCTGGGCCGTGCTGGACGAGCTGCCGCTCACGCCCAACGGCAAGGTGGACCGCCGCGCCCTCGCCGCGATGGAGGTCGAGGCGGCCCGCACCGCGGTCGAGCACGTGGCGCCCCGCACCCCGCTCGAAGAGCTGCTCGTCGAGGCCGTGGCCCAGGTCCTGGACCTCGAGCCGCGGCGGGTCGGCATGCTCGACAATTTCTTCGAGCTGGGGGGGCATTCTCTCCTGGCCACCCAGCTCATCGCGCAGCTCCGCGGACAGCACGGCATCGAGATCCCGCTGCCGCTCCTCTTCGACAGCGCCAATCTGGGCGACCTGGCCGACCACCTCACCGAGCGCGAGCTGGAGGAGGTCGACGAGTCGATGCTGGAGGAGCTCCTCGCCGAGATGGAGGGGTCGGAGCCGTGAGCCTGGCCGACCGCCTGTCCGCCCTGACTCCCGAGCAGCGCGCGGCGTTCGAGAAGCTGCGCGGGGAGCAGAAGCGGCAGGCACCCCTGGCGCCCCTCCGCGCGCCGCAACCGCCGCCCATCGCGCGGCGCGAATCTTCAGGGAAGAGCGGGGGAACGCACTGGCCGCTGTCTTTCGATCAAGAGCGCCTCTGGTTCCTCTTCACGCTCGACCCGCTCGACACGGCCTACAACATCGACACGGCCTCGTCCATCCGCGGGCCGCTGGACCAAGCGGCCCTGCGGCGGGCCTTCCAGGAGATCCCGCGGCGGCACGAGATCTGGCGCACGGTCTTTCCGGCGATGGATGGCCGGCCGGTGCAGGTCGTCCTGCCGGAGGCGCACCTGCCCGCCTGGACCGTCGACCTGCGCGCCCTGCCGCGGGAGCTGCGCGAGCCCGCGGCCCGGCAACTGCTGGTGGAGAGCACGGGCATCCCGTTCACCCTGGAGACGGGGCCGCTCGCCCGGGCGCTGCTGCTGCGCCTCGGCGACGAGGAGCACGTCGTCCAGCTCGTGGTGCATCACATCGTGACCGACTGGGTGACCTCCCAGCTCTTCTGGCGGGAGCTCGGCCGGCTCTACGAGGCGTTCGCCGCGGGATACCCGTCTCCGCTTCCGCCTCCGGCCGTGCAGTACGCCGACTACACGGTGTGGCAGCGCGCCTGGATGCGCGGCGAGGTGGAGAGCTATTTCCTGCGCTACTGGACGGAGCACCTGCTCGGCGCGCCGCTCGCGCTGGAGATCCCCACGGACCGGCCGCGCCCGCCGGTGATGACCACCCGCGGCGCCCGCCTGCCGGTGCGCGTCGAGCGCGCGGCGGAGCTCAAGGCCCTGGCGCGGCGCGAGGGGCTGACCCCATTCATGGCCGTGCTCGCCGCCTACCAGCTCGTCCTCGCGCGCTGGTCGGGGCAGGACCGGGTGATCGTCGGCTCGCCGAACGCCAACCGCAACCGGATCGAGATCGAGGAGATCCTCGGCTTCTTCCTGACCCAGCTCCCGTTCTGCACCGACCTGGGCGGGGACCCGACGTTGCGCGAGGCCTTGCGCCGGACGCGCGACGTGGCGCTCGCCGCCTACGCGCACCAGGACCTCCCGTTCGGCCAGCTGGTCGAGGCGCTGCACCCGGAGCGCGACCTGTCGCGCGCGCCGATCATCCAGGTGATCCTTCTGGTGCTCGACGGCTCCCCCCTCTCCCTCCACCTGGCCGATCTGGAGCTGGAGCCGGTCGAGATCTATGACGGCAGCGCGCGTTACGACGCGACGTTCGCCCTCTGGGACCACCCGGACCGCCTCCAGGGCTGGTACGAGCACAACTCGGACCTCTGGGACCGGACCACGGCGGCCCGCCTGGTCGAGGGTTTCCATCACGCCCTGGAGGAGATGCTCGCCGATCCGGAGCGCCGCCTGTCGGAGGTCGCCTGGCTCTCCCCGGCCGCCCGCCACCAGGTGCTGGCCGAGTGGAACGACACGGCCACGGTCTATCCCGCCGGGCGGTGTCTCCACGAGCTGATCGCCGCGCAGGCGGAGAGGACGCCGGACGCGATCGCCGCGGTGTTCGACGGGGAAGGCGGCGAGGAGACGCTGACCTACCGCGAGCTGCGCAGCCGGGCGCGCGACCTGGCGAGCCACCTGGCCCGCCTGGGCGTGGAGCCGGACGCGCGCGTTGGGGTGCGCCTGGAGCGCTCGCTGGACCTGGTGGTTGCGTTGCTCGGCATCCTGGAAGCCGGAGCCGCCTACGTGCCCCTCGACCCCAGCTACCCGGAGGAGCGGCTGGCCCGGATCCTCGAAAGCGCCGGTGTGGGGGTGGTGCTGGGGGACAAGGACTTCAAGGACTGCAAGGACACCAAGGTCGCAGAAGTCCCCTTGAAGTCCTTGGAATCCTTGAAGTCCTTGCCCGCCAACGCCGCCTACGTGCTCTACACCTCCGGCTCCACCGGCACCCCCAAGGGCGTGGTCATCCCGCACTGCGGCATCGTCAACCGGCTCTTCTGGATGCAGGAGGCCTACGGCCTGATGCCCGAGGACCGGGTGCTCCAGAAGACTCCGTTCAGCTTCGACGTCTCGGTCTGGGAATTCTTCTGGCCGCTCCTGGTGGGCGCGCGCGTGGTCCTCGCCCGGCCGGAGGGGCACAAGGACCCGGTCTATCTCGCCGGGGTGATCGCCCGCGCGGGGATCACCACCCTCCACTTCGTCCCCTCCATGCTCCAGCTCTTCCTGGAGACGCCGGAAGCCGCGGCGCTCCCCACGCTGCGGCGGGTGATGGCGAGCGGCGAGGCGCTGCCGGCGGAGCTGGTGCGCCGCTTCCACGCGCTCCTTCCGGGCGTCGAGCTGCACAACCTCTACGGCCCGACCGAGGCCTCGGTCGACGTGAGCTTCTGGCCCACCCCGCCCACGCCGCACCGCGTGCCGATCGGCCGGCCCATCGCCAACCTCCGGCTCCACGTGGTCGACCGCCACCTGCGGCTCCAGCCGGTCGGCGTGCCGGGAGAGCTGCTCCTCGGAGGCGTCGGCCTGGCCCGCGGTTATCTGGGAAGGCCTGAGCTGACCGCGGCGGCGTTCGTCCCCGATCCCTTCTGCGATCGGACCGATCCGACCGATCCGTCCGATCCACATCACGGAGGCCGCCTCTACCGCACGGGCGACCTGGTCCGCACGCTGGCGGACGGTACCGTGGAGTTCCTCGGCCGCATCGACCACCAGGTGAAGATCCGCGGCGTCCGCATCGAGCTGGGGGAGGTCGAGGCCGCCCTGGCGAGCCATCCGGCGGTCCGCGAGTGCGTGGTGGTGGCGCGCGACGGCGCGCTGGTGGTCTACGTGGTGGGCTCCGCGGAGCCCGAGGATCTCCGCCGCGCGCTCCTGGAGCGCCTGCCCGAGGCGTTCGTCCCTTCGACGTTCGTGCTCCTGGAAGCGCTGCCGCTCTCTCCGAGCGGCAAGGTGGACCGGCGGGCGCTGCCGGCGCCCGTCCGCGAGGCGGCGGGTCCGGGCTTCGTGGCGCCGCGGACCCCGGTGGAGGAGCGGCTCGCGGAGCTCTGGCGCGCGGTGCTCGGGCTGGAGCGCGTGGGCATCCACGACCACTTCTTCGCCCTGGGCGGACACTCCCTGCGGGCCACCCGGCTGACGCTCTACATCCGCGAGACCTTCGGGGTCGACCTGCCGGTGCGCGCCATCTTCCAGGCGCCGACCCTCGCCGCCCAGGCGGAGCGGATCGCCGCTCTCCGCGCCGAGGGCGCCACGGTCGAGAGCCAGCCGATCCCACGTCTGCCGCGCACCTCGTGGCCGCTCACCGCGCCGCTCTCCTTCGCCCAGGA
>Ga0126309_10000051_pt1 | contig 37509 bp, 34 predicted proteins | sample Plot56_FD_92541 | JGI IMG/M metagenome (GOLD analysis project Ga0126309, IMG submission 92541) | Serpentine soil microbial communities from UC McLaughlin Reserve, CA, USA - Plot56 | ecosystem: Environmental > Terrestrial > Soil > Grasslands | place: USA: UC McLaughlin Reserve, Lake County...
CGCGCGTGCCGGTCGACGACGGCAGCGAGGTCGGTCTCCTCCAGGCGGGGTTCAACCGCATGGCGGAGGGACTCGAGGAACGGGAGCGGCTCCGCGACCTGTTCGGCCGCCACGTCGGTGAGGGCGTCGCCCGCGCGGCGCTCGATGCCGAGGTCTCGCTCGGCGGGGAGGAGCGGGAGGTCGGCGCCCTCTTCGTCGACCTGGTCGGTTCGACGGCGATGGCGGTCGAGCGGCCGCCGTCCGACGTCGTCAGGCTGCTCAACTCGTTCTTCCGAATCGTCGTCGAGCTGGTCGAGGAAAACGGTGGCTTCGTCAACAAGTTCGAGGGCGACGCCGCTCTTTGTGTGTTCGGGGCGCCGGTCGACCGGCCGGACCCCGCCGGGTGCGCCCTGATCTCGGCCCGCCTCCTCGCGGCGCGGCTCGCCGAGGAGGTCCCGGAGACCGGCTTCGGGATCGGCGTATCGGCCGGTCGCGCGGTCGCCGGCAACATCGGGGCCGAGCACCGCTTCGAGTACACGGTGATCGGCGATCCGGTGAACGAGGCGGCGCGCCTCAGCGACCTGGCGAAGGCGCGCGGAGAGCCGGTCCTCGCCTCGGAGGCGGCGGTCGAGCGGGCCGGCGAAGAGGCGCAGCGCTGGCGCGTCAGCGGGTGGGAGACGCTGCGGGGCCGGGACCGCCCCACCGGCCTCGCAGTCCCGGTCGAGCTGTCCGAGCAGGCGGCGCGGACTCCCGCGAAGTAGGTCGGCATCCTGAGGCCCGCATGAGCGGGGAATCCCGAGCAGCCGGCCTCGTCCTCACGGGCGTCTTCTCCGTCCAGGCGGGAGCCGCCCTCGCGACGACGCTGTTCGACGAGGTCGGTCCCGCCGGGACGGTCCTGCTCCGCACCCTCTTCGCGGCCATCGTGCTGCTTGCCGCGTGGCGGCCGACTCTCAGGGGACACGGCCGCAGCCGGCTCGAGCTGGCGGCCCTGTTCGGCGCCGCGCTGGCGGGGATGAACCTCTGCTTCTACGAGGCGCTCGACCGCCTACCGCTCGGGATCGCGGTGACGCTGGAGTTCACCGGGCCCCTGACCGTCGCGGTGCTGGGCTCGCGCCGCCGGCTCGACCTGCTCTGGGTCGCGCTCGCGGCGGCCGGCATAGTCCTGTTGTCGGGGGGGCTGGGCGGCAAGGGGGTCGATGCCGTGGGGGCGATCCTGGCTCTTGGCGCCGGCGCCCTCTGGGGCGCCTACATCCTGATCAGCGCCCGGGTGGGCCGCGAGTTCGAGGGAGGGACCGGGCTGGCGCTGGCGATGGCGTTCTCGGCGATCCTGCTGATCCCGCCCGGCGTCGTCGCCGGCGCCGAGGACCTGGTCGCTCCGGGCGTCATCGCCGCCGGCCTGGGCGTCGCGCTGCTCAGCTCGGTGATTCCGTATTCGGTCGAGCTCGAGGCCCTCCGCCGCCTCCCGCCGGGCACCTTCGGCGTGCTGATGAGCCTCGAGCCGGCTGTCGCGGCGCTGGTCGGTCTGATCGCGATCGGGCAGGACCTGTCGGCCGTGGAGGTCGCCGCGATCGGCCTGGTCGTCGCCGCCAGCGCCGGGGCCCTCCGGTCCGCGGCCGCTCCGCCTCGGGACGCCTAGCCCGCACCACCCGCTGTGCCCGGAGGCCGCCCCCGCCCCGCTAGATTGAAGGCACTCGGTGGACGTAGCTCAGCTGGTAGAGCTCCTGGTTGTGGTCCAGGCGGTCGGGGGTTCGAGTCCCCTCGTCCACCCTCGAGGGGTCGTCCGGGCGGAAGCTTTGGGAGTGGTCTAAGCCACCTGAAGCACTGGTGGCCCGCGGCGGAGGAAACCGCGCAGCCTGAGCGGGTGAGGGGTCAGACCGGGGCGCTCGGGCGCAGCGCCAGCAGCGCCGCGTCGCGATCGCGCATGACCAAGCCGGCCTCCTCGAGGCCCGTCATCTCGAGAACCCTCTCGACCTGTCCGCGGCAGCCGTGGAGGAAGATCCGCCGGCCCGCCGAGGTGAGGTCGCGGTTGGCGCGGACGAACAGCGCCAGCCCGGAGGAGTCGATGAACTTGCAGCGGGACAGATCGATGAGGAGATGGTCGCCGCGGCCGGTCGCCTGGTCAACCGCGGATGAGAGCTGGTCGATTACGGCGATGTCGACCTCCCCCCCGATCAGGAGCTCGGTCACGTCGGGCCGGACCTGCTCCTCCGTGAGCTCGAAGGGGGCGGGACGGCCGCTCGCTTCCGGCGTCGGGTCATGGCCATTGGCGCTGGCGTCGATCATTCGGGGGCTCCCATGAACCGTTCATCCTGAACACTTCGAGAAGGTCCCCCGAGGACGACGACCGTGCCGCTTCCTCGAAAGTGCCCGCTGGGCGATGCTCGACCCTGCCGCTGTCAAGACCAAGCCAGGGCACCGGCCGATCGCAAAATGATAGCCGCCTCGCACCGCTTGTTGCAGGGTTTCCCGCGATCTCTCCGGGGGTACCTCCGGTCGCATGGAGCTATCACTGCTGTTGATCGTGATCGGGATCGTTCTGGCGATCCTCGTGCATTACGCGCTGGGGATCATCTTGATCCTGATCGGGCTGGCCCTCCTGCTGCTGCCGCGGCTCCGCGGCGGCACCAGACGCGCCTAGCCGAAGACCCAGGGAAAAGGGGACGTCGGGGCAGGGAACGGCCGCCCCGGCGTTGCCATGCCGGGAGGGCCCCTCAATGGACCCCGCGGGACGCGGGGGCGGCGACCTCGAACAGGTGATAGTCCCGCCCCAGGACCGGCACCGACACGTTGTAGACCGGGACGTCGGCGACCCGACCCTCGAACCGGCCGGCGTGCGCATGCCCGTGCACGACGAGGTCGGGGCCGTGCTCGCGGATCGGCGCGGCGAGGCGATCCGAGCCGAGGAACGTCCAGATCCCCTCCGGCTCTCCGACCAGCGTCTCCTCGGTGGGCGAATAGTGCAGGACGACCAGGCGGAGGTCACAGGCGGCCGTGGCCCGCAGCCCCGCGTCCATCGCCGCGACCTCCTCGCCGGCCTCGCGATAGACCGCCCGCAGCGAGTCCTCTCCGTAGTCGCTGAGGTGGGAGCCGGGGAAGCCGCCGACGTAACCCTTGGCGCCGACTACGCCGATCTCGAGGTCGTCGAGCTCGAGCGTCGCGTGCTCCCCCTCGAGGACGACGGCGCCGGCGGACTCGAGGACGGACCGGATCTCTGCCTGCCTGCCCTCGTGCCAGTCGTGGTTGCCGAGCACGGCGAAGACCGGGAGGCGGAGCCCGCGCACGGCGTCGGCCAGGACCTCGGCCTCCGGGACGAGGCCGTGCGCGGTCAGATCGCCCGCAAGCAGCAGGAGGTCGGCGCGGGCGTCGAGGTTGGCGAACGCCGCGATCGCCTCCTCGCGCCGGCTCTCGCGGCAATGGATGTCGCCGACCGCGGCGACCCGGACGCAGGAAGAGCCTTCCCCCGGGGGCTCAGCGGAGAGGAACACATCCCTGAGATACCCGCGGAGGCACGCATTGGAACCGCGGGGCGCGGGTAGATTCGCCTCGTGCCCACGGCCGACCTCCAACCCGAAGTCGAGCGCACCCTGAAGCGCGCGATCCGCGCGCTCGACGAGGCCGACGTGCCGTTCATGCTCGGCGGCGGGCTCGCCGCCTGGGCCCACGGCGGCCCGGCCGGCACCTACGACGTCGACTTGATGGTGCGGCCCGAGGACGCTCCGCGGGCGCTCGAGGCGCTCGAGGCGGCCGGAATGCGACCCGAGGACCCGCCGGAGCAGTGGCTGCTGAAGGCCTTCGACGACGACGTCCTGGTCGACGTCATCCACGAACCGTCGGGGCTGCCGATCACGGACGAGGTCTTCGAGCGCGGCCAGCGGCTCAATGTCTGCGCGATGCGCACCCGGGTCATGGCGCTCGAGGACGTCTTCGCGACGAAGCTCTTCTCGATGAACGACAACTCGCTCGACTACGGGCCGCTGATCAAGATGGCGCGGGCGGTGCGCGAGCAGGTCGACTGGGCAGACGTCCGCCGCCGGACCGAAGGGTCCCCCTACGCCAGGGGGTTCTTTGCGCTCGCGGCGGAGCTCGACCTCGTCGAGGTCGCGGGCCAGAGCCGCCGGCCGAGCGCCAGCGTCCGGGCGATCTAGCTCGACAGGACCCAGGCGCCGAGCACCAGCAGCACCAGGCCGGACTCGACCAGGACGATCAGCGCCGCCGCGTCGATGAGGGAGTCCGCCGGGGAGGAGTCGCCCGGGATAAAGACCAGCGCCGAGAGGGCGAGCAGGACCAGCGCCACTGCGCCCCAGGCGACCAGGGCCCGCTCCCAGCTCTCGGCTTGCTCGGGACGCGACGCGACGATCCGCCGGTTGGCGGCGAATGGGACGGCGAAGAGGGCCGCGAATGAGGTCACCGCGAAGGCGCCGACGAAGGGGTTGAGCGAAGAGACGTCGAGGTAGGGCGGGCCGATCGCCCCCGCCAGGGCGAGCGCCGCGGCGCTCAGGCCGGCGCCGATGCCGACTGCCGCCGCCGGCAACGGCGCGACAGGTTCCTCCCGGCCCGCTCGGGGAACGTCCACGGCGCCCTCAGCATAAGTGCACGCCGGCCCTGCTCCGGACCACCTGGAAGGCGCTGCCGGGGATCCGCTTCAGGCCGTTGAGGTTCTCGTCGTTCCAGCGGCGATCGCTGGTGCCGCTGATGAACCAGTTCGACCCGTTGTCGGCGACGATCACGCCGTAGCGCTTGAGCGCGCGAGCGATCGCCTTGGCGGGGCCGGTCAGGCCGCCGAGGGGGTAGCCGGGCCGGAGCCGGAGGCGCATGCCCATCGGCGGGGCGTCGGGTTCGCGCGTGTCCCCGGCGCAGTGTGACGCCGGGTGGATCCAGGCGTCGCGGGTGCTCTCGAAGGTGATCCGGAAGGCGTGGTCGATGCGGCCGCGCCTGGCCTCGTCGTAGCGGACGAGGCCGGGGAAGATCGGCAGGCCGGCGGCGTCGGCCGAGGTGTATCCGTCTGTCCGCAGCTTCGTGGAGCGCAGGTTCCACTCGACGCCGGAGCCGGCATTCCAGTGCGGGGTGGGGCGGCGCCTTGGGAAGGCTCTGTAGAGCTCGTAGAGCCGGCAGCGAGCCCGGTCGATTGTGAGGACGTGGCGGTCGCCTTCGCTCGACCCGCCGCCCTCGACCGGCGCCGCGAGCGGTACGGGGAAGGGGCCACGGTCGCTCTCGGAGCCGTAGGCCGTGTAGCGGATCGGGAGCCGTCGCTGGCCACGGCCGACGACCGCATAGGGGAAGCCGTAGGGGCGCGGGGAGCCGAAGTCGGGGTGCAGGAAGTTGCCGCCGTGGGCGTTGATGGAGGCGACGATCCGCCGCGAGCGCGGGTGGACCGGGCCCCTCGAGACGTCCTGGTTCCATGTCGCCTGGCTGGGCAGGGACGGGGCGCGGGCGGACAGGCCAGGCGGCGGGTCGGGGAAGACCTTGCAGCCGCGCAGGCCGGGATAGGGGCCGACCGCGCCGGCCTCGGCGATGGCGAGGGCCGCGACGGCCGCGAGGGCGAGGGCGGCGGCTGATCGGGTTGGTCTCACTCTCGGATGATCGGCGGCGGTTACGGGTTGCCCGAGTGGGGAGCGACAGGTGTTCTACCCCTCGCTTCGGCTATCGCGAGGCGCGCGCCGTGCTCAAGTGGCGCGGCGAGGCTTCCGGTTCGCCTACCCGCCGCGCAGCTCCCCGAAGACGCCGACCATCCCGTCCTTGCGCTCGCGGCCCTCGTCGACGATGACGTGGGAGACGGCGTTGATCAGGGCGAGGTGGGTGAAGGCCTGGGGGAAGTTGCCGAGGTGGCGTCCGGTGACCGGGTCGTACTCCTCGGCGTAGAGGTCGAGCCACCCGGCGTGGGAGAGCAGCCGCTCGCAGAGCGCGCGGGCGCGCCCCCGCTCACCGATCTCCGACAGCGCGGCGACCATCCAGAACGAGCAGATCAGGAAGGCGCCCTCCTCGCCCTGGAGCCCGTCATCGGTCTCCTCGACCCGGTATCGCAGGATCAGCCCGTCGAGGCCGAGGCCGAGGCCGCGGTCGATCGCGTCGACGGTCGCCCGGACCCGTTCGTCCCCCGGCGGCAGGAAGCGGACGAGCGGCACCAGCAGGGTGGACGCGTCCAGTGCGTCGGTGTCGTAGTGCTGCCGGAAGACGTTGTCGCGCACGCCGCGCTCGAGGATCTCGCCGCGCATCGCCGACGCCTGCTCCCGCCAGCGGTCGGCCAGCTCGCTCTCGCCGCGCGCCTGGGCGAGCCGCCGGCCCCTGTCCACGGCGACCCAGATCATCAGCTTCGAGGAGACATAGTGGCGCGGCTGGCCCCTCGCCTCCCAGATCCCCTGATCCGGATGGGGCCAGGCGGCGATCGCATCCTCGACCTGCTGTCGCGCCAGGTCCCACTGCGCGTCCGGTACGTGTCCCAGCGCCTTGGTGTGGATGTAGACGGCGTCGAGCAAAGCCCCCCAGACGTCGTTCTGCCGCTGGCAGTAGGCCCCGTTGCCGATCCGAACCGGACGCGATCCCTCGTAGCCGCCGAGGTGGTCGAGGGTGCTCTCGGCCAGCTCCTTCTCGCCCCCGATCCCGTACATGACCTGGAGCGATCGTTCCGCCCGGCAGACGTCGGTCATGAACCCCATGAAGTCGGCCGCTTCCTCGTCGAATCCGAGGATGTGGAGAGCCCAGAGGCTGAACGTGGCGTCACGGACCCACGAGTAGCGGTAGTCCCAGTTGCGCTCGCCACCCGGCGTCTCCGGCAGCGAGGTCGTCGGTGCGGCGATCAGGGCGCCGGTCGGAGCGTAGGTCAGCCCCTTGAGGACGAGAGCCGAGCGCTGGAGGTGGATCCGCCAGGGATGGTCCGGGAAGCTCCCATGGCGCAGCCACTGGCGCCAGAAGTCACAGGTCGAGGCCATTCGCTCCTCGGCCTCGGGGATGCTTCGCGGGCCGCCGAGGCTGCCCTCCTGCCAGGTGACGGAGCAGAAGGCGCGGTCCCCCTCGCGCATCGCGATCCGGCCCCTGACCGAGCCGTCTTCCTCGCGGAGGTCGAAGTCGCTGGTCAACTCGAGCCGCCAGTCGCCCGCAGTCGCCTCCGCTTCTCCGAACCCGCCGAGCGACCAACTCGCGGGCGCCGTCGCGTACTCGAACGCCGGTGCGCAGTCCATCTCGACCTCGCAGTGCCCATCGATGCACTCGACGACCCGCAGGATCGAGTGGTCGGCCTCGTGGTCGGTCCGCGGCCGGGCAGCTCCCGGCTCCGGATGGCCCCACTCCCCGATCGTCATCGCGTCCCGGACGACCAACCAGCCGGTGTCGGTGACCCAGGTCGTCTCGAGGATCAATGTCCCCGGCTCGTACCGCCGGCTGATCGGCACGACGACCCCCGGCGGCGCCACCCGGAAGCGCCCGCCGCCGCGGTCGAGGATCGCGGCGAACGCCGAGGGGGAATCGAACCGCGGAAAGCAGAGCCACTCGACCGCCCCGTCGAACGAGACGAGGGCTCCGGTGTGGCAGTCGGACAGGAAGCCGTAGCTCCCGATCGTCGGGAACTCGGCGCCGCGGCTGGCTCCTCCCGCGGCGGCCCCGCCGCTGGTCAGGCGAGCCCCTCCGCCTCGTATTCGCGCAGGAACCCCTCGAACAGGCGCTTGTGGCCCTGCTCGTCGTGGAGGATCGCCGTCACCATGTCCTGGGTCACGGGATCGACGCCGTCGGTCTCCTCGATGACCCGGGTGTAGTGCCCGATCGCGCCGGTCTCGGCCTCGATGACGCCGCGAATGACGTGCACGATGTCGGTCTGCTCGGCCGGCGGCTGCAGATAGCTCTGCGCGGGCGCGAAGTCCATCGACCCGGGGACCACCCCGTAGAGCTCCTTGATCCGCCGCGCGAACTGCTGCGCGTGACCGAGCTCCTCCTGGATGTCCTGTTGGAGGGACTCGATGATCTCCTGGGCCCGGACCCCGTCCGGGTTCACCGAGTTGGCGATGTAGCTCATCACCGTCTCGATCTCCATCCAATAGGCCTGTTCGAGCAGCCCGATGATCCGCTCTCGCTGATCGCGGTTCTCGTCGGCGTAGATGCCCGTTGCTGCGGTCGTCTGCTCCATCCTGCTCCTCTCGCCGATCTACCTGAACCTAGCAACTGCCCCCCCGACCGCAGGGCAAAACGGCACGCGCGGGGAGGAGCCGCCGGGCCGGGCGGGAAGTGGTAGCCGCCGGAGATCGCTGTGATCGTCGACTGCGCTCACTACAAGGACGGGACCCGCCAGCACGAGGGTCCAATGCCGCTCGAGGCCGCCGCGGCACGGACCGGGGGGGAGAGCCCCGACGACTTCGTCTGGGTCGGGCTCCACGATCCCACAGCGGAGGAGATGGAGGAGGTGGCAGCGCGGTTCGGCCTCCACGAGCTCGCGGTCGAGGACGCCGAGCGCGCCCACCAACGGCCGAAGGTCGAGGATTACGGGGACTCGCTCTTCCTCGTCATCAAGACGGCGCGTTACGACGAGCAGTCCGAGACCGTCCACTTCGGCGAGATCGACGTCTTCCTCGGCGCCGGCTACGTCGTCCACGTGCGGCACGGCGACGCCAGCGGGCTGAGGGGCGCCCGCAGGCGCCTCCAGGAGCGCGAGGACCTGCTGCGCCAGGGCCCCGGGGCGGTCGTCTGGGCGATCCTCGACCAGGTCGTCGACGACTACATGCCGGTCGTCCAGGGGATCGACGACGACGTGGAGGAGGTCGAGGCCCAGGTATTCGACCCCGAGAGTCCCGCGCCGACCGCGCGGATCTACTTCCTGAAGCGCGAGGTGATCGAGTTCCACCGCGCCGTCTGGCCGCTGCTCGCGCCGCTCGAGTCGATCGAGCGCGGCGCCTTCCCCGGCATCGAGGAGCAGCTGCAGCGCTTCCTGCGAGACGTCTCCGATCACGCTCGCCGGGTCGACGAGGCGGTCACGTCGCAGCGCGAGCTCCTGACCAGTGTGCTCGAGGCGAACCTCGCGCTCGTCAGCGTCAACCAGAACGAGGTCGTCAAGAAAATCTCGGCCTATGCCGCCCTGATCGGCGTGCCGACCTTCATCGCAAGCGTCTACGGCATGAACTTCGAGCACATGCCGGAGCTGCGTTCCGAGATCGGGTATCCCGCCGCACTCGCCGCAATGGCGGTCGCCGTGGTGATCCTCTACGCGCTGCTGCGGCGCGCCCGCTGGCTCTAGCGCAGCCGCCCGGGGCGGCTTCGGGGCGCCGCTACGCTCAACCCGTGACGCCTCCGGTGGGACACGCCGCGGCCACCTTTGCACCGCTCGAGGCCGTGCCGCTGACCGTCGCGGCGCTGCTCTACGCCCGGCGCGCCACGACCCTGGCATCGCGGGGGCGCCCGGTGCCCCTCTGGCGCCAGGTCTGCTTCGGGTCCGGCGTCGCCCTGGTCGCGATCGCCCTGTTCTCGCCGATCGGCCACATGGCGGAGGAGCTCGTCCTCATGCACATGGTCGAGCACCTGTTGATCGCCGACATCGCCGCCCTGCTCCTCGTGCTCGGGCTGACCGGACCCCTGCTCCAGCCGATCCTCGCGATCCCGGCGTTCGACCGGCTGCGCGTGCTCGCGCACCCGGCCGTCGCCTTTCCGCTCTGGGCGGCGAACCTCTACTTCTGGCACATCCCGGCGTTGTACGAGGCGGCCTACGGCGCCGCGCCCGTGCACGCCCTCGAGCACGGCAGCTTCCTCGTCTTCGGCTGCCTCATGTGGATGCCGGTGGTCGGGCCGCTCCCGGTGCCCGCCTGGTTCGGCAACGGGTGGCGGCTCGGCTACATCCTCGCCGTCCGCTTCGCCGGCGTGATCCTCGGCAACGTCCTGATGTGGTCGGGCGCCGTCCTCTATCCACGCTACGCCGCCGGCGAGGCCTACTGGGGCATCCAGCCGCTCGCCGACCAGAGCACCGCCGGCGCGATCATGATGGTCGAGGGAACGTTCGTCGCCCTCGGCGCCTTCGCGTGGCTGTTCTTCCGCACCGCGCAGCAGGGGACGGAGCGCCAGCGGCTGGTCGAGCTGGCCGAGCGGCAGGGGATCGCGCTCGACGAGGGGCGGGCGGCGCGCGCCGTCGCGGCCGGGCAGGGGGCCTTGCTCGAGGAACGGCTGCTGGCCGGGCGCGACGACCGTGAACGCGCCTAGCCGGTATCTCGCCGTCCTCGTCTTCGTCGTCGGCTCGGCGAGCCTCGGCGCCGAGATCGCCGCAGCCCGCCTGCTCGCGCCGTACTTCGGCGCCTCGACGATCGTCTGGGCGAACACGATCGGTGTGGTTCTCGTCGCGCTTTCGATCGGCTACTGGCTGGGAGGGCGCTACGCCGACTCGCACGCACACCTCCGCGGCCTCTGCCTCCTGGTCCTCTGCGCGGCCGCGCTGATCGCCCTGGTCCCGTTCGCGGCCCGCCCTTTCCTGACCCTGTCGGCCGACGCCTTCGACAACATCTCGGTCAGCGGCTTCCTCGGGTCCCTGTTCGGCGTCCTCGTGCTGGTGGCGGTGCCGGTGATGCTGCTCGGCGCCGCGTCGCCCTGGGCCCTGCGAATCTCGATGCGCGACGTAGAGCACTCCGGTGAAATCGCCGGCCGGCTCTACGCGCTCTCGACGGCCGGGTCGCTGTTCGGGACGATGGTCTCGGCGCTGGTGCTGATCCCGTTCCTCGGGACGCAACGGACGTTCCTCACCTTCGCTCTGGCGCTGGCCTCGGTCGCGGTGGCGGGCCTCGGGCGGCGCTACCTCCTCGCCCCCGTCGCCCTGGCGGCGGTGATGCTCGTGCCGGCGGGGACGATCAAGGCGGCCGAGACCGGCCGGGTCCTCTACGAAACGGAGACCGAGCACCAGTACGTTCGGGTCGTCGAACGGGACGGCGGCGACCGGGTCCTCGAGCTCAACGAGGGCCAGGCCGTCCACTCCCTCTACCGTCCCGGCAGCTACCTCACCGGCGACTACTGGGACGGTTTCCTCGTACTGCCGTTCGCGTCGCGGCCGCAGCCGCCCCGCCGGATCGCCCTGCTCGGCAGCGCCGCAGGCACGACCGCGCGGGCGTACGGGCACTTCTTCCCCGCCGCCCACGTCGATGCCGTCGAGATCGACGGCGAGCTGTTCGATGTCGGCCACCGCTACTTCGACCTCCGCAACCCCAACATGGATGAGTTCGCGGAGGACGCCCGCCCGTGGTTGGAACGGTCAGACGGCGGCTACGACGCGATCATGGTCGACGCCTACCGCCAGCCCTACGTGCCGTTCTACCTCGCGACGAAGGAGTTCTTCGAGCTCGCCCGCGACCGGCTGGCGCCGGCAGGGGTCGTCGTCGTCAACGTCGGGCACCCGGAGGGCAACGACGACCTCGAGCAGGTGCTCGGCCGGACGATGGCCGAGCCGTTCACCGCGGTCATGCGCGTCCCGGTCGAGGACACGAACACGCTGCTCGTGGCCGGCGACGGGCCGCTCTCGGCGGCGCGGCTGCGTGGTGCGGCGGGGTCGCTGCCGGCCCCCCTCCGCGCGCCCGCCGACGCCGCCTCCGCCGCACTTGCGCCCCGCCTGCCCGGAGGCGACGTCTACACCGACGACCGCGCTCCGGTGGAATGGCTGGTCGATGCCTCGCTTCTCGGCTATGCGCAGGACAACTGACCACGGTCTCGGCCCGGCTGCGCGTGCCATCGCTGCGGCCGAGCGGGCCCGCGCGTGGGTCGTGACCGGAGCGCCCGGGCGGGGCGCCGCCTTCGGGCTCGACTTCCTCGCCGCCGTCCGCAGGGGGCTGCGCGGACGCCGCTGACGGCGGCCGAGTCGATTCCTCTAGCCTCACCCGGCGATGAAGACGACCGTCACCGAGCTGCCGGAGTCGCGCGCCCGGGTCGAGGTCGAGGTCGCCGCCGAGGACGTCGATCGCAGCGTCAGTCGCGCCGCCCGCGGGCTCGCCCGGGAGCTCCGCATGCCCGGCTTTCGCAAGGGCAAGGCGCCGCCCGCGCTGATCGTCCAGCGGATGGGCCGGGGGCCAGTAGTGGAGCAGGCGGTTCGGGACTCCCTGCCCGAGTGGTACGAGCGAGCTCTGCTGGACTCGGGCGTGTCCCCGGTCGGCGACCCGAACATCGAGGTGACCGTGGTGCCGGAGCGCGAGGGCGAGCCTCTCGGCTTCCATTTCGAGGTTGGCGTCCGGCCGGCCGCGCGGCTCGGGGACTACAAGGACCTCGAGGTTGGGCGTCCCGAGACCCAGGTGCCCGACGACATCATCGACCGCGAGATCGAGCGCCTGCGCGAGACCGGGGCCCGGCTCGAGCCGGTGCAGCGGTCAGCGACCGAGGGCGACGTCCTGCTCGTCGACTTCGAGGGGAAGATCGACGGCGACCCCTTCGAGGGCGGAGCGGCGAACGACTACCTGCTGGAGCTCGGCAGCGAGAGCCTGATCGAGGGCTTCGAGGAACAGCTCCACGCAGCGTCGGCAGGCGAGGAGCGCGAGGTCGAGGTGACGTTCCCCGGCGATTACCGTGCCGAGCACCTGGCGGGCCGCGGCGCCGTCTTCGCGGTGAAGGTGAAGGAGGTCCGCGAAAAGGTCCTGCCCGACCTCGACGACGACTTCGCCGCGGAGGTGTCGGAGTTCGACACGCTGGAGGAGCTGCGCGCGGACATCGCCGAGAAGCTCGGCGACGCCGTCGGCCGCCGGATCGAGCAGGACTTCCGGGTCGCCGCAATCGACGCCGCGGTCGACAACGCGACCGTGGACGTGCCGGGCGAGATCGTCACCGCGCGGGCGACCGAGCGCTGGGAACGGGTGGAGCGCCAGCTCGCCGGCCGCGGGATCGAACCGGACACCTACCTCCAGATGCAGGGCAAGAGCCGCGAGGAGCTGATCGAGGAGTCGAAGCCGGACGCCGAGCGGGAGCTGCGGCGCGAGGCCGTACTCGAGGCGATCGCCGACGCCGAGGGGATCGAGGTCACCGAGGAGGAGATGGTCGAGGCGCTCGAGCACACCGCCGAGCACGAGCGGATGAAGCCCGAAAAGCTGCTCGAGCGGCTTCGCCGGGAGGGTCGCGACGCCCTGGTGGAGGCCGACATCCGGATCCGCAAGGCGATCGACCTCGTCGCCGGCTCCGCCAGGCCGATCCCGATGGGTGCGGCCGAGGCTCGCGAGAAGCTCTGGACCCCGGAGAGCGAACAGACCGCCGCCGGCGCCGGCCAGCTCTGGACGCCGGGAACCTAGGCGACCGGCGCGAGCTCGACCGGGATCCCGTTGAGGACCGCGTTCCCCGACAGCGGGTCGATCAGGTCCTCGCGGGAGAGGCGGTTGCTGTTGGCGCCGGCGTGCTCGCTGGCGACGCCGAGCTCGATGCCGGGGACGTCGTGCCCCCAGCCGTGGGGAATGCTGACGACGCCCGGCATCACGTCCTCGGTCACCTCGACCGTGATCTCGATCCCGCCCGATGAGGAGGTCACCCGGGCCGGCTCCCCGTCGCTCAGCCCGAGTCTGCCCGCGTCGTCGGGGTGGACCTGGGCGGTGCAGCGTGCCGGGCCCTTGACGAGCTTCTCGACGTTGTGCATCCAGGAGTTGTTCGAGCGCAGGTGCCGGCGCCCGATCAGGACCATGTGCCCGTTGGACTCGCGGTCCAGCGCCGCCCGCAGTCGTTCGACGTCGGCCGCGATCGGCTCGGGCGCCAGCTCGACCTTTCCGCTCGGGGTCCGCAGGACGTCCGGGATCCGCGGCTCGAGCGGCCCGAGGTCGACCCCGTGCGGGCGGTCTTCCAGGCCCCGGAGGGTGAGGCCGCCGGTCGCCTCGCCGAACCGATCGCCGTAGGGCCCGGCTCGGAGGAGGAGGTCGAGCAGTCGCTCCGGTCCCTGTCGGTCGCCGAGCTCTGCGGCGATCGCCTCCCCGTCGGCGCCCTGGAGGCGTGAACCCGGCGCGCCGAGCTCCCGCCGCACCGCCTCGGCGGCGACGAAGTCATCGATCGCCTCGACATCGGCGTCGGGTCCCTGGCCGGTCACGATGCCGGTCAGCCGGAGGATCGTCCGCCACTCGTCGGGAACCCCGGGATCGGGCTCGAGCACCGGCTCCGAGTAATTCGCGACGTTCCTGATCGCCAACTGGTAGAGCGCGACGTCGTAGTGCGAGCGGCGCAGGGGGGAGGTGCCGGGCAGGATCACGTCGGCGTGGCGGGTGGTCTCGTTGACGTAGACGTCGAGCGAGACCATGAAGTCGAGCGATTCCAGCGCCGCCTCGAGCCGGCCGGAGTTGGGGGCAGAGACAGCCGGGTTGCCGGCCATCGTCAGCATCGCCCGAATCCCGTCCTCGCCGGCGCTGTCGATCTCCTCGGCCAGGGCGGCGACCGGCAGCTCCCCGAACGCCTCGGGGAGCTCGCGCACCCGGGTCGCCCAGCGCCCGGGCTGGTAGCCGCGGTCGCTTCCCGCCGTCCCGCTCGAGTTCGACTGGCCGGCGGCGGCGCGGGTGAACATGGCACCGCCCTCGCGGTCGAGGTTGCCGGTGATCGCGTTGAGGACGTCGACCAGCCAGCTGGCCAGCGTGCCGAACTCCTGGGTGCAGGTCCCGATCCGGCCGTAGACCGCAGCCCGCCGGGCGGCCCCGAGCTCGCGGGCGAGACGGCGGATCTCCCCGGCGCCGATCCCGGTGGCGTCCGCCACCGCCTCGGGAGTGAAGTCGCGGGCCAGCGCACCGACATCGTCGAGCCCGTTCAGATGCTCGGTCAGCCGGCCGGGGTCGGCGAAGCCCTCCGCGAAGAACACGTTCGCCATGGCGAACAGCAGGAGCGCGTCCGTGCCCGGCCGGATGAAGTGGTGTTCGTCGGCCTCCTGGGCGGTGCGACTGAAACGCGGGTCGACGACCACGACCTTGCCGCCGCGGGCGCGGATCGCCCGCAGGCGACCGCGCATGTCCGGCGCGGTCATGAGGCTGCCGTTCGAGGCGAGCGGGTTGGCCCCGAGGATCAGCAGGTGGTCGGTGCGGTCGACGTCCGGGATCGGGACGCTCAGAGCCGTCCCGAACATGTGGCCGGCGGAAACCTGCTTGGGCATCTGGTCGACGGTGCTGGCGGTGAAGATGTTCCTCGTGCCGAGCGCCTTCAGCAGGACCCGGCCATAGAGGATCGAGGAGAAGTTGTGAGCGGCTGGGTTGCCGACGTAGACGCCGAGGGCGTCGCGGCCGTGCCGCTCGAGCAGCGGCGGAAGGCGGCGGTCGATCTCGGCGAACGCCTCGTCCCAGGTCGCCGGCTCGAAGCCACCGGCGGCCTTGACCAGTGGCGTCCTCACGCGGTCTGGATCGGCGTCGAGGTCGGCGAGACTGGCCCCCTTGGGGCAGATGAACCCGTGGCTGAGGACGTCGTCCGCGTCGCCGCGGATCCGGGTGACGGCGCCGTCCTGCACCGTGAACTCGAGCCCGCAGGTGGCCTCGCAGAGCGGGCACGTCGCGTACTTGAGGGAGGACGGCACTCGCAGCCATTCTGCTCCTCTGGCCCCCGACAAGCAAGCGGGGCCCCCGACAAAGCAAGCGCGGCGGCCGAAGCCGCCGCGCTCACCGAGTGACCGGCGCGTCTGGCGTCAGTGCGCCGGGCGCTCCTCGTATGGCTCCCGAGCCACTTCGTGGCCGTAGCGATCGATCTTGCGGTGGTAGCGCTCGCCCGCCTTGCCGCCGAGCACCGCCGCGATCAGGCTGCCGAGCAGGATGGCGGCCAGGGTGATGGCGCCGCCCGCCGTCAGCGAGCCCTCGTCGATCGGGATGCGCGGCAGGTCGAGCCCACCGAACAGGTTGTATTCCGAGCCCGCGATCGCGCCCAGCGCCGCCAGCAGCAGGGTGATGATCACGAGCCAGGCCCAGACGGCGAACCCCTGCCGGGCGCCGTCGAACCGCGACATCCGGCCGGCGACATAGCCGCCCGTGTAGTACGCGATCAGGAAGATCGCGATCAGCAGCGCGCCGCCGATGATCCCGATCGTCTGGGCGTTCTGGTTCGCCTCGTTGTCGCTGACCTCGGTCAGGCCGATCGCGGCGCCGGCGGCGCTGAGCAGCGCCGTCAGCAGCACACCTAGTCCCACTGCGACCAGCCAGCCGAGGAAAGCGGAACCCCAGTTGATCCCCCCGAACTCGTCGCGCTGGCGCTCGCGGATCTCGCCGCGATCGGTCGCCGGTGCGGTGGCCCCGGTCGATCCATCCGTCGTGCCCCGTGGGCGGTCGACGGTATCGGTCGTTGACCGCCGGGCAACGGTCTCCTGTTCGTCGCTTCGCTCAGCGACGCCGTCCCTGGTCATGGCTCTCCTCCCTCGTCGAGTGCCTCCTACAGATGCCCCGCTCGCGCTCTGGAAAACATCGGATGAACGCCTGAAAACCGGCTTCTCGCGGGCATTTTCCCGGCGCCGAGGGCCGCCGGAGTCCGATCCTTATACTGCGCCGCCATGAGTCCCCTGGTCCCGATGGTCGTCGAGCAGACCTCGCGCGGCGAGCGCGCCTTCGACATCTACTCGCGCCTGCTGAACGAGCGCATCGTCTTCCTGGGCACGCCGGTCACCGACGACATCGCCAACCTGATCGTCGCCCAGCTCCTCCATCTCGAGTCCGAGGACCCGGACAAGGACATCAGCGTCTACATCAACTCGCCCGGCGGCTCGGTCTACGCCGGCCTGGCGATCTACGACACGATGCAGTTCATCAAGCCCGACGTGCAGACCATCTGCGTCGGCGTGGCGATGAGCATGGGCGCGCTGCTCCTGTCGGGCGGCGCCGCGAACAAGCGGATGGCGCTGCCGAACTCGAAGATCCTGATCCACCAGGTCTCCGGCGGCTTCCAGGGCCAGGCCACCGACATCGAGATCCACGCCAAGGAGATCATCGACGTCCGCCGGCGCCTCGACGAGATCATCGCCAAGCACACCGGCCAGCCGCTCGAGAAGGTGGCCAAGGACACCGAGCGGGACTACTTCATGAGCGCGGAAGAGGCGAAGGAGTACTCGATCGTCGACCGCGTCATCGAGCACCACTAGGACTCGAAGTCGGCGTGCGCCGCGCTGTCCCGATCGCCGTCCTCGCCGTCCTGCTGTCGCTGCCGGCCGCGGCCGCCGCGGCGACCAGGGACGTGCGCCCCGGCGGCCTCCATCGCGCGATCGAGCGCGCCGCGCCGGGCGACACGCTGATTCTCCACTCAGGCCGCTACCGCGGCCCCGTGGTGATCCCGGAGCGGCTGAAGCTGTTCGGCGCGCGGGGCGAGGCGCGGCCGCTGATCGACGGGCGCTGCCGGGCGCGGGCGACGATCACGGTCGCGGCGAACGACGTCCGCCTCCGCCGCCTCGAAGTGGTCGGCGCCGACGAGTCCGGCGGCTCGTTGCCGAGCGAGGTTGACTTCAGCGACCTCGAGTCGGGCGGGATCACCGACTCGATCGTGCGCGACACCTGCGATGCCGAATACGGGATCAACGTCTTCCGCAGCCGCCGGATCGACGTGCTGCGGAACACCGCCGTCGGGTTCAGCGACGCCGGGATCTACGTCGGCGGGATCACCGATACCGGCCGGGGGGCGATCGTGGTCCGCGGCAACGAGAGCCTGCGCAACAACCGCGGGTTCATCCTCGAGGACTCGAACGGTGGCAGGGTCCGGGTCGTCGCAAACGGGTTCGAGGGAAACCGGAGTCGCGGGGAGGGCGTCCCCACCGGGGTCTTCATCCGGAACAGCGACGGTGCCCTCTTCAAGCGCAACGACGTTGCCGGCAACGGGCGCTTCGGCGTCGACCTCGACGGCAACTCCGACCGCAACCGGTTCTTCGGGAACAGGATCTTCCGAAATCCGGTGAACGTCAGGAACCGCGGCGCCGGCAACTGCGGGGGCGGCAACCGCCCGGACGCGTTCCCCGCCTGCTGAGCCCAGCAAGTTCTCTGCCGGGAGCAGGGGGCGGCGAGGCGGCGCAGTAACTGCCCCCCGAACCGACAAGCCGGTGGAGCGCCCCGATTAAGCTTGGGCGGCCGGCAGCCGACATTGCCCGAGGAGGGATTTCCGCTGGCACGCCCCACAGATTCCAACGAGCAGCTCCTCTGCAGCTTCTGCGGGAAGTCGCAGCGCCAGGTCAAGAAGCTGATCGCCGGCCCCGGCGTCTACATCTGCGACGAATGCATCGATCTCTGCAACGAGATCATCGACGAGGAGCTCACCGCCCCGCCGGCGTTCGAGCTCGAGAACCTTCCCAAGCCGCGGGAGATCTACGAGGTCCTGAACGAGTACGTGGTCGGGCAGGAGGAGGCGAAGCGGACCCTCTCGGTCGCCGTCTACAACCACTACAAGCGGGTCCAGATCTCGCAGGCCGAAGAGGCCGACATCGAGCTGCAGAAGTCGAACATCATGCTGCTCGGCCCGACCGGCTGCGGCAAGACCCTGCTCGCGCAGACGCTGGCACGGATCCTCAATGTCCCGTTCGCGATCGCCGACGCGACGGCGCTGACCGAGGCCGGCTACGTGGGCGAGGACGTCGAGAACATCCTCCTCAAGCTGATCCAGGCGGCCGACTTCGACGTCAAGAAGGCGGAGACGGGGATCATCTACATCGACGAGATCGACAAGATCGCCCGCAAGGCCGACAACCCGTCGATCACCCGCGACGTGTCCGGCGAAGGCGTCCAGCAGGCGCTCCTCAAGATCCTCGAGGGGACCACCGCCTCGGTCCCGCCCCAGGGGGGCCGCAAGCACCCCCACCAGGAGTTCCTGACGATCGACACGACGAACATCCTGTTCATCTGCGGCGGGTCGTTCGCCGAGCTCGACAAGGTGGTCGAGCGCCGCCTCGGCAACAAGGGCGTCGGCTTCGGGGCGGCGATGGAATCGACCGTGGATCGCGACATCGGCGAGCTGTTCGAGGAGGTCCTGCCGGAGGACCTCATGGAGTACGGGCTGATCCCGGAGTTCATCGGCCGCCTGCCGGTGGTCGCCGCGATCCACCAGCTCTCCCGCGACGATCTGATCACGATCCTGACCGAGCCGCGCAACGCCCTCACTCGCCAGTTCATGCGCTTCTTCGAGTTCGACGACATCGAGCTCGTATTCGCCGACGACTCGCTCGGCGCGATCGCCGACAAGGCGCTCGAGCGCGAGACCGGCGCCCGCGGCCTGAGGTCGATCCTCGAGGAGACTCTCCTCGACGTCCAGTTCGAGCTCCCCTCGCGCCGCGACGTGACCAAGTGCGTGGTGACCAAGGAGACGATCGAGGGCGGCCGCCGCCCGACCCTCGTCACCGAGGCCGCGCCGGACGACGCCGACGAGCCCGAGCTGCGCGAAGAATCAGCCTAGCCACACGGGTCAGGCGGCTCGGGGACTGCCCCTCGGGCCTGCCACCCTTCCAACGCCCCTCGGGGCAGCCCCCGATCCGCCCAGAGCTCCGCAGCGGCGGCCGAGAGCGAGACACGGCGCCTAAACTCGCGCCCTCGTGAACGACCGGCGCTCGGAGCTCGAATCGAGGACCCGCTACGACCCGGCGGAGGTCGAGCGGCGGGTGTTCGAGGAGTGGATGGCGGCCGGGTACTTCCACCCTCCGGCCGAGGGGGCGCCGGAGGAGAACTTCACGATCGCGATCCCGCCGCCGAACGTGACCGGCGCCCTCCACATGGGGCACGCGCTGAACGGCTCGATGCAGGACGCGCTGGCCCGCCTGCAGCGGATGCGCGGCCGCAACACCCTCTGGATCCTCGGCACCGACCACGCCGGGATCGCCACTCAGGCCGTCGTCGAGCGGCGCCTGCGCGAGGAGGGAGTCGACCGCCACGAGCTCGGTCGCGAGGAGTTCGTGAGGCGGGTGTGGGAGTGGAAGGAAGAGTACGGCTCGCGGATCGTCGAGCAGTACCAGCGCCTCGGCGCCTCCTGTGACTACGACCGGGAGCGCTTCACCCTCGACGACGGCTACGTCCACGCCGTGTACCGGGTCTTCGCCGCCCTTCACCAGAAGGGCTACATCTACCGCGACAACTACATCGTCAACTGGGACCCCGGCTCGCGCTCGGCGATCTCCGAGCTCGAGGTGGTCAACCGCGAGGTAGAGGACCGGCTCTACCACGTCGCCTACCCGGTCGAGGGCTCCGACCGCGAGCTGACCGTGGCGACGGTCCGGCCCGAGACGATGCTGGCGGACACCGCGGTCGCGGTCCATCCGGACGACGAGCGCTACCGCGACCTCGTCGGGCAGACCTGCGTCCTGCCCCTGGTCGGGCGTCGCCTGCCGGTCATCGCGGACGAGCACGTCGACCCGGAGTTCGGCACGGGCGCACTCAAGATCACGCCGGGTCACGACCCGAACGACTTCGAGATCGGCCGCAGCAACAACCTCGACGAGATCGTCGTGATCGGCGAGGACGGGCGAATGACCGACGCGGCCGGAGAGGGCTTCGCCGGTCTCACCGTGTCCGAGGCACGCGAGGCGGTGGTCCGGGCGCTGCGCGAGGAGGCCCACCTACGCGGCGAGGAGGAGTACACGCACACCGTCCCCTTCTCGGAGCGCAGCGGTGAGCGGATCGAGCCGTTGATCTCCCTTCAGTGGTTCTGCCGGATGGAGGAGCTGGCGGCGCCCGCGATCGAGGCCGTCGAGCGCGACGAGGTCCGGATCGTCCCCGCGCAGTGGAAGCGGGTCTACCTCGACTGGATGCGCGAGATCCGCCCCTGGTGCATCTCCCGCCAGCTCTGGTGGGGGCACCGGATCCCGGTCTGGTACCGGGGCGAGGAGACCTACGTGGGCGAGGAACCGCCCGCCGGCGACGGATGGAGCCAGGAGGAGGACGTCCTCGACACCTGGTTCAGCTCGGCGCTGTGGCCCTTCGCGACGCTGGGGTGGCCCGACGACACCCCCGAGCTGCGCGCTTTCTACCCGACCACGTTCATGACGACGGCGCGGGAGATCCTCTTCCTCTGGATCGCGCGGATGATCATGACCGGGATCGAGTTCGCCGGCGCGATTCCCTTCCGCGACGTCTACGTCCACTCGGTCGTGCAGGCTCGCGACGGCCGCCGCATGTCGAAGAGCCTCGGGACCGGGATCGACCCGATCGAGGAGATCGACGTCCACGGCGCCGACGCCCTGAGGTTCGGCCTCCTCGCGATGTCCTCCACCCAGGACGTCCGCTACTCCGACGCCAAGGTCCAGCAGGGCCGCGACCTCGCGAACAAGATGTGGAACGCGTCGCGGCTGATCCTCCTCAACGCCGCCGACACGCCGGCCGAAGCGCAAGGGGACCGTGTCGAGGACCGCTGGATCGCCTCGCGGCTGCAGCGGACCATCGCCGGCGTGACCGAGAAGCTCGAGGCCTACGACTTCGCCCACGCCGCGCAGGAGAACTACGCCTTCTTCTGGTCCGAGCTCTGCGACTGGTACCTGGAGATCGTCAAGCCCCGCCTCTACGACCGCGACGAGGCCGCGTCGGCGACGCTGCTCTGGGCGCTGGAGCAGGTCCTGGCGCTCATCCACCCACTGATGCCGTTCGTCACCGAGGAGATCTGGTCGCACCACCCGGCTCGCGGGGGCCATCTCGCGGTCCATTCGTTCCCGCAGCTCGACCGGGGCCTGCTCGACCCCGACGCCGAGGCCGAGCTCGAGGAGGCGATCGCGCTGACCCGGAGCCTGCGCGCCTGGCGCGACCTGGCGCAGGTCCCGCCGGGCAGCGTCCTCAGCGCCCGGGTCGACGGCGATGCGCCGAGCGAGTTCGTCGGCCGCCTCGCCCGGTTCAGCTTCGAGGCCGACGGCGGTGACCCGATCGCGGCGGTGGGCCGCGTCCAGGTCCTCGCGTCCGGTGATCTCGATCCCGAGGCCGTGCGGACCCGGGTAGAGGGCCGCCGTGACGAGCTGCGCGGCGAGATCCGGCGTGCCGAGGGGAAGCTCGCGGACGAGGGCTTCGTCGCCAAGGCGCCGCCCGAGATCGTCGAGGAGGAGCGCGAGAAGCTGGCCCGCTACCGCGCCGAGCTCGAGGAGCTCGAGTAGACCCCGAGGCATACCTCGACTCGCTCGAGCCGGTCGGGTGGAAGCTCGGCCTGGAGCGCATGCACCGCCTGACGACGGCCCTCGGTATGCCCCAGCACCGGTTCGCGTCGATCCACGTCGTCGGGACCAACGGCAAGTCCTCGGTGACCCGGATGATCGCGGCGCTGCTGGAGGCCCACGGGGTGTCGACCGGCACCTGCCTCTCACCCCACGTGTCGCGGTGGTCCGAGCGGATCCAGATCCGCGGGAGCGACATCGGCCCGGGTCCCTTCCGCGAGGCGGTCGAGCGGACCGCCCAGGCGGCGGCCAACGTCAACCGGACCCTCGGGGACGGGGAGGAGGTGACGCAGTTCGAGGTCGCGACCGCGGCGGCGTTCGTCGCCCTGGCCGGCGCGCGGGTCGAATGCGGGGTGATCGAAGCGGGACTCGGGGGACGGCTCGACGCCACCAACGTCCTGCCCTCGAAGGTCGCGGTCCTGACCTCGGTCGGCCTCGACCACACCGAGTGGCTGGGGGATACCGAGGAGCAGATCGCCGCCGAGAAGCTGGCGGTCCTCCGGGACCACTCGATCCTGGCGCTCGGCCGGGTCGGGCCCGAGGTGCGCGACCTAGCCATGGCCGCGGTCGCCGAGCACGGAGTCCGGCTGGTCGAACCGCCGGCGGCAGAGGACCCGGACCTCGAGCTGCGCGTCGCGGGCGGCTTCCAGCGGCGCAACTTCGCCCTGGCGAGGACCGCGGCGGACGCCTACCTGGGGGAGCTCGACCCCGACCGGGTCGCGGCAGTGGCGAGGACGGTCGCCGTGCCGGGCAGGCTCGAGCGGGTGGGCGGGGACCCGCCCTGCTTCATCGACGCTGCACACAACCCGGCCGGTGCCGCGGCCCTCGCCGAGGCGCTGCCCGAGGTGTCTGGCGGCCGGCCGTTCTTCGCCTGCATCGGCATGCTCGACGACAAGGACGCCGGCGGCTTCCTCGGCGCCCTGGCGCCGGTCGTCGAAACCGTGGTCTGCAGCGAGCTGCCCGCCGACCGCCTGCGGGCTTCGGCACGGCCCGGCACCGCCTCGATCCCCGCCGAGGACCTCGTCGAGCTGGCGAAGGAACACGGGATCGAGGCGCTGGCGGTGCCCGACACGAGGCGCGCCCTCTCCGCCTGCCGCGACCTCGCCGAGCGCCAGGGCGGCACGGCGCTCGCCACCGGCTCGCACTACCTGCTCGGCATCGCCCGCAGCGTCTGGGGGCCCGCGCGGTAGTCCGACGCCCCGGCGCCCCGGCCGGGTTCTCTGTGCGACCATTCGGGCGTGGACCGCGAGGCCCGATCCGAGCTCCTCTCGATGATGGGGCTGGTTGCCGCAGTCGTCGCGCTCGTGATCCTCGTCTTCTTCGGAATCGGCTACGTATTCGGAAGGCTCTTCCTCTAAGGCAGAACCAGAATCCCCCGGTCAAGGGTTAGTCACGCTCGCGACGAATAGACTGCCCGACCCCTCGGGGGCGGCCCACAATGCAGACCGCGATCTTCGGCATCTCAAACGACGGCCTCAACCTCGCCGTCAGCCTCTTCCTGCTGATGCTGGTCGCCGTCTACATCGCGTCGATCGCCTACACGTACATGGACGCGAGGCGGCGGATCGAGGACCCGGTCCTGGTCGCCTGCGCCACGGTCGCCGCGCTGGTGCCGTTCATCGGCGTGTTCGTCTACATGATCCTGCGCCCGCCGGAGTTCATCGAGGACGCCCGGGAGCGCGAGCTCGAGATCAAGGCGGCCGAGCTCCGGGTCCGCCAACTCTCCGAGCTCTCCTGTCCGAACTGCGGTTTCGCGGTCGAGAAGAACTACCTCCGCTGCCCGAACTGCCAACGGCGTCTCAAGGACCCCTGCCACTCCTGTGGCAAGCCGGTCGACCCCCGTTGGGCGCTCTGCCCATACTGCGAGACCGCCCTGCCGGGCCGTGCCCGCCAGCAGCGCGGGGAGCGCCGCCAGAGCGGGGAGCGAAGCCAGCGGCCGCCCGAGCGGCGGACCGAAGAGAGCCGCCCGACCAGGCGCACGGCGCGCGGCCAGGGTGATTCCGGCGACCGCGGCCGCCCGGCGGCAGCGCCCAGCCGCGAACGCCCGGCGACCGGCAGCCGCGCCGCCGCCGGCCGCAAGGCGGGCTCCGAGCGCCCGGACGGCCAGGGCTCGGGCTAACCGGTAGCTTTCCGCCGCGCGACGGGCCTCCGTCGCGGCCCGATGTCACGCACCCTGATCCTCGTCAAGCCCGACGCTTTCGAGCGCGCCCTCACGGGCGAGGTCCTCGCGCGCTTCGAGCGCAAGGGGCTACGTCTGGTCGCGCTGAAGCTGATGCAGGCCGACGATGCGATCGCCAATGAGCACTACGCCGAGCACGCCGAGAAGCCGTTCTTCGGCGAGCTGGTCTCGTTCATCACCGGCGGGCCGCTGGTCGCCGCGGTCTTCGAGGGACATGAGGCGGTGGTCGCCGCCAGGCAGCTGATCGGGGCCACCAACCCGGTGGAGGCTGCGCCCGGCTCGATTCGCGGGGAGTTCGCGCTCGAGGTGACGTTCAACATGGTCCACGGTTCGGATTCCGACGAGTCGGCCGAGCGCGAGATCGGCATCTGGTTCCCGGAACTGGACTGAGCTGAAGGTCGTCCTCGCCAGCCGCTCGCCGCAGCGGAGGGAGATCCTCCAGCGGCTCGGGGTCGAGTTCGAGGTCGCCGCCGCCGACGTCGAGGAGCTGAGCGAGGGAGCGCCCGCCGAAGTCGTGCTCGAGAACGCGCGGCGCAAGGCCGACGCCGTCGCCGCCGGGTCCGCGCTGACGATCGGCTGCGACACCGACGTCGCCCTCGGCGGCCGGCTGCTGGGCAAGCCCGGGGACGCCGAGCAGGCCGGCGGGTTCCTGAGGGAGCTCTCCGGCATGACCCACGAAGTGCTCAGCGGCCTCGTGATCGCTGGTCCCGGCGACCGGATGCGTTCCGGCGTGGCGCGTTCGGAGGTGACCTTCCGGCGGCTCGAGGATGAGGATGTCACCAGATACCTCGCCTCGGGCGAGTGGCGAGAGCGGGCCGGCGGCTACGCCGTCCAGGGCCTCGGGGCCACGCTCGTGGCGAGGGTCGAGGGCGACGTCTCGAACGTGATCGGCCTGCCGGTGAGGCTGCTGCTGAAGCTGGCTCCGGAGCTGGCGCCGGGCTTTTTCCCTGCATAGCGCCCAGGTCGAGGTCCGCTAGACTGACCCCGCGTTTCCCCCGGGATAGCGATATCCGGCGAATTCCGAGCGGCATGACCGCCGCTCGTCGATCGCACCCTCGTCTATAGGTGTTCTCATAACCCCAGGATGGGCGTACTCAGTTACCTGACAGGACTAGGCGGCCGGGACATGGCCGTCGACCTCGGCACCGCGAACACCCTCGTCTACGTGCGGGGGCGGGGCATAGTCCTGTCCGAGCCGTCCGTGGTGGCGATCGACTCGCGCAGCGGCCAGGTCCACGCCGTGGGCCTGGAGGCGAAGCGGATGCTCGGCCGCACGCCGGGCACGATCACCGCGATCCGGCCGCTCAAGGACGGCGTGATCGCCGACTTCGACGTGACCGAGCAGATGCTCCGCCACTTCATCAAGAAGGTCCACCAGAACCGCTTCGCCCACCCGCGTGTCGTGGTCTGCGTGCCCTCCGGCGTGACCGGGGTCGAGAAGCGGGCGGTCGAGGAGGCGTGCCTCTCGGCCGGGGCGCGGAACGCCTACCTGATCGAGGAGCCGATGGCGGCGGCGATCGGTGCCGGCCTGCCGGTCGGTGAGCCCACCGGTTCGATGATCGTCGACATCGGCGGCGGTACGAGCGAGGTCGCGGTCATCTCGCTCGGAGGGATCGTCGTGTCGCAGTCGATCCGGATCGGGGGCGACGAGCTGGACGACGCCATCACCAACCACTGCAAGCACGAGTACAAGCTGATGATCGGTCAGCAGACGGCCGAGGAGGTCAAGCTCGAGGCGGGTTCGGCGTCGCGCCTGCCCGAGGAGGTCCGGGCGGAGATCCGGGGACGCGACCTGGTTTCCGGCCTGCCGAAGACGATCACGCTCTCCTCAGAGGAGGTCCGCGGCGCCCTCGAGGAACCGCTCAGCCAGATCGTCGCCGCGGTCAAGGACACCCTCGATCGAACCCCGCCCGAGCTCGCGGGGGACATCATGGACCGGGGGATCACCCTGGCCGGCGGCGGGTCGCTGCTGCAAGGTCTTGAGCAGCGTCTGCGCGACGAATGCCAGATGCCGTGCCAGCTGGCAGAGTCACCCCTCACGTGCGTAGCGGTCGGATCAGGCATCTCCCTGGAGGAGTTCGAAACGATCCACCGCGCCAGCAAGAATTCGGGGCCGAGGCGCTTTGACCGCTAGCAGCCCGGCCCAGCAAGACTCGAGGCCCACCCGTGTATCGGAAGCAACTACGCCGCCGTAGGGCGGTACTCGCGCTACTGATCATCAGTTCCTTCGCGCTCCTGACCGCGACCTACGGGGAACGCGCGGGCGGCCTGCAGAAGGGCGTGTCCGCGGTTTTCGGACCCCTTCAGGAGGGGGCCGACCGGGCGCTGAAGCCGGCCCGCGACCTCATCAACTGGTTCGACGAGACATTTGACGCGCGCGGTGAGAACGACCGCCTTCGCGCCGAGGTCGAGGACCTTCGCCGCCAGGTCATCGGCAGCGACGTCGCGCTTGAGGAGAACGAGCAGCTCAGGAAGCAGCTCGACCTCCGCACCTCCGGCGTGATCCCGTCCGGCTACGACGAGGTCAGCGCCCGGGTGATCGCGCGCTCGCCGAGCGTCTGGTTCGGCACGGTTCGAATCGACCGCGGCGGCAGTTCCGGCGTCGCCGTCGACGACCCCGTCGTCACCGGCGAGGGTCTGGTCGGCACGGTCAGCTCGGTGACCCGGGGCGGGGCGACGGTCACCCTCATCACCGACCCGGGCGGCAACGGGATCTCGGCGAAGATCGCGAACAACGGCGCCCAGGGAGTGCTCTCGGCCGAGGTCGGCGACCCCGAGGACCTGATCCTCGACTACCTCGACGCCCAGGAGCGGATCGTCAAGGGGAGCAGCGTCGTGACGGCCGGCTGGCGGGCGCCCGAGTTCGAGTCGAAGTACCCGCCGAACCTGCCGATCGGCACGGTCACCCAGGCGCCGATCCTCCAGCAGGAGGCGACCCAGCAGGTCCACGTGCAGCCGTTCGCGGACATCCGCGGGCTCGACTTCGTGACCGTCCTGGTCGGAGGAAGCCGGTGATCGTCACGCCGAAGATCCTGCTGCGGATCGCGCTGATCGTCCTGCTCGCGGTCCTGCTCCAGCTCTCGTTCTTCTCCAAGGTCCACCTGCTGGGGGTCGTGCCGACGATCCTGCCCGCGGTGGTGATCGTCCTCGGGCTGCTCGGCGGCAGCATGGCCGGCGCGGTCGCGGGGTTCTCGGTCGGCCTGCTCGTCGACTGCCTCCTGGTGGCGCCGCTCGGAGCGTCCTCGCTCGTCCTGTTGACCACCGGCTACCTGGCCGGCATCTACCGGGAGCGCTACGACCTGACGACCTCCCTGGTGCCGCCGCTGATGTGCCTCGGCCTGACCCTGTTCGCGGAGGCGGCGTTCGCCGCGGTCCAGCTCATGCTCGGCGTCGACGCGCCGGTCAGCGCGCTCGTCCTCCGCGACATGGCGGTGAAGAGCATCTACGCGTTCTTCCTCGGCGTTCCCGTCTTCCTCGCCGTGCGCCGCGCCCTCCGTCCCGCCCTGGTCGACGAGCAGCGCCCACGACGGCGCATCCAGCCGAGGATGCTGGGAGCCTAGGAGCCGCTCGCATGTACCTGCGCACAGACGACCGGCGGCCGCCACTCAGCACGGGCCTCGCCCTGCGCGTCGCGATCATCGGCGGCGTCACCCTGGCCCTCTTCGCCGTCCTGCTCTTCCGGCTCTGGTACCTCCAGGTACTGTCCGGCGACCGCTACCTCGCCGAGGCGAACGACAACCGGACCCGCGAGGTCCGGGTGGCGGCGCCCCGCGGCGAGATCCTCGACCGTTCCGGCAAGGTGCTCGTCCGCAACCGCGTCAGCCTGGCGCTCCAGGTCGACCCCCAGAAGCTGCCGCGCCGCGCCGCCGACCGCCAGGGGCTGCTGTCGCGGATCGGCAACCTCGCCGGCATCCCGCCCCGCCGCCTGCGGCGCACCCTGCACGAGGAGGTCGTCGTCTCCCCGACGTCGCCGGCGACCCTGATCCAGGACGTCCCGTCGGATCTCTTCTACTACGTGCGCGAGAATCAGGACCGGTTCCCGGGCGTCGACGCCGGCCGCGTCTTCGTTCGCCGCTATCCGAACGGCACCCTGGGCGCCCACCTCTTCGGCAACGTCAACGAGATCAGCGATCAGCAGCTCAAGGAGCCTCGCTATCGCAACCTCGAGCCCGGTGACCTGATCGGCCAGGACGGCATCGAGTATTCCTATGACCGTTATCTGCGGGGCCAGGCGGGGGTGACCCGGGTCCAAGTCGACTCGTTCGGTCGCCCGAAGGGCGAGCTGAGCGTCAGCGAGCCGAAGCCGGGGGACAACCTGCGGCTGACGATCGACTCCCGCCTGCAGGCGGCGGGGGAGGGGGCCCTGGCCGCGCAGGCCCTCCCCGGCGCGTTCGTCGCCATGGACACCTCCAGCGGTGCGATCCTCGCGATGGGGTCGAGCCCGACCTACGACCCGGCCGACCTGATCAACCCCACACAGGCCGAGGTGGACGCGATCTACCGCGATCCGGTCGCGGCCCCGATCTACAACCGCGCAATCTCCGGGCTCTATCCGACCGGCTCGACCTTCAAGCCGATCACGTCGATCGCGGCGCTGGCCAGCGGGGTCGTCACGCCGTTCACGACGATCATCGACGACGGCGCCTTCACCCTCGGCGGCATCACCTTCCAGAACGCCGGCGGCGCCTCGTACGGCGCCCTGACGATGCAGCCGGCCCTCCAGGTCTCCTCCGACGTCTTCTACTACACGCTCGGCAACGAACTCGACAAGCTCGGCCCGGGAGCGCACGGCACGATGCTCCAGCGCTGGGCTCGCAGGCTCGGAATCGGCCACGAAACCGGGATCGACCTCCCGGGCGAGCAGCCGGGCCTGCTGCCGACCCCCGCCTGGCGCAACCAGCTCTACCGCAAGGACCTGACCGACCGGCCCTGGTCGGGAGGCGACGCGGTCAACCTCGCGGTCGGCCAGGGCGACCTCCAGGCGAACCCCCTCCAGATGGCCGTCGCCTACTCGACGATCGCCAACGGCGGCACCGTCGTGCGACCGCACGTCGGCGGCATCGTCGAGGACGCCGCCGGCCGGGTGGTCCGGGAGATCGAGCCCGGCGCGGCCCGCGAGCTGCCGATCGAGCCACAGTGGCGACAGACGATCCTCGACGGCCTCCACGACGCGGCCCAGTCCCCCGGCGGCACCTCCTACAGCGTCTTCGGCGGGTTCAAGGTCCCGGTTGCGGGCAAGACGGGCACGGCGGAGCGGCCGCCCTACGCCGACCAGTCGTGGTACGTGGTCCTGGCGCCCTACCCCGACCCGGAGATCGTCGTCGCGGCCACCTTCGAGCAGGGCGGCTTCGGCGTCGACGCCGCGGCCCCGGCGGCGGCGACGATCCTCTCCGAGTACTACAACGCCGCGATCAACGCGCCCGGCACCGGCGGGATCGTCGAGTGATGTACGCGACGCGGACACGGCGCGCCCGCCCGGAGCCGTTCGACCTACGGCCGGGCGTCGCCGAGCGCCTCGGGCTGCCCTATATGGACCTCGGCCTGATCGTGGCCGCGGTCGGCCTCCTGGCGTTCAGCGTGTTCGTCCTGGCCGAGGCGACCCGGGGCGACGTGCCGGGCGACCCGAACTACTTCTTCGAGCGCCAGGCGATCTACGGCGCGCTCGGGATCGTCGGCATGCTGGCGCTCACGCGGATCGACTACTCGCGGTTCCGCGAGCTGCGAGTCGGCATCTACACGTTCATGTGTGTCAGCATCTCGCTCGTCTTCGTGTTCGGGGTCGCGGCGCGCGGATCGCGACGGGCCTTCGATCTTCCCTTCTTCTCATTCCAGCCATCCGAACTCGGCAAGCTGCTTCTCATACTGGCTCTGGCCGGGTTCGTCATCGATGGCGCCCGGCGCGGCTCGGAGCGCCAGCGCACAGCGCGCTACCTGCTCCTCGGCTTCGCCCCGGCTGCGCTCGTCTTCCTGCAGCCCGACCTCGGAACGTCGCTGGTGTTCGGGGTCGCAACCCTCGCCGTGATCTACGTGGCAGGCGTCCGCTGGACGCACTTCGCCACGATCATGGCGACCATAGTCGCGTCGATCGCGATCGTCCTCGTCGTCGCGCCCGCCCTCGGCACCCCGGTGCTGAAGGGCTACCAGGAGGAGCGGCTGACGTCGTTCCTCGCGCCGAGCGAGGACCCCGCCGACGCCGGCTACCAGCAGAACCAGGCCAAGATCGCAATCGGCTCCGGACAGAAGACCGGGCGAGGCGACCAGGCCACCCAGACGCGGCTCGACTTCGTGCCCGAGCGCCACACCGACTTCATTTTTGCCGTCGTCGGCGAGCGCTACGGATTCCTCGGTGCCGCGTTCGTCCTATCCCTCTACGCCCTGCTGATCTGGCGGGCGCTTCGGATCGTGACGCTCTCGAAGAACTTGTACGGGACCCTGGTCGCGGGCGGCATCGCCGCGATGCTGATGTTCCAGGTCTTCGTCAACGTCGGGATGAACCTGGGGATCATGCCCATCACGGGCGTACCCCTGCCGCTGATGAGTTACGGCGGTTCATCCGTGATCGCCACCTTGCTGGCGGTCGGCGTCCTCGAGAGCATTCACATGCAGGCGCGCCTCAGCCAGAAGAGCAGGTCCGCCTGGTGAGGCAAATCCTCCCGGGCGCGCGTATTACCTGTGAACTGAGCTGAACAAATGAAAAAGACAATTCTGGTGACCGCCGACCACGGCGAGACCCGTGTGGCTGTGCTCGAGGCGCGAACCAAGAGCACTACACCGGAGGTCGCGGAGCTCTACATCGAGCGTCGCGGCAGCCGGTCGATCGTCGGAAACATCTACAAGGGCAAGGTCGACAACGTCCTGCCCGGCATGGAGGCCGCCTTCGTCGACATCGGCCTCGAGCGCAACGGATTCCTCCACGTCGACGAGATCGTCACGCCGGACGGCAAGGCGGCGCCGAGGCGCGGGCGCGGCAAGGGCCGCCGGATCGACGAGCTGATCAAGCCCCGCCAGGAGATCGTCGTCCAGGTCGTCAAGGACCCGCTGAAGACGAAGGGCGCCCGGCTCTCGATGAACCTGTCGATCGCCGGCCGCTACCTCGTCTACTCCCCGCAGGGCTCGGGCGTCGGCGTCAGCCGCCGGCTCGGCGACAAGGAGCGGGAGCGTCTGCGCAAGATGGTCGACCGCACCTACGACGGCCCCGGCGGCCTGATCGTGCGGACTGCCGCCCACGGCGCCCGGAAGGCGGACTTCGTCCGCGAGATCGGCTACCTGCACAAGCTCAACGAGGTGCTCCAGCGGCGGACCGAGCAGGCGAAGGCTCCGGTGCTCGTCTTCCAGGAGGCCGATTTGTCGGTCCGTGTCCTCCGCGACGTCTTCCTCAGCGACTTCGAGCAGGCGATCATCGACTCCGAGCAGCAGTACGACCGCGTGACGAAGTTCTTCCAGCGGACCGCGCCGGAGCTGGTCGACGGGGTCGAGCTCTACCGCGGCGAGGAGCCGCTGTTCGAGAAGTGGAACATCGAGCGTGAGATCCAGTCGACGCTGTCGCGACGGGTCGACCTGCCCTCGGGCGGCTACCTGATGATCGACTACGCCGAGGCGCTGACGGTGATCGACGTCAACTCGGGCAGCTTCACCGGCCGCGGGAAGGGGGGCCTCGAGGAGACGATCACCCGGGTCAACACCGAGGCCGCCGAGGAGGCGGTGCGCCAGCTGCGGCTGCGGGACATCGGCGGGATCATCGTCATCGACTTCATCGACATGGCGCGGAGCCGCAACCGCGAGAAGGTCCTCACGACGATGAAGAAGGCGCTCGACGCCGACCGCTCGAAGAGCTACGTGGTCGAGGTCTCGCCGCTCGGCCTGGTCGAGATGACTCGCCAGAACGTCACCGACGGCGTGCGGGAGATCCTGACGACGCCGTGCCCGGTCTGTGACGGGGATGGCGTGGTCCTCTCCAGTGAAACGGTGGCGATCGAGGGGATCCGCAAGCTCCGCGACATCGCCAAGGAGAACCCGCAACCGGCTGCGTTCCTGATCCGGGTCAACCCCAAGGTGGCGGCCGAGATCATCGAGCCCGGGAGCGGTCTGTCCGAGCTCGAGGAGGAGACCGGCAAGCAGTTCCACTTCGAGGGGGGCGATGCCTTGCCGGTCGCGACCTTCGACCTGGTCGAGTCGGGCAGCCGCGACAAGATCGAGGAGCGGGCGCTGCCATTTCGGGTCGGTGAGGAGGTCCTCGTGAAGATCGAGGAGCCCCACATGTACAACGCCGACGACGCGATCGCCAAGGTCGACTCCTACATCGTCAGCGTCACCGGCGGTGGGCCGTTCGTCGGCGAGCGAAAGCTGGTGCGGATCGAGCGGGTCGAGCGGGCGGCGGCGGTCGCCTCGCTGCCCGGGGTCGAGGCCTCGAACGGCGCCGGAGAGGGCTCGGGCGAGCAGCTAGAATCCTCGGCTCCTCGCCGCCGTCGCCGGGGCCGCAGGGGCGGTCGCGGGCGATCGCGCGCCGGGGCTGAGGACTGAGATCGATGGCAGACGAGCAGACCAGCTACGCGATCGTCGAGAGCGGCGGCAAGCAGTACCGCGTCGAGAAGGGCACGTCCCTGCTCGTCGACCGCCTGCCAGACGACGAAGGCGCCAAGGTGGCTCTGCGCCCGGTGATGTTCCGCGACGACGAGACAGTGCTCGAGGCCGGCGAGCTCGAGAAGGTCAAGGTCGAGGCGACGGTGGCCGAGCACCTGCGCGGGCCCAAGGTCAAGGTGTTCAAGTACAAGCCGAAGAAGGGGTACCGGCGCCGCGCCGGACACCGTTCCGAGCTGACCCGGCTCGAGGTGACCGACGTCAAGAAGCTCGCCCGCAAGCCCGCCGCCAAGAAGTCCGGCGGCGCGGCGAAGAAGTCGACCGCGAAGAAGGAAGACGATGGCTCATAAGAAGGGACTCGGATCCAGTCGCAACGGCCGCGACTCCAACCCCAAGATGCTCGGCGTCAAGGTCTTCGCGGGCCAGCGCGTGGGCGGCGGCGAGATCATCGTCCGCCAGCGGGGCACGCGCTTCTGGCCCGGCGAGGGCACCGGCCTCGGCCGCGATCACACGATCTTCGCCAAGCGGGCGGGGATCGTGGAGTTCAAGCCGGCCCGCAAGGGCCGCACGATCAGCGTCGTCGACGGCGAGTAGATCCGGCCCGCGCTGTCCGTTTCCGCGCTCAGCGGGCGACGTGGACGTTGAGCTGCGCGGTCCCGGTGGATTGCCAGAGGCGGAGCCAGAGCGGTAGGTACATCTCCAGGCCACGGGCCGCGGTGATGTCGCCGAGGTCGAGGATCGTGCGCCAACCGAACGCCTCGAGTAGCGACCTGACCTCCGCTTTGGCCTGAGCGTCGTCGCCGGCGACGAAGATGTCGTGATCTCCCGGCACCGCCGCCGGGTTGGTCATGACCTCCGCGTTGACGGTGTTCAGCGCCTTGACGACGCGGACGTTCGGAAACGCGCGCTGGATCTGTTCGGCCAGGCTGTCGTCGTTGCAGACGGAGAGGGTCGGCGGCCGCCCCTCTGAGAAGTCGAGCGGGTTGGCGACGTCGATGAGGACCTTGCCCGACAGGTGCTCGGCTCCGGCCGACTCGAGCGCGGCGAGCGAGGCGGTGCCGGCCGTGCAGTTGAAGAGTGCCTCACCCGTCTCGGCCGCGTCTGCGAAGGAACCCTCGGCGGCGCCTTCTCCAGCGCCGCGGGCCCACTCGACCGCAGCCTGGTTGCCCGCCTGGCGCGAGCCCATCGTCACCTGGTGGCCGAGCTCGACCAGCTTCGATGCGATCGAGTGGCCAACCGCTCCTGTCCCGAGCACTCCATATCTCATCCTCGCCCTCCTCGTCCATCACCATTCCTTCCACCATGTTCCAGGACAGGGCCAAGATCCACGTTCGGGGAGGGCGCGGCGGCGACGGCGTCGTCTCGTTCCGGCGCGAGGCGCACGTGCCGAAAGGGGGCCCGGACGGCGGCGACGGGGGCCACGGAGGCAGCGTCGTGCTCGTCGCCGACTCGTCCCGCCGGGATCTCGCCTCGCTGGCGCGGGCCCCGCACCTGCGGGCCGGCCGCGGGCGGCACGGCCAGGGAGCCAACAAGCACGGCGCCCGCGGCGAGGACCGCGAGGTGCTCGTGCCGCCGGGGACGCAGGCGATCGGCCTCGACGCCAGCCGAATCGACCTGACCGAGCCCGGCCAGCGGGCAGTGGTCGCCCGGGGCGGTCGCGGCGGGCACGGCAACCGGCGGTTCGCCAACTCGACCCGCCAGGCGCCGCGGTTCGCCGAGCGCGGGACGGAGGGGGAGGAGGGCTGGATCGAGCTGCGGCTGAAGCTGCTCGCCGACGCCGGGCTCGTCGGCATGCCGAACGCCGGCAAGTCGTCCCTGATCGGCCGGCTGACACGGGCGGCGCCGAAGGTCGCCGAATACCCCTTCACGACGATCGAGCCCGTTCTCGGGACGGTCGAGGAAGACGACCGCCAGGCCGTCCTTGCCGACATCCCGGGACTGATCGAGGGCGCCGCCGCCGGTGCGGGGCTCGGCCACGAGTTCCTCGCCCACGTCGAGCGTTGCTCGATGCTCGTCCACCTCGTCGAAGTGGCGCCGGCGGAGGGGAACCCGGAGTCGAACTACGAGGCCGTGCGCGGCGAGCTGAGCGAGCACGGCGCCGGCCTCGGGAGCCTGCCGGAGCTGGTCGTGCTCTCGAAGGCCGACCTCTTGCCGGCCGAGGAGGTCGAGGCGATGGCGGCTGAGTGGCGCGCCCGCCTCGGCGCCGCGGTCTTGGGCGTGCTGCCCGCCTCTTCGGCCACCGGCCTCGGGCTTGACGCACTCAGGGTGGCGATCTTGGCCGCGCTGCCGGAGCAATCGCCGGCGCCCGCCGAGCCCGCCGGCGAGGGCTTCCAGGCGGAGTACCGCCTGTTCCGCCCCGCCGGCGAGGGGGGCTACCGCGTGGCGCGCGAGGACGACGGCGCCTTCCGGGTCGCCGGCCGGGGCGTCGAGATGCTGTTCGAGCGCCACGACCTGAGCAACGAGGAGGCCCTCGCCTACCTGGAGCAGCGGCTCGGCGAGATGGGGGTCCTGGCAGCGCTCAGAGCCGCCGGCTTCGAGCCGGGCGACGAGGTCCGGGTCGGCGAGCACGAGTTCGAGCTGCATCCCGGCGCTTGACCCAGGGTCGGCGCCGGTGGCCCTACCTAGACTCTCGCCGATGACGCTGGTCGCGAAGCTCGGATCCTCGATCGTCGCCGCCGAAGGCGGGGAGCTGCGCACGGACGTGCTCGACTCGGTCTGCGCTCAGGTGGCCTCGCTCGAGCGGGCGGGGGAAAGTGTCGTGATGGTGACGTCGGGTGCGATAGCCCGGGGGATGCGTCTGCTCGGGCTCGCGGCGCGCCCGCGGGCGATGGACGAGCTCCAGGCCGCGTCCGCGGTCGGGCAGGGCGACCTGTTCCGCGCCTATGAGTCACGGCTGGTTGGGCAGGAGGTGAGGGCCGCCCAGGTCCTGCTGACCGCCTCGGACGTCGCGGCGCGGACGAACTACCTGAACGCGCGGCGGACGCTCGTGCGGCTGCTCGAGTGGGGCGTCGTCCCCGTCGTCAACGAAAACGACACGACCTCCACCGATGAGATCACCTTCGGCGACAACGACTTCCTCGCCGCCCAGGTCGCGATCCTGCTCGACGCCCGCCTCCTCGTCTTGCTCACGGACATCGACGGCCTTCACACAACCGACCCGCGGCGCAGCGACGAAGCGGAGCTGGTCCGCGCCGTGGGCCACTACTCGGAGCTCCAGGCGATCGAGATCGGCGACCGGACCTCGCCCTTCGGGCTGGGCGGGATGCGCAGCAAGGTGGCGGCCGCGGAGATGGCGGGGGAGGCGGGCATCGCCGCCGTGATCTGCAACGGCACCGTCCACGGGACCTTGGCGGAGGCGGCGGCGGGCCAGGACGTGGGCACGCGGTTCGCCCCGCAGCCTGCCCGCGCCTCGAGCTTCAAGCTCTGGCTCAAACATGCGAAGCCGCCACGCGGTCGGGTGCGGGTCGACGCCGGCGCGGCCCGGGTCCTGCGCGAGCGCGGATCGAGCCTGCTGCCGGTCGGAGTGACCGACGTGGAGGGCCGGTTCGACGCCGGGGACGCGGTCGAGATCGTCGTCGACGGCGAGGTTGTCGGCAAGGGGATCGCGAACTACTCCTCGGCCGAGCTGGCCCGGATCAAGGGGCTGAAGAGCGCCGAGGTCCGCGAGCTGATGCCACACGCCGCCGACGAGGCTGTGCATCGCGACAACTTCGTGCTCGTCTGAGCGGCCGGCTCGGCGCGCCCGGCTACCCTGTTCCGCATGGCTGTGACGGCCAGATCCGTGATCGAGAGCTGCGAGGCGGCGAAGGACGCGTCGCTCGACCTGGCGCGGGCCTCGACCGCCGTGAAGGACGCCGCGCTCGATGCGGCGGCGCGGCTGCTCGAGGAGCGACTGGCGACCATTCTCGAGGCGAACGCGGCCGATCTGGCCGACGAGCGTGCCGTGGGGCTCTCGAGCGCGCTGCGCGACCGCCTCACGCTGACCGACGCGAGGGTGCGGGAGATGGCCGCGGGGGTGCGGCAGATCGCCGCGCTGCCCGACCCGGTGGGCGAGGAGCTCGACCGCAGGACTCTGAGCAGCGGCCTCGACCTGCGCAAGGTGCGGGTGCCTCTGGGAGTGGTCGCCGTCGTCTACGAGGCGCGGCCCAACGTGACCGTCGACTGCGCGGCGCTGACGATCAAGAGCGGCAACGCGATCGTCCTTCGCGGCTCGAGCTACGCCGAGCGGTCGAACGGCGCTCTGGCGGCGGTGATGCGCGATGCGCTGGCCGAGGCCGGGCTGCCCGAGGACGCGGTCGTGCTGCTGGCCGGCGGCGGCCGCGAGGACCTGGGGATCATGGCGACCCAGGACGGACTGGTCGACCTGCTGATCCCGCGCGGCGGCGAGGGGCTGAAGGCCGCGCTGAAGGACGTGGCGACGGTGCCCGTCATGTACGCGGCGGCCGGCAACTGCCACGTCTACGTGCACGACGATGCGGAGCTGGGGATGGCCCGGCGGATCGCCTACAACGCGAAGGTGCAGCGCCCGGGTGTCTGCAACGCGGCCGAAACGCTGCTCGTCCACGAGTCGGTTGCCGAGGAGTTCCTACCCGGCGCGCTGGCCGACCTGCACGGCGCCGGGGTCGAGCTGGTCGGCGACGAGCCGGCGAGGGCGGCCGCCGACGGCGTCGCCGTCGGCCCGGCTGCCGAGGCGGACTGGGACACCGAGTACCTGGACATGAAGATGGTGGTCGGGGTGGTGGGGTCGCTGGAGGAGGCGGTC